>UEXN01001178.1_pt1 | contig 21980 bp, 32 predicted proteins | sample 1796711 | NCBI WGS metagenome assembly UEXN01 (sample SAMEA4772470, study PRJEB27181) | metagenome | reverse complement strand
AGATACACATGGAGTTAAGTTTGACTGATAAGTTACCATTAAACACAGTGCTTGCTGCAATTGATCGCAAAGACTATGCATTCTATGATGGGCTTACACCAGAGCATCAAAAGCAAGTAGCACCGTTCTTACTTAACCGTTATGTAAGTCTGGTAAAAGGTAGTAGTGAACTACAAGCATACTACTTGATGGCTGGCAACCAGCGTGTAAACTGTACTTACTTTGAACTAGCAAAGCATCCTAAACTTGTGTGGCAGTTGCTATGCACAGTGAGTCCTGGCATGGGTACACAGTTTCATCAGTGGGTTGGTCATAAGAAAAAAGATAAGAACAATTCAAGCAAGCGTCGCAAAGAAGTAGAACGTTTGCATCCACTTGCAAAAAGTGATGAGGTGGACATGCTTGCAACTATGTATACAGATAAAGATCTTAAAGAAATAGCAAAGTTGTACGGTGATGTACCATGACCAGGTACAGTATAAACATGTGTGAATATTGTGATATTAGAGATGCAATCGGAGAAGAATGGCCTGAGTACGAGGAGTTTTTAGCACTTAAAAATTTACCAAAGCATATAGAACTGCATGTACTAAAAGATCCTAAGTTTCATTCAAGTTTAAAAGATATATTAAAATTTAAGTTTAGAAATGTAGAACTAATTACACAATGTTACAGCCAGTCTTGGCAAGACTTTTTTGTATTGACTGCACTCGATGGAAAAAAACAAGGCACATGGTTGGAATTAGGCGCTGGTTGTCCTGACGCACAAACAAATACATATCTATTGGAAACTGTTTTTAATTGGTCAGGTATTAGCGTAGATATTCAAAGTTTTCCTTACAGTGATTATAGTAGTATTAGGCCCAAAGCAGAATACGTTATATTGGATGCTACTAAAATAGATTATACAAAGTTGTTAAAAGATATGCCTGCTACAATAGATTATTTACAAGTTGATATAGACCAAGAATGGTTACCTACATTTATAAAATCACAAGAGTTCAGTGTGATTACACACGAGACTGATGTTTTCACTGGTAACAATGCTGAACCTAGTAGACAATTTTATCAAGATCACGGATACTTGTTACTAGTAAAAAATGTTGCCGTAAGAGATAGTGATACAGATTGTTGGCAACCATTTGAAGACTGGTATGTTAATCCCCGTACGGTTAGTTCTCAAATAATACAATGTCTAAAAGACACAAGCGACGCACTTAAACCTCCGCACACGGTTTTTGTAAAATGAATGACTTTACAAGCGTCATAAAAGATGCTATAATTAATTATAGTATGGAAACCAAAGACTACATATGTCAATACTGTGGCAAAGGCTATCGCAAGGAAAGTACACTTGCGGCGCATCTGTGCGAGCCAAAACGGCGTGCGCAGCAAGAGAATGAAGCAGGTGTAAAACTAGGCATGACTGCATACTTGCGTTTCTATGAACTAACACAAGGCAGTGCGAAGTTTAAGACATACAAAGATTTTAGTGAAAGTGCATACTACAATGCATTTGTAAAGTTTGGCAGACATATGGTGAATATCCGTGCAATTAACACTGCAAAGTTTATTGACTGGGTAATTAAAAGCAATAAGAAACTGGACTATTGGTGCAAGGATGCAGTGTATCAGGAATATTTAATGGAACACTTGCGCAAAGAAGCAACACAGGATGCACTAGAGCGTAGCATAAAGACCATGGAAACATGGGCAGAAGAAAAAGATAGCGTGTTCAACCATTACTTTAACTATGTAAATGGCAACGTACTAGTGCATGATATAACCACAGGACGTATCAGTGCATGGATTGTGTTTAACTGTAACAGTGGACAAGCGGCACTGGACAAACTAAGCACAGAACAAATAGAAATGATCTTCCCATATATTGATCCAGACTATTGGAAGCGCAAGTTTGTAGACTACTTTGCAGACACAGAATGGGTAAAACATATACTTAAAGAGGCAGGACTATGACAATACCAGCAATTGATTACCCCCCTGGAGCACATGGCAATTTTTTAATAAAATGTTTGAATGTTGCTAGTGGATTGGTCGAAGATCAAGAATTTTATGGTAAAGACAGAGTTGGTGCGCATGCTACAGATTTTCCAGAAATAATTGTTCAAAACGCCAGTAAGGTAACAGATCAAATACACAAAGAGAAACGTTCTTGGCTTTTTATAACTCTAGATCAGGAAGACTTATACAAATTTCAGTGGCACTATCTCTATGCGAGTAACGATTTTGGATTTAATGTTTTAAAGTATTTGCCTGATCAAGCTCATAAATTTTACTCAAACGATCTTTTAGTAGCAGAAAGTGTACGGGAACAATTTAAACATTTTGACATACATAATATAGACAGTTGCAGAGAAATGTATAAACTAAGTTTTGGACAACATAGCGGTCATCTTACAACAATGAACCATGTATTGCAAGAATACAGTCATGATTTTAGGCTACCATTCAAAACATTTTATAACAAAAAAGATTTTTTAAATTGTATACCAAAACTGTTGAACCATTTAGGATACACACAAAAACAAGATATTGAGCATCAATTTGATAACTTTATAAAAAAGAAGCAAAGTATTATTGATAGTGAACAACGAGTACTCCGAGCATTTGCTTGTTATAAAGATAAAACGCCAATGGACATCAGCGATTTTGTACTATATGAACAGGCATATTTAGATTACTTAATTGAAAAATATCTATGCAATACTAGACTAATAGTATATAATAGCGGATATCCAAAAAACACAATAGATATAGAACACAGGTTAGAGGCAGAATATGTTTGATATGCCAGATGTAGACATCGACTTTGGTGATCGCACACAGTTGTTAAAACATGTGCCTAGTGTAGGTGCAAGACTTGAAAACGGAAACAAACACAACACTGGTGTTTACTTTAACAGTATTCCACAAGCGCATGATGGACTAGCAACACTGGATCATAAACGTGCAGAGGAACTGGGTTACTTTAAATTGGACTTGTTGAACGTTGGCGTTTACACAAATGTAAGAGATGAACTACACTTGGTAGAACTTATGCGTGAGCCTAACTGGAGTAAACTACATAACAGAGATTTCTTTGAGCAACTAATACATGTAGGTAAACACTTTGAAACAATGGCAAAAATGCCTGAGGACATTACAAGCATCCCTCGTATGGCAATGTTTCTTGCAGTCATACGCCCTGCTAAACGTCATCTCATAGGGCAAACATGGGCAGAGGTAGCAAACACAGTATGGGACAAAGCAGGACTGGATAGTTATAGTTTCAAGAAAAGTCACAGTGTAGCCTATGCGCAACTAGTAGCAGTACATATGAATATATTAGAGGAAGCAAATGAGTAACGATACAAAACGCATGGAAGAAATACAAAATCAATTAGTAGCACACATTCAAACACAGTTAACCACAGACGAGGACTTTATGTATGTGGCTACTATGTTACTAAAGCACAGTATGGTATTATACAAAACATTTTTGGATGATGAACAAATACAGAAAATGCTTGCGCATGTAGCAGAAACTATATCTGATGATTTAGATATTAAAGATTATACTATGTCAAACAATAGTGGCGGCACTACACGCCACTAGCAATTACTGCTAGGAAATAGTAAGTTAGCACATGCAGGCATTGGTCTAGTACATTAGTCCACCACCATGTAGTACTTCTAGCCTCACATTTAAGGTATCTATTTAAATGATGCTTGGCCCAGTCGATGTGCCAGTGTATGACATAGTCAAGCAAGCCTATTACTACTGCAATCTCAGGTGCAAACCATAGTGCGATAAACATTGTTGCAATCCCATGATGCAGATAATGTGTATGTCCGTCACCAATCCACTCATGCTTTGCTCTAGGTCCTAGGTACTGTTGTATACCTAGATCAACAATGAAATGTTTGAGCATTAGCACTGTAAAGAATTCAATCATTTTACTTTCTTTACCAATTGAATATTGCGTCTCTTACTGCGTTTTTTTGCTAGATCAGCAATGCTTACACTAGGACCTCGAACAACCTCTGTGTCACGAATATTAAAAGTAATTAATATGCTGGCAAACTGTGCAAAGTCTTTTTTAAGAAACAAATTAATGGGAATCATTCTATTTGATTCCCACCACCATACGTCTCCTAGTTCTAAAAATATTGTTTTTAGTTCATCAGGGATCTTGCTATAGTCATACATGCTTAACACAGTATCATCTTGATTCTGTACTATTCCTACATATTCTGCGCCACCATAAGTTACTAGACTCAAAAACGGATATTTTTCAAATATTTCTTCTGCTAGTGGAGGCATTCAACTCTTTCGATAAATACAGTATGACTGTTACTACTGGATATTTATATGCACAAAAACACACCGCAGTTATTACTGATACAGGAGTAAGCAACCTAATGAGTATGTTTTATACACCAAATGTAAAAGTATATAGAGGTATTGACAACTATATACGAATTGAATTTAAAAACCGTGATCAAAAGCGAGTAAACATGGCAGGCAAGACTGCAAATATTGTTGTGTTAGACAAAGAAAATAATGTTGCTTACTTGGAACGTGCGCTAACAGTGGTCAACGAACAAAAAGGCATCATGGAAGCAAGCATCACACAAGGTGACTTGCTAAACCTAGATAGCAAGTTTTACAATTATGCACTTAAAGTAACAGACGGCGAAGATCGTACTGCACCAGCATATGCAGACGACAATTATGGTGCAAACGGTGTCCTAGAAGTAGCAGATGGTGTTTATCCTACATTCATAGCAAGCACAACAGAAGCATTTGCCAGCGGCGACACGGGCAGCACTATCAGTATTAAACCATATATAAATCGCAACACAGCACAACACACTGCACAAGTTTATTTTAGCAGTGCGTTCACAGGCACCCTGGAGATACAGGGCTCAATTAATCCAAGTAATAGTATTCAAAATGCTGATTTTACAACAATAGCAACAGAAACATATACTGCACAGAGTGATAACGCTTATGTCAACTTTACAGGAGTATACAGTGCAGTGCGTTTTAAGCGTACAACTACTAGTGGAACATTGAGTCAAGTATTATATAGACCTTGAAGTTAGTCGGATTTGGCTGTAGTTTTACTTACGGCAGTGAACTATTCGATCCTGAGATAGCTAGGGGCTTTCATAAAGCAAATACTCGTTATAGACAACGTCACTGTTGGTTGGGATGTCTTGCAAATAAACTAGGTGCAACGTTTGACAATCGTTCAGAGCCTGCTAACAGCAATTATGCTATACAGTATCAGTTTGCTGACTGGTTTAATAACAATAGGAATCCTAGTGAGCGTGTAGCAGTGTGTGTTGCTTGGACTGCTTTGCCGAGATTTAGTTGGTTAGATGATACATGGACGCATAATGGCACAGTTCGAAATGATCAAAAGTTTCTACACAGTCGCAAGGATTGGATTACTAGTGATGTTGATCATAACTATTGGACTGATGCTGCAAAACTATTTGTAAACAGTGTATGCAAATTGCACAACATACCTATACTTCAATTTAATGCAATAGGACAACATAAGTCTATCAAGTATGATAATTATTTTTTGAATGGAATGACAATGGAAACCGTGTTAAAATCTGCGCAAGCTAGTGATAGTCGATTGGATTTGTTTGCAAGTGGAGGACATCCAAACGAAGCAGGGCATGAATATTTCACAATTAGGTTGCATGATTTTGCTAAAGAACGTATAATATAACTGTTATGAATAGTATCCAACAAGCAGTAATAGATAGTTTGCCCGGCAAGCAAAAGCGTACTACTAACGGCTGGATTTCGTTCAATGCTGTATGCTGTCATCACAATGGCGAAAGCATGGACAAGCGTAGTAGAGGCGGAGTTATTGCAAACGGCGAAGCAATAAGTTATCACTGTTTTAACTGCAACTTTAAAACAGGATGGCAACCAGGTAGACATATTAGTTTTAAAATGCGTAAACTACTAACGTGGTTAAACGTAGATGAAAACACAAGACAGATGCTTAATATCGAAGCACTGCGTATTAAAGACACAGTAGTAGTTGAAAATGTTGAAGAAGAAAAGTTTGAAATAAAATTTAAACCTAGACCTTTGCCTGATAACACAGTAACATTAGCAGATGCTCCGCAACACATACAGGACTATGTTGCACAACGTGGACTAGACAGCACACGTTTACTATATAGTGATACTAAGCCTGCAGGTATGTGGAAGCGTTTTATTATCCCTTGTACATATAAAAACAAATTAATTGGTTACACCGCAAGAACAACAGATGAAAACAGCAAGCCAAAGTATCACAACAGTTACGACACAGGCTATGTATATGGCATGGACGATCAATTACCCAATGCAAAGTTTGTTGTTGTGACAGAAGGTATACTAGATGCCATGTGTATTGGTGGTGTAGGCATACTTAGCAACAATGCTAGTGAAACACAAGCAGAGATTATTGACACACTTGCTCGTGAGGTTATACTAGTACCAGACAGAGACAGTGCAGGGCAACGTCTAATCGACGATGCACTGGAGTATGGATGGAGTGTAAGTTTCCCTGAATGGGAGTCGGATGTAAAAGACATCAATGACGCAGTTGTGCGTTATGGTAAACTGTTTACACTTAAAAGTATTGTGGATGCAAAGCAAACAATGAGTTTAAAAATTAATCTTAGGCGTAAAAAATATGTATAGCATTACGCTTGAGCCTACTACTAGATGCACACTTGCTTGTCCGCGGTGTGCAAGAACAACCTTGCTTGATAAATTTGGAACACAAGGATTAACTATTGCAGACTTAAATCCAGCCAGTGTTAAAAACTTCTTTGATTTGCCCGTAGAATATTTTTATTTAGGCGGAACATACGGAGATCCAATTTTACATCCTAAACTAGATCAATTGGTTGCAAGTTGTAAAACACATGCTCCGAGAGTAGTTATAAACACTAGCGGAAGCGGCAGGAATAAAGCATGGTGGGAACAGTTTTTAGACTGTCTTGGACCTGATGATACAGTTGAGTTTGCAGTTGATGGATTGCCTGAAAACTTTACACAATATCGAATTAATGCAAAGTGGGATCAAATTGAAACTGCTATAAAATTGTGTGCAGGGCGTGTAAAAACAATATGGAAATACATTCCATTTAGTTTTAACGAGCATGATGTTGCTAGTGCAAAACAACTTAGCCAAGACTTGGGTATAGATCAATTCAATATTGAACCAAGTGATAGATGGTTAGATAACGATTGGTTAAAACCAAAACAATTTACAGGACCAAAAGAAATTACAAAAGAAAATTATAAACAAGTAAAAACTATTTCACCAAAGTGTTCCAATTATAGAAATCAATACATCAGCGCACAAGGGCATTTTTTACCGTGTTGCTTTGTGCATGATTATAGATTTTATTACAAGTCAGATTGGTGGAAGGATAGAGACAAGTACGATATAAGTAAAACTACTTTTTCAGAATGTATTAGACATTTTGACAAGTTCTATAGTACAATAAAACAAGTTAAACCAGATTACTGTGTTTACAACTGTGGAAAATGTGAATGACAAAAGATTATACAGCAGACTTACAAAAACTATTTTTAGAGATGATGTTGCATGATGCACAGAACTTTGTGCGTGTGCAAAACATCTACAACGTGGATAACTTTGATCGTAGTTTGTATGATACTGCAGTGTTTGTAAAAGAACACAGTGACGAACATGGTGCATTGCCTACTGCACAACAAGTACAAGCAGTAACAGGTGTTGAATTAAAACCTGTGCCGGATATTAACGAAAGCCATAACGACTGGTTCCTTGTAGAGTTTGAAGGATTCACCAAGCGACAGGAACTAGAACGTGCTATTCTCAAGAGTGCAGACCTGCTTGAGAAAGGCGAATACGAACCAGTTGAAAAGATCATTAAAGATGCTGTACAAATTAGTTTAACAAAAGACATGGGTACAGATTACTTTGAAGATCCTAGAGCAAGACTTTTAGCTCTTAAAGACAATAACGGACAGATTAGCACAGGCTGGCCCGCTATGGATCGTAAACTGTTTGGTGGTATGAACAAGGGAGAACTTAATATTTTTGCAGGTGGATCAGGATCAGGCAAGAGTTTGTTCATGCAGAACCTAGCAGTTAACTGGGTAACACAAGGACTAAATGGTGTGTATTTGACACTGGAACTTAGCGAAGGTCTTAGTGCTATGCGTATTGATAGCATGCTTACAAATGTAAGCACCAAAGAGGTATTCAAAGACTTGGATACTGTTGAGATGAAAGTTAAGATGACAGGCAAGAAAGCAGGTAACTTGCAAATCAAATACATGCCTGCCCAGAGTAACGTTAATGATATTCGCGCATACTTGAAAGAACTACAGATCAAGAACAACTGGCAAGTAGACTTCTTGCTGATTGATTACTTGGATTTGCTTATGCCAGTAAGTGCTAAAGTAAGCCCAAGTGACTTGTTTGTTAAGGACAAGTACGTTAGTGAGGAACTACGCAACTTGGCTAAGGAACTAGACTGTGTGTTTGTAACAGCCTCGCAGTTAAACAGAGGTGCAGTTGATGAAATAGAGTTTGATCATTCGCACATTAGTGGTGGACTTAGTAAGATCAACACAGCAGATAACGTGTTTGGTATCTTTACAAGTCGTGCAATGCGCGAGCGTGGACGCTATCAGATACAGTTAATGAAAACTAGAAGTAGTAGTGGCGTTGGTCAAAAGATTGACCTGGAGTTTGATATTGAAAGTCTGCGTATCCGAGACTTGGGTGAGGATGAAGAATATCAACAGTTTAAGAAACAGAGTAGTAGTATCTATGATCAACTTAAAAACAAAGACAGTGGTGGTGTAGTTGATGCAGGTGATGAGCCTTCAGGTAAGATCACTGCAAGTGTACAAAGCAGCAAACTAAAAAACATGCTTGCTGGACTTAAAACTAGTGACTAAGGTACTGATCTAGTCTGTGCCCTTTTGCATCCCAGCAATCAATATAACGACTGCCATTACTCATGCGTACCTTGCCGCTGCCTGCAACTACATCTGTGTCTTTGTATCCAAAAGGCTTTTTAATAGTAACATCTACATACTCGCCATTGTTAACACCAAGTGTTACAAACGTAACATAACGTCCACCTTCGCCTCTGAACACACGCCCATTAGCAACCAGTCCTGCAAAGTTTACTCTGTCACCCCAAGTCTCTTGTACAAACATATTAGGCATAAACTCTGGTTGTGTCCAATATCCATGACGTTTGTACTGTTGCTGTGGACTTTCTGTAATGCCGTTTGGGTATCCTAGTTCACGCAGATCCCAGCCAGCGTTCTTTGCTTCTGTTTTGTGTACCCAGCGTTTGTAACTGCCTTGGCAGTGTTTAAGTGCTGCCCGCCAAAACTCCTTAGGGTTGTGTGCTTTTTGATATGCAAGTGCCCATATAAGTCTGCCCAAGTTTACAGCGTGTGCTCTACACAATCCAAAACTGCCTAGCCCATATAGTTCTTGTATGATCTGTTCTTTGTTTTCACTCTCGCCCATGCGTTCCATGAACTGCATAACTTTTTGTTCGTCACGTTTTGCAAACGCACGACGATACATGTCTGCTTCATACATGTCGCAGTCGATAAGTTTTGCTATTTTACGAATAGCATCATCTTCATATACAATAGTATCTTCTAAACGTTGTTCAGTCCAGTCTTGAAAGAACGCTGCTTTTTGTCTGCCTGTAGTAGCAACAGGTCTAATAAGTGCAGTAGCAAATACACAGTCTGATTTGCTTTGTGGTTGTATCGCTTGGAACAGTCTGCGCATTGCTGGCGACTCTGCTTGTGTTACTCCAATAACTTCTCCTCTGCAAAGCATTTGACTTGTTTCAAAGTCCTGTTCAGGATATGCTTCCAGTGGTGTTTCGCTATCTATCTCTAACAGTTGGCTAAGTCCTCTGTTAGCAAGTATGTCTATTTTTAAATGTTCTAGGTCTTCTACTTCACGTTTGTCTAGTAGTATTTGATTGTCTGCGTTGATTAAACTTTTCGGTATCTTGTGATTGAATACAAGTATGCCTCCGCAGTGTTTCGATATTGCTTTCTTTTTGCCTATTAGTTTTCGTTCGATTCTCATTGCTTCTTCCTTGTCTATGTCTAAATCTTCGTACTTAAAATTGCGAGGAAGTTTACCAGATGCGCCAAGACGTCGTGCTGCTTCTCTGCGAGCACCGCGCTCCTTATAGGTAACATAGTTGCTGATCCTGGCACTTTTGCCGGGCCATTTATCAAATATCCGTTGCATTACAGCGTTCTGTTGCCAATGTGGAAAGTCTATATCCACATCTGGTAAATCATCTCTCAAAGGATTTAGGAAACGTGCAACCGGTATCTGCCATCTTATGGGATCCACGTCTGTAATACCCAGTAGGTAACAGACGAGACTAGACCCTGCTGAACCACGAGTCATATGAGTAATGTCACGGGTTAGCGTCAGTACATCGCAAATTGTGAGGAAGTAATCGACGAAACGAAGTTTGAGAATAATCTCTAGTTCTTCGATAAGCCTGTTATGATATTCAGCATTGTTCGGAATATGCCTTATGAATCTGCCTAGTAATCGTTCTAATTGAGCCGTTGCGTCCTTAGGTAACTTCATTGTGTGCCTCTTTTTTGCCTAAATTCTTTTGTTTGTGCCAAGTGTGACATTTCTGTCACACTTTATTTAGTAAGAGACTTTACCTAATTATAATTTTTTTGGTTTATATATTGTTTTCGTTTGGCTTTATACTACCGTTACCAAATAAGTCTACTGCTTTCCAAGACAAGTAAATCTTGTATCCAGGAACCTTTGGATCAGCATCTCGCATTCCTTCTAAGAAAACTTTGTCTGACGCAATTTTTGCAGTCTTTACTAGATCGCTATCCTGGGCATCGCCTTTATTCCAACGATACTGCCTTATAGTTTTATATAGTAGGTCGTGTATAATGGCTGCTCTGGCAACGTCAAATGGTGCAATTAACCACCACATCATCCTAGGCACACTTGCTAGGTCTGTAACAAACCCTGATGGCACTGTAATAGTTTCAGTTTTGTTGTTTTCTCTTTTGACTTTGACACCTACACCCTTTAGTGCGTCAATTTCATCTACTGTGAGTTCTGATGTAGTATATGATAAATCTCTACCTAGTGTCCATTTACGAGGCGGATTAAACTCAGCCATAATTTTATTATTGAATTGTCCCATGCATTCTCTCCTCGATGTGCAATAATGTAACGTTGTATTTAACTGAAATAAACTAGTTTTTTGGTTTCATTTAAAACAAAATCTTTATGTTTCTCACTGCCCCATGGGGAAACTCTACACTAATTGACATTTATGTGTTGTTCCTGTACAATGTAATTCTATTTAGTTAACCGATAAATACATAAAATAGATAGGATATAAAATGCGTAAACAGACCCGTAGTATACTACACGAACTAAACAGCATGATTGTTGAAAAAGACAGACAGCATGTATTGGAAAGTCGAGCAACTAACGTGATAGAGAGCGCAATCAATCTTATTAATGAAATGCACAAGCATTATGATGACGATACTGCAGGCGACTTAGAGCGCCGACTATTAAACAGTATTAAACATCAGGATAGCAAACGTTTTGTGCGAGGTATTCGGAAAGTTAACGAAAGCAAATGCGCTTCAGAGAAATAGTAGCCGAGGCTGCTGAAGGCAAAAATTTACACTTAGAACACATTGAGGATCTAGTATTTCTTCAAGGTACTAGTGGTGCCAACAGTGCGCTACAGTATATTAACAGTGTGCGTGATATGCTAGAAGAAGGCGGCACAGTAAACAGTAGTGTAACTGTAAAGTGGGATGGTGCACCTGCTATCTTTGTAGGCACAGATCCAGCAGACGGCAAGTTTTTTGTTGGCACTAAAGGCGTGTTTAGTAAAACAGGCAAACTTGTTAAAAGCACTGCAGACCTTGACAAGTATGGGTACAGCGGCGGCTTGCGTGACAAATTAACACTTGCACTAAAACTACTTCCAAGTTTAGGTATAAAAGGTGTGCTACAAGGCGACATGATGTATACCAAAAGTGATTTAGAAACTGCTGATATTGACGGCGAGTCGAGTTGGATATTCCAGCCTAACACGATTGCGTATGCTGTTCCTAAAAACAGTGAATTAGGCAAGCGTATTGCATCAAGTCAAATGGGTATTATATTCCACACAACCTACACAGGCGACAGCATGGAAAACATGCAAGCAAGTTTTGGCGCCAATGTAAATGAACTAAACAAGACCAGTGCAGTGTGGTTTGATGATGCGACTTATAAAGATTTGAGTGGGCAAGCAAGTCTCACACAACAAGAAAACAAACAAATACTACAAGGACTAAATGCTGCAGCAGGCGCACTTAAAACTGCAGACTTTACAGCAGTTAGTGGTGACTACAAAGAACTTATGATGCAGTATGTTAATGCAAGAATACGCAGAGGCGATACACAAATAGATGATGCGCAGAGTTTTGCCACAGACTTTACACAGTGGTACAATGATTACATACAAAAAGAAATTGCAAAACTAAAGAATCAAGACCCTGAGAGTCCTGCAGTTAAGAAGCGCACGGATAAAATTGAAGCACAGAATAAGTTTGTCGGTGATAATATGACAGGCATTGCAAGCGCACTAGCAGTGTACAAAGACATTATTGCATTGAAAAATATGCTTATAAATAAATTAAATAAAGTAGACAGTGTTAAGTCACTGTTGCGTACAGATACAGGTTATGAAGTAACAAACCCAGAAGGCTTTGTTGCTATTGGCAGTGATAGCGGTGCAGTGAAACTAGTTGACCGCATGGAGTTTAGTAAAAACAACTTCAATGCTGTTAAGAATTGGAGCAAGTAATGAGAGCAAAAGAATTTATCAGTGAAGATAAGCAGAAGTTAGATGAAATTGCGCCACTTGCTGTTGCCGGTTGGGCTCTTACTGCTGGTACTGCAGCCTGGCAAGCATACGACACTTACAATGATATTCAAACATATAATAAAAGTGGAAAAACTGAAGCAGACTTGGATAAACTAAAAGCAGCAATTGGCATGGATACTCTTGCACTAGTTGCAGGCGGCGCGGCTGGCAAACTAGTTGGCAAAACTATTAGTCTAGGCGCAACACCATTTCAGGCTGTAAAAAAAATATACGATGCGAAAAAGCAAGCAGCCGCAGCTAAACAGGCTGCTGAAAAAAGTGCAAAGGCTGCTGAAAAGGTTGCTAAAAAAACTGCACCAATGAAAAGCGTAAAAACTCCAGGCGCAAGCACCAGTATTGGAAGTACAGCTACAAAAGCAACACAACCTAAGACAGCAACACAAAAAATTAAAGATTTTGTTAAAGGACCTGGCGATGAAGCAGCAGGCGCTGCAGCAGCAAAACTTGCTAAAAAGAAAACATCAAAAGGTGATGTTAGTAAATCTGCAGGTGCAACAGCCGGCAAAACAACAAGCAAATTGAAACCTCCTTTAAAGGCTACAACTGCTGCCGGCGCACTAGCAGGAAAAGCAGCCATTGATGCATTTGATAAATTAAACAAAGGATTTGATGACTGGGAAAAGAATCGCAATGCTGCCAATACAGCAGGTGCTAACAGTTATGTGTACACAGGTGATAAAAAAAATCCGCCTAAGAGTGACTTTGTTGCAAAGAATCTAGACCTAGAACGATTAAAGGCAAAAAAATAATGGCGTTTGAATTTATCAGAGAAGAAATTACAGAAGCACGTTATATCCGCAGTGCAGCAGATACAATTGGTAGAGACATGACTGACATTGGTGAAAGTTTCTTTGAGCAACTATTAATGCTACAGCAAATGCGTTTTGAGAATCCAAAATTTGCAGCCAAGTATGCCAAAGACACACTAAAGTTTATGAATTTTAGTAGCGTAAAGCCTGGTGCAACTGATTTGCACAACCTTGCAAGTATTATTGCTAATCCAAGCAAGTATAAAGGCGTAACCAGCGGCGGCGCAGTTGGATTTGATGAACTAGGATTTAAACGTTACTTGCGTGACATTGCAGCAGGCAGAAGTAACACTGCAATGGATAGAACATTCCTAATGAAGCAGCAACGTAATTTGAGTATTAAGAACACTTTTCTTAAACAAGCAAGACGTGCAAGTGCAGATTATGGACGCACAAGTGCAGGCGAGCGCACTGGACTTAGTGCAAGAATGGTAAACAGTCAACGTCAAGATGGCAAGTTTCGCAGTGATATTAGCAAGCAGTATATGGGCACTGTAGCAAATAAAAAACTTGTTCCCAAAGATGCAGGCTTGCCACTATGGGCTAAAGCTGCAGGCGGATTTGCAGCCGGTGTTCTTCTTAGTAAAGCAATAGACTAATAAAAAATCACAAATTGCATAAATAATTACAATAGAGATGTAGAGATACATCCATAATGGAGATAAGAAAATGGCAGATCTAACCAACAACGCAGTAGGTAAAGCAGGTAACGGACTAGGTCCACGTACCCGTATTATCAACCTTGCAAAAACAAACATCACACAAGCAGAACTAGACGCAGCTCTACTTTATCTTGCAGCAGGCGATGTTGCAGGTACAAACGATGCACACGGTATTGCAGGTGTAAGTGTACTTACAGAATCAGGCGTGTTTACAGGTGGAACAACTGACAACGTGCAAATTGCAATCCAGGGATCAGGTGCATTTACAGCAGCATCAAACTTTGGTACAGGTTCAACAGGTGTCACAAGTTCACTACTAGCAGACTTTGATCAGCAGCCACTCTAAGCGGCTAACATAAACTAAAGAAAGGCTCAGTTTTTTCTGGGTCTTTTTTTATGAGTTAAATACTACTATAATGAATCAGAGTGTAATATTTAACATGCCCAGTGCAGTATGGGGTATTAGTCTAGTGGATATAACTGAGACTAATGTTACTCGTGGTAACTCAAAGCAACGCAATCAGCAGCGTAACTGGGAGACAGTTATACAAACTGCAGGATTACTTACACAAGCAGTTGTGCTGCAGGAACCTGAATTATACAAATATGATAACAGTGATAAGTTTATAAACAGTGAGTTATATAAAACAATTGGCAACAGGCACAAGTTTCAATTGCAAATGTTTGACGCTAATATAAATGTATGGATTTTTGCATTAGGTGCAGAACAAGCAGATGTCTTTGGTAAAAATGCACAACAACTACACACAGTATTTGATCTAGTCCCTGTACACAGAGACTTGGATGAATCTATACAATTGACTCCTAGCGTGTTCCACACTTCAGATAGTGAATTAATTAACATACAGTTTTTCCCTGCACCCACAAGTTTATAAATAAAATGATGCTAGAAATACAGGCACATTTAATATAAAATTAGGCACATACTAAACACATAGATAATCTAGACATCACCCCAAGGTAGGTGATTAGTTATGTCGGAATTAGAAAAAGAGTCTTTGGAAGCACATGTAGACTTGTGCTCTGAGAGGTATACTGGTTTGCATAGAGAGTTAAAAAACTTGGGTAACCGCATGGATAAATTTGAAAAAACTCTGTCTGAACTTAAAGATATGATGATTTCAATGAAAGCAGACAGAAACAAACAACTAATTAACTGGGGTGTGGGCATCATCGGCGTCCTTGTAAGTGCGGTTGGCGCACTGCTTTTTGTTTTACTAACAAGATAACACAAGCATAAATACAGTATGATTTTAAGTGAACTTACTGAAGGTATGACATGGGCAAAGCGCGGCAACAAAGTTGTTCGCAAGTTTCGCTGTGTCAGCGGCAGACGCAAAAGCCGCGTAGTTAGTTCGCCAGCACAATGCTTTGCAGCACCAGATCTTAAGAAGCGTATTAAAATGAAAATGACTCGTGCAAGACTTGGAGCAAGAATGGCTCGCAAAGCAAAGAAAACAAAAAGAGTTAATCCAGCAAGTAAACGTGTAGCAGCACTAAACAAGGCAAGCAGATGAAAATATTAGAAGCACAGCATGGCGTATTAACAGGCAAAACTGTAACTATAAATGAAGCACAGTATGTGCTTCAAAACATACAGGGCTTTACTGCTACACTAAGTGATCCCAATGATCCACGCATAACTTTCAAACTTAATCTTGCAAACAAGAAGATTGATATGTCCGGCGCTGGCGGTATTGAAATTACAGACGAACTTACACCTGCAGAACGTGCAAATCTTATTCGCGGCGCAAAAGGTGCAATGGTCAATGTAAACGTAAGCAGTATTAGATAATGCGTTTTGTAGAATTTACAAGTGGTCTTCAGACTTTTGTAACCAAGGAGGAGCAGGAGCTCATTGAAACAATGAGTAAAGGTCCTGTGAAAAAAAGAGATTTAAATGAGAGAGAACAACAAGTGGCACGCCGCTTAACTGAAAAATCTATCCTAACAAGGCAAAAGCAAGATGACAGCATCTATTATAAACTTTCCAAGGCAGCAAACTCTACATCAACGTATTGATCGCTTACTTGATTTCACTCCTGAAATAAAAATCTGCAAACTTGAACACGGTGCAGTAAAAGTCAATGACATTATTATTGAAAACCATTATGGTGCATGGACATGCAAAAGTGAAAATTTTTATAGACGTAAAAGTGCTGTTGGATATGCACTGTGCTTGCTACACAACGACTTAATTAAAGCCAAAGCAATTAAAGAACTAGATCGTAAACTACAAAAAGTAAAAACAGATATAGACTTTTACCACTATCATTTGCGTGGCACTAATCAAGTACGCAAAAACATTATGAGTCATCGAATTAGTGCTGACATGCCCATGCTGCATGAAGTGGATTATGCACTCACACAACTCCTCAAAACCATTTCAGTTTAATAAATACACTATATAATTTAAAGGGAAGAACCATGAACCTTAACGAACTAGTACCTGCACCAAGTGCAGAAAAAGTAAACCAATTAGCAAAACGTGTATTTGGATATGCACTGGACTTGGATAACCTAAGTGAAGCAAAAGCACAAAGACTCCACAAGAATCTAAGTAGTCAAATGAACATTTATGAAAGTAAAATTGGCAGTGCAAGTCAAACTCGTACAAAGTATTACGAGATGAAAATTGCACTTGAGGCACTTAGTAAGCACATTGCTGAAAAGAAAGCAAAGCCAGACTATATTGACATTGACGGTGACGGCGATAAAGAAGAGTCAATGAAAAAGGCTGCTAAAGATAAAAAAGCAAAAGCAGACGAAGGCTACTACGGCAAAAAGAAAAAGAAGATGAACGAAGGTGCTATCGAAGGCAGTGAACTAATTATGGCTGCTAAAAGCATGGTTGACAAGTACGATGCAATGATCCAAGATGTTGGTGAAATGCTTAATGAACAACTTACTCCACTAGTAGATAAAATTCGCGACGAAATGGGTTCTGACGTTGCTGAACAATATCTAGCAACAATGACAGATGCACTTAATGCTACAATGGCAGGTATGAAACAAGACCGTATGGTTGCAGACGATGCTAGTAGAATACTAACAGGTGAGGCACCAGCAGCACCAATGGGTGAGCCTATGCCAGCAGAAGGTGATATTGCACCTGATGAAATGGCTATGGAGCCAATTGAAGATGAGTTTGCAACAGCAGACGCAGCACAGGGCGGCGAAGAGTCACCAGTAGGTAGAGAAAAGAGAGCATAATGTTTACAACAGTTGATATGAGAAAATTACAGGATCGTTTGAATGCAATGACTGAAGTTGCAGAAGAAGCAGCACCGGTACAAGAACAGCCAGAAGAAGCACCACAAGTTGAAGAAGCACCAATTGAAAATAGTAACGGTGATGCAGAACTAGCAGAACTTAAAGACATGCTAGGTCGCAGTGGCGTAATGGGGTTTACACAGTAATGGAAAAGATTGACGAAGCAACACAACTAGACGGAATTTTTAGTGTAGAACATCAAGGAGCTCTACTGTCGCTTACAATTGAGATCCGTAAATTTTTTGATACTATAGACAAAAAACTTGATCTTCCAGGTGATCTACAACTTAGTCTTATGAATCAAGTAGGTGATATGCAGGATAATGTCGGTCAATATATTGATAAAAAACGAAAAGAAATGAGCCAAGAGTCTATAGGTGAGCAAGAACTTGCAGACCTTAAACAAGCACTAGGAAAGTTCAAGTGAGATTTTACGAAGTAGATAGTAGTATTGATGCTATAATGAGTGCAGCTATGGTTGCACAAACCCGTGCTAGTAATACTGGCAAACAGGGTAAACTAAGCATGAACGGCTTTCTACAAATGCTTGCTAACGCAGGTATTATGATGGATTATGACGGATTTAAAACAGTTTTCGACACTAATCCTCAACTAAAGAATGTTATTGCACAGTTCAACAAAGACGAGATTACATTTGTTGGCAACAGTGATGACGAAGGCGCAGGATATGAGGAGCCGCAAGGCGACATGCCAGATGATGAGCGTGTAGCAAAAATGGCAAAAAGAGCAACTAAGATGAGAACTGAAGAATTTGTTGAGGATTACGAAGTACTTCCAAAGATGGATAGAGACAAGTATCAAGAGCGTGATGGACTAGAAGGTCCTATAATGACACGTTCAGGTAAAGTTGTTTACTATGATAATAAAGAAGGCAAATACTATGACCCAGATACAGACATGTATTTGTCCTACGATGATTATAAAATGTTGGATAAAAAAGCAAATGAAGCAGAACTTCCGCCACACCTAAGTAAAATGTTTGGCAAAGACGGCAGTCAAGTTGAAACACGAACAGATGTTATGAAACAGATGCGCGACATTGTAGACAAAAAGAGTGCAATGGAAGTTACGTTTGGTGATGGTAAGCAAATGGTTGACATGTATACAGCAAGTGTACTTGTACAAGTCTACGACAAAGTAAATGATAAAAACAAAGAAGCAATTGTACAACGTGTAGGTACAATTGAAAAGTTTATGAAACTTATGCCTAAATTGTTTAACATGATTAGCGAAGGTGATAGCCCACATCCGAAAGGCAGTAAAAAGTACAAAGCACACATGGCTGCAAAGCATGCAAACATGAGTGAAGGCAAAAGCATGGAAGATAAGATTGCTGCTGACATTGAAGCAGGCATGAGTACTGATGCAATTATTGGCAAGTATGCTAACAAGCGTACTACAAACACAGATGAGATTCGTAAGATCATACAACGTATTAAGTTTAAAAACTTTAGGAACAAATAATGGCATACTTCCCTACAGGCGCACAGGCTCGTGAAAGAGCGCAAAACAACAACGTATTAGCACAGCAAATCAGTATCATGGAAATTGCTGTATTAGACGCTATTGCAACCAGTGCGTTTGCAGCAACCATTAGCAACACTTCAACTGTTACTATACAGGGCACTACTATTACAGGTAGCCCAATGACAGACAATGACACAGACGGTCTTAACTATTACAAAGCATATCAAGGCACAATTACTGATGCTGTTAAAACAGAACAGATGAATGAAGTAATTGCACATTTCGAGAACAAGGGTTATACCATAGCTCGCAAGAGCAGTTCAGGAACATATTTCTACTGGTATATTACCTGGTAAGGTAAACAATGCACACTAGCGAATTTAATCGCAGAATGAAGTTCGCATTTATGAATGACGATCCATTTGGTGTACTAAGTGCTATCTATAACAATGAATTGCCTCATCCTTATTTTGATCCTAAACTTATAGGTTTTAGTAAGTTAAGAGATTTCAATCACAATACATGGCTTTCTAGAGAACAAAGCAATAGGATAATTGTATTTGAAGATTTAGAATATATTATACCTGGTGAAAAATTTAACTGGGATGCAGTAGGCGATCCTCCCTGTACTGAACAAGACAAATTAATTACAAGCAGTATCACAGTCAATGATCATCTTTGGCCATGTGAATATGCATTTAGTAGTTGGCATCTTGTACAAACACATATGCAAAACGCTGAAACTTTTGTTGAACAACCAGATACAAGACCTTATTTTGCAGACATACTGTTAGGAAATCTCAAAACACAACGCAAACAATTCTATAATCTGTTACAAGAAAACAATCAGTTAGAAAACAATCTAGTAAATGCATTCGGGGTATATAAAACTCCTTTTTTAGATCAAGGCATAGGAGAAATAGATTTGTTTTTCAATAATCTTGATACTAGCGGTGACTACGCAAATACTACCAAGCATTTTAAAGGTAACTTTGCAAGTCAGTATATAAGCAAACACGTTCAACAAGCAAGTTGGATAAGTGTAGTAGCAGAAACATTAGACGATAATAGAATATTTTTTCCTACCGAAAAAACAGGCAAAGCACTAATGAGCGGTAAACCTTTTATTGTACTGAGCAGTAAACACTTCCTTAAAAATTTAAGAAGTATAGGATTCAAAACTTTTCATCCAATAATAGATGAAAGTTACGATTTAATTGACAGTGTAGAATCGCGCACAAGAGCGGCATATTCCAGTTTTATAGAATTGCAAAAACAAGATCCCATTATAGTAAGAAAAAAATTAAAAGATGTCTTAGAACACAATGAACAGTGCATGCGAGACAAATCATTTCTAACACAGAGAGCAAGAAACTTATTGCAAAATCTGCAAACTAGTGTATAATAATACTATGTTAGTAGAGCGATACAATTATGCTCCGATCAATAGAAAAACTATTGACGGAAAGAGGCACTATGCTACTCCGGATGGAGGTGCTGTGCCTAGTGTTACAACAATACTGGACAAGACCAAAGGCGAGGAAAAGCGAAAAGCATTAGCAAACTGGAAGAAACGTGTAGGTGAAGCCAAAGCACAACAGATTGTTACTGAAGCAGCAGGCAGAGGCACTAGACTACACAAGTGGCTTGAAGATTATGTAATCACCGGTGATATAGGCGAGCCTGGCAGTAATCCATACAGCCAACAAAGTCATAAGATGGCAAATATTATACTCGAGCATGGACTAAAAAATGCAAACGAGTATTGGGGTACAGAAGTGCCACTTTACTACAGCGGACTTTACGCAGGTACTACAGACTTAGTTGGTGTACACGATGGTGCTCCTGCAATCATGGACTTTAAACAAACCAATAAACCAAAGAAAACTGAATGGGTAGAGGATTACTTCCTACAACTTTGTGCCTATGCACATGCACACAATAACATGTTTGAAACTACTATCAACAAAGGTGTAATACTTATGTGCAGTAAAGACTACCAGTATCAAGAATGGATACTAGAAGGAGCTGCATTTGACCACTACAGCAATATTTGGTTTGATAGAGTAGCACAGTACTACGGGCAAGGATAAATACTACATTATATTGTAGGAGTATACTAACATGGCGATTGTGCAAATCTCAAGAATTCAACATCGTAGAGGCGTTGCTGATAACTTACCACAACTAGCAGTAGGCGAACTTGGTCTTGCAGTGGATACACGCAGAATTTACATTGGTAACGGTGGTACAGATGCTCCAAAGATTGAGAACATTGAACTACTAACAGCAAGCAGCGATTTGCTTGATAGCGCAGACACCTACACATATAAAGGCGCAGCCGCAGGATATAATGCTACAACAGGTGTAAGTGCAGCAAGTCCAGTTACACGCACTATGCAACAAAAGTATGATGATCATGCAAGTGTCAAAGACTTTGGTGCTAAAGGTGATGGTACTACAGATGACACAGCCGCTATAAACCGTGCGCTATTTCAATTGTTCAGTCGTGCAACAAACACTGAAGTCCGTAGAGCATTGTTTTTTCCTGCAGGCACATACATTGTAACTGATGTAATTAAAATTCCTGCATTTGCTAAACTAGTTGGTGATGGGCATAACAGTAGTATTATAAAAGGTACAAATGCAGCAAGAGATGCAGTTGCAATGACCAGTGATAGTATACAGCAAATTGACGGCAGCGTAGGATCAG
>UEXN01000829.1_pt1 | contig 22021 bp, 33 predicted proteins | sample 1796711 | NCBI WGS metagenome assembly UEXN01 (sample SAMEA4772470, study PRJEB27181) | metagenome | reverse complement strand
TAAAGTAGCTGGAGCAGCCGGAGCTACAGCAGCAGCTATGACTGCATATGAAGGTGGCGGCGCTCGCATGAGAAGAGCAAGGCAAACAATTAAAGACATTAAAAAAGACCTTAGTAAAAAATAATGGAGTAAAAAATAATGGCCATAAGAAAATTAATAAAAGGAGCTTTGAGAAAAGCTTACAAAACAAAAACAGCTCCTTTGCAAGCAGCCAATAGAGTTGCAAGGACAATTGCACCTAACACCAAAATAGCAACTGCATTAGCGGCTGCAGCATCGCCTGGAATTCTAGCTCCAAGTGCCGGTAAAGCAAAAGCTGGAGTAACCAAAAAAGGCGCTGGAAAAGTTGCTCAAAAAGGCGGAACAACTGAACGTACGCCTTCAAGAAAGCCTGTTGCTAAAAAGAAAAAACAAACTCGTTCTGCAAAAGGCAAGGTTGGAAAAAATAGAACATCAGATACATCAAACTTTGAAAGCGTACGTCCTACTATGGCTATGCCAGGAGACGATGTGGCATCTAGACTCACAAGACCAAAAATCAGAAAAATGAAAGGCGGTGGTATAGCAATCAAAGGCCTTGGTAAAGCATTTACAGGAAAAAAATAAATGGCAACCACAGATAAGGCAATTACCTTTGACGAGCAGGTAGACCTTAAAGTACGCGACAGATCTAAAGACATGGACATTGAGGTCGATGTTGCTGAGTCTAACCCAGAGCTAGATTCATTTGAGCAAATGGAAGATGGTAGCATCGAGTTTGGCGCGCCATTACCTCCTATGGACAACACAGATTTCTATGCTAATTTAGCAGACATCATAGATGATTCAGATCTTAATTCTTTAAAGAATGATCTGATGGGCAACATTGAAGCTGATAAAGAATCTCGTAGCGATTGGGAAAAAACATATCGCAATGGCCTTGAATATCTTGGCATGAAGTATGAAGAAAGATCTGCTCCCTTTGAAGGAGCTTCGGGTGTTATGCATCCATTGCTTGCAGAAAGTGTTACCCAATTCCAAGCGCAAGCTTACAACGAACTCTTACCATCGCAAGGCCCAGTCAAAACACAGGTGCTTGGCATGACAACTCCGGAAACTGAACAACAGGCTTCTCGTGTGCAAGAGTTTATGAATTATCAGCTTATGCAGGTCATGAAAGAATATGATCCTGAAACTGATCAAATGTTATTTTATCTACCTCTATCTGGTTCAGCTTTTAGAAAAGTTTACTACGACCAAAACTTAGGACGAGCAGTCTCTAAATTTATTCCAAGTGAAGATTTAATTGTGCCTTATGCTGCAACAGACTTACACAGCGCTACAAGAATCACGCATGTAATTAACATGTCAATGAACGACATACGCAAATTGCAACAAGTTGGTTTTTACAGCGATGTAAAAATAGATTCTGCAAGCATGATGGCAGATGAAACAGATGAAATTCAAGAAGAGATAGACGAGCTTCAAGGCGTTAGTCCAAGCTACAGCGATGATGATACTTGCAAAGTGCATGAGATTCATACAGAGCTAGACATCCCAGGTTTTGAAGATATGAACGCTCAAGGTGAAGAGACTGGAATTAAATTGCCATACATTGTCACCATTGCTAATAACAAAGTTTTATCTATTCGCAGAAACTACAAAGAAAATGATCAGCTGAAACAGCGTACCAATTACTTTGTGCATTACAAGTTTTTACCAGGCCTAGGTTTCTATGGCTTTGGTTTGACTCACATGATTGGAGGCTTATCGAAAGCCTCAACTTCAATTCTTCGTCAGCTTATTGACGCTGGTACTTTATCTAATTTACCAGCTGGATTTAAAGCTAGAGGAATTCGTATTCGTAATGACGACCAGCCTTTACAGCCCGGCGAGTTCAGAGACATGGACGCACCCGGCGGTAGTTTGCGAGACGCTTTTGTACCGTTACCTTTTAAGGAGCCAAGTCAAACCCTTCTCTCTCTCCTAGGGATCTTGGTCGACAGTGGGAGGCGTTTCGCATCTATCGCAGACATTCAAGTGGGTGATGGAAACCAAAATGCGCCAGTCGGTACAACGGTTGCTCTGTTAGAACGTGGCACTCGTGTTATGAGTGCCATTCACAAAAGACTGCATGCAAGTCAAAGAATTGAGTTTGAAATTTTATCCAAAGTGTTTGGCGAATATCTACCACCCGCTTATCCATATTCAACAGCTAATGGCAATCAAACCATTAAGGCTTTAGATTTTGATAACAGGGTAGATGTATTACCTGTCTCAGATCCTAATACTTTTTCTATGAGTCAAAGAGTCATCATGGCTCAAGAACTTCTTAGAACAGTACAAAGCAATCCTGAGATTCATGGGCCTACTGGAATTCATGAAGCTTACAGAAGAATGTATGCTTCAATGGGAGTGCAAAACATTGAACAGCTTTTGCCACCTCCCCCTCAACCTCAACCGATTGACCCTGCAAGTGAAAATGCAAGTTTGATAGCTGGAATGCCAGCGCAAGCTTTCCAAGGCCAAGATCATGATTCACATATTAATTCTCATGTATCTTTGTATGGAACCATTACTGCACAATCAAACCCAGTTGTATTATCTTTAATACAAGCACACATTTATCAGCATGTTTCGTTTAGAGCTGCTGAAATTGTTGACCAGCAAAATGCTCAGAACCCAGAGTTCCAAGCAACCTTGCAACAGATACAACAATTGCCACCAGAAGTTGGCATGCAGTATCAACAACAATTACAAGAGTCGGTGGCAAGAGACGTGGCTGCAGTTGTCTCTCAGTTGATGGAACAAATAAATTCTATCTTCATGCCACCCCCTCCACAACCTGATCCTTTGGTAGAACTAAGAGGTAAAGAGTTAGACATCAAAGCTGATGATGTACAACGCAAGCGTGAAGAGTTTGCACAACGTCAACAGTTTGATGCTATGAAGGCTATGCAAAGTAATCAATTAGCAGAACAACGTTTGGTTATTCAACAAGACATTGCTAAGATGAAAGATGACATAGCAAGAGAAAGAATCGAACAACAAAACCAATTCAAAGCAATGGATATCATGCGAGGTAACAAATGAGTTCAATAAGAAAAGAAATGGCAGCAATGCACAAAAAACAATTAAAAGAAGAAGAGGAGCGTAGAATCAATGGCAATCAACCGATCATCAATGAGAATGCAAATCTCGACATCGACAAAATCGCAAAAGAAGCCGATAAGGAAGCGAATGAAGTCCTTGCCAAAGTCGTTAAAGAAAGCAAACCAAAAGCAAAAAAAGTTTCCAAACCTAAAGCTGTCGCTAAGACTAAGGCCAAGGTAAAAAAGAAGAAATAATATGCCCTTAAAAAAAGGTAGCAGTAAGAAGACAATATCTGCTAACATAAGTGAATTAATGGGTAGTGGTAAAAAACAAAAAACTGCTATTGCAATTGCTCTAGAAGCAGCAAGAAAGAATAAAGGTAAAAAAAATGCAAAAAGCAAAAAACGTTAAATTAACTAATGTCTGATCGAGTTTTAGTTGCACCTCCAGGTCTTACTAGGCCTGACTTATTTGCAGAGCGCAATATTCAACGTATGCCTACACCCCCAAGACCAGCAAACAATCTCGTGGTGGGTGGCCCTGCGTATTTTACGCCTGAAGGTTATCAAGCCCCTGTTCAACCACAAGAGGCTTTTATGCCAACTAGAACAGGATATGATCCAATTCGAGATCAATTTAATAGACCTCCAGCGCCTATGCCGATGCCAGCTCCTGCACCAGCGCCTACGCCAGCACCACCCCCAACAGGAGGAGTAGGAGATCCTGCGCCTTATGTGCCAGCTCCAGCTCCAGCTCCACAATATGATGTCTCTACAGATCCAATGCCAGACCCAGTTCAATCATACATAGATGTGAATGGAAACTTACAGTTTGGTGAGCCTCCATCTTTTACAATGGAGCCTTATTCAATGGAGCCAGAACCTGTGTTTGAACCGACACCCACACCGGCACCTGAACCAGTATTTACACCCCCACCTACAATGCCGGAGCCTAATGGGTTTTTTCCAAATATGAATTTTGAAGACTTAGATTTAAGTGGCTTGCCAGATTTGTCAAAAGTACCTAGATTAGCAGATTTAGATTTTAGTGGATTACCACAGTATCAAATGCCAGCACCAACAATGCCAGCTCCTCCGCCTTCATTTCAAACACAAGGAACTCCTATTGGTGAAATGCCTCTAACCACCGAACAACTTGCAAGAAAAAAAGCAGAAGAAGAAGAAAGAAAGGCTGAAAGCATAAAAAATGCAATAGCGAAATATGGCAGTGTAGAAAATAGACAAAAAAGCATTAGAGAAGCTTTGGCAACTCCAGCCCCAATATACACACCTCCACCTAAAATAGAAAAAATGTTTGAAGATTACGATTATGGAAACCCAAATTTAAGAGACAGAGGAATGTTTGGGCCTAGAAGATAAAATAACACAGGCAGGAGAGAGCCATGGATGCTGTAAATTTAGCAGAATATTTATTTAAAAATTTAAGAAAAAGAGAACAGAACACTGTTGACATCATTGCTGGGGGCAATGTAAGATCGATGGAAGATTACAAGTATCTTATGGGAGAGTTATCGGCGATTCGATCCCTTATAGAAGATTTAAAAGAAACGCTGCAAATGGAAGATAACGATGAGTAAAGATGTCGCAAAAAAAAATGAAACTGAATCTGAATTAGACAAAGCATTTGTCAGTTCTGAAACTAAAGTTTTAGACCCCACCCTACTAAAAAAATCCTTACTAGATAGAATGCCCGATCCATCAGGATGGCGTTTATTGGTATTGCCGTACAAAGGCAAAGGAGTAACTGATGGTGGCATTCAATTAATAAAAGAAACTGTAGACAGAGAAGCTTTGTCCACAGTTATATGCTATGTGCTAAAGGTTGGACCTTTGGCCTACCAAGATGAAAATAAATTTGGCAACGAAGCATGGGCTAAAAAAGGAGATTGGATCCTTATTGGCAGATATGCTGGCACTCGTTTTAAATTAGAAGATGATCACGAAGTTCGCATTATTAATGATGACGAAGTGATTGCTACAATTTTAAACCCAGACGACATTAAATCTTTATAGAGGTAAATCATGGCAGAAGAAGCAACAAACATTGATGTAGAAATTACAGACGAAAAAATTGAAAAAGCAGCAGTTCCAGAGCACAAAAGAGTTGAAGACGAAGTGCAGGAAGATTCAGTTGATATTGTCCTAGACGAAAAAGCTGAACAAGCATCTCCAGTTACTGAAGATGAAATCAAAGAAGATTTTGAAGCGTCTCCTCAAGTAGAGGAAAAAGCAAAAGATTTATCTGATGTAGAAAAAAGAGCATCACTTGCACAAAATAGAATTAACAAAGCAGTGGCCCAAGCCAAAGAGTTTCAAAGAAGAGAACTTATGGCTGTTCAGTACGCCAAAGATTTGAAAGATCAAAACGAGCAATTAAGACAGTCGCAAAAATCCTTTCAATCAAGTTATGGTGATGAATTTACTAATCGAGTTGAATCACAAATAACTTTAGCAAGACAAGCTTTAAAACAAGCCAGCGAAGCTCAAGATGCAGAAGCAATAGCTAGTGCAACTGAAGCTTTAACTATGGCTACATCAGATAAAGCAAGGCTTGAACAATATAGGCAACAGCAAAAACAATACGAAGAACAAGAAGCCGCTTATGTAGAACAAGCGCAAATTCAACAACAACCTCAAGAAACTATTGAAGAGTATAATGAGCCATCACCTAAGTCTCGTGATTGGGCCAAAAAGAATACTTGGTTTGGACAAGACCAAGTTGCAACCTCTGTTGCCTTTGCAGTTCACAAGGAATTAGAGAACGAAGGCTTTGACTTAGACTCAGATGAGTATTATAGTGAGATTGATAAGAGGGTACAACGCGAGTTGCCCCACAAGTTTAACGTGGAAGCGGACAAAAAACCCGTCCAGACAGTCGCTTCAGCCACACGCAACACATCGACAGGACGCAAACAAAATCGTATCGCCTTGACACCGAGCGAGCAAGCATTAGCTAAAAAGCTTGGAGTGTCATTTAAGGACTACGCAATACAAAAAGCGAGGCTAGAAAAATCATGACAGAAGGAAAAGATAAAGTGATTGATGATAAGGATGTTAGAACTTCAAGGAGTGCTGACACTAGAGCAAAAGAGGACAGGCCAAAAGTTTGGAAAATGCCTTCAGCTTTAGAGCTACCAGAAGAAGCTATTAAAGCAGCTGAATCTCAAGGCATAACTTATCGTTGGATCAGAGAGGCCATACTAGGACAAGATGACAAAACGAATGTCTCAAAAAGATTTCGTGAAGGATTCGTTCCAGTAAGACCTGAAGAGCTTCCAGGATTTCATGATTTGCCTACAGTCGATGATGGTCGACACGCTGGAATTATAGGAGTGGGTGGATTGATACTGTGCAAAATTGATAAAGAAATCGCAGATCAAAGGAATGAATACTTTGAACAACAAACCCAAAACCAAATGACAGCTGTAGAAAACGACCTAATGCGTGAAGAGAACCCATCGATGCCTATTACAACAAATAGATCATCGAAGGTTACTTTTGGTGGAAGCGGTAAGTAATTACAACTTCTAAAATAAAATTTAACTAGGAAACTATTATGGCAAATACAAATGCTAAATTCGGTTTAAGACCTATAGGAAAACTTGGTAGCAGTTCTAACAGCACTGGTACTACTGAGTACGATATTCTTACAGGTACAACCGGAAGTATCTTTACAGGCGACCCGGTAAAAATGGTTAACACTGGCGGCATTGCAGTCGCTGCTGCTGGCGATTTACTGTTGGGAGTCTTTCAAGGATGTAGATATACTGATTCAGCTGGCGAAGTGATTTATTCACCTTACTGGCCGACCACAACTGCATCTTCTGACGCGGTGGCTTTCGTAGTTGACGATCCTAATGCTTTGTTTGAAGTTCAAAGTGCTGCTACAGGTAGTGTGGTACAAACAGTTGTCGGTTTAAACGCTGATATTGTTTACACTGCTGGTAGTACAGTAAACGGACGATCTAATGTAGATCTAAGTGGAACTATGGCTACAGGCACAGCTCAGTGTAGAATTATTGGATTTTCTAACGACCCAGAGAATAACGCTCTAGGAACTGGAAGTCTTTCTACTTACGTCAATATGATTGTTAAAATTAACGAGCACTTATACGCTCAAACAACGGGAGTATAACAATGGCGATTAATAGATCACAATTAGCCAAAGAGCTAGAACCAGGTCTGAATGCGTTATTTGGAATGGAGTACAATCGTTACGAAAACGAACATGCTGAAATCTTTGAAACCGAGTCATCTGACCGTGCTTTTGAAGAAGAAACAATGATCGTTGGTTTCGGGAATGCTAAAGTAAAACAAGAAGGAAATGCGGTTGAATTTGATTCAGCTTCTGAAGGCTTTACTGCAAGGTATTCACACGAGACTATCGCGTTAGCGTTTGCTCTTACTGAAGAAGCAATTGAAGACAACCTATATGATAGATTAGGAGCTAGATATACAAAAGCTCTAGCACGATCTATGGCTCATACTAAGCAAGTAAAAGCAGCTGCTGTTTTGAACAACGCTTTCTCATCCAGCTTTACTGGTGGAGATGGTGTTGCTCTAGTAAGTACAGCTCACCCATTAGCTGGTGGCGGTACTTTAAGCAACAGACCTAGCACTTACTCTGACTTAAATGAGACTTCGTTGGAAGATGCAATTATCTCTGTATCAACTTTCACTGATGACAAAAGCATGATTCTTGCCCTACAGGGCCAGAAACTAATCATTCCACCACAATTACAATTTGTGGCAGATAGATTGCTTAACACACCAGGTAGAGTTAGTACCTCTGATAATGACATCAATGCTATTAAGAACATGGGAATGGTCCCAGGTGGTTACGCAGTTAACCATTTCTTAACAGACAACGATGCTTGGTTCTTGTTAACAGACTGTCCTGACGGATTTAAACACTTCGAGAGATCTGCTCTTTCAACTTCTATGGAAGGTGACTTTGATACTGGCAATGTCAGATTCAAAGCTAGAGAAAGATATTCTTTCGGATTCTCAAATCCAAGAGCTGTCTTTGCATCACAAGGTGCATAAATCCAATTTATTGGTAAAGGGAGCTTCGGCTCCCTTTTTTTTATTTATAATAAAGTTTGTTTAATTTAAGTTAATAAGTGTATAATTCAACAAAAACCTGTGAGGTTTTATGAATACAGCTTTACACGATTCAATAAGTCTAGCGAATTCACCATGTGTAGGAGTTTGCTCGACATCAATGGCCCCATTCGATGACCGATGCCAAGGGTGTGGTAGAACTGTCGAAGATATTAGAGACTGGGAAACTTTTTCAGAGTTTAGTAAAAAAATAATCAATGTAAAAAATTGGTTAGATGGTTATAATATTAGACAGAAGAGAGATAGGATAAACACCATGGCAGATCATTCAGACGAAAAACTAAAAGACATCGAGGGTAGATTAATTACCATTCAATCTTTAATTGAAATGACAGGCCAAGACATATTAGACTACTTTGGCAAAGATCCGGCTGTAAAAGATGCATATCAATCTCTTGTTCAATCAAGAGAAGAAATATTAAAAACAAAACAAACTCTTCCCCATTTAGACTAATCTGATATATACTTTGGTTAGTATCTAGGATTAATTAACTTGTTCTATCGACTGACCTAGCAGACAAGCCGAGACAATAGAACTTATTTCCAGGAGGAAATTATGGCGAATTCAACTTTTAGCGGTCCAGTCCGTTCAGAAAATGGTTTTAAAACCATTGATATTAATTCAACAACAGGTGCAGTTACTGATGGGTTGGTAATCAACGCAAATGGTAATATCTTTACCGATGATGGTGGACATATTCAATATGTAGCAGCAACAGGATATGGTCCTGCTGATTTAATTGTTGGTAAGGGCGGTAGTCAATATGGCACTGTTGATCCTTATTCTGAAAGTGCAACTCAGCTTTTCCCTTTAGGTGCAACACTTGTATATGGTAACAATGTTTATCGTTATGTAGAAATAGGTGGAACTGCAGTAACAGCAGGTAAACTTTTACAACACAAAGCTATTGTTTCTGATCATGCTAATATGACAGCAACGGCAGCAGTTGCAGCAGGTGAAACAGCTATTTCTGTAGAAACAGGTGGAACTGACTTAACACTTAACCAATATGCAGATGGTTACCTTTGGGTAAACGATGTAAATGGTGAAGGTCAAATGCTTAGAGTTAAATCTAATCCAGCACACGATCATTCAGCTGATCCTTCTGTGGTTATAACTTGTTATGATGATCTTGCTACAGCTTTAACAACAAGCTCACAGCTATCTCTTATAGAGAATCCAAACACTAACCTTATAGTTGCACCAGCAACAGAAACAGGTGCGTTAATGGGTGCTACAGTTATTGATATGACAGCAGATTATTATGGTTGGGCTGTTATTAAAGGCCCAGCAGCATTATTGACTGTAGGAACTTTAGTTGTAGGTAACGCAGCTGTTAGATCAGGTGGTACAGCAGGTGGAGTTGCTCCAGCAACAGATAACGTCTTACAAGAAGTTGGTGATGTTATGGCTGTTTCAGCTAACACTGAGTATTCATTAATTAATATGAACTTAGGCTAAAAACGGAGTAAATTATGGCAGGTCGAATGACAGGCTCAGATGTTCAAGGTAAATTTATTACCGCTGATACTCAAGCATTAGACGCAGATGGAATATCAGCAGCCGCTTCAGTTGGAAATAACGCAGCACTTACAATAGGTGGTGCGTTAGCTGACGGTGGAGCAGTTGCTCTTAATTCTGGAAGAATAGTTACTATTTTATCAGCTGGAGATGATTCAGGTATTTCTTTTACAGTTACAGGAACAGATGTAAATGGCGATGCTCAAACTGAATCTATAACAGGTGCTAATGCAGGCACAGCTACTGGAAGCAAATATTTTAAAACAATATCTGGCATATCAGCAGTTGGTAATCCAGCAGGCAATGTTTCAGCAGGAATTAATAATTCAGCGGCTGATGTTGTTTTTGCAGGAAGGGCTAGACTACAAGGGTTAAATTTGGTTTGTTCTGCTACAGCTGGCAACATTGATTTTTTAACAACCTCTCCAACAGGAACGAGTTTATTTAAACTTGGATCTGTAGCATCTGCTACAGTAACCAGAGATATTACCATTCCGGATAATGGATTGTTGTTTACTGATGGTATTTACATTCAATACACTCAAAGTACCTTTGGCACTATGACAACATTTTATGCATAATGCCTCGAAAAGCAGCAAAGCCGATTAGAAGAACAACTAGAGGCAAAGGAGCTAATTATCGCCCCACAAAAAGTGGGGCTGGTATGACTAGAAAAGGAGTTGCTGCTCATCGCAGAGCAAACCCAGGCTCTAAATTAAAAACAGCTGTAACAGGCAAAGTTAAAAAAGGTAGTAAAGCAGCCAAAAGACGTAAGTCTTATTGCGCTAGATCAGCTGGCCAACTTAAACGCAGTTCAGCTAAAACAAGAAATGATCCTAACTCAAGAATACGTCAAGCAAGACGAAGGTGGAAGTGCTAATGGCTAAAATATGTCCAAAAGGAAAGGCGTGGGCCAAAAGAACGTTTGATACATATCCAAGCGCTTATGCAAACATGGCAGCGTCTAAATATTGTAAAGATCCAAACTATGCAAAAGGCTCAAAGAAAAAAGCAAAAAAAATGAAAGATGGTGGCCTTGTAGGTGGAGGCAGACAAGCTAGGCAAAACAGGCAAAGAGGCTAATGGGCGAGCTAAAAAAATGGGTTGATCAAAACTGGGTTCGCATAGGGACAGATGGTTCTATTAAAGGAAAATGTGGAACCAGCAAGGACAAGAAAAACCCAGATCGTTGTTTACCAATGTCAAAAGCTAAAAGTCTTTCACAATCAGAAAGAGCATCTACAGCAAAAAAGAAAAAAGCAGCAGGTAAAAAAGGCAAGACTGTTGTATCGAATACTCCAAAAGCTAAAGTTAAATTAAAAAATGGCGGAGAAGTTAGAAGAATTGCTAGAGGTTGTGGTAAAGTAATGTCCAACAGAAGGAAAAAAACCAAATATTCTTAGAGGTAAGATTGGCTTATTTGTATAGTAATATACCCTACTTTAAATGTTGGGTAAGGAGAGAGTATACGCACAACCATGATAAATATCATGGTGAGTTCTTACATGCAATGGCAATTGGTGTAACCACCATGCCGACTAGATGTTTAAGTTTCCATATTATATTTACAGGCATAGAAGCTGAAGGTGAGCCAGAAGATACTATTCATGGCGGTGCTATGTGGGCTAGAATGCCAATTACAGCTTTAGTTGGCGATACTCCTTTTTCAGAGTGGCCCGAACCTATGGCAGTACACGATGCACAGCCTTGGGATTGTTCATCGCATACAAACTCAGTTTATGTTATAAATAGAGCAACACCATGTCCTTGGATGGCAAAGATAGATGGTCAATTTTTTCCTGCTAAATACATGTTTACAGTGGATTATGCTGAAAATGAAATAGCAGATGATCCAGCTCAACACAAACAAAGTCACGTATTAGAGTTGTTAGATGCAGGAGAATGGACAGGAAATATTGTTGCTTTACCCAACAACAGGGTTAGAGTAACTCATCCAGCATGGTTTGAAACAGGTAGTGGTGCTCCAGATTTTAAACCTTCGGGGCATATACACTATTCTAAATCTGATTTAGACTATACTTTAGATGTAAACAAAATTTTTGATAACTTATATGCAGAGGATGAATAATGGCAACGTCAAGCAGCACAGATTTTGAGCCAAACGTAGCTGAGTTTGTAGAAGAAGCATTTGAAAGATGTGGCTTAGAACTTAGAACTGGCTATGACTTAAAAACAGCAAAAAGATCTATTAACTTAATGTTAGCTGAATGGGCCAACAGAGGTCTAAATCAATGGACTGTAGAACAAGCTACTCAAACTGTTACTCAAGGCACAACAAGTTATACTTTAACTGCAAATATTATCGATATACTTGATTGTTCTCTTAGAAGAACAAGTGGTGGAACAACCACTGACTTACAAATGTCTAGAATAGGCAGAAGTGAGTTTTTAAACATACCAAACAAAGCTTCTGAAGCTAGACCCTCTCAATTCTTTTTTGAAAAATCTATTACTCCAGTATTAAATGTGTGGCCTGCTCCGGAAAACTCCACTGATATATTAGTTTTTAATAAACTTGTAAGAATGGATGATGCTGACAAAGCAACTAACACCATGGACATGCCTTTTAGATTTTATCCATGTTTTGCAGCTGGACTTGCATATTATATTGCAATTAAAAAAGCCCCGGAAAGAGTTGTTATGTTAAAACAAATGTATGAAGAAGAATTTGAAAGGGCTATGAGCCAAGATGAGGATAGAGCTTCTTTTAGAATCTCTCCATATAAACCAGGTTTATAATCATGGCGTATGCAACTGGTAAATACGCATTAGCCATTTGTGATCGTTGTGGATTTAAATACAAACTTTCTTTTTTGCGAAAAGAATGGAATGGTTTAAAAACATGTCAAGAATGTTTTGAACCTAAACACCCACAACTAGATCCTTTGCCACATGTTGTTGACCCTGAAGCTTTATACGAACCTAGACCAAGTAGTGATTTTGGAGTTGGTGAGGGTTTTGTGGTTGTAACATACACAGATATTACAAAAGGCAATTCAATGGACCCTAACATTATTGGGTCAAACTTTACTGTAGATAAAATGACAGGTTCTGTTGGAGAGGTTACAATCACATTATGACATTAACTGAACTAAAAACACTGATACAAAATTATGTTGAAAACGATGAAACAACGTTTGTTGCTACATTAAATGACATGATACTAAATGCTGAAGAAAGAATATTTGAATTAATTCAATTTGATTTTTTTAGAAAAAATGTAACAGGTAATTTAACAACTGGTAATACTTACTTAACAGCGCCATCAGATTTTAACTTAAGTTTTTCATTGGCTATTATTGATAGCAGCAATGATTATCATTATTTAGACAAAAAACATCCTAGTTTTATGCGTGAATATTCTAATGATGCAGTAGCTACTTCAGAAAGAGGTAGGCCTTTGTATTATGCAGATTTTGATAAAGAACTTTCTACTGCATCTAACAATGGCTCAACTTTAATAGTTTCTCCAGTTCCAGATGCAGATTACAATGTTGAACTTCATTATCTTTACAAACCAACCAGTTTAACATCAGCAACCACTGGCACTTGGATATCTCAAAATGCTCGTAATGCATTGCTTTATGGTTGTTTAATAGAAGCATCTTCTTTTATGAAACTTCCTGTAGAAAGTCAAACCATGTATGAAGCAAGGTTTGGTCAAGAAGTTTCTAGACTTAAAAATAGAGCAGAGGCAAGAGGAAGAAGAGATGAATATAGGTATGATTCATTAAGAACAGAAGTTAGTTAGATTTGGAAAGGAGAGAGAATGGAAAAGATAAAAAGTCTTGAAGGCAAAAGTGTAGCTATTGTAGGTCTTGGTAAAAGTTGGCACGATTTTAATTTAGCAAGATCACATGGCGCAAAATTTGATGAAATATGGGCAATTAATGCAGTAGGATCTGTAATATTTCACGATAGAACATTTATGATGGACCCAGTCAGTAGGTTTCTAGACACCGATGATGCTGGGGGCCAAACAGATGGAATGATTGAAGTTTTGTTAAACGATGATAAGCCCATTTACACTTGTGAATTAGATGACAGATGCAAAAACTTAATAGAATTCCCTATTAATGAAATTTTAAAAGAATTTAATTGTTGTTATTTAAACAATACAGTTGCTTATGCAATTGCTTTTGCGTTGTGGAACAAAGTAGAAACAATTAAGCTGTTTGGAATAGACTTTAGTTATAAAGGTAATTTACACTTTGCAGAATCTGGTAGAGCTTGTGTAGAATTTTGGCTTTCTAAAGCTATGCATTTAGGTGTTCAAGTTGAGGTTGCTAAAACAAGTGCTTTGCTTGACACAGATGTTATAGCAGAAGAAAAATTATACGGATACCACAGGCTTAATGATCCATTGGTTGTAATGGCAGATGGAAAAGGTTTTATGACCAGCATGAAAATGAGTGAGGTAATGGAAGACAAAAAAGAAGTAAATATAGAACCTATATTAATAGATAGAAACGATGGCCATCTTAAAACTCCGGAACCAAAAAAATGGTAGATTCTTTAACACCTGATGGAATGCCTAAGTTGGGTGTTGTTGAAGTTGCAACCACTAATTTTGGTGGACACTCACCTGAGTTTTGGGCCAAACAATTAACTCAAAAAATTGTTGGTTATTCAGACGAAAGCGATCAACATATAAAAGATCAAGCAAGAGCTTACGAAGATTTAATTTATAAAGTTTGTTTGATATATATTAAAAATGCTATAAAATCTTATAAAGCATCTTTGATACAAGAATTAGCTCAAGGAAATGCTGAAGACTTAGCAAAAATAATAAAAGGTATTTGAAATGGCAATAACATCTACATTGACAACTAGTTTTAAAAAAGAACTACTTGACGGCACACATAACTTTAAGGCATCAGGTGGTAATTCATTTAAGCTAGCTTTATATACAAGTTCAGCTACACTGGGAGCAGCTACCACAGCTTTTACCACTACAGGCCAAGCATCTGGGACCAACTACACATCAGGTGGAGCAGCATTAACCAATATAAACCCTACAAGTTCGGGAACTACTGGTTTTACTGACTTTGCTGATTTAACTTTTGGAACAGCTACAGTAACTGCAAGAGGTTGTATGATCTATAACGATACTAACAGTGACAAGTCAGTAGCAACCATAGATTTTGGTGGAGACAAAACATCAACAGCAGGAGACTTTACCATTGTATTCCCAGCGGCAGCAGCCAGCACAGCGATTATAAGAATCGCCTAGCCTTAAATGGCTAATATCAATGGTTGGGGTCGAGGCACGTGGGGCCAACTCACGTGGGGCGAACCGCTTCCAGTTACACTTACAGCTCCAGGAGCAGGAACATCTGCTTTAGGCACTGTTGCAGTTGATGCAGAAGCTAATGTAATACCAACAGGCCAAGCTGGAACAGCTGGCGCTCCAACTGCTGGAGTTAATGCGCAAGCAATAGCTGTATTACCTGGAGTTGTAGGAACATTAGGCGCTGTATCTGTTGAAGTAGATGGTGAGGCCAACGTAACACCTACAGGGCAAACAAGCACTTCAGCCCTTGGAACAATAAGTCTTGTTACCAATAACAATTTATCTGTTACACTTAATGCTGCAACTGGATCTTTGGGAACAGTTACCACAGATGCAGCAGCAAACGTTTATCCAGTCGGACAAAGCGCTACAGGATCAGTAGGAACAGTTTTGATATGGTCACGTATTGATGAAAGCCAAACTCCAAACTATACTACTATAACAGACACTCAAACTCCCAGTTGGGAGGCAGTTGCGTAAAAACAAGAGGTAAATAATGGCAAGCACATATGTAAATGATCTCAGATTAAATGAGATGGCCACAGGAGATGGTTCAGGTACTTGGGGTACAACAACCAATACAAATTTAGAATTAATCGGCGAAGCTTTGGGTTATGGGACAGAAGGTATAACTACCAACGCTGATACCCATACTTCAACTATTGCAGATGGAGCAACTGATCCAGTTAGGGCCATGTATGTTAAATATACAGGTACTTTAGATTCAGCTTGCACCATTACTATAGCTCCTAATACTGTAAACAGAATGCACTTTATAGAAAATGGAACAAGTGGATCTCAAAACATTATTATTTCTCAAGGCTCTGGAGCTAATGTAACAATACCTCCAGGCGATACAAAAGCAGTTTATTTAGATGGAGCAGGAAGTGGAGCAGCAGTCGTTGACGCTTTTGCCAGTCTTAATGTTGTAGATTTAAAAGTACAAGATGATCTTACAGTTACAGATGATCTTATCGTTAATGGTGATATTGACCTAGAAGGTGCTATTGATGTTAATGGTACATCTAATTTAGATGTAGTAGACATTGATGGTGCTGTAGATATGGCTTCAACTTTAACTGTAGCAGGTGTTGTAGATATTACAGACACTACAGATTCTAGCGATGCTACAGGAGATACTGGAGCTTTGCGTACAGAAGGTGGTGCGAGTATAGCCAAGAAACTATATGTGGGTACTGATCTTGATGTCGATGGAACAGCTAATCTTGATGTTGTAGATGTAGATGGTGCAGTTGATATGGCATCTACACTTACAGTTGCAGGAGTAGTTGATATAACTGATACCACAGACTCAAGTGATGCAACTGGTGATACAGGTGCTTTAAGAACTGAAGGTGGAGCAAGTATTGCTAAAAAATTATATGTTGGTACAGATTTAGATGTAGACGGAACTGCCAACTTAGATGTTACCGATATTGATGGAACACTAAATGTCGCAGGTGTAGTTACAGCCCAAGTATCAGCAAACATATCTCAAGTAGCTATCAGTTCAAGCTCTAATGCAACAGCTTGGGATGCAGCAGCAGCAGCTAACGCATATTATGTTACAAGTGAAAATACAACAATATCTGCTCCAAGTAATGCAGTAGAAGGAGCTATTATTAGCGTTGAGATTGCTCAAGGTGGTACAGCAAGAACAGTTGCGTGGAATACTGTGTTTGAATTCGCGGCTAGTACAGCACCAACTGTAACTGCAACAGCAAATAAAACTGATATATTTGCATTTAGATACAATGGTTCTGTCTGGCAAGAAATAGGCAGAAGCCAAAATATGGCTCAAACCTAATATGGAAACCCTACAGAGAACAGCTAATCGTGGAAGCATATCTACTGGGTATGATATTGATAACTCTTTGAAGTTTGAAGCTGATAATAGTGAATATATTTATAGAACACCTAGTTCAGCAGGAAATAGAAAAACTTGGACTTTAAGTTTTTGGCTTAAAAGAACAGAACTAGCCGATGGTAGCAATACTATGAGAATCTTTGAAGCATGGGATGGAAGCACAGGAACTTCAGCTTTATTTACAGCAGGAGATGCTTTTATTTTAGACTTAAATGCAGGTTCTAATTATTTTACTTCTTCAGCACTTTTTAGAGATACTTCTGCTTGGTCACATTTTGTAATCAGAGTTGATACAACATCAGGAACAGCATCAGAAAGAGCAAGGGTATATGTTAATGGTTCAGAATTAGCAGGTTCTTGGAACTCTAATATAGGACAAAATACAGACTTAACTTGGAATCAAGATGTTGCTCATAACTTTGCAAGATTTCATAACAATGATTCTTTTGTTTCGGGTTACTACGCTGAAATAGTTAATGTAGATGGAACTTCACTAGCACCAACAGCGTTTGGAGAAGTTGATTCAGATAGTGGTATTTGGAAACCTATAAATGCAAGTCCTACTTATGGCACTAATGGTTTTAAATTAGAGTTTAAAACCGCAGGTGGTTTAGGAGCAGATACAAGCGGTAATGGACATACTTGGTCATTAAACGCTATAGCAGCAGCCGACCAATCTACGGACACGCCTACTAACAATTTTTGCACACTTAATCCTAATGTTAATTTTAAATATGGAACTAATATTGGTGGTATGACTAATGGTGCTACAGTATTTGGTGACAATACAGGTGGGGGTGTTGGTGGTGCTTTTGGAACTATGGCAGTAACAGCAGGTAAATGGTATTGGGAAGTTAAACTTACACAACAAGTTGCACATTACATAGGTGTAAGTGCTGTTGATGATGGAGATAATGTTCTTGCATCAAGTGATCCACAAGATATAAACTCTAGTTTTAATTTTAATATATCAGCAGCAAGAATTGAGTACCATGAAAATGGCTCAAAAGTTAATGGTTCAACCGATGCTTTTACAGATTTTCACTCAGTAGGAGATGTTATTTCAATAGCATTAAACATGGATGATAATCAAATAAGTATGTATGGTAATGGCACACTACAAGCAGGTGTTGCTAATACTTCTTTATTCGATGCATCAAATAAAATGGTAGTTCCTTTTCACGCAACTATTAATGATGAATGCCAATATAACTTTGGTGGGTATTCAGTATGGACACCATCAAGTGTGCAAAATGATGAGAATGGCTACGGAAATTTTGAGTATGCACCACCATCAGGTTACTATGCTTTATGCACGAAAAATCTTGCTGAATACGGAGGATAAATGGCAGCTTATACAACAATAGACGATCCATCTGCATATTTTCAAACAGCTCTTTACGAAGGTACTACTTCTACTAGAAAAACTGTAACCAACGATGGAAACTCAGACTTACAACCCGGTTTATTTTGGTTTAAAAATAGAGACAGTTCAACTTCTCATGTAATTGCAGATACAAACAGAGGTGCTAATAATTCGGATGGCGGATATACCATAGTTTCTAATACAGACTCAACTGCTGTAGAAGTAGCAGAAGCCAAAGGTGTAATGACTATTACTTCTAATGGCTTTACTGTTGAAGAAATGACTAGTGCTGCTGGTAATGTAAATACTAATTCTATGGTTTGTTGGCAGTGGGCAGGGAGTGGTCAAGGTACTGGTGTAGGTACTGATGTTGCAGAAAGTGGTAATAATCCTGGATTTAAACGCCAAACAAATGCAACAGCAGGACTTAGCATTATTCTTTATGTAGGTACAGGTGCGGCAGGAACAATAGCACATGGTTTAAACAGTGCACCTAAATTTATGATGATTAAAAGTGGGTCTACTACAGACCCTTGGGCTGTTTACTATGGCGATGCTACAGACTATTTAGTTTTAAATACTACTGCAGCAACAGTAGATAGTGCTGCTTGGTGGAACGATACAGCACCAACATCTAGCGTTTTTACTGTTGGTACAGACCACTCTGTTAATGAAGACGCAAAAAGCTATATAGCTTATGTTTGGGCAGAAGTACAAGGCTACAGCAAGTTTGGTACATATATCGGCAACGGAAATGCAGATGGTACTTTTGTTTATACAGGCTTTAAACCTGCTTGGGTGATGATAAAACCAGTAACAGCAGTTGAACAATGGGTTATTATAGATGGAACAAGAAGCCCAAGTAACCAAGCAATGAAACAGATAAAAGCGGATGATGCAGCAGCCGAGTATAACGGAGCAAGTGTAACCAATGGGATAGATATTTTATCTAATGGATTTAAAGTTAGAACTTCTAGGACAGAAATTAATACTAATGGAGTAATATACACCTATATGGCATTCGCAAGTTCGCCATTTGTAAGTTCAACAGGAACGCCAACAACAGCGAGGTAAAGATTATGTGGGCATTAGTAGAATCAGGAAGTGTAACAAAGATATATACACGACCTAAAAGTTTAACAATAGGTGATGTAAATTATCCTAGCAATATCTTTATGCTTTGGACTAGCTCAGAGCTAGAAGCTATAGGTATTTATGAGGTTGTAATAGACAACACCAATTATAAAGACCCTGAATATTATATTAATACGAATCAGTCTTTTGCATTTGGGAGTGGCAAAGTTACAGCCACTTATGGTACAGCTACAGCTAGACCTTTAGATAATGTTTTATGGCAAGATGGTGACTCAGATATGCCTGAAGGAACTTCAGTAGGTGATGTAAAGCAACGTGGAGTTAGACCACCTAAGTTAGCTATTGTAGACCAACAAGCATATGACTTACTACAGCCTAATGACTGGATGGTGGTTAAAGCTACTGAAACAAGTGGCACAGTAGCAAGTGATTGGACTACTTATAGAGCAGGAGTTAGAACAGCAGCCGATAGCATGAAAACTAAAATAAACGCAGTATCAGATGTAGATGCTTTAGCAGCACTTTATGTTTATAATGATGCTACACCACCTGTTAGGCCATTAGGAGAATTTCCTGATGCGCCCAGCAGTTAATTTATAGGAGTAAAATATGGATGCATTAATACCATTAGCAATAGTAACAGTAGTTTTAGTTTGGTCTGTAAAAAGATTTAAACCTGAACTTTGGTCTAAAGTTACAGCCAAGTTTAAGAAATAACATGTCTTGGTGGAAAAAAGTAGTATATTTTTTTACGCCTCTTAGTTCAGAAGAACTACCCAATCCTCTAAAAGAGCAGATGGAAACTGTAAGAGCTAGGAATAAAAAAGGCAGATATGTGGCTGACGATCCCAGCACCCCACACGTAAACGAAGCTTATACAAAAGTACCAAAAAAAAGAAGCCGCCCTCGTAAGAAAAAATAATGTATGAGTATAGTTGCCAAGTCACTAGGGTGGTTGATGGTGACACTATTGACGCTGACTTGGATCTCGGTTTTAATATTCATCATAAGTGTCGTGTACGTTTATATGGTATTGACACCCCCGAGTCCCGGACTCGCGACAAAGACGAAAAGGCTAGAGGTAAACTAGCTGCTAAGTTTTTACAAAACGCCATATCAAATGGCAAACACGTCATTCTACAGACGCAATTAAAAGACTCTAAAGGCAAATTCGGCAGAGTTTTGGCATCAGTTATAGTGGATGGAATAGATATTAATCAACAAATGATTGAAAGACACATGGCGGTTAAATATAAGGGCCAAAGCAAGCAGGACATTAAATTAGAGCATATGAACAACAGAGCTAAATTAATTAAATTAGGAGTTTATAAGCCAAATGAACAAGGAGCAGCAACATCACGATAGAATAATAGCTTGGTCAGCTATTGGTTTTTTAATAACTTTGGTTGTTGGCCTATCAATAAATGTTAACGCTCAATCTTCTCAACAGTCTGGTACAGCTTGCGTCAACGGATCTCAGTATTGCGAAAACAATAGTTTAGATACAACAAACACTACGACCACAACAAATTCAAACACAAATGTAAATACCAACACAAATTCCAATACAAACAGCAACACTAATTCCAACACTAACGTATCGACTAACACAAATAATTCAACCAATACAAATTCTAATACGAATGTTTCTACCAACTCAAATACAAATGTAAACACCTCGACCTCGAATAACACCAATAACAATAACAACGTCAATACTTCGACTTCAACTTCTAATTCAACAGTTAATTCGACAGTAAATCAGAATGTTAACAACACAAATAATTCAACTTCGACCAGCTCTAATACGAATCAAAACACCAATATTAATCAATCAACTTCTGATTCTAATGTTCAAACCAACAATGTTAATCAGAACAATAACAATTCAAAGTCTGATAACACTAATAAAAATTACAATGAATCTAATTCAACTCAAACAATAAACCAAAACGTCAGAAGCAAAGCTCCACCAGCTAGTGCTATTGCTCCATCTATAATGTCTTATTCACAGGACTTATGTACTGTAGGTAGATCAGGAGCGTTTCAGGGCCAAGTATTTGGATTTTCTACAGGAGCTACTGTAACTGACGAGAACTGTGAACGCTTAAAACTTTCTAAGTATCTATACGACACTGGTATGAAAGTGGCATCAGTATCTATTCTTTGCCAAGACGAAAGAGTGTTTAAGGCTATGGAAATGGCAGGTACACCCTGCCCGTATAAAGGTAAAATAGGTAAAGAAGCAACAATGGCTTGGGCTGAAAACAAATCTAAAAGACCAGATGTTAAAGAACAAGAAAAGTTATTTATAAAAAAATGCACACATGATGCCAACCCCAACAGAGAAAAAATAAATAAAGATGTTGTTGGCGCAGTTAAAACTATTTATACAAGAAAAACTAAAACCAACAAACAATGCAAAAAAGAATTCTATGCTACACAGTAGCTAGTCTGTTATCATTTAGTGTATATGGACAATACACTTATGAGTCAGAACAAGACTTGTACCACTTGCAAACAAATGCTAACAACTTTGAGGGCGAGTTAGCATACTCAGTTTCAGATGATGGTATTTCTCCCGCAATTGATCTTTCTTTTGATTTTACTTTTTATGGCTCTACATTTAGCCAAGCAAGGA
>UEXN01001170.1_pt1 | contig 22124 bp, 41 predicted proteins | sample 1796711 | NCBI WGS metagenome assembly UEXN01 (sample SAMEA4772470, study PRJEB27181) | metagenome | reverse complement strand
GAACTTCTGCTGCTTCCTTACGCTCAGCAATGGTGGGAACACCACGGTAAGCGGTCTCAGATAGACGATGGATTTGTAGTTCGTTTTGTGCGCGACGAAACTCTTTACGAGCATTCTCGACAGCACGTGCTTGTAATTGGGTCATTGGAAACTCCATAGTGAGGTGTAGTTTCCCGTTCCTTCCCGCCATTCTTGCGGTACTTGCGTCCCCTTATGTTAGGGGATGAACGTATTTATATTGTAGCTGTTATCGTTGAATTGTGTAATCGACGTCATAAGCTTTGGGTTTAGTAGGTAGTAAATACATTAGTGACCTTGCTAACTCTGTAGCCTTACTTCTTGTTGGACTTATTGATCGTTGTTTGTCAAATTCTGCTTGTGATTGATTGCGATGTGATACATCTATGAGCATCCCAGTTTCTGAATCAAAGTCTTTTGTGGCATCAAATGCACCGATTAAATTATTTAAAGCTTTTTGCGGTTGGAACTTACCACTAACAAGATCTGGGTCTTCGTATTCATTTGTCATATCATATTTATCGGTAACTTGAACCGTTTGAGGTGTCACTTTAGCATTAAATCGTCCTAATGTTTGAGTTACATCTTTATTAGCATTTGGCTTGTAAGGATCAACTGGACCAGAAGTAGGAATACCTGGACCAGCGCCAGCAACAGGCACATCTACCATACGTCCCGTGAATACAGGCTGAAATTCACCAGTCTGTTTAGATCTTTCAAAAGCATCTAGTGTCTTTTCAGGATCCATTTCCTGTGTATTAACCATTGAAATAGGTGGTTTTTCGGTTGCTCTGACTAAAGCATTTTCTGTACTTTTATCTAGTTTTAAACCATCTCCACCAAATCCGGTTATATAACGACCGAACATATTAAAACGATCAGGCAATGCATTAAATATTTCACTTGCAAATCTTTCAACAGGCATAGCCAGCATTCATCAATATTATTATTGTAACGAACGCCCTAGATCAAATTCGAATATGGCTCCTTGTAAAAAATGCTTTAGTTTAAACAACTCTTCTTGATCTACTTCGCCTTGCCCTGTCCATTTCTCTAGTGTCATTGACACAGCACAATGGAGCGCACGTATGGCACGCTCATCAAACTCAACTGCAATATGAAGTTCTTCCATATTGTGATTGTATCAATGAGTATCGGCCCAAGTTTCACCATGGTCTGCAGCCGCAGTAATAGGAACACGGAAGTTGTAATATCTACCTGCTTCAGGTGCAGCAGCAACTAAAAGTTGTTTGACACGATCAACCTCAGAAGGAACAACAGAAAGCTGCTGCTCATCATGTACATATGCACAGCGAGTGTAATCACGGTTGTACGTGAGTCCTGCTGATTCAAGCATCTGATGGCTAATAACTACCCACCGTTTACTCAAAATGGCGCCTGCACACTGGAGTAGGGCATTGAATGCACTGTGTTCAGCTCGACAGAACAAAGGGCGTCCATCAAGCCCACGTAGCTGTCCAGTAGTACGGACCTTGATCTTGACTGCATCAATTAACGGTTCAAGCCCTGGAATAGCATCAAGGAACTTACGACGTAATTCTTGACCGAGAGTTTTCTTCTGCGCATCTGATAATTCAGGCTTGAGAATATGAGCCAATTTTACATCTCCAGCCCCATAAATGAACCCATAAGTTAGATTTTTGACAATCTTCCGAGAGACAGGAACATTTGGGGTACTCATCCGATCAGCATTCTGTTGATGGACATCCCCATTGAGAACAATGTCAGCAAAAGCCCCTTGGTCATAGGCAGATAAGTAGTGCCCTAACGCTTTAAGTTCTAAGCCTTCTAAGTCAGCCCCAACCATCACCATGCCAGGGTGAGGTACAAACAACTGCCTAGCCCATGGCGCACTTACAACTTGCCCCAAATTGGGACCACGGTGGGCATTTCTTCCCGTGACTGTAGCGAGAGTACAGCTGTGATGGATACAGCCATCCTCAGCAATAGTATTGAACCAAGAGTTGGCACCTTCACTTAGTTGGCCTAACCATTTCTGTAATGTGAGCAGTCGGATAAACATCTCACACTCTTCGTGTAGCTTGTCATTGCCTTGTTGAAGTGCGACGTCACGCATCTCCGATAATGTGGCTTCATCTACTTTTGGCTTACCGGTTTCAGTCACTTTGGTGAACCGAGCCTGACGGAAGTTCTGTAAAGCCCATGCAATATGCTGCCGGCTCGTAGGATTAAAATCAATTAGACGAGTCATTGGAGCACCAGCTACATAACCCTTAGTCTTGTTAGAGCGTTTTGGTGTATAGATTTTGCCTGGTACATAGACAAATCTATTAGCAATAGCAGTTTCTAGATCATTAGCTTCTGTTTGTAGCTCTGATCTAACACGCTCTGCCGCACTGACATCGAAACGAAAACCACTAGCTTCTTGCTGAGCCATAATCTCAGCCATCTTCATCTCAAGTTCAACGCAATCAATCATCAGTTTTTCCCTCTTTATTAAAACCAAATTTCAGGTCTTTTTCTTTAGCTGCTTTATCAGCTCGATTTTTATGACCAAGCTTAGCAATTGCTTCCATGATTTTCAGTGTATCTTCTGTTGTTGACCCTTCTGGCATACGGTCATTAACGATATTAAACAAAGGGAAGAAGATATCAGAAGCTTCTGTAACTTCTTCTACAGTCAATGGATCATATTTCTTAGGCATAGTCATTCATCCTCCGTTGCATTAGTTGCCAAAGTTTTAGTGTTACTTCTGTATCTTGAATACAGTAATCAAGCATCTCTGGAGTGTATTGCTCCCAGCTACCTTCATGTTTTCCAAAGTCTCCCTTAAAACATTTGAGTCGATACCCCCATGCTTCAAGACTATGACGACCGTAAAGTCGCTGAGGCATCCCTAATGGCCGCCTCTCAAAATCACGATCATGAATATTTGGATAAAATAGCCGGCTAAGAACTAATGTATCCATCAATGTAGCTTCTGTAGCAAAATCAGGAAATTGCTCTTTAATTAATGGGACATCAAAATTAATAATGTTGTGTCCAATTAATACGTTTGCCTGCTCAAGTTTTTTTACTCCTTGAAGGATACTCCGTTCAGGCAGATGATCAAAAACAGTAGTACTATCATCATTAGCATTACGCATAACGATGCAGTGAATACGAGATCCTCTACGCAGCAGCCCTGTTGATTCAATATCAAATAGTAGTTGTGTCTTCGCCATGGGTAATTGCTGAATCTGTTGGATCATATTCATCCGTTTCAAATGGGTTTTGGTCCGGGTAGAATTCTTTGTCGATGTTGCGGTCATATGTATTAGTTGTAAATCTTGGGTCTTCATTAAAGAAGATAGGTTCAATAGAGATAGATACTTCACGTGCTAGACGCGCTGCTTTTCTAAATTCATCTTTATAGTACGTTTCCCATTCATGGGTTAGGACAAAGATCCTAGAAATACCCATTAAATGAGCTTGAAAAACAGATGATGAAAAGGGATAGCGAGTTGTATAAATAACAGAACCAACAGTATTAGTTCCTGCTTTAGCTGAAGCAGCAATGGCGTAGGTTAAACAATCAACTTCAACCTTACTGTTTGTCAATAGTGAGCGACCATCACCAATAATCTCACGCCCGCGAACAATAACGCAGCCCCCAGGAGCAGTGGGGTGAGTAGATGCTTTAGCAACTGCTTCAGCTACTTGCATAAAATAACGATCTTTATTTTTAATATAAGTTGGATCACCTTTTGGACTAGTCATACCCCACACAATACAATCTTTGTCTCTATATTAGGTAGTGAATAAGTATTATGCGAGTTATAGAAAATGAGTTTTTCAAACTTCAATGTGAGCACATATATGTGCGACGGGTACTCTGGCAAAGACTTTAATTTGGGATCAATCAATGCCAAAACATCAGATGATATCATTTCTTTTGGTCCAAAGGATAACGTAAATAGCCCGACTCACTACACAAGTGGAAGTCAAGAAGCAATTGATGTGATTGAAGATGCCATTAAAGATGCACCATCTGTAAAGGTAGGCATGCTACAAGCGCAAGTACTAAAATATCTGCTGCGAATTTGGTTGAAATCTGACGCTAAAGAAGATGCTGAAAAAGCACGATGGTATCTTAATCGATTAATCGAATCACTATAGAAGTAAAGCTGCCGACAGGCAGCAACAACATTAACAACGTTTAAAGAATAAGTATTGGTTCTTGATGGAGAGGGTTTCATGAGACAAGATATGCTCTTTAAGAATTTCATAAGTGTTTTCAATATCAGTAGTAGGATGATAAAAGTATAAAGAAATACCTTCTGATAAATCTGGATCTGAAGGGACGTACCATGAAAATGGTTTAAGATTGTCCCAATCTTCTGACTCAGGTGATATCCAACTGTTTAACTCTTCAATGCGTTGAGCAGTTTTTATGATGTGTTGCTCGTGTGCTGTATCCGTAGGAATATTACAAACATTATTTGATAGCAAAGCGTGCTTCCACATTAATGTGCCATCTTTAAAAATCAACCTGCAAGGATGAACTTTAATACCAGATGGTAGGGAATAAAAAGAGCTGGAAGCAATATGCTTACTCATCAGATATTACCTTTACAATCTTCAAAATACTCAAGATCTTTTGCCCAATTATCTCCGGCGTATTCATTGTAGATAATACGACCAGCATCTCTAAAAGTGCTATAGAAAAGTGAGACTTTATCCATATCATTAAGTGTTTGATCTAAAGGCGGACCATAGATAAGTACATTCCATGTGGATGGTGATACCGCTTCAAATCCTGTAGCTGTTGCTCGTAATTGTTTAATCCGTTTGAACGGAATGCAGATCGGATAATCCCAAATAACAGGGGCAGCACGAATTAGTTCAGAGGCACTACAAAAATAAACAAAGCTATTAATGAATCCATTACGATATTCATTGATAGTTTTTGTAAGCCAAATTCGGCAGTCACGCACAGCGCCCTTAGGTGATACCCAGACATTGCCATGCCAGTGTTCTTGAAGCGGATTAACCTCAATAGATGGAACTGATGTAGCATTAACTAATACTTGTTGAACTGGATCAGAAGTTGGGTCAAAGTCAATACTCCCCATAACTGTGCGAGCCCTTTCGATTAATTCGGGAGTTGGATACAAAGGGAGTTTTAATCCTTTGGCAGCTAACTTATCCGCTAAATTCTTCTGCGAGCGCTCTAAGGCTTTCTTGGCTCCGACCTGCTTCGACTTCAAATGTTCTTGTTCCAGCATCACTAATCAATGTAATAAGGACGTTTTTAGACCAGTCATTTTTATCAATAGAAGACATGAGATCACGCAAGAATGTGAGCACATCAGAATCCTCTTCGCGCTCAGCAACATGAATATCAAATTCAATTGAAGTACCTGACATATAAGTTGTCGAGTCATTCAATAAGTTAATAACCAGTGCACCAGCACCTTGAGATTCAACGCCACGTATAGCAATGTCAATTAAGTCAGAGAGAATTAATTCAGCAGTAGCCAAGAGAAATTTTTGTTCATTCTCTTTTTCCTTGCCAAATTTATCAGATCTAACTAATTGCTTAATAAGTTCGTTTCTTCTAGACATATAAAAATGACTCTTGTATAAGGATAAGTAATTTAATAATCATCTGTGGAGTTTTCATCATTGTCAGTAGGTTTTTTAAAGTTATCTGGATTATTAATGTTGGATTGACTGGAGTGTCTTCCAGCCAACATATCACCAATAACAGCATCTATTCGATCTGCGAAATGACTATCTGGTGCGAACGTTAAATTAGAACGCTCATCAAGCTCCTGCTGATCAATCATTTTTGCTTGTTCTTCAAGTGCTCGTTCAACATTATATTCAGCAACTTGTTGTTTAAGTGTATGAAGTTGACATTGTAATTCGAATGAATCAGCGTAGCTATCATCATCGACAAAGACACCAATATTTTGTGGAAGCAAATGAAAGGGATTGCAGCAATATTTGTTTCCACATGTAGTTTTAACTCCAGCAAAACCAAGATCTCCCCAACTAAACCACATAGCAACACGCTGTGGATGGTGTTGAGTGGAACTAGAAATACCGTGTCTACGCCATGAAAACTGTGGTTGATCAGTTCTTTTATTGATACAACCTTCCCAATTCCAGCATTCATCTGGATTTCTGATATCAACTTGAGACCAAAACTTGAGAGCGCGTTTACGTTCCCGCTTTAGCAGACGATCAATATCTAAAGACAATCTACCTTCTCTAGCAGCAGCTACACAACGTACACAAGCCTGATGGCTATCAAATCTCATCGAGTGTGAACTATAGCGACCTATGGAATGACCAGCATATAAACATAGTTCGCCTTCTTCTGCTGTGTTAGACAGCTGTAGATTGCGCCTGCCATATGTATGACCACCTACCTTTTTATTAGGTTTAGCCTCAGCCACTAGAACTCACCCTCAGACTTTTGATGTGTACCACCATGAGTTGGATACTGATCTTCTGTTGGTAGTAGATCAAGATTTCCATTAATCATATATTCATAACGAGTACTGTTTTCATATTTAATACGAACTAATTTACCTGTTGTTGAATAATACTCTGGCTTTCCAACAATTAAAGCAGTGAGATTATTTAGTCGAACGCGGACACGTTGACCAATCTTAATATCTTGAGCAAGCATATTTATACCTTGTATATATTTAAAGTGTAATTAATGAATAGTATTTATGTGGAATACTATTTAAAAGTCATTAAGAATATGATCTTCATTTAATGGATCATCTGATGGACGTTTCCAAATACGAATAGATTTCTGCTTGCCTGTAAGAGGATCCTTTCTAGAAGTTACTAGTCGTCTCCAACCCATAGATTGAAGAACGTCAGCAACTCTTCTACCTTCTCTCCTCGATTGACTTCTAGGGTCAAGTTCAAGGGCATTAGAAAGTACTTCAGCTGCAGTTACTTCTTCTCTGATCGAAACATAACCAGCAACCTTATCAATCCATGGATCAGGATCGCCAAACTCTTGAATGTATTCAGAAATTGCAGCGATTTCACCACTATTAAATTCATAACCGATGTTGCCTCTGTAAGCAGCCACAGCAGCAGACCAAATACTATCTCGTTCGTTAATTAACTTTTGCCATGGGATTTGAAATTGAGTGCCAATTTCTAAGGGAACGAAGCGTCTATTACCTGTACTGTCAACAAGGAACTGATTACGATTGGTAGTACCAATCATTACAAATCTCCTAGGTAGCTTTGAAGGTAAAGATGCGTATGGATAACGCACTTCGTCAACTCTGCTAGTAATTAGATTCTTAAAGTTCTCAATGTTTCTTATATTAAAGTAATTATCAATCTCAGGTAGTTCAAGCAACCATGCCATGTGAAGACGATACTGCTCTTTCATGAGAGTATCTAATGGAATAGTAATCTCAGCAAACAGAGAATCAGGTACTAAATTACGAGCGAACATTGACTTACCTACACCTTGAGCACCAACAAGAATGGGTAACCATGACATAGAGCAACCTGGGTTATAAGCTCTAGCTACAGCACCAATCATCATCCGCTGCATGGCAAGAGTAGCAATTTGATGCTTATTACCTAAGAAGACTTCACCAATTCGATCCCAGTCAGGATGTGGTGCTTCCCATTTAGCACAACGATCTAAATACCTAGTAATTGGACAGTAGCTATTTTTACCAGCAGCATATTGAATTGCAGATTTAATGCGTGCTTCAGGTATAAAAACACCATGTTCACAGGCCAACTTAGTTGTCATTAAATCAAGATCATTTCCTTGAAGGGAAATAGTTTCACCACTAGTGTTGGTATATTCAATGCTTCCAGTAAGCTCATTCTTACGTAAATCATTTAAAATTTCTTTAACTTTATCGACATCAGATTCACGCTGCTTAGCAAGATCATCATCAGTTTTCTTAGGTCTACCTTTCTTTTTGACAACACTTGTGTCAGGTAGTGGTTCAATCTCAATATCATTCATAGGCTTATTAAGTGCAATGTTTATAACTTCATCAAAACTAACTAGCGGATCAACTTCGGTATAACCAGCAGCAGATCCAACTGCCCCAAATCTAAGTTCTGATGGGAGGTGTTTAGTCCAAGAGGGGTCTTGTTTCTTGGCTAATGAATAGAGTGTAGTATGTCCAGCAAATGTACCGAGACCTCTCCATTTAAACGGTTGAATATTTTCATTTTTCTCACCGTGATGGCCAGATAATACCCAATCAACCCAGGCATCAAATAGTGCTTGACCTACACCAGCACAGGCTGCCATAACTGGTAAATAATAATCTTCGTATTCACCATCCTCTGATGGTCTTAAGAATGAGGAGAGAAGCCACTTGCATCGATCAATATCAATATCAGTGACGTCTGAAGCAACAAAATTATCTTCGTCATAACTTATATCATCCAAGAGGAATTGGGGTACAGGATCACTTTCTATGTTGTAGGTAAATTCAGCATGAGTGTTTCCATACCAAAGTCTCTCGGGTTTCTGACCACAATTATCTTTTAGTTTGTCAAAACCTAGGTCAGCTAAAAGTCTGTTAACAACTAACCAGTAAGCTCCACGATGCTCTGAGACACTCTGAAGCTCTTTCTCAAGAGGAAACAATGCACGGAATCTGTGCTCAGCTTCGGTATGACTAGAGGATGTATAGGTAGCTGCACACCATTGACGAGCAGTATCTGTTTGCCAGAACCTAGCAAGTGTCGTATCACCATCAATATCGATGACGATAACATTACTACCACAACTATGTTCAGTCAATCGATGCCTCTCAGCAAAGTGAGTAGCACACCAACCATATCCGGCTTTAACCCAACCTTCTAACCAGTTAATATCTTCATAGATATTCAACCAATCTTTAGCAACTTTTTGTGGATTAGTTTTGTTCTTGCAACCCTTGTGAACTGCAATCTTCAATTTCATTATTAGTACTCTCTTTATCGTGGAACATTTGACAACGCTTTAGAAATCTGGATTCATACAAATCCATCTGATCACTATCGATGAAAATACCTTGGTTTGTTTCAGGAGTAGAAACAATAATCAAGGCAACGTCACAATGATAACCAGTGCGCTCCTCTAAAGCAAGGCGGTAAGCCGCCATTTGTTGAGCGCATTTTTGAAATTTTCGGAACCCACCAAATCCGATGCGATCACCTCGTGCGGGGAATTGAGAACAGTAAGGAGCATTACTGGTTTTAAAGTCAGCAATAACCTTGACTCCTCCAATTTCACCAATAAGGTCGGGGCAACCTGCGTACATATGTTCAGTGCTCCAAACATAAGCTACTTCCCTATCGTCAGATCTAAGGTGATTCCAGTCTGGACGTAGAGGACGCTCGCTCCAATGGAGGATGTCAAACCAATCTAGGTATTGAGTAATACCATTCCAGAAGTCTTGGTATTCTTCAGGAACTCCTGGATCTAGTCCACGAAGATAGTTCTCGCAACCCAGGTGAATTGCACTGCCTCTAGTTGAAGCTGCTTCAAGAGCACCAGGGTTATTTTTCTGCCAGGTACGGAGACCTGCTTTAGATTTTTCAGATTCAGTAGCTGATAAAACTGTGGTGACTGATGGCATATACATGCCACTGCATAAATATTTTCGGTAACCAGATGGTGTCTGAATCCTATAAGGTTTATTTACAGGAGTTTCGTTGGTAGTAGACATAATGTATTTCTATGAATTTTTATATGGCAATTAGCGCAAAGAGGTACACATTTTAGTACTTCATCCCACCATTTATTTTCACCGCAACAAACAGGACCTCCAACACTATATATTTTAGAATTAGAATCTACATGATGCCATTGAATGACGATACTATCGCTTTGACCACATGATCGACATGGGAATTCCGATAGTAATTCGCGTCTAGTATCTTTAATTTTTTGCGCTTTTTTCCTCCATTTAGATCGGAGCGAATCAGTAGTCATCAGTTAGCGATGGTTCTTGCGTTTGATAGCTTGTGCTGTAATCTGTAACTTCGGTTTGTTGTTGAAACATGGCATACAACTGACCTACTGCGTTACCTACTGCTTCGACAACTTGACCCATAGCTTCCACTTGATGTGACATTTGTGCAACTTCTTCTCTTAATGCAATCGTATGATCCATTAGCGAGGGAGGGCGTTGACTAGGAGCCAAAGGACGAGGTACGTTGCTATCCATAGGCAAATTAGTAGGAGTAATTGGAGCATGTATTCCTGCCTGTTGAATAATATTTTGAATTCGTTCCTGCATTTCAGGCGGCAAGTTTTGAAGATTAGAGTTTGTCATTTTAAAATTCGTTATTGTCTGTTTGTGTTGTAGTTTTTGTAGTGGGCTTTACAAAGGCTCCACGTTTGTCGGTTCCACCAGCTGGAATACCTTTTTCGTCAGTTTGCTTCCCATCAAAAGGATCTTTTCCTTCAAAGAAATTTGGAAGCCAGATTGTGTTTTTTTGATCGGCCCATGCTTTTGCAATTTTATCTGGAACTTTACGTACCTTCGGTAAAATGCTGTATGAAGTTTCAAGGCCAGCACCTTTACGAGTGATCTTGATTGAGAAATTAGCAAGTCCATCTTCAGTCCAAGTGTAATCTTCAATTTCCTGGAGAATTTCGGTAAGTTGTTCTCTAATAGATTTTTGTTCAATGAATAGTACTTCTAAACGACTGCGAGTTGCACTTGTAGCAACCCAAGCAAGGAACCGCTTTGGCTTTACAAAAGTGCCATCAATTTTGGGACGATCTGGTTTAGACCAGTCAGTTTCTCTAGCAATATCTTCGGGATGTCCAGGGTGAGATCGAGTAACAACGTAACCTGCAAACCCTAGTTCACCATTATCACGACGTTTTTCAGAAGCATATTGCCAACCAACAATTGCATGACCTGTGTCATAGCAACCAAGTAAACGAAATTCCTCAGACTCACCATCTTTAAGTGAGCTAGGTTTCCAATAAGGTTGTGCTTCCTTAGTTTCAATTTTATTTGATGGTGCTTCCAGCATTTCTGGAGGCAAAACTTGTAAAGTCATATGTATTCATTAGTGACCTTACAAATATAAGATGATTAAATATAATTTGTGGGCAATAATCAAACATTAAAAAAGCTCCGAGTGGAGCCTGGGAATTATGTTAACGAGTATAGATTGAGCCTTTCCAGCCATGCCCCCCATTACGGAAGTAATTTATTCGATCAATAGTCCGGCGTCGGATCAGTCTCTGCATAGCCAGCTGCTGAACCACCTGTTTGCGGGTTCGTTCTAGATTTCTCTCGATCTTTACGAGTGGTGAAATCAGAAGCAACAATGGCGCGGTAAGGACTGTCACTATCATCTTTGCGATACTCACGAAGATAACCTTGAACACAAATTTGGCGTCCTTTACGAATTCGATCAGATAGTTTCTTTTTACGTGATGCATGAGTTTCTAAATATAACCAAGTAGTGACATCTGAGTTGTCCAGTGTAGTTCCAATCTTGACGGCAACAATATCATTCTTACGTTCACGAATTTCATCAGATCCAAAGAATGCATTACCTAATACAACTTGATTACAATACATCTCTTTGGATACATTTGTTTCGAGAGTAGTAATAATTAAGTCCAACGGTTTGCTTGTGTCATCTGAGAAGACAATATTTCCGGTGATTAAGGCACGGTTGCCTTCTTTCCATTCTGTGAACGCATCAAGTTTGGCCCCTGCTCGGTCATAACAAAGGAGCCTGAGTCGAACTTCAGAGTTACCATTGCTACTGGGCACCACAGCGTCAGCACTGCGATAAGAAAGCCCGTAAGCTGCAACCGGATCTGAGCTAAAAGATTTAAGTACAACAGTCGCTGCAATAAAATTCATTATTTATAATCATTGGTCAGCCTCTAATATAATCACTTAACCCCACATTGCGTGAGATATAGTTGGAAGTTCAGTGTCAAAAATTTCGCCAATGCTACGAGCAATTGAAATATGCTCTTGTTGAGTACCGTTGTCACCGCGTAGGTCAATGTAATGTAGCCAACTACGGACTGTACCTGACATATAGAGCCTGGTTACAGTATTAATAGGAAGCACGGAACGGGCACATTCCTTTGCCACACCTGAGTGAAGTAGTGACTCATACAGTTCAACACCTTCACGGAAGTGCTTATCAATACGGTCTTCGTAGTATTCAGTAGTCTCACTAGGCAAGTCATCAATAGAGTTTTGCCTGTTATCTTCGTCTTGCCGACGGAGCTTTGGAAGTACAGTCGCAAAAGTATCAGTAGGAATTGCATACCTTTGGCTATATTCCTGGAAGGAGAAACTACGGTGACGCAAAATCTGTGGTGAGATTGCTCTAGTAGTGTGAATCTCAACGCACATAGACGCCATTTCAAATGGTGACCAGTGCTTATGTTTAATTAGATAACGCAGGAGCTTATGGGAGTCAGGGTTATCTTCATTCTTAGGGTTAGAGACACGGGCAATTTTTGCGATAAATGACTCTGCATCCGGCGTCAGCCAGATTAGTTTAGCGTCGTGCATTATTTATAAGAGTTAATTAATACTCGCAGTTGTTTAACAGTACACTGTTCTGCTTTATGTTTAACAATAGTAACGAGTTTTAGAATGTAGTCTTGTTTAGTCATTTAGTTGAGTAGAAATTCTATCAAGTTCTTGTACTTGGCCAGCGTAGTATTTACGGCACTCAGCAACAGATAATTTAAAAGCTGCAACTAAGTTATCAGCATACTCTGGCTTATCATGTTGAACATCGACTATAAAATCATCAAATAGTGCTTTATAGTAAGCAACAGTTCCAAAGTCATTCATCAGTTTTAATTTTTCCGTATAGATTAGGTCGTACATTCCCAAAGCCAGAAGCAATCTTTACAACTTTTCCGTGACCTTGTATTTTATCGTGATAAGCATCAAAGATATCTACCATCGTATAAGCACGGACAGCATCGTGTTTAGTAACTTTATCGTACTCATACGTAATGATATGAGTATCTGATGGCAGTCCTTTATCGTCAAACTTATTTAGGTCTAGCTCTTGTTCAAGGATTTGAATTTGTTGTTTTTCTTCTTTAGTAAATTCCAAACTATGCATATTGAGGTAGGTTTTGGTTGGCGGTCTCAAAGAAAGCAGGCATACGTGAGGCGCGTGTTTCAGCTAGTCCTTCAGCCTTGCCTCGTTCGTAAAGAGAATCTGAACTCTGAAGCCAGAAGTTGCTTGAGAGATGCTTGTTATCACTGTCTCCTTGAAGCGACTGAAGGGTCCACGCAATAGTTGCGCGTCTAAGGTTGTTGAGAGTCTTGTCTGACTTAAGACCGAGCTCTTCACAGACAAGAGTGTTAGCCGCGACATGGGTCTGTTCGTCTCGGCTGATATCCGCACTTGTCGTTCGCAATCCTGTATCTCCCAGGAAGCGGAAGATTGGAAGCAATACGAAGAATACGGAGCGTTCCAGTACAACAGCCTTGAGTACAGGGTGTCGATCAAGTTCCAGCCACGCCTTTTTAATACGCTTAGCCTCAGACTCAAAGCGTGGAGAAACGCCATGGGCCTTAGCAGCGAAATCGAGGGCAATATCATGTTTGATTTCATCTTCTACGTTGGACACAAGCAGCTCCTTGCAACCTTCAATATTAGGTAGGTCGCCTTTCATTGCTTCACTAATAAAATCACCTACAGGGATCTCCAGACAACGAAGAGCAAGTGCTCGTTGGATTACTTCTTCCCCTCCAGAAAGGAGAGTGCCTGCAGAAACTTTGACAGGAGTCCAAGTACGTTTGCGCTGATGAAGATGAAGATAAGGTGTTGCAGCTTTCATTTGTTTTTTTTGTAAAGGGTTTATTCAGCACATCCCACGCAGGATGTAGGGTCATTAAAAATATCTAGGATGTCATCGTCAGCATGATCGTCAAAGCCAAACATCTCCCCAAAGTTTCCGTCAAGTGCAGCAAGCGCATCATCTTTTGCTTGTGTATTTTGCATTACTTGCAAGCTGTAGTACAACGAAGTCTGGGGTGAATCAAGCCAGGATTCAATAAAGGTGTCGTCGTATTGAACAACATCACTCCATGAATTGAAACTATAACCGTGAGCTAAACCGGTACGATTAATCATTTCCATGATGCCATCTACAACACGTTTATAGTTGTCCCAGCCGACTGATTCAGCTGTTTCAACATCACCGTAATCAAAAGTTTCGACACCAAATGTAGAGCTGTCCCTATCTACTGTGCGCCCGATTGGCGGTGCAATTTCAGGGGCTGTAGTATAGCCAGCTCGGTCTGTATAACGATAACTACAGGAGGCAGTTGGTGCGATTGCGAAGGCACGATCCATATTGGCATTACGTGCTACTTCAGTAGCTGCATCAATTCCTGCTTGTAGTGCTTTAACTATATTACGTGCTTCAGGAGTCACAATATAATCACCTTCAGGATAGTGATGAGCTGTTAATGCTTCACCAAACTGAGCATAAGTTACTCCTTCTAAAGCAAGTAAGTTGGCTAGTCCAAGCATACCTAAACCTACTTGACGATCCTCATCCTGAGAAAGGTATTCACCAGTTTTTTCTACACCAGTTGTCGGGTGAAGTGTACAGAGTTCTGCCATACCAGCAGTAAATGCACCTTCTAAATCTTCTGGACGACATGCGCCCAAATTTATATGTTCTAAAAGGCAAGTACCTCGGCTTTTAAGGAAAACTTCTAGACAAACATTTGAATAAATACGTTCACCTTGTTGATCATATTTAATTTTGGCAAGCCAGATATCACCACGTGCAATGCCTTTAAGGATTGCATCTTTTACTTCTGGTTTTGCCATCGACCACATGACAGGAGAAAGATTGACGCATCGTTTGGCCCAAGGTATCTCATGTCTAGGCATATTGACAAACTCAAGAATATCTGCATGGTAAATATCTAGCGTTAGAACTGTAGCGCCATTTTTGTAATGGCCACCTCTCCTTAATTGTTCATTAAGGCAGCTATAGATTTTTCCAAATGAGCACGGGCCACTCGCACAGAGTCCCTTCCCGTTATCATGGCCAGCAGGTCTAATCTTAGAGAGATGGATTGCAACTCCTGCTCCATATCGGAGAGCATGACTGACAAATCGCCAGCTGGCTTCGATTCCGTTGGGTCCCTCCATACTGTCTTCAACAACAAAGACTGTGCAGCTGACAGGCAATCTTGAGTTAGGGTCGTCAATCCAGTTTTGAACGCGACCAGTTCGGGCAATAACATTATTTTCCATTTGTGTCATAGTAGTTGGGGTTTGTTGCTTCAGGTATACAGCCAGTCATATCTGCTGGTTTATAGTTTGGTCCTTTTAAAACCTTTCCATCTGCTCGATAGATTGGTTTTCCATGTTCATCTAGTTTACTTAGATTAGATTCGTATACGCGATCCATAGCCGAATCCAAATCAATGTTATAAGTAGCAGCAAACTGATAGCTAACAAACACAAGGTCTGATAGTTCTTTGACAAGTTCTTCTCGCCTTTTGGGATTTTCAGGGTCAGCAAAGCACTCTTCAGCGGCCACAAGAAATTCAGAAGCTTCTTCATGGATAAGTCGTACTTGCATATCCCAAAGCTTTTTCTTAATAAAACCATATCTAGATAGATTATTTAAGATTTCTTGAAAAAATACTTTACGAAAGTGTATAGCTTGTTCTAATAGTGTCATAATTTTTCTCTTAGTGTAATACGTCCACGATCAAGATCGTAAGGACTAAGTTCCACAACTACTCGATCTCCAACTAACAGCTGGATTTTTCTTGTAATTAATTTTCCTGAAGCCCTACATAAACATTTATGTCCGGCAGGATCGTCGAGTTCAACATTGAAGTATCCATTACCGCTTTCTTTAAAGATAACGCCATGTGCTTCAACGACATTTTCTTTCGCCATTTAAAAACCAGTTGATTTATTGTGCTTTTTCTTGTCAACTTTATATAAGTTGCTTGGAGCTATTTCAATAAGATGTTCTTCCGTTTCACGGGATAAAAGAGAACACATCTGGTCTACCGCCATAGCGAAGACCCCTGCTTGAGATAACTTCTTAACTTTGTGAACGGCTAAATCAAATATAAACTCTTCTCGTTCGTCTTGTGTCATTCAAGGTGTGCGTAAGTGTATGCATCTAAGGTCGCAGGTAGGTGCTTGATAATTGAGTTCGCTCCCACGAATCGTTCGACTGATTCTTCTCGGTAGTCGCAGTCCTCAAAGCCATCGGAATCGAGTTGACAAGCAACCTCTTCATGTACGACTACGAGCGTTGGTGTTAGTTCCACCGATAGCTCCTCCGCAAGCGCTGTACGCTGGCCAGAGGCCGTCTTAAAAGGCACAAAGTGGAGCTCAGCTTGCTCAGCTTCCGTGAGAGTTTGGACGTGGTCCTTGAGACGTGTGCAGGGAGCACAAGACTCTTGAGTAAATACATAAAGTTCGTAAGTTTTCATCATTAGTTATGCAGGTGTACCGTCGGTGTAATAGAAACCGCCGATGCAGTTCTCATTATTAGATATTACTAAATGTCGTGCATGTTGATAGCATTTCATTCCCATATGATAGGAAATCATCACAGGTTCTCCAACATTTACTGTATCTAATCGGTCGCACATAATCAAACGATTAGCAGGGGGCTTACGTTTGTATTGAATCTCGGCTTCATAACCGAGATGCTCGTCTTCTTCCAGAGTTACTGGATTAAAGACAGTGCGAATTTCAGGAGCAGTCACAGGGATTGCTTCCATTTCGGTGTTGAGTTTGAACATTAGTTGTTCTTAATTGGTTTAGGAGTACAGCGAATAATGCGACGACAATCAGGGCAGAGCTCTAATGTCATTGCAACTGCATTCGCTGCACCGTTAGCAATAATTTCAAAATCTTGTTTGTCACCTTCTTTATCGATATAAACTACGTCGTAGTCTTTCATCAGGAGTTAATTAAGTATGAGTAGAGCCATCAGAATCAAGGCATCCAGCTAATCCGCAGTTAGGAAGAACACCTACTAATCGGATAGTTGTAGCTGTTTCTTCTTCAGCTATAGGGTTGAATTCGCAAAGCAATGTCTTGACATCTTTGCCAGTTTCCAGTGACCACATAGCAATTTTCCACCATTGTGCGGTTGTCATAAGGCTGTAGTGATCATTAGATAACTCTTTGGTATCAGGGTCAAGAAGAGGTTCTCGATACTGTGTTGCTGTCATGAGTTAGGACGATGAAGTTTTAAAGGTGGCAGATACTTCTTCTCAGCAAGGTAGACTTCGACTTCTTTTCGCTGGTCCATAGTGAGATAAGCAAACATGATGTTGAGTATCTGGTTGAGATAGACCGTAGGAAACTTAGGTGAGTCTTGGGCCAATGCTGAGTGGCACAGCAGTACGACATCGAGGACGTCATAGTCGGGAAGTTTATCGATATTTGGCATGAATCATTTCAATGTATTCATCAGGATTTTCAGCTAAGTGATCTAATAGAACAAGTAATGAAGCTACTGATGTGTCGTTTGTAAGTATTGGTAAATTGAGCAGGACGCTCGTAAGATACGTCCGTGCTGTTCTCAGCCGAGCGACTGAATTAGACATAAAGTCAAAAGTCGGCAGAAGCCTCATCGACAGTGATAACGGTCTCTTCGACTGGACCACCAGTTAAAGCACCCTTGAGCATTCCAACGTAGTCACGCATCAACTCAATAATCTTGTGAGGGTTGCGATCACTACGAGCATCAGCAAGTGTGTCGTACGTGAGCTGATGAGACATTCTGACGTCATTGACTTTGATAGCAGCAAAACAAGGACGCAAGATAGAAGTGCCCTTCCAAGTATCAAGATTGAATGATGAATCAAGGTTGCCATTATCGACAAGACCCATTAGCGCAGTAACAATGCACTGTGACCAGATGGTCTGAAGACCAGCAGTCAACATAACAATGGTGCCAGCGCTTGACTCAAGGAACAAGTTCAGTTTGACAGACTTGAACTCATCTTGACGGTCAACTACTTCAATACCACTGAGCTTGACGTTAGACATACTTGTAACTGGCTTACCTGAGGGATAGGACAATGCTTGGGCAGGCTGCTCATCACCCAGATACTGAAAGAACACGGCGTCACTATCTTTGACAAGTCCGATACCGATCATCATAGAAACGTCGGATTGTGTACCTCCAGCAAATTCAGCAAGGATGGTGGTGTTGTCAATTTTAGCTAGAGTAGTCATTTGTTATTGATTAGTAAAGGTCAAAGATTGCTCGTAAAGAGCATAAGAATTGATACCCGCTGACAAGCGGGCATAGGATTATTTATTTGTTTCGATCAGGATCAAGATTTGCAAGTCGATTTGCCTGTGCTTGACATCGGTCAGCACATAACTGATAGACACGTAAAGGATCCTCAGCTTCATGCTGAATTAATAGCTGCTCTAGGAAATGCATAAACAATTCCGCAAGACGTACAGTTGTAATTGACATCAGATAGCAGCTAGCTCTCCCCGCATTTCAGCCAGCTTTGCTGTAGCACGGCATTGAAGTATTGTCCAGACAAGCTCACCCGAAAGGTTTTCTTGATCGCAGAAGTATTCTAATGTGTCATCAATTAAGTCAATAAATTCTTGGTGCTGTGATTTAGATATTTGCATTTGATTTCAAATATAAACAACGGGCTGTCTCAGTCAACCCACACAATAATCATAGCCGCTGACAGGCGGCATGGGGTTATTCTTCATCTTCTATTTCGAATATTTCTATATCGGATAAGTCGATAGTTGTATCAGTGTCTGCAAGAGCAAGTACTGCTTGGTCAATCTGTTCATAAATTGGCTCCCAATCAAAGTCTTCGTCATTTTGACAAAGGTGCCAAACGGCTTTACGTTGTTTGAGGGTAAGCTTTGGCCAATCTTCAATTAAATATTCATTGACATCTACTCCAAGGAAAGGATCAAAGTCTGATTGATCTTCATAGAACAGAGCTCTTCGTTCAGCAGAATTACGTGGCATAACATTAAAAAACCCTGTCGTAATTCTAAAGAACTACTACAGGGAATGAGGGATTTATTATTCAGCGTTAGAAGCACGACGTGTTTTAATGTTTTTCCTGATAGTCTTTCTAGTTGCTTGAGACTTTTTCTTCAGCGCGGCAAGCTTCTCAGTATCGCCACTCTTACGAGCTGCTTGTTTTTTAGATTTAAGCGCTTGCATTTTTTTAGCATTTTTACCTTTACCGCTTTTAGCAATATTGGCTGCTCTTACGCCTACTGAGCCTTTGCCTTTAGTTACAGAAGTTCCATCTTTTTTAGTACGAGTAATTGAAGTTACTTTACCGCTTTTATTAGTAGTACGACCACCAAGCACTTTGCCGTCTTTGTCAGTACGGGTTTTAGTTTTAGCACCATTAGCTTTTGTGGTTACCTTACGGGTGTTCCCACCTTTACCAGTAACCTTTTTGACAGTAGTGCCATCTTTCTTGGTGCGTATTTTAACAGTCGCACCTAGCTTATTAGTTTTGGTCGTAACAGCCATGATTAATTAATACAATCCTTTTAAAATTGTATCAACTTAATCATTACTGTAGGTCCTGAATAGAACCCGTTAGACCAATCAAAATACGCCGGGCACCAGCTGACCGGTGACTGCATAAGCGCCAATGGCAGCAATAACGCCCAGCATTGCGAGACGTCCGTTGAGTTTTTCAGCAATTTCATTGTGTGGCATGGTGTCCTCTAGTACTTGGATTTGTGGTTCTTTGGCGTAGATATTTGTTCGTCCGCCATCTTCAATAATTGTAGTCATTTTTGTTGTAATGTTTTGTTAAGTTTTTTTAGTATAATCTCGAATTCTTGGTAACGAGGATTCTTAATTGAGATATTGTTCTGCATATAGAGAACTACTGCAGCTCGTACATCGTTTAGTTGTTCTTGAGTAAATTCCATAACATCTAAACTGATTATTTTAATCATAATGTTTTTTGTAATGATTCAACAGTGTTATTTAGGTTACCCACATCTCTCAGTCCTTCGACAGAGAACCAGGGTGCATTAGCCCAGCTAAATCCTTCACCCATAGTGGAATCAGGTGCGGTGATATACCAATGACAAGCAACGTCCGGTACATCTACAGCACACTTGCTCCAGTCATCACTCCACTGCGGGACTTGTACCCACATAAGTGCAGCGAACATAAGACTGAAGAGTGCTTTAATCATCTGATAACACGAGGTAGAAGTTAGATAGATCAGTTGATGCATTCTCATAGGAAGAGATATCACCATATTGTTTGTGATCTTTGTATCCAACCATCCTACCTTTTGTGTTCTGCAAAGCAGGCATAAAGGCAATCAGGAAGAATACAGCAGGAGCGCCAACAAGTAGTGCACCGCCGATCACGTAGTAAGTGAGAAGTTCAATCATTTGTTTGACGCCCTTGAAGATAGTTAAGTAAAAAGTCAGATGCTTCTGCGCGAGTTCCGCCAGTACCTTCCATTCGTCTTTTAATCAATCCTTCAATAGCATCTATTTGTTCTTGTGTTAGTTCTTCAGTCATTTTGAGCGTTGTATAGTTAATCCTTTGTGTGTTTTAGAGCGACCGCATAAGACATTGCTTAATGCTTTGCGGTTTAAGTCGTGCTCTCGGCAATAAGCAGCGAGGTTAGTAACGACAGTGTGGTTACCTTCTTTATCAGTGATGATGTAGGTAACTACAGCTCTGTTGCTAGTTCCTGTTCGTGCTTCAGCCATTTTGGCTTTTGATCCAGCAGAGTGTTTGCGTCCTTTAAATGCTGATGGTCTACCTGGCTTATGTTTGAACCCTTTAGTTCCAGGACCGCCCAAGCATTTGTTAACAAGTATTCCACCATCACATTCACGTTTGTGTTTTGCGATGAGTTCAACTTCTAATGCAAAGGCGGCGGCTTCAGTCATATTTTCCTGAACCATTACACATAGGCTGTCATTGTCAGGTCTGGCTATACATCTAGCGACAGTATCGCTTTGATAGTGACGGCGACGATATTTACAACCTTTGCCTACATACCAGGGTGTTCCATCAGGTCTGACATACATATAAACATAGAACATAAAAAAAAGAGGTATTGTTTTCTACCTCTCTATTCTAGTCTTAAATATTAGATAGTGTGGCTATTAAAGCCAACTAATGGAACTTAACCGATAGATGGCGCGGTGAGTGCAACTTCCGTCGTGCTTGTAGACGCAAGGTCTAACGGAAAGTTATGTGCGTTTCTCTCGTGCATCACTTCTAATCCGAGACCAGCGCGGTTTAGAATGTCAGCCCAAGTGTTAATCACTCGTCCTTCGTTGTTAAGGATTGACTGATTGAAGTTCCAGCCATTCAAGTTATAGGCCATTGTGCTTACTCCAAGTGCAGCAAACCAGATTCCAATTACGGGGAATGCAGCAAGGAAGAAGTGAAGGCTACGGCTGTTGTTGAAGCTTGCGTATTGGAAGATAAGACGTCCAAAGTAGCCATGTGCAGCAACTATATTATATGTTTCCTCTTCTTGTCCGAATTTATAACCGTAGTTCTGGGAAACGTTTTCAGTCGTTTCACGAACAAGTGAAGAAGTAACTAGTGAGCCGTGCATAGCGGAGAACAATGATCCGCCAAAGACACCGGCAACGCCAAGCATATGGAACGGATGCATCAGGATCGAATGCTCTGCCTGGAACACCAACATATAGTTGAATGTACCGGAGATGCCCAAAGGCATTGCGTCAGAGAATGAACCCTGACCGAATGGGTAAACGAGAAAGACTGCGGATGCTGCTGCAACAGGTGCAGAGTAAGCAACGCAGATCCATGGGCGCATACCTAACCGGTAGCTAAGTTCCCATTCGCGTCCCATGTAAGCGTAGATACCGATAAGGAAGTGGAACACAACGAGCTGGAAGGGTCCGCCGTTGTAGAGCCATTCGTCAAGGGAAGCTGCTTCCCAGATTGGGTAGAAGTGAAGTCCGATTGCGTTGGAACTTGGGACGACTGCCCCAGAGATGATGTTATTTCCATAAAGCAAAGAGCCAGCTACTGGCTCGCGGATTCCGTCGATATCTACAGGTGGTGCGCCAACGAAGGCAATAATGAAGCAAA
>UEXN01001167.1_pt1 | contig 22176 bp, 30 predicted proteins | sample 1796711 | NCBI WGS metagenome assembly UEXN01 (sample SAMEA4772470, study PRJEB27181) | metagenome | reverse complement strand
GGATACGTATTTAACACTTATAGAATACCACAACTTTCTGTACAAAGATCAAGAACTTCAGAACAAGTACCATTCAAATTAGGAACAAAAGGCAAACAAAGTTTGCGCACCGCCACTAATACAGAATTTACGGGTTCAAGTTAAAAAACAAACTATTTATAAAATGTATAGTTTTAAAAAGGAGCCTTTAAAATGGGTAAAAAAAGAAAATTTCTTAGAAGAAAACAATTGAGAGCGTCATCTTTAGATGCGCTTGTGACGGAGCCAGTAAAAACACAGGCTGCTCCAGTCGTTGTGCCGGTAACAGTTCCAGAACCTGCTGTTGTTACGCCAGAACCTGTTGTTACGCCAAAGCCAGAGCCAGAACAAGAGCCACTGATGCTAGAAGAGCCCAAGCCTAAAAGTAAAGTTGTTATTGCTAAACCTAAGCCTAGAAGAAAACAGGCTAAAGAAGAAGAATAAAAAAAATGAACTTTAATAACCTAACAAGAAGATTTTTATTGGGAGAGTGGAAGCAGAATGTATCTGTCATGTCACGCGCTCGTGCTATAAAAGAAGCTCTAGAAAGCTTAAAACCGAGAACTATCAAAGAAAGACAAAGAATTGAACTTGCTTTAGAGAATCTCGGACATCTTAGGCGTAGCCATAGAAAATTAGAAGAACAAAATAAAGTTTTAATGGAAGAAAATACGCAATTGAATGAAAAATTAACTCTTTTAGAAGAAAATAAGGAATAGATAATATGGGTGGTGTTGCTGGGCATATGAGTCACATGTATGACAATCCTCGTCTAACTTTCTCAGATATTAAACAAATATTTCAGAAAGCTGCAGAAGGGGAACTCGAAGGAACAGAGAAGACAGATGGACAAAATCTATTTGTTTCTTTTTCTGTGCCAAGTCAATCACTTGAATTCAGTGAAGGCGAAGCCAAGGCTGCAAGAAATTTGACTAATATAAAAACTGGTGGTATGACTAAAAGACAGTTGGCTAATAAATTTTCTTCCAATCCATCTTTAAAAAAATCCTTTTCGAAAGCACTTACCGATTTTGAATCAGTAATAAAAACAATGCCTAGAGAGAAACAGGTCGAAATTTTTGGACCTGACACAAATATTTATTATAATGCGGAAATCGTCAATCCAGATACCGCAAACGTAATCAATTATACTTCTAAGGTATTAGCTATTCACAGAGCTGGCGGTGCCGAATTCGATAAATCCACAGGAAAACCAATAGAGGTGGAAATAAGAGATCCAGAAACAGGTGATTTAATAACAGGGCCGAAGGATGTCTCTAGACACGCACAAACACTGGCTGATGAATTAGAAAAGGTTCAGCAAGACCTTTCAAATAAAAAATTTAAAATCCAAATGGATGCGATATTTAAGCTCAAGGGCTTAGAAGACAAAATGGCTTTGAGTAAAGCTCTAAATCGACTAGAAGGAGAAATATCTTCCGAAGGAATCTCTGATAATCAAATGATTATAGAATACATCATGGCAAGAATTTTGTCAATGATAAGAGAAAGAGGAGTTGAATTAGAAGAAGACATTGAAAAAATTCTCTTAAAAAGAATCCTTTTATCAAACAAATCATATCGTTCTGCTTATGGTTATGATAAAATACCAAAAGAATTAGACCCTAGAAAAGTCGTTAAGGCGGCATCCTCAAAAGATAAAAATGCAGTCATATATATGGTCAAGAACGCTGCAGAAATTTTAAAACAAGCTGTGGAGCCTATAGAAGAAATAATTCATGATTTTTCTGTAGAAATGTTAAAGGGCTTGGAAAGTTTATTTATTCTCGACAACAAAAAAGAAGCCGAGAGGATTAAAAAGGAAGTTTCACAAGCCATTGACGCTATTGAAAAATCTGGAAATGAAAAAGCTTTAGAAATATTACAGAAACAAATGAACAAAATTAAGAAAGTAGAAAACATTGCTACAGCGGCAGAAGGTTTTGTTTTTGATCATGATGGAATGACATACAAGTTTACGGGAAATTTCGCACCTATAAATCAGATTTTAGGATTGTTTAAATATGGTAGATCAGGAGTTCCTCCTATAGCCAATTTAAAAGAGTCGATGGACCCAGAAGCAAAAAGAAAAATTATTTTATATCCCGGTAGATTCCAACCTATGGGTAAACATCATGCAGAAGTCTTTAAATCATTGCAAAAAAAACACGGATCAGAGAATGTTTTTATTGTAACCTCAAATAAAACAGCACCTCCAAGATCTCCTTTGAATTTTGAAGAAAAAAAGAAAATTATGATTAAACATGACATACCTGACTCACAAATTTTACAGGTCACCTCTCCATATAAGGTGGGAGACATAGCAGAGAAGTTTGATTCGGAAAGTGATGTTATTATTTATGCAGTTGGCAAAAAAGATATGGAAGAGGCTCCTCGCTTTAGAAACTTAGACGGTAAAAAGAAAGACGGTTCTCCAACATATTTTAAATCTTATGATAAGAATAAACGCTCTTTGGAGCCGTTTGAAAATCATGCTTATATTATGGTGGCTGACCATATTTCAGTTTCTTTGCCTAATGGCGAAGAGATGAGTGGATCTACACTCCGAGATGCTATGAAGAACCTTACGCCAGAGAGCTTTGAAGGGGTCATGGGTTGGTTTGATAAAGATATCTATGAAATGTTAAAGGGTAAAATTAATGAGAGCGTCACAAGCTTGTCAGAAGCAATTTTCTCAATTATAGAAGAAGTCTATTTTCAAAAACAAATTTTAGAATTAAGAGTTGACATCGGTCAGCGAGGTTCCTCTTCTGGTCCAAAAAAGTGTCCAAAGTGCGATTATCGCCGAAAAAGCCAGCCATGCCTCTGTAAAAAATACAGGGAGCCCATAGAAGATGAACCACTCTCATCTCTGGGAAACTCAGATAACTCAGATGATATGGAGCTTGAAGAAATATCTTCAATGGCTGGTGGTTCTGTGCAAGGATATTCATTACCTCTTGGTGCAAAACCTAAATTTAAGAAAAAGAAAAAATAGATAACTAATTATTTATAAATTCTGGAGAATTAACCAAATGATCAATCGAGAAGATTTCCTCAAGGAACAGCTTTTGCGTGAAAATATTCGCAAAGCAATTCAAATTTCAAAAATGAAAAAAACCAAACAAGAACAGTATGTTCGTAATATTGTTCGCAGTTTGCTTTCTGAAGCCACAACATTTAAATATGAGTATACATCACTGAACCAGCTGGCACACTTTATTAAAGAAGCTGTAGGTGACCCTGCCAAGCCAGATTCAAACCCTGCATTCAAAGATGCTTATACTGATTTGACTTCTGATCATAATGATCGCGAGCAATTTGTAGAATTCGTTATGGATTTTGCAAATGAAGATTTTAATACCATTGACGCTGATAAAGAACCCCAAGCTCTTGGACAAGACTTTGTTGATAAAGGTTTCTCTGATCTAGATGCTGAAGAAGAACCAGAAGAAGAGAAAGATGAATTAATTAAATTAAGTATCGATGATCTTGAAGAAAAAGGTGGAGATGTTACTGGTGAGCCTGATGAAGAAGAGGAAGAAGATGATATTTTCTCAATTGGTGAAGACGGCGAAGTAATTGAAGATACAGAAGAAGTTCTGGATGGTATTAAAAGATTTTCTAGAGAATCCTATAAAAGAATTGGGCCAGTTCTTCGAAGATACTATCTTAATGTTCCAAAAAATATGCCAATCAAAAAGGCTGTACAAATTGACAATGAAGAGTATCCAGCTGGTGATTTATCTGAAAGAGATTTATTTAAAATTTATTTTAAGAAAAACATGGCTCTTTGGGCTTCCAGATACGAAGATGAATTCTTCCATGACAAGCCAGAAACAAATATTGATATTGAGTCAGAAGAAGAAGCTCAAAGTGAAGAAATTCCAGACATTACGCCCCGAAGCGCACAAAATGATGATGAATTTGAAAAAAATAATGATGAAGAAGAGTTAGACCAGTTTCCCGAATAGAAAATAAAATAAAAAAAAAGACTTGACAAACTTTTTAAAAACCGTTATTCTTTACTTAATCACACTAACCACACACACCATTTTAATCACTCTAAACATTCTAACTATTATAATCACTCTATATTATATTAATATTATAATCACTCTAATCATACTATCATTAATTAACATATAAAATATACTATTAATATTATATATTATTAACACTCTAACTTATAGTAAATTATAATATCTATTATGTCTAATTGGAAAAGAAAAAAAAATTATAATGGTAAAAATAAAGATTATAGCATAAGCAATAAACTTAGAAAAGATAAGAGATCTAATGATGAGTTTGAAATAATGTTAAATAATTTATCTTTAGAAGAAGTGATAGCTTTAAAGCTGGAATTGTCAACAAAAAATATTTCTAACAGAATGTATGGCATACCAATTTGGAGTAATTTACTGCACGTAGTACAAGACGCTGTATTTAAATATGCACTATCCTCCACCAGAACACAAGCAGAGGCTATGAGATTTTTAGGTCTTAAAGAGTCTAATTTACATGATTTAAATAAAAAATTTAAGCCAAAAGATTATTTTCTTGACAAAGAAGGTGATTAGCATTATATTTATATATAGAACTTTGAGAAAAGTGTTATGCTATAAACATTAATGGTTCATTGTCTCTAACGAACCACGGGAATTAAGAGGGGGTGATTATAAATCTTATTGTGTGATAAATAATATTATTTTTAGAAGCGGTTATCACACATTCCCAAAAGTACAGAGAGGCTAAGAAGCTGGCTATCTGAGTGAACCAGTACTTTTCTTTTTATTTTAACAATCAAAACACGCGGCTTTTTCAATGAAAGAAACTGAAGAACAAGAATTAGTAGATTTGGCATTTTCGACTTATAATCCATATATGCAGATAACAGATGAATTAGAAATTTTAATAAAAAGCGATGATGGCGGGAGTCATATTGAATTCTTTGTATCAAATCGCAAAGCAGCAAAATATTTGAGAGAAGCCGTTCCCCATACTTTTGAAGGCAAAAGAACAATCGTTAGATACAGGATTGATCCAGCAGAAGAGGACTAAATGAAAAGGTTGATCGTTTCAGATACTCATATTGGTTCAAGATTTTGTAGAAAAGATGAACTTTTGAAACTCCTGAAAGAAAAAAAATACGATCAACTAATATTAAACGGCGATATTATAGAATTTTTAAAAGTACCTACCTTTGCTCCCATAGTCATGGAAATTGTTAAGAATATTGATTTAACAAAAGAAATAATTTATATTATTGGTAATCACGATATATCACTTTCTGGGTTTATCGGAAAACAATTTAAAAATGTAAAATTTATGAATGAGTACTGTTTTGAAGAAAACGGCCGTATCTTTAGAATTGAACATGGTGATAAATATGAAAAAGGCATCGTACATCACAGAATTCTTATGAAAATAATTTCTGCTTTCCAAGATGCTTTGGAGACGATATTCGGATGGAATCTTTCAGCATGGTACAATAGTTTAAAATTTAATAAAAGAAAAATAAAAAGACTGTGGGACATTATGGAACTAAACAACGATGTTGATGTTTTGATTGTTGGTCACACACATGTTCCAGAGGTTTTAATTTGGATTGACGAGGAAGAAAAAATAAAAACTTATGTGAATACTGGAGACTGGATTTCTCATGCTACTTATGTCGAAATTGATAACGGCGTAATAAGATTGAGAAATTTTTTAAAAAAACAAAATTTATAAAATAGTTATTATTGAAAAATGGAGTTTTTTTATGTTGTTTTTGTTTGTTTTTGTCATCGGTTTCTTTTTTACTTCCTTGATGTTCTATCTAAATCATCGATTTGTTGGTCACGGTCCTTTGGGAAAATGGCCTTTGTTGCATCATATCAAAAGACTGCACATGATACATCACAGAAATGATTACAATGACAGACGAAATAAGCATTTAAAACTTCCTTTCTGGGCTAGAATTATGTTTTTTATATCATTCTTATTAATATCTTTTATTTCCCTTCCATTCGCCACAGGATGTATTGCATATGTATTTTATTATGGATGGCTCCACCACAGAATGCATAACGACGATCAAGCTTCTGGGTGTTCGAGACACCACTTTATACACCACAGAAAGTCTGCAAGACATAATTTCTCTGGCACAATGCCCCTTATAGATAGGATATTTGGGACTTACTATGAAAAATCCTTGACAAACAAGTCTTAAGCGGTTATAATAATATTATGTTTCGGACCCTTAGCTCAGTTGGTCAGAGCACCCGGCTCATACCCGGAGGGTCGTAGGTTCAAATCCTACAGGGTCCACCATATTTGCGCCCGTAGCTCAGTTGGATAGAGCAACGGCCTTCTAAGCCGTAGGTCATAGGTTCGAATCCTATCGGGTGCGCCACCTAACCAAAAAGAGAGAAGAATATGAAAGATGCTTATTGGGCACACTTACCCCATCATGTTGCTGGTTCCGAATTTGAAAATGCCAAACAAGAAGATAATAACCGCATTGAAACCAAGAGCAACAAAATATATTATTATACAGAGGTCTCTAGAGGAAAAAATCTTGAATTAAACATGAAAATTGAAGAGCTTGCTGGGGATTTGATTGATCGCGGTCGAAAACTGCAGGTAGACCCCGGCAGAATTTACTTGCATATTAATTCTTACGGCGGCTCAGTCTTTGCTGGCTTTTCTTCAGTGGATTATATTCGAAATTCCAAAGTCCCAATTACTTCGATTATTGATGGTTGTGCTGCATCTGCTGCCACAATTATGAGTGTAACAGCTAACCATAGACAAATTAATAAGCATGCCTATATGTTAGTTCATCAGCTTTCCTCTGGCATGTGGGGTAAATATCAAGAACAAAAAGATACCATGGAGAACAATGATCGACTGATGAAAATGATTGTCGATATCTACGAAGAGCATACCAAAATTCCTAAAAAGGAATTAAATAAATTGCTTAAGCATGATTTATGGTGGGATGCAGATACCTGCTTGAAATATGGTTTAGTCGATGAGATTATTTAAAAAATTTATTAAGAACTATTTATTCTTTGGAATTGGAGTTATCTTTGGTTCCGTTATTTCGACATTTGTGACATACGCAGTGTTCTCTATTAGTCATGGAACACCAACAGCTGCTAGGGTTTTGCAAATTCAAGAATGTTTAGAGGAAAAGATAAATGAGTGATACAGTTATGATTTCAGGTGGGTTTGATCCTATCCATGTAGGTCACATTAGGTTAATTAACGATGCTGCAAAATATGGAGAAGTTATCGTCGCCATGAATTCAGATGAATGGATCTTTAGACAAAAAGGATTTAATTCGATTGGATTCAATGAAAGAAAAGAATTTTTAATGGCAATTAAAGGAGTGGTAAATGTTGTCTCCGTCAATGATGAGGACGGCACAGTTTGTACTGCACTTATAGAACATAAGCCAACTTATTTTGCAAACGGTGGAAATCGAAATGAGAACAATACCCCAGAAAGCATCGTCTGTAAAGAATTGGGAATAAAAATGTTGTGGGATATTGGTGGAAAAAAGAGGTTTTCTAGATGAAAAAAATGTTTTTTAAAACTGTAAAAAGATCCGCATTTGTAGGATGGTGGTCTGTAATTGCTGCAGCGGTGCTATTATATTTTTGTTATTATGGGGTTTTTCCTGATAATAATACATAGTTATTAATATGAATTGGTTTCTTTACATAATCACTGAAGATTTTATAGATGACGAAGGTCAAAAAATAAAAAAAGGTGAAGCCGGAGTGGGGCAATGTTCGATGTCTCCGGGTATTTGTGACGCATTTAACGGCGTTATGTATATTGTTCCGGGAGAATTTGTAAGACAAGAAATCAAAAAAAATAAAAACAACTCACACCCATCCGCTTTTTTGGTTAGAAAAATAATAGAAGATTACTATATTGAGCGAAAAGCTATAGAAATAACAAATGAAGATAAAAACTTTTTTTTAGATTGAGGCAAATATGAAAAAAATAAAAGCTGGAACAATCTGTTTCATTTCGACACTTGGGCACAACAATTTTTGGTATCCAATTTTTGACGAAACTGGAAAATCTTTAATCGTAGAAGATATACAAAATGTAAAAACTAAATCTTGGATATCTGGGGTTAAAAAATTAAGAGCAGTAGAGATAAAGGTTTCTAATGTCAAGGATTTATATGGAGATCCTGATTCTCCCACCATTGTTTGGGTACACGAAAATGACATTGAAAGCGGCTAAAAAGCCGCTTTTAATATTTTATAAAACTACTTACTTATGTACATAACGTACAGACAACAAGAATAAATATGACAAATAAGATCTATGTAATTGACACAAGCGCGTGCCTAACAGATGCCTCTTGTATTTTTCATTACGGAAATAATGATATAGTAATTCCTATGAAGGTTCTAGAAGAAATAGACAATCATAAGAAAAGACAAGACTCTGTAGGATCGAACGCTAGAGGCTTAATCAGAACACTCGATTCTCTAAGGGAGTCTGGTAATTTACACGAAGGAGTTTCTCTCGGTAATTCTAAAGGTATACTTAAAGTTATTACGACAAATCCTGACAATATTCCACCGGGATTTAATTTATCTGATCCAGATCAGGTTATAATGTCTGTAGCTTGGGAACTCCAGCAGACCACAGAAGACAAAGAAATTGTATTAGTATCCAGAGATATTAATATGAGAGTTATGACAGATGCTCTTGGAATCAAGTCGGAAGAATATACAGAAAATAGAGTAGTCAACGAAGAGACTGGACTGTATAGCGGCTTTAAAGAAATTGAAGTTGAGAGTTTTATTATCGATACCTTCTACAGAGAAGGCCACCTTATGGCGGCTGAGGAAGAGATCGAAGAATTTGACATTAAAGAGAATGATTGTGTCATGCTTAAGGACGAACTGAACGAGAAGAAGACGGCACTAGCAAGATACAAAAATAAACACTACAATAAGGTAAGGGATTATAGCAAAAAGGGTGTGTGGGGTGTGAGAGCCAGAAATAAAGAACAGTGTTTCGCTTTTGATTTATTGATGGACGAAAATCTACCTTTGGTTACATTAGTCGGAAAAGCTGGCTCTGGTAAAACTCTTATGGCTATTGCAGCAGGAATAGCACAAACTATTAATGATCCATTCGAAGTTTCAGAAAGCATTTATAAAAAGATTGTCTTATCGAGACCCGTTCAACCTATGGGCAAGGACATTGGTTATTTACCGGGAACAATGGAAGAAAAGATGCATCCTTGGCTCATGCCACTTCAAGATAATCTTCAATTTTTGCTTGGAAACGACCAAGCTACATTAGAAGAATATATGGAAAAAGGAACTATAGAGATCGAAGCACTCGCTTATATTCGAGGAAGATCAATTTCTAATGCCTTTATCATCATTGATGAGGCACAAAACCTATCACTGCACGAAATAAAAACAATTTTAACTCGTGTTGGCGAAAACACAAAAATTGTTTTAACAGGAGATGTCGAGCAAATAGACAATGTATATGTTAATGAAACATCGAATGGTTTGGTCCATGCAGTAGAGAAATTTAAAGATCACGATCTTGCTGGTCACATAACACTGCAAAAAGGTGAAAGATCTGCTCTAGCCACCTTAGCTTCTAAAATAATGTAATTATAACCTTGACAATGAGTAATTAATGTATTATAATATATTATTCAAAGGAGTTAGAATATGGATAATTTAGAATCAGATTTAAGATCACCAGTACATAAAATTATTATTGCTGATGGTAAATTAAAAGAGTTGTTTGTAGACTACGTGGGTAGTAAATTAAAGCCGGAAAATGATGAAGTTACTATGGGTATGGTAATCAATGTTTTAGCTGAAGAATTCCCAGAAGTTTTATTAACAGTTGCTGAAGAAAATTATCTTAGAGGGTATGAATCTGCTTTGGAAGATGCATCAGAATTTAGGGAGATGTAGAGCGAATAAATGTATAATACTGACTATTTACATATGTCTCAAAAGAGGTTTGAGAATCAAAGAAGGGAATTTCTAATGAAAGAGGGAATTCAAGTTTTTATAAAAGACAAAATATCAAACGACATAAAGTTGAAAGACGTTTTGGATGTAATAAATTCATACATACCTTCTCACTTATTGAGTGAAATAGATAGTATATACGTCGGTATGTTTGATGATTTCGAGAAAAAAGAAACAAATGCAGCCTACAAAGATGGGGCAATATATGTATCAAACGAGCAAGACAGTGAGCAGGATCTAATTGATGATCTGGTCCACGAAATTGCCCACTCACTAGAGGAGCCGTTTGGTTATATAATTTATGGAGATAGAAAATTAGAAGAAGAGTTTCTATCCAAAAGAGAAAAGTTGTATGAAATATTAAAAGCAGAAGGTCTTAAGCCGAAATATGAAATGTTTATGGAAACGGAATATAATCCAAAAATGGATAAATATCTCTACAAAAAGGTTGGTTATGATAGACTCAACTTTATTATGAATTCATACGGTATATTTACATCAGCTTACCCGGCCACTTCGTTGAGAGAATATTTTGCAAGCGGTTTTGAATATTATTTTTTAGAAAACCCAATGGAACTTTTGAAAATAAGTCCTGCCTTGCATAAAAAAATAGAGGAATTACACAATTATGACAAATAAATGGATTACAAGGTTTGATATAGAGCAAGACAAAGACACAATCACAGTTTATGTTGGGTTAATGGACTATTTTGATTACCGCTGTAAAGAAAAAGTAAGAATGGAGACAAGTGATGTAGTTTCTATTTTGAATGAAAAAAAAATTAAATTTGATAAATGTATCCAAAGTGCCTCACTTCAAAACAAAAAGAAAACATCTGGCGTGTGGGTATTCTCAAAAATAAAAACCAAACCAATATCTCAACCAAAAAATAAAAGAAATTATAAAAAATCACAAAAAAACCTTGACAATATCCCAAAAGATGTTATAATAAAAGAAACACTAAATGAAGAGTGATTCTTGCCACACATATCTTTTTCTGAATTAAAAAATTGGGCATTCTGCCCTTTCTATCACAAGCTGACCTATATTGATAAACTAAAGGGGTTTGCCGGAAACGAATACACTGCTTTTGGAACAGCTATTCATGAAGTGTGTGAAAATAAGCTTCTTAACAAAAGTGTTGATCCATATGAGGAATTTAAAACTTCTTTTATTAACGAGATAGCTAGTCTCCCGAAAGACTTAGAATTAAACGAAAAGCTTATTGTGGACATGGCTCCTCAAGCTGAAAAGATTATACCTCAAATAGAACCCGCTCTAAGAGATTATTTTGAGGAAGGATATGAGGTTTTGCAAACAGAAGAGCCACTAATGGAATCGATAGGTGATACAGAATATAATTTTAAAGGCTTTATCGATGCTGTCCTTAAAACTCCAGATGGAAAAATACATTTAATTGATTGGAAAAGTTGTTCGTGGGGTTGGGATATGAGAAAAAAGGCAGACCCTTTAATCAACTATCAACTTACGTTTTATAAAATATTTTATGCACAAAAGCACAATGTTGATTTAAAAGACATTGAAACACATTTTGCTCTTTTAAAGAGAACAGCAAAGAAAGATAACGTAGAAATTTTTAGAGTAACTTCTGCAAACAAAAAGCAAAGTAATGCAATGGCTTTATTAAATAAGGGTTTATTTAATATTCAAAAGAAAAATTTTATTAAAGATAAGAGATCATGCGGCAAGTGTCAATTTTATAAAACAGAGCACTGTCCATAATAAAGAGGAAAAATGACTGAAAAAAAGAAAATTTTTGTAATTTCCGATCACCCGTTAGCTCCTTCTGGTGTAGGCACACAAACTAAATATTTTATTGAAGCACTTTTAAAAACAGGTAGATATAAATTTGTTTGTTTAGGTGGGGCTGTTAAGCATAATAGTTATGAGCCACAAAAAGTAGAGGGATGGGACGAAGATTGGATTATTTACCCTGTAAATGGATATGGATCACCAGAATTAATTCGCTCGGTTTTATTTAACGAAAAGCCTGATGTGTTGTGGTTTATGACGGATCCAAGATTTTATGGATGGCTCTGGGCGATGGAAAATGAAGTTAGAACTCATTGTCCTATGGTTTATTACCATGTGTGGGACAATTATCCTCTACCGATGTATAACAAGCCAGCATATGATTCAAATGACGTAATCGTATCTATTTCAAAAGTTACTCACGATATCGTCAATAATGTGGCACCAGATGTAGAAAATTATTATCTTCCTCATGCAGTAGACTCGGATGTATTTCGACCACTAGGCGATAAAGAAACAGAAAGATTAAAAGCTAAACAATATGGTGAAGACAAAGATCGCTTTACTTTCTTTTGGAATAACAGGAACGCTAGAAGGAAACAAAGCGGATCTTTGATCGTGTGGTTTAATGAGTTTGCAGAAAAAGTAGGTCCAGAAAAAGTACGCCTAATTATGCATACAGATCCGAAAGACCCAAATGGTCAAGATCTTGCAAAGATCATTAATGATTTCGGAATCGATGATGGAAGGATTTTGTTATCAACTGAAAAAGTTAACCCAACTATTCTTGCTGCCATGTACAATATGGCTGACTGCACAATTAATATTTCAGATGCTGAAGGTTTTGGTCTGGCCACTTTGGAATCATTGTCTTGCGGAACTCCTATTATTGTTAATATGACAGGTGGTCTACAAGAGCAGGTAACAGATGGTGAAGAATGGTATGGAATTGGAATTCAACCAGCTTCCAAGGCTATTATTGGTTCACAATCGGTACCTTACATTTATGAAGATCGGATAAGTAAAGAAAACTTCCTTTCAGCTTTAAATCAAATATACAGTATGACAGCTAATGAAAGAAAACTAATTGGAATGAAGGGTCGAAGTCATGTTGTCTCTAGCTATAATTTTGATTCATTTAATAAAAAGTGGGTTACCCTGATGGATAACATCGTGGAGCGACACGGCTCTGGAGAAAATAGAAAAAAATATCAATCATGGGAAATTAAGGAGATCAAATGAAAAAGACAATTTTAGTAAAAGCACCTGTATTATCACAAAGCGGATATGGAGAGCAAGCCAGATTTGCCCTGAGAGCCTTGAGATCTCGCGAAGATATTTTTGATATTTATATTGAGCCTTTGAATTGGGGTAAGACAGGCTGGATTAGCCTAGACAATGAAGAACGCCATTGGATAGATGACAAAATCCGAAGAGGCAATTATATGAAAAATAATAAAGCCCAATTTGACATCTCGCTGCAGGTCACTATTCCTAATGAATTTGAAAATATTGCTCCTATCAATATTGGATATACAGCAGGTATTGAGACAGATAAAGTCGCACCAGTTTGGTTGCCAAAAGTAAACCAGATGGACAAGATTGTTGTTGTTTCTAACCACGCAAAAGATGTTTTTGAAAACACAGTATATACTGGAACTCACCCACAGACAGGTCAATTAGTAACTCTTTCTTGCGAAACGGATGTTTCTGTTGTAAATTATCCCGTATTACCACTTGAATCAGAAAACATCGATCTTAATTTGGAATTCGACTTTAACTACCTTGCGATCTCCCAATGGGGTCCAAGAAAGAATTTCAATAATTTAATTAATTGGTTTATTGAAGAAAATAAAGATGAAGAAGTCGGACTTGTCCTCAAAACATCTATTCAAAACAACAGTGTAATGGATCGAATGGCAACCGAAGCAAAATTAAAGCAGATTGTCTCACGTCACGGAGATATTAAGTGTAAAATTTATTTGCTTCATGGTGATTTAACCCCGGAACAATTATCTGGATTATATAACAATAAAAAAATTAAATGCTTGATTTCCACCGCACATGGTGAGGGATATGGCTTGCCCCTCTTCGAAGCGGCATATAATGGGTTACCAGTTATCGTACACGGATGGTCTGGTCAAAAAGATTTTCTTTACATGCCAGATGGTAAAAGAAAGGGAAAAACAAAACCAATGTTCGCAACAGTCGAATATGAACTTGGTCCTGTTCAAAAACCAGCCGTATGGAAGGGGGTGATTACAGAAGATTCGCAGTGGGCATACCCAAAAGAAGAATCGTTTAAAAGCCGCTTGAAAGAAGTTAGAGAAAAATATAAGTCTTACAAGACAAAGGCCAACAAATTAAAGAAATATCTAGCAGATAATTTTACAGAAGAGGAATTATATAGACAATTTTCTTTGGAAATATCTAGTCGATATGATTCCATGTTAGAAAATATGGATATAAATTTGGAAACTATTGAATGAAAAAAATAATTTACATTTCTGATTATTTTTTGCATCAAATTAACGGCGGCGGAGAATTAGTAGATGATGAAATTATTAATCAATTAAAAAAAAGGGGATTTCATGTAATACCAATTAATAGCGAAAGCGTTAAAAAATCTCAATTAACTTGTGAATTAATCATTAGTAATTTTTGTAACTTATCTGAAGATAATAAAGATTTTATCAAGAATAACTGTAAATATTCAATCATAGAGCATGACCACAAATATATCTCCATTAGAGACCCTTCTCCATATGTTAATCATATTGTTCCACCAGAAAATATTATTAACAAGCAGTTTTATAGAAAAGCCACTGCAGTGTTCGGACAATCTAAGAAACACTGTGAAATAATTTCAAAAAATCTTGGATTAAATAATTTGATAAATTTATCAACAAGTATTTGGTCTATAAGTCATTTAAATATTATAGAAAAAAATATTAATAATGAAAAAGAAAATTTTCTATCTATTTTGGATTCTAAAAATCCAATTAAAAACTCAAAGTTATCTCAACAATATTGCCACAAAAAAAATATTAATTACAAATTAATACCTTCCGGAAGTTTCTCTTCTGTCATTGAATCAATTTCTAAAAGTGAAAAACTTATGTTTTTTCCGCAAACCTTTGAAACTTTTAATAGACTTGTTGTAGAAGCAAGAATGCTAAATTGTGAATTAATGACAGTTCCGTCTAGACTAGGTTGTGTGTCTGAAGACTGGTTTCACAAATATAAAGGAAAAGAATTAATAGATTTTTTAAAAAATTCTAGAGAAGATTTCATCGATAAAATAATAAATAAAAATGAGTTTATTAAAAAAGATATTCCAAAAGTGTCAATAATTACTTCACTTTATAAAGGACAAGCTAATATATCCGAGTTTTTAAAAAATATAACTTCCCAGACTTGTTTTAAAGAATGTGAATTGATTATTATAAACGCAAACTCTCCAGAAAACGAAGAAAAAATATTATTTCCGTATTTAAAAAAATTTAATAATATCAAATATGAAAAATTAGATGAGGATCCGGGAATTTACGCAACATGGAATATAGCTATTAAAAAATCTACTGGAAAATATATCACTAATGCAAATTTAGATGATAGGAGGGTAGATACAAATATACATCTTTTTGTGGATTTTTTAGAAAAAAACCCAGACATTGATTTGGTTTACGGTCAGTGCTATGTTACTGAAGCACCTAACGAGACATATGAGATAAACAGTTCTGGCAAAAAAAAATATCCTACATATGAATTTAGTAGAGAAAATATGATAAAATGTCTACCGGGATGCATGCCTGTCTGGAGAAGGAAAATGCATAATAAATCTGGACTTTTTAACGAAAATTATAAATATGCTGGAGATTGGGAAATGTGGCTACGCGCCATCCGCTTTGGTTCTGTTTTTAAAAAAATCTCTGGAACATATGGTTTATATCATTTTAATCCTGATGGCTTATCAACAAGCAAGGAAAACGAAAAAACTAAATTTTTAGAAGAAAAAAATATTTTTAATGAATATAAAGATGTAATTGGTGAAAAAAATTATCAAAATTATAAAAAATATTTCAATACCGGAGAATAGGTGAAAAAAGTTATTTGTTTTAGTTTGTGGGGAGAAGATACTAGGTATACTCACGGCGCACTAGAAAATATAAAACTCGCAAAACAAGTGTATCCAGACTGGATTTGTAGGTTTTATATTGGTAAAAATGTTCCTAAAATTATTATTCAGAGTATTGAAAAAAATGAAAATACTGAAATAATTATAAAAGATGCCGAAGAAAATTGGACTGGAATGTTTTGGAGATTTGAAGCCTGTTCTGATCCAAGTGTCGATATAATGTTAAGCAGAGACTGTGATTCTAGATTGTGGTATAGAGAAAAAAAGGCTGTTGATGCGTGGCTTTCTGGAAATAAGTTTTTTCATATTATGAGAGATCATAAATATCATAATGTGCCAATCTTGGGGGGTATGTGGGGATCAAAAAAAGGAATATTAAATAATATTAGTGATCTAATCGAAAAATACGATAAAGGTAATTATTGGCAAATCGACCAAGAATTCTTAGCAAAAAAAATATACCCACTAATAAAAAATAATTGTTGTGTTCACGATGAGTTTTTTGAAAAAAAACCTTTTCCTGATAACAATGTAAGAGATCCAAGACACTTTGTCGGGCAAGCCTATGCGGGAGACGGAACAATCTTAGATTATCCAGAAAATTTTAACGTCTATAGAGAAAAGTATGAAGTATAAAGTTCAAGCAAATGTTATGGTAAAAAATGAAGAGCTGTTGTTAAAAAATATATTACCGATATGGAGCCAATATCCAATCGATAAATTTATTTTTTATAATGATAATTCAACAGACAACACAAAAGATATTATCAATGAAATTTTAGGAAGCAGAGCAATAATTCTTGAAAATAAAGAGCAAAAAATTTTCAACGAATCTCACAATCGCTCAATGATGCTCGAATACAGCAGAGAAGATAACTCAGACTTTGTTATTAGTATTGATTCAGATGAGCTTATTTCTACAAATTTTGTACATAACTTTGAAAAAATATTAGAAATGAATCAAAAATATGACTTGCAATTTTATTGGTATAATGTAGTAAATGGGTCTCTGTCTCAATATCGACAAGACCCGATGTATAAAAATAATTACAGAACATTTGTTTTACCAATAAAATCAACTGGAAAATTCGATATGTCTCTTTGGAAATATCACACACCAAGAACACCACAAGTTTTTTTACCAAAGGCATCATTAAGAGAGGTGGGCTTTATTCATCTTCAATCAATTAATACAAAAGCATATGCTTTAAAACAGCTTTGGTACAAACATTACGAACATATTAATTATAACCATTCGATTGAGATGGTAAATAATCGCTATGATCCTGTCGTTAATAATTTAAAATTTAATGAACAACCAACACCCCAAGATATTGTGCAAGGAATAAGTTTTTCTGAAGATATTAATAGGTGTTTTGAAAAAATATCGCTAAGTAAAGGTCACGAAAATTATATATTAGAAAATTATGTAAAAGAGTTGGTGACTTTTGGTAGTGAATATATAAATTTAGGAGAAAAATAAATGTTTAAAGTTAAAAATGTTCTGGCCTTGTCTCCTCACACAGATGATATTGAGCTTGGTTGTGGTGGCACTTTGGCTAAATTATCTGAATCTGGATCAAATATATTTGTAGTTAATTTTTCAAGATCTAAAAATCATGATACCGACAAGGGTGATGAAGTGATAAAAGAATTTAAAAAGTCTATGAAAATATTAGGAGCAAAATATGAAATTTTAGACATGCCAACCAGAAATTTGATGAGCCATAGACAAGAAATTTTAGATTATTTATATAAATTGGGACAAAAGATTGATTTTGATATTGTTTTTTGCCACTCTTCATTCGATACTCATCAAGATCACCAAGCAGTTCAAAAAGAGGCGTTTAGGGCTTTTAAAACAAAAACAATATTGGGATATGAACTTCCTTGGAATTGTATGCAGTTTAATACTGATTTTTTTGTAAGATTAGAAGAAAATCATGTTATTAAAAAAATTGAAATGCTAGATTGTTATATGTCGCAAGGACATAGACCATTTTTGAGTAAACAATATGTCAGAGATATAGCAAGAACAAGAGGTTTGCAAATTAAACAAAATTATGCTGAATGTTTTGAATTTATCAGAGGAGTTTCTTTATGAAGGATATAAAATGGGGTGGTTCGGGAATTGAATATGTTGTTTTTGAATATATTAAGGAAAAATTACCAAAAGATCCGGTTATCATAGAATTGGGGGGCGGAGATTGTAGTACTAGAGCTTTTAGCAGCATAGCTAAGTTATATACTATAGAGCATAATAATAATTTTTTAAAACACACTGGATTAACAAATTATATATATGCCCCGATTGTTAATGGTTGGTATGACGTTGAAAAAGTAGTTCCTAATTTACCAAGTGATTATGATATGATTTTTTTAGATGGACCATCTGGACACAATATGTGGTTAAGGGATGGTATCTTAAAAAATTTGCATATTTTTAAAAAAAATACACCATTTGTGATACACGATGTGTGGAGAGAGGAAGATAAAAAATTAGCGATAGATATCGCAAAATGTCTAGAAAAAGAGGTAGAATTTTACAATTATGGCAACCCTTCTGATCACTGGGCATTTGTAGGTAATGAGCAGAAATGATTATTTCGATACATCAGCCAAATTTTATGCCGTGGATTCCTTATTTTAATAAAATAAGAAAAGCAGATGTATTTGTTATATTAAAAAATTGCCAGTTTGAAAAAAATGGATATCAAAACAGATTTATGATAAATAATAAATGGAAAACCATGAGCGTCAGAAAAAAGACACAAAAAATATGTGAAAAAAAATATATCAATCATATAGGTGATTGGGAAAAAATAAAAAGATCTACACCGGAATATGCGAACGAATTAGAATCATTCGACAATATTATAAGTGAAAATTTATCAGAAACTAATACAAATATCATAAAGAGAATTTGTAAAGAATTAAATATTAAAACTGAAATTGTATATGATTTTGAGACAGATCTTGTTGGTACGGAAAGGCTAGTTGATGTTTGTAAGCACTATGGTGCAAAAAAATATATATCTGGGGTTAGTGGAAAAAAATATCTAGATTTAAATTTATTCTACAAAAACAACATAGAAGTAGAATTTCAAGATATTTCCAATTTAAATAAAGTCAGTATTTTAAAAATTTTAAAAGGAGAGATTTATGTTTGATAAAGTGATTGTGAGTACAAATGAAGACCCACGCTTCATTGAATTTTTACCTATTGTTTCGTCTGCGTGGAAGAAGTTCTTTCCAGAGTGTGATTTACATGTTGCATATGTTACGAAAAGAACAGAAAATGATGAACTTGTAAAAAGAATGAATTTATATGCCAAAGTTCATCTATATGAACCAATAGATGGAATCCCTACACCAAATCATGCTAAAGTAGCTAGGCACATATTGGCATCCCAACTCGGCTCTGCAGTGTGTATGTTGGAAGACATAGATACAATACCTTTACAAAGGGGCTACTATGAAGAGAGGACGAGCCATAGAAAAAAAAATACTATTTTGGCTGTTGGTGCGGAAGTTCTACGTGGTACTCCACATGAGGGAAAATTCCCAATGAGTACAATTACTGCTGAAGGTAATATATTTGCGAAACTATTAAATCCACAAAATTTATCTGTGAAAGATCTTCTTCTAAGTTGGAAAGGTTTAAAAGTTTTTGATCATAAAGAGTCTATAAGTAATTCTCCAAATATATTTTCTGATGAGTCACTTATTAGGGCTTTGATTTATCGCTCTAAAGACATTGATATAACCCATGTAGACCGAGCAGTAAATATTCAACTAGATTGGATTGATAGATCTTGGTGGAACATAGACGAAGAGAGGCTTTTTAATAAAGAATATATAGCTTGTAATTTTTTGAGACCATTTCACATGCACTATGAAAATATCATTCCTATCATAAAATATATTTATGGTGAAGTTTTAGAAAAAGAACAAGTAATTCTAAAATGAGGGTATTAATTACTGGCGGAACTGGTATGGTTGGATCTGCTTTTGAAAACCAGCAGACAAGGCATGATTTGGTATTTGTTGGATCTTCCGAATACGATCTTGTATCTTGGTATGATACGATGAGAATGGTAGAAAATATAAGACCAAACGCAATTATACACTTAGCAGCAAAAGTTGGCGGAGTAAAAGCAAATATAGAAAATCAAGGAGACTTTTATACAACAAATACAATGATAAATACCAATGTTCTAAGAGCAGCAAAAAATTTTAATGTAAATAAAGTAGTGTCTCTATTGAGTACGTGCGTTTATCCAGATTTGGTCAACTACCCCTTGACAGAGGATCAAATTCACAATGGCCCGCCACATGTTTCTAATTTTGGATATGCCTATGCTAAAAGAATGTTAGACATCCAATCTAGGGCTTATAGAAATCAATATAGTTGTAATTTTATAACGGCTGTTCCAAATAATTTATTTGGAGAACATGATAATTTCGATCTTCAAAATTCTCATGTTATTCCTGCAATTATAAGAAAAATCCATGAAGCAAAATTAGATAATGAAGATGTTATATTATGGGGTGATGGAAGCCCTATCAGAGAATTTACTTATTCTAAAGATTTGGCAAAAATATTATTATTTTTACTAGAAAATTATAATGATCCTTATCCAATAAATGTTGGCAATAATCAACAAATTTCTATTAAAAAAGTAGCATTTTTAATATCAGAAATTATGAATTTTAACGGAAAAATAGTTTGGGACACGACAAAGCCAAAAGGACAATTTAAAAAACCATCTGATAATTCAAAAATAATCAATTTAGGATGGAAAGAGGAAAATTATACAAATTTTGAAAAAGCCTTGACAGATACGTGTAAATGGTTTATAATTAATTATCCAAAAGTAAGAGGAATATAATAATGAAGACAGCGTTAATAACTGGTGTTACCGGGCAGGATGGGAGCTATCTAGCTGAATTGTTGTTAGAAAAGGGATATAGAGTAATAGGAATGAAGAGGAGAACTTCTCTGATTAACACCGATAGGATAGATCACCTAATTCAAAATAAAAATTTTCATTTAGTTTATGGTAATTTAATTGACACTGGAAATATTTACAGGATTTTAATGAAATACGATCCAGAAGAAATTTATAATTTAGCTGCCCAATCTCACGTAAGGGTATCTTTCGAAACCCCTGAAGAAACAGCAGAGATCGTCGCAATGGGAACTTTGCGTCTCTTAGAAGCCATAAGAAATATGTGCCCGAAGGCTAAATTTTATCAAGCATCTTCTTCCGAAATGTTCGGAGATAATCCTAAATATCCTCAAGACGAGAAAACTAGACTGATGCCCGCTTCTCCTTACGCCTGTGCAAAGGTTTTTTCTCATAATCTAGTTAGAAATTATAGAGAAAGTTATGGGATGCATGCATCTTCTGGAATTTTATTTAACCATGAATCACCCAGACGTGGAGAAACTTTTGTTACTAGAAAAATAACAATAGCAGCTGCTAAAATTAAAATGGGATTACAGGATAAACTATATTTAGGAAACCTAGATGCAAAAAGAGATTGGGGTCATGCTAAAGAATATGTAAGTGTAATGTGGTTAATGTTGCAACAAGAGACTCCAGATGATTATGTTATTTCTACAGGAAAGACATATAGTGTGAGAGATTTTTTAAATATAGTTTTTGCACATGCGGAATTAGATGTCAATAAATATGTTGAAATTGATGAGAGGCTTTACAGACCACATGAGGTGCCAATATTATTGGGTGCAAGTGGTAAAGCAAAAGAAAAGTTAGGATGGCAAAGTCAGATATCCTTAAAACAATTAGCGATAGAAATGTACGAAGAAGATTTAAAAAAATTAAAATAATGTAGTTTTTTCCTTGACAATGGGCGAAAAGGGTGTTATATTTATATAGTATCTTAATAGAGGAGTTCATCTAAATGCAATTGTCAAATCAAGCTATGGGCGCAGTTATGATCGCGCTACAAAAATCCCTAATGGAACAAACAGATATTGTACCTGTTCTTCAGGGATTTGTTTTTTCCGAGACCGATGACGGTTTGGTGGTCGAAAATCCGCCCATTTTAGAGATGGGAGAAACAACTGAAGGGACCACAACGGATGCCGAGGTATAATTATTATTGTCAAATCTGCGATGAGTATTTCGAATTGCAGCACTCTATGACTGAAAAGATAGAGGAATGTGTAGAATGCACATCCTCATCTTTC
>UEXN01000047.1_pt2 | contig 22271 bp, 29 predicted proteins | sample 1796711 | NCBI WGS metagenome assembly UEXN01 (sample SAMEA4772470, study PRJEB27181) | metagenome | reverse complement strand
GATGACGAACAGGCAAATTGATTGGACACCCCGTCCACTAACAGAACAAGAAAAAAAGGCAGCAAACCAACAACAGTATGCTGTCACAACTTTAATTTTTATTACCATGAGTAATATCTTTTTTGGTATACTAATGGTGTACGGGTTCCTCCCAGTAAGTCTGGGAATGGTGGTCGCATTCGTTGTTATGGGACTCTTTATCATCCGCGCTCAGAAAGCTCTTCTGGGGGACGGAGAGCGCATGTGGGAGTCTCCTGAGAAGTTTCACGATAGGATGTCGAAGTAAATGAATATCTTTATTCTTGATGAAGATCCGAGAGTCGCTGCTAGAATGCAGTGTGACAAGCATGTGGTCAAGATGATCGTGGAGAGTGCTCAGATGCTATGCACTACTCACAGGTATTTTGATGGCAAGGAATGGATCGATCGCAGCAAGAACGGAAGAAAGATCACACGATGGAGTCACTGGACTGATCCTCCGAAGGCTTCCAATCACCCAGTGCTGTACAAGTCAGTGATGCTCAAGCATCCCTGTACGATCTGGACATGTAAGAGCTTGGAGAATTACGACTGGCATACAGAACATGCTCTGGAACTCTGTGAGGAATATACTCGGAGGTATGGTAAGACTCATGCCACCGAAAGACTTATTCGGTGGTGTAAAAAACACATACCGATGAATCGGAATGATAGACAAACCAGCGAGGGTCTGACTCCATTTGCACAGGCAATGCCGGATCACTACAAAGTCAGTGGTGATGCTGTTCAAGCCTATCGCAATTATTACATCGGGGACAAGGCTCGATTCGCAAAGTGGAAAGAATCGAGCCTTGTCCCAGAGTGGTTTAGTGAAGGTGTTCTGGAGTCAGAGCTTGTTGATTAAAACAGCTTCTTTTTAGTAGCTTTCTTTTCGGTTGTGGCAGTAGTTGTGGTCTTCTTGATTTCTCCTTGAAACACCCAACTTTTCTTACCCTGACCTTTTACGAACTCACCACCATGTTGAGCAACGTGTTCTGCTCTGTTGCGTGCTGCTCGTGAACTATCATTAAATCTAATGTGTTGTCTTGATGACATTTCTTTCCCTTTCTAGGATGTTAAGAATTCTGCGAATGATTTAAAATTGTAGCTTTCTTTTTTGGTGCTATTACCCCAGTTCTTGGCACCAACTTTACGACACTTGACTAGAGCACCAGATGCGTATGCACTCGGCCAAACCTTGTAACGAGATTTGACCTTATGGTAGCAGGCATCTTTCTTTGACTTCTTCTTGTCTTCAACGAGTCGATTAAGTTCCGTGTTAGAATATGATTCTTGTTTCACCATCTTTGCTTTGCCTTTTCTGTTTGGGTTCGGATCTTCTCTACGCTTTTTAGCGGCACGTTTGTTCCGTTCCTTTTTACTCAATTTAGCACGATCATCTGCGTCTCTGCAATATGGCTTAGTTTTCTGTCCGGGTTGTTTGGCACATGGCTTTCCGTCATACTTACCACCAGCCTGTTTCCAACCACCACCCTTGAACCAATCACGGAGTGAGTAGTCCTTATCCTTTGCTGATTTGCCATCGCGCTTTTCTTGAAGATAATCGATAAATGATCCCATGCTTTACTTGACTTTCGTTTTTGGGGTGTTACAATATATATGAATCAACTGCCTCCGTAGCTCAGTTGGTAGAGCAATCGGCTTTTAACCGATTGGTCACAGGTTCAAGTCCTGTCGGGGGTATTCCACTGGGGTCGCGCCTCAGAGATCGGATAGTCGCACACGTACGGCGACGAAAAGCGGGTGTCAGAGAGAGGGATACCGATGTGGGAGGCAGTATACATGCCGTCAATGGAAAACCACTTGCCCCGCCTGCCGATATTTTTTGAACAAAAAAGTCAATAAGAGTATTGACAACCACAGAATCTAGTGTATAATTAGAGCATAAGCAAGTCGGACGTATTGGGTGATGCGACAAACGTACCGACTAACAATTAAACCGCATCATTTTAAGGAATGGTAATAATATGCCAACTATGACTAAGAAGCGACGTGTGATCAACTATCTTGCGTCCGGTAAGGGCCTCACTGAAGGCGAAGCACGTAGCCGTTTTGGAGTTGCAAACCTCCGCGCTACCATCAGCGACATCCGTGATATGGTTGAAGCCCACGGTAACTGGGAAATCACCTCGTCCCCCACGAGCACTGGTAAGACCCGTTACTTCATGGAAGACACTCATCCCGGTGAGCGAACCTTCGGATTCGATCCCATGGGTCGTCGCTACGCTCTGTAATCTTTATACATATATAAAGTAAAGAGCAGATCTTGATGAGGGGTAAAATCCTCATCAAGAATTGAGAGAGTGCGGTGGTAATTTCTGGGAAGCGTCTGCCCAGCCCGCACTGTCTTTTTTTATCGGGGGTGTAAGTGGTAGTCGATTCGGGGAAAGCCGCATGTCGGAACCAACGAAGACGAGGGTTCGATTCCCTCCTCCTCCATTTGAAAAAAAAAACAACAAAAAAGGCTGGTAGCTTAGGTTACCAGCCTTTTTCTATATGTAAGCTGGTGTAAATTATAAATATTTGGAATAGACCACCATTTAGCAAGGACACCATCAATGGCAGAGTTAACAGCAGGCAATTTTTATTGGACCGGATATAAGCCAGCAGGGCAGAACCCTTTATACAGATACACCCGAGGTAATAAGTCATTTGGCACTGCGCTATCGCATCAAGGTGGTGCTGGTGGTTGCACAGGATATTCGTGGAATGAAGCTGGTAACTGGGTAGTTCAGTCTGCTGGTTTTACCAATGACCCTGATAATCCCGGTGGTTACATTGAGGGGTTTTACTACGAGGAAGCTAGTCGAACTCCACGAGGAACCGATAATATATTTTTCTCAGGACTAAGCCCTGATGATCCCGGTATTGAGGGATACTACCCTGCTTCTGAATGCCTCTTTGGTGGTATTCTTGGTGGAACTTACACTGATGGTGGATCGTGGGAAACGGGTACTGGATTTGGTCTTACGAGCCAAATCGATGGTAATGCACTCAAGATCTTTGTAGAAGATTCGTACTCCACACACAGAGGCGCCAGCTTCGAGCTAGGAAACGTCTTTGGGTCTACTTTCGGTCAGTCATTCTTAGGTGCCTCTGCCGATATCGATATTCGTGGTCTCACTGGTCTCTTCGGAATGACCGGAGTAATGAGGTTTACGATTACCAACTTTGATGGAACAACCGCTACATTCTTTGGTAACACATTCTACGGATTTACATCTGGTGGTACAGGAAACAGCGCAGCAGGATTCAGTGCAGGAACCGGTGAATTCTACGGAGATCTTGGTGGAGGATTCATACAAGGTGATCAGTTCTTTATTGGCACTGATCCCGGTAACACTTTCTATGGTATGACCCATGCAACAGAATCACTATATCAGTCATTTGTCACCGGTATTTCCAAGGGATCCGTTAAGATGCAACTTAGTCCCTTTGTTCAGGGTATGACCAGTTTCGGATTGACCATGAACCAACCCGGACCAATAGGCAATAAACTTTTCGGTGATGAGTTTGGTGGCAGTGCTTTCCGCAGTAAGCGTGATATGATCTATCAGGGAGGAATTTCTGCCGGACGTGATGGTGTCACAGCATTCAGAGGTGGTACAGATAACAAAGTAGAACAGCCCCAGTTGTCAGTTAAGTCAGAGACCTTGACTATTCGTGGTGATGCCTCAGTGAATCTCAATCATAGTAGAATTACTAAACAGTCATTCGTTCTAAGTAAATGTCAGTTTAACTACAACGGTGGTATTATCAATCAAATGATCTTCAATAGAGAAGACATTGACTATCTCGGCGCACCAAAGACAGCAGCTTCTATCCTTGATACAGAAGTAACAAACTCAGTCGTTATCTCTGGTGGTGGTTTACAAACAAGAACAGAGGCTGGTGGCACCTATACAGGAGATGATGATGCTAATAGTGATGGTTCTAATACTGTAGACAGGGATGTTAGTGGTGCTAGACCAGTAACATACGTTCGACCAACAAATACAATTCCTACTGTTGAGATTGATGCGTTCAGACATGGTAATGTCATCATAGAAGGTGCAGCAACAACGCTAAACATGAAACCAGAGTTACCTCACCGAAATGGTGAAGGCTCTCAGGGTAAAGTCTTTATTAACAAACCCCTAAATGACTCTGATAGAATTACATATTCATCAATTAATCTTAAGTCTTTCAATGACGCAGAAAATATTTCAGGAAGTAAAGATAATAACCTACTCTTCCTGAATGCAGGGCTAACGATTGATGATCTAATCATTAATGCAGGAACAGTCGCTGTTGGAGGTGGTATCGGTGATAGAAAGATCACTGTTGTTAAAGGTGAAATGTCTAGCAAGGCAGTACTCAAGGCTCGAAGTGAAACCAACCCATCCTATCAAGGATTCAAAATTGGTGATGACTTTACTGGAATCACAACAAATGCAGAAGGTATCCTAATCTCACATCCAGCAGCAAACATTGAGTTCTCTACTGGTCACTACGTACTTGCCTCGTTCGCAGATGGTAACACTGGTGCCGATACAGGATTCCAACGTCCCGGTAGTGCCGTTCCTATTCCACCAAAGGGAGGATAACTTAAATGGGTTTAATTTTTAACAAAAAACGTAAAAGCAAAAGAGAAGCCGAACATTATTATCATACTACAGTCTTGTATGGGCAAGAAGAATGTGATATACTACTCACCGAAAGTGATGTAAAGCGTGCTATCTACCGAGCACAAAGAAATCAAGAAGACAGATGGCCCGGTATTAGTATTCTAAATCATACAAAGTGGTATAAATTTTGGAGATAAATAATGAGTGGAAAACATTCTGCTGGTAAAGGCGACAAAAGTAGAATCAGTGATTTTAAACAGTATCAAGAAAATTATGAAAAATGCTTCGGCAAAAAGAAAGTGAAAGTGAAGAAAAATGGAAATTCGAATCGTAAGACTAAGTAGTGGTGAAGAAGTCCTGTGTAAGACAGAGACTGACGGGAAGACAACAAAAATGAAGAACCCTGCACTTCTCATGCCAATGGGTGGTGGTCAGCTTGGCTTGATGCCATGGATGCCATATGCCGATTATAAGGATCTTGAGATGGATAATAGGTTCATCATGTTTGCGATCAAGCCTCAAATTGAGCTTATGAATCAATATAATGAAAGTATTGGTAGTGGTCTCGTTGTTCCTGAGAAGAATGTTTCTGCACCAAATCTAACACTGACAACTTGACATAACACACAATCATGGTATACTAGGGGTTCGAAAGGAGACAATTATGTCTGAAAAGAACTCATGGGAATCTATGAAGAGTGATATTGGAACTGGACTAGAAGTTGCCGGATTTATGGTCGCTTGTTATGTCCTTGGTACGGCCGCTATGATCGGTCTTGGTCTTTGGATCTTTATTGGTGGATAAAAATGGCTAAAAACTCAGCACAATCTAAGCACGTTAACAACATGATCAAGGTCGGAAGCCCCCGCTCTTCTAAGAGCAAAAAGGGCAATGCCTTGTCACAAACATCTCGCAAGGGTAATGGAAAAAGGGTCCGATAATTTCCTGCGCTCGTAGCTCAGTCGGATAGAGCAGTTGACTTCTAATCAACAGGTCGCAAGTTCAAGTCTTGCCGAGCGTGTTATGAACGAACGTAAATTCAAAAGACTGTCTAAGATAGCATTACCATATGCACTCAATAATGATAGAACTAAACGTCATGTATCTCTGATACTCGTGCGTAATAAAGTTATATCTATAGGTACGAATCAATTGAAATCGCACCCGAAAGCAAAAAAGATTGGATATCGTTATGACGAAGTACACTCGGAATTGGATGCACTCCTCCGATGCAAGGAGAGACAAAATCTTGAGCTTGTTAATTTTCGGTTCAACAGGTTTGGCGATTCTAGGCTATCTCGTCCTTGCTCTCTTTGTTGTCCATGGTGTAAACTCATCTTCGACAAAATCTATTACACAACCCCCACTGGATTCGAAAGGCTGGCATACTGATGAAAACATTTACCCTTCTACAAGAAGTAATACACACACCAACTAAACAAAAGGCTACCGTTACAGCAACTAAGATAGACCGCGAAGGTAATCATCTAGTTGAGGTTAAGTATGAAAATGGTACTAAAGGCTGGACTAAGCCAGAAGCTCTGTCTTCGTTCATCCAAGACAGTGTTGATCATACTGGTCAGTTCCTCTCTGATTAATCAATGGAGCCGATGTGATGAGTGAATTTGCATCAGAATGGCATAGCAACTTTTCGCGGGCAAAGTCTTCACTCAGCAAGGCTTTGTCCGAAGAGACGGTCCTTCGAGATCTTATCGAACGTGGTTATGATCCACACCAAGGAAAAGACCGAGACTCAATCCACGATTGTACAATTGAGATCGCACCGGACTGGTGGTTGAAAGTACAAATTAAAAGTTGCTATGGAAATAACACATATGTAAATCTTACCACACGCGGAACCACAAAGACTGCACCGGTATCTCCGGGGAAGAACAGCAAACCAAGGACAAGCACCGGATATTATAATTCTGGTATCCACCTTATGGCAGTTGTGACAGATACGAAGGTACTGTATTATGACATTTCTTCATTTGGTAGTTCACAAGAAAAGTTCAATTGGAAAAAAGTTCACCCGATTGTTCTAGAAACTTATATTAATAGACTTATTGGCGATGTGGCGGAATTGGCAGACGCAACGGACTTAAAATCCGTCGAGGGTTAACCTCATGGGGGTTCGAGTCCCCCCATCGCTATTAATAACCACCACCAGTTGAATATGCACCACCACTAAAACTACTATAGCTGGAATTTCCGCTTAGTCCTGACGAATTAAAGAAATTCACGGATGAGAAGTATTCATATGATCCACTGACTTGAATACCACCAAATCCGGAGGCTATCGAATTACTCGCTGAAGTGTAGTATAATTGATTTGGTGTTAGATTGTTTGGTACAAAGAACAAGTATTTTTTATTCATGGTATTATCAGTCACGCTGTATACTGCTGGATCACTATAATCAGATATAAATTCTGCCGTAGGAGTGATCAAAAAGTCATTTGTATTCTGTTCATCAATAATAAAAAGATACATTATACCGCGAGAAAGTGACAGTGGTTTGGAAATTTCACCATCAATAGTGATCATACTCTGACCATCATCAGCCACTCGTCTTCCAACTATATGAACCACAGTGTTCTGGTTCTCTATTTCGAATGGTCCTCCAGATACAGTAGAGGTTTTTCTCTTATGATCAACAGTAACTCTAGTACCCTTCAGGTTTTCTGCAACTATGGTCAAGTCAGTAGAGAAAGAGACAATTTCTCTAGAAAAATCATCTACAGTTATTCCATTGATGGTATATCTACCTGAATTGGATGACGTAGTAAAATCAACATAGTCTCCTATCTGGAAATTATTACCGATAAAACTTGTTGATGTGCTTGTAGTAAAATTGATCAGTGAGTTTGTTGTCAGTCCGGCATACGTAAGACCAGAGGCAGTTGCTATCTGGGGAACCGTATTGAAAAATTCTGGTCTATAATAGTTTATTTCTGACGTACTTCCTATTGCAGACACAGTTCCTATAATTTTAAACTCACTGTAACTATTCAATGTACATGACGCAGACAGATCCGCTGTATACTGATTAGTTGGATCATCGTACACGGCACCAGTAATTGTGAATCCAGCACCTGCTGCCATTGCCTTGAAAGCAAGATCAATAAATTGTTTATCTTTTATGCTCTGTATATCAGAATAATCTAAAACTATCTGTGTTCCTTCAATGAGAACAGAGGGCTTAGATGATAGGTTTTGGTTTACTATTACTCGGTCATCTGGAGTGTCTATAAATTCCAGTCCAAGGAATTCGGCCGTACCAAGATCTTGGATGAAAAAATCGCTCATATTAAGAACCGAGGAATGAGATTAATTGTCCTGTAGCTCCACCGACAACAAACACGGTGTTTAAGTTGCCAACTTCTAGGTAGCACGATTCTCCTGCTAGTAGAGGATACCCAAGAGTGCTTCCTAGGCTAGATGTATGTCCAATATGCAATGTCGCTGTATTCGTTGATATGGCACGAAGTTTAACTCCAGCACCTAGAGGGGCGGCAGGCATTTGACGTGGAGTAGATCCAACGAAGAATTGTCCAGCACTGAACCCAGCAGGTTGTACGATAGATTTGATTTCTACCTGACCAGTTACACCAGTTAAGATACCGTTGGTGAAACCTTGGATTCTTGGCACAATGTTCTCTGATGAGTTATTCGTGAGTCCTACCACCGAAGAGAGTGAGATGGTTGCGGTAAACCCGGCATCCTGAATGGAAACCTTGAGAGAGTCACCGGTGACACCGATTGCAGTCTGTCCAGAGAAGATCCTGACTGCTGCACCAGTTGTTCCATCCACACTAACCAACGAGACGCTTCCTGTGACGCTTACTGTGTCTCTGGTCGCTAGGAGTCCTGCAACGATACCACCAGTAACCTTGAGCCCTTCTGGTCCGGCAGCAGTTACACCAATGGTTCCCTGCACAGTGACACCATCAGCACCGTTCGTAGATCCAGCGACTCGTAGGAACTGTGTTCCGAAGTTTCCGATACCGAATTCGCCACAGTTACCTACGTTACCACTTACTGTTATGGCAACATCACTGCCAGATACGGTGATGGGTAGAGGATCAGTAGAAGAAACACGAATGGCTGCTCCGGAATTACCGAAAGCCATCTTCTGTAGAGGAACGTGGGCTGAACTGAGGTTTACCCCACTGGTTCCGAAATCGGTGGCAAGGTTGGCGGTGTTACCCACTGTTTGTACGATAATGTTTGAGGCGGTATCTGGCATTTTTAGTTAGTCTCCTATGAACTAATTTATATATAAGGGTTTGACAGACAGCATATATAAGGTATAATATGTATTCAACAGGAGAAACACATTGATTCTAAGCGACGAAGAAAAAAAGGGCTTTTCCAAGAAAGTCGAGAACATTGTTCGAGATAAAGGTGGAACTTACCTAGAAGCCGTGATAGAATTGTGTGAGAAGCATGAGATTGAACCGGGTATCGTAGCTAAGTCGCTATCCAAGCCCATCATCGAAAAGCTCAAAGTAGAAGGTCAAGACCTCAATATCCTGCCCAAACAAGAAGTACAACTACCGATCTAAGCACAGGGGAGTTCCCTGTTATTTTACTAAGGCCGAGGTAGATCCTCGGGGAAAGGCTCTAACATGAGCGATTTTGCAGATTTTAAGCGTAAGTCCCGTTCCAGTTCCAACCTTGATGAACTTTCAAAGAAGATTCAAGCAACATCAGAAAAGAAGTCCTACAAGGATGATCGATTCTGGAGACCTGAGTTGGATAAAGCAAGTAATGGTTATGCCGTTATTCGTTTCCTTCCAGCACCACCCAATGAGGATCTTCCTTGGGCAAAGCTCTACACACACGGATTCCAAGGTAAGGGTGGATGGTTCATCGAGAACTCCCGCACAACCTTTGGTGAGAAGGATCCTGTGTCAGAGATGAACTCAGAACTCTGGAATAGTGGTATTGAATCAGACAAGGATATTGCTAGAGCGCGTAAGCGTAAGCTCCAGTACATCTCCAACATTCTGGTGATCAGTGATCCTGCCAACCCACAGAACGAAGGTAAGATCTTCCTCTACAAGTTTGGTAAGAAGATCTTCGACAAGATTCAGGAAGCAATGGAACCTGAGTTCGCTGATGAAAAGGCAGTCAATCCTTTCGACCTTTGGGGTGGAGCAAACTTCAAGCTCAAGGTTCGTAAGATCTCTGGCTTCATCAACTACGACAAGTCTGAGTTTGACTCACCTAGCGAGCTTTTCGATGGTGATGATACCCAGCTTGAGGAACTTTGGAAGAAGCAGTACTCGCTCACAGCGTTCACTGATCCTTCTAACTTCAAGTCGTATGACGAGCTTAAGCAGCGTCTTATGGAGGTTGTTGGTGATGATATCCGTTCTAACGATGGAACGAGCGCACCGACCATTCAGGAGACCTCAGAGACGCTTGAGAGCAAGTCTGAGAGCGTTGCAGAAGAGACTGATGCTCTTGATTACTTCGAGAGACTCGCTAAGGATTAAGCGTATCCGTAAGGGTTGCCTGTTGTTCTAAGGTCAACCCCGCCGCGAGATTTAGAGACCCCTATAGATGCACGAGGAGTTGCCCCACCAATATCGGAGGGCAGCTCCTCTGTGTCTACTTCAGTAGGAAATCCTGTTGAGGTTGTATCAAAAAGTTCTTGATCTCTAAAGGTAACCTCATTACCTAGCTCAGATGGCTTCTGTCCAGAGGCAGCTATCTGATCTATTTTTATTTTCTGTGCAGTTTGATTTGTGTCTATCACTGCTTTATCAACTGCCGCAGAAGGTTGGAAGTTGTTGAACTCTTCCATATCTTCTATTCCTTCTCTACTTAAAGAAGAGAAATCTGGTATGATATTCTCTCTATCAGACACCACTTCCGAAAACGAAACTACATCATCCATCTGTAGCATCCTTGCAGCATCCCCTATGTTGATATTTTCTTCCATTACACTATTCCTTTGTTAGCCATTGCCTGTTGTGTCTTCATATTTTGATCTTTGATAAAATCATTAAGCATACTGGTGTATATCTTTCTTTCCCATGGAATCATCGCCTCTAATTCAGCTAAACTATACCCATACATCTGCATGAGTTGAAAATTCAGATAATAAAAACTCGGTAGATTTACATGGCAAAAAGTAAGGTAAAAAAATCCTCTGCGCTACTTAGCTTTATCTTTCGTTTTGTTCCAAGACTCTCGTACACAAGAACATGCTCATAATGAAAAAGAGAACGCATTGCATCTTTGATAGCATCTCTAGTTTTAATTGGTAATGAGTCTACTATTTCTGCCTTTTGTTCGTTTGTTAAATTTTTAAATTCTATTTTTTCGTTTATATTCTCTATAGATTTTATGGTTGATGCAACGTCAGAAAAACTGGATGGTATCTCTATGTGAATAATGTAATCATCTACCTCTATCTTTTCGCTATTTGTATTTCCACTTAAGGCTATTTGTGAACAGTCTACGTCTAGACTTACTGGTTGTCCTGTCTGGGGACAACTGAAACCTGTTTTGAATTTTTCACCAATAGATTTTTTTCTTAGTTCTAGCATCAAGTGAATCAGATCAGTTTCTGAAAGATTTTTGATATCAATATTTGTGTTAGATTCTAGAATTTTAAGAAGCGTGTTATAGCCATCAGACGGTTGTCCGGTCTCTTTTGCGGCAGCTATGATTTTTTCTTGTTTGACTACAAGAGGGGTAAACTCGACTACAACATTTTTCACTGGGAGGGTCGTTTTATATACAGGTAACTCTATTTTCATAATTAACTTCCTATTCCGGGGCCTTGATTCTGTGTTCCTATTAGTTGATTATTTGAATCGAATAAATCAAATGCTCGGTAAACGAACTGTACACTGAAAACCATGGGAGAAAAGTCTTCAACAGGCTTCAGTTCAATCGGATACAGAACTCTGGGATATACTTCGTAAAATTTCCATTTAATATTATTTTTATCGCCGTTTACAATTTCCATTACATTTCCAGTAACGTTTTCATTGTAATATGGTCTAATTCCTTGTGGTTGAGCAACCGCATTACACCATCTATTCACAATATCAAACATTGATCCTTCTACTTCATTTTCCATATAGAAAGTCAAGAATAACTGCTGGTTCCAGTTTTTTCTGTAAGGGAACATCTTGATGTTTCCACCCACACCAGTTTCTGCAACAGTACCAACATCCCAACCGGGAACTCTGGCAGCAAACACAGGAATGTTACTAAGTGATTTACTATATTGATCGGTATTGATGAACATGTTTACATGGAACCTATTGTGTTTCATAAGTCCTTTACTGTAAATTCCACCAGCTTCAACTAAATCATTTACATTTGTTCCTTCTAAACTCATTTTATTTGCTTCCCTTTAAATAGTTCGTTTTCGGTTAGAATAGTGAATTCCCACTGATTGTCATTACAAACTTTTTTGGCAGCTTCCCATTTTGCTTCATTTATGGCATATGTCTTCATATTTAAGTCATATGATTTTGTTTTTCTCTTTTTGATCACCGGGGGCTTAGTCTGCTTATATGGCTTAACCTCAATTAAGAATGTCTTTATACCACCATCTTTTGTTTTTACTTCCGCGAGAAAATCAGGGTAGTATTTGTGCATTTTGTTATCAACCGGGGACAGATATGGTATCACCACCTCTTCACTCGCCCAACGAATTACATTGGTGTTATTATCGAGATATTTACACATCTTTCTTTCCCACATTGACCGACAGACGATCTTGGTAGGATTTCCGACATATTTGGTTGGATTTTCGGGGATGTACTTCGTTTTATATGCCATAGCATACATATATATGAATGAAACTAGGAGGAAACCATGGCTACCGAATTTTCTTGGGGATATAATAACGGGACATCAGAAGCACCATACTATCTGGTATTTAGTTGTTATTCATACCCCAGAACGTCCAAAGAACGAGCAAATCTATCAAATCCAGTGGCCCGAATAATTCTTCCGGGAGTTAAAGTAAACAGAGGTACTGCACACAGATATTCAGAAGATGCTCCAATGATGGAGAACCTATCACAGGCTTTAGGAACAATAGACAGTAAGCTAGATCCAGCAAATCTTGCCAATATGGATTTCGGTGAATTATTGGGAGCAGTCTCTGAAACACTAAGTGGTGTTTCTGAAAGATATCAGGGGGATGCATTTGGACAAATTAGTTCTAACTTGGGTAGATTGGAACTCTTGACAACAGAAGCAGGATACCTCGGATCGTCAAAAAGAAAGTATAGCTTCAACTGGAATCTCAAATCAACATCCAGAGAAGCAAATACGTTCATCGCAAAAGACATCGGAGAAGCATTCGAAACACTATCGATGCCTGTTGTCGGTGGATTTGCGGGTGAGGGTAACATTGCACAAGCTAGTAGAATGAGACCCCCAAATGTATGGACAATAACTGCTGTAAATGAATTTGGTGGCAATGAAGCACAGACTACCAACTTGTGGTTAGGTACACCAAAAATATGTGTTCTTATGTCGGTCCTCCATGGATTAGATAATCAGTCCTTTGTTGATGATGTGGGTGGTCCCTTTTCATACTTCCTATCATGTAACTTTGTAGAACTGGAAAATGTATTCAACTACAATGGGTCTATAACAAGTAGATCTGAATTCTTCAATCAATTAGGTGGTGGATAATGGCATATTTCGATTTTTTAAGCACTACTGAATATAAGTTTACTGATGGTCTTACTAAAAATGTTAAGAATATGTTTAGACGCCCTATTCTTGATACAGCAGAAGTCAATAAAATTGAAATTTCAGAAAATCAAAGTCCGGATCAGTTATCAATATCTCTATATGATGATCCCTCATTATATTATATCAATCTACTAGAAAATAATGTAATATCAGATAGTTACTGGCCGATCTCCGGTGAAGAATTTACAGAAAAACTACAGTCTGATTATGCTGGGTATTCTTTTCATATCTTAGAGCAACCTGAGAGTCCCCCAACAACAGGGGATGTTATTGTATTGAAATACGACTTAAATGGTTTCACTCCAGACCAAAACGACTATACAGCACAAACAATCAGTTACGGCATTGTAGAGTCTTGGGATCCGCACATGAGAAAATTGTGGATAAAGAATTACAGTCTTGGCACAACAGGAGCACAAGTAGAGGACGAGTTATTCAAAGAGGATAACAGGTTTTACATATACAGAAGAAGCCCTGATGGACAATACTCTAACGAAGGGTCTAGAATTTCTGCTACTAATGTTTTGGGTACAAATAACGCCTTTTCTTCCGATCCAAATTACATAGGCAATTCTGGGGATGAATTTACCATGAAAAGAGTTGGTGAATATTCAGACTCAGTTAAAACATTTTATTCTGATACTACAAACACAGATTTAAATCCGTACACGAAGAACATTCTATTGCAAGGTAGTGGGGATCTTTTCAGTTATACAAATTTTTCTGGTACAACATATAATTCCGGAAATACCAACGGAACATGTTCTTTACTAGAAGGTTACATTTTGTCAGCAAATGGTCAAACTGGAACTGATGGATTTGCCTATACACTATCACAAGAAGTTGTATCAGTTACCGATAGACTCGTAAATGAAAACAATGAAAAAAGAAAAATTGAAGCAGTTTCGCGATCAGTTATTAGTGATGTAATTCAGAACATAGAGGATACCTTTAATGGCTAGAAATGATGTAGTTTTTAGTGAGATTTCAATTAAGGCTAAAGATTCGACTGAGTACGTAAATATTCTTGAGAATTTCCAAGCTTCCAGTACGTTTGGTGGCATGTCTATTGATGAAGGATTGTTTAATGGTGGTGTGAGTGGGTTTATTCTACTAAATGATCCAAATCCCAATAATGACCAACCAGAATTACCTTCAATAACAAATCTAGCTAAGACCGGATCAATGGTTCGATTTTCATTTTCCACTAATATCTCTGAAAACAATATAACATCTCAGTTAGATGGTCTAGCATTTTATGTTTATAATGTTTCCATTGTTTCTGATATTTCTCCCGGTATTGCAAAATTGGGTTCCTCTCAGGCAGTAACATATCGATTAGAATTTGCCTCATATGAAAGCACTTCTATTGATTATGAAACAAGAGAATTGGAAGAAGATTACGTGGGTACAATCAGTGAGTTTGTTCGATCCATTGCTTCTTCAAATGAGTTGGGTATTCTTGCTCCCACACCAGACAAAGAAACAGTAACAATAGAAAATACAGCACAGGTTGAACCTCAGATTGTTCCTACTTTTAACGGTGTTTGGTTTAAGAGCACACAGTCACTATATCCTTGGGGTAAAGAGAAATCAATACCAAGCATAAACACACTTATTCGGTCATCATTAAATTATGCCGTTCCTGCTGTAGGTTACGTAGAAAGTAAAAATCCTGATGGTGATATTATTGTCGAAGATCCGGGAGTTCCATACAAAGAGAATCCATCATACGTTTTCTATCAATCACTACCTTTGGGTCAATGGAGACTTACTCCCATAGGTGGCAGTGAACACAATAGTTTATATAAGCAAAATTATATCGAAGGAAACGAAGACGCTGGCTATCACACATATAGATTCACAATGGATGAAACTGTAACCAAACGAATTGAAATGTTTAAATTAATAAAGGCAACAGATATTCTTGAGTTACAGGAAAATGGTGCCTTTGGTTCTCGTTACAACTTGATCGAGCCAAACTATAGAGGAATTTACAATGGTATAGAGCTTGAGGTTGGTGAACAGGACGATGAAGGAACTGTTCATACAAATAATAATATCGGAATAAGAAATAATACTTATTATCATGATGCCATGAGTCTTGCATCACACCTTAAACAGGACTATGTTACATACAAGTACGAAGATTTCAATGCTGATGATGAGGACAGCGATTCACCTCTGTTAGGTAGAAAAATAACAAATGGAAAAGAAAATCCTGCGTTTAGTTCACTGAGAGATACTGTCTACGGTTACTTTGATACATCATACTTATACAAACCTTTCCCTACCATGAACGACGATTATTCGAGTGGTAGAGGAAATAAGTACATGTGGCAAACAATGTTTGATATGTGCGAGTTCCCTCTGAGAACAAATACTCAACTCGGTGAAGTTGGTATTAATGATATCGTAAGTATTAGAAATTCCAACAAGCAATGTAAACTAGCCTATAGTGTCTTATCGGACCTAAAGGAACAGTGGAACCGATACCGTCACTCAATTTGTTGTGAATCTAGTAGTGGTGGAGAATTCTTAGCTTTGCTTGTTGGTGCTACATGGGGTGGAGAACCACAGGGTATCTCTGGTGATGCTCCTTGGGTCAATAGAAATATTACTCCGTATGCATTGGGTTCAACTCAACAAGCTGACACTTCTGGTATGGGTAATACCGTTGGAAACATGTATCGATATTCTTTCATTGAAGTAGAAGCATGGCCCAAAGCATTGATTGATACAAATGTTAAAGCCGATGCATTCATTGAAGGTGCTCCCCCAGATCAAACATATTATGATTACCTAGTAAACGCCGATCTAAATCCTTCTAATGGATTTAAGCAAGTGTATATTCCGGGTAATGCTGGTAATGATTATTATCAAGATCCCAGCACTGGAGAACCTGATCCACCAGTGGCAAATGGTATAACATTCCAGTTTGGTCTAGAAAATGAAAATGCAAATGAACAAGAACTCAAAATAAACCAAGAACAAGAAATGTTTGTGATACCTGTCAGTGGTGGTAAGCGAGGACTATTCAGTGCTTATAATACGATAGAACTGACTAATAATAAAGCATTCACCGGTGCGGGCATCAACACCAAAGGCTTTAATTATCCAAGTGGATTTAATCTCATGCAAATCGGTGGTATGACTACTGGCACAAATGCCGGAGAAGGAACAACACCAATACCAGCACAATACATGGGTACTCTTGTTAGGATGTCACCAGTCAACAGTTCTGATTTGAATGAAATTAAGACTAACGCTGATCTTGCAGCACTGGGTGAAACTGGATATTGTGAGGATGCTGATGGTAATAGAACTGATGCAACCACTGAAGAAGAATGTCGAGGTACTTGGACTAAGTATGGTGGTGAAGACGCATACACCGGACCAGAAGGATATGTCGAAGGTATTTGTTGTCCGTCAACTTACTTATTGAACAGCATAATGGGTACAGATAATCTACCAACGACATTCGCCGGTCCACCGTCTAAATTGCAATGTGACACTTTAGTAATTGAAAGAGATGATATAGGTGATCGACCGGATATTACTACTAATGCAAGTCCGGAAAAAGTAAATACAACTACAACAAAGGGCGATGAAACAGTATTCATGTTCGCAGCAGAAAATGATCACGATGGAAGGTGTACAATATGAGTAAACAATATCCAAAAATACGATCTCAAGTCAATCGACAAATAGCCAATGCAAAGCAGAGAAGTATTGTCGAAAACAGACCATATTATGACTGTGTAAACATAAATGGTCCAGTTGATAACTCTGGATGTGCCGACACAAATTCTCTATGTCGATGTCCATGCACCGGTGGTTTTGATGGTGTCATAACAGACGAAAAGGGAAATGTAACAAACGGACCACTTATGGCATCAGCAGTTCCACTTTTCCGGGAACCTAGAGATGAGGAAATGGAATGGGCAAAATCACAGGTAGGTGGCTGCTTTGGTGAGTATGACAAAGATGGTTTTTATGTTTTAGATCCAGAGTCTGTGGAAAGTAGCTGCGGAGTTACTTGTCATGGTAAAGACTATTACAGTACATTCAGAGCACTAAGAACCTACTCGACATTCTGGGATACACCCAAGGAAGTTCCATTATATCGGAACGCTCTGGTAAACCTATATACTGCACAGCAGGCTGTTTGTATTGTACCCGGAAACCTAAATCTTCGTGTTGGTGAGTTTATCAACATCCCAAGTGACGGGAGTCCGTTATCAGAAGACTATTCTGGTTGTTGGTTAATATCAAACATCAAACACGCCATTGCTTCGCTTCAGAACTATAAGATGATTCTAACACTAATCCGGGATTCCAAAATAGACGAACCAGAGTAATGAGTAAATACAAAGATTTAAATCTAAGCCTCGACAGAAACAGTTTCACTGGAGATATTTCTGTTACGACAGATGCTAATGCCATAAGACAATCATTGTCAAATATATTGTTAACTCGTGAGAGTGAAAGACCATTTTCTTCTTCTCCAGTAGGAGTTGGGCTGGAACAACTATTATTTGATGTCGATGTATCATCTTCTAAGTTTGTCTTCATAAAACAAAGGGCTAAAGAACTCATAAATAAATATGAACCAAGAGTAATTTATGATGATATGATAATTACGAATTATGATACAGTAAAAGATGATGGTGTGGTAAACCTCGAAGTAAAATACACCATAAAAACTGGGACACCAAACTCCCAATCCGACAGTTTGCAACTCACGATAGAAAGAACGTAAAATGGCTAACACACCAATACAATTAGGAAGTTTAAATTTTGATGAGATAAAGGCTAATTTAAAGTCTTTTGTACAGAACTCAGACAACGACCTAGATATAGACTTTGATGGTTCGATTGCTAACACCATATTGGACCTACTTTCATACAATACCCTTTACTATGCATTTTACTCAAACATGCTTATGAATGAATCATTCATGGACTCTGCACAGAGAACAGACAGTTTGATCTCTCTATCAAAGCCACTTGGATATACAGTTGCACATAGAAACTGTGCCTCTGCTACTCTATCGCTCAATAATACAGGAACAACAGCATTTAGATTAATACCATACGCAACAACGGTTTCTGCTTCAAAAAATGGCACTAATTATAATTTTGTATACATTAATCAATTAAATGATGATGATGTTACCGATGATATAATTGAACCGGGACAAACAAAAGATCATCGTTTTTTTCAGGCATCATCTATTGTTATCAACGCTCCTATGACAGTCGATTATCTCAATCAAAGATTCAATATAAACAATAAGAAAATAGATCCTGCTACAATCACAGTTAGAGTCGGTGAATCTGACGGAGTAAAAGAATATACCAGAGTAACTAATACAAACTCAAGTCTTTCCACAGGAAATAGAGTTTATTATATAGAATCCACAAATGATGGTTACCGTATTTTCTTTGGTGCTCCAACTACAACAGAAGGAACTCCTACTGGTAGAGTGGTAAAGGATACAGAAATTGTTTATGTTTCCTACTTAACCACATCAGGCTCTGGAGCTAATTCATCAACAAGTTTCACTGGTCTAGGTGCCTCGATCAATATTACCAACTCCTCCACAAAAGCCTTGGGTGGTTATGATACACCAAACCTCAATCTAATTAAATTTGCAGCCCCAAGAAATTTTGTCGGTGGGGGTAGATTAGTTTCCATATCTGACTATGAAACAGAAATTTTGAATAAGGGTCTAATTTCAATAAACTCAACAGATCCAAAAAGAAATATTTCAGTATACGGAAGTGGTTCGGCAGCAGAAGAAGTTGACGGTAAAGTCCTCTTTTCACTCTTTGACGATTCTCTTATCGGTGGTGCTGGAGATTCGGTAAAAAGCACAAGTCAAGTCCCTGAGCAAATAATTAATGACTTTGCTGATGAAATCTTAGTGGGTCTAACATTACAATATAGAGAGCCATTAGAAGCAGATATTACTTTCACAACTAACGAACCCGCAAGTGACTTTGCTTCTGCTTATGGTAGGGGATTCAATCAGACCTTTAGTAATAATTTAAACTCTTCGGTTATAAATCTAGAAACCACACGAATCCCTAATATTCAGGCTGGTTCCTCTGGTGAATTATCAGGGAAATTTGATTTCAAAAATAGAATTGATTACACAACTTCAGGAACTACTTTCAGTATAACTCTAAATACAGCTAGTGGTTTTACTACTGCTGGCATTTCGGCATCTTCTGGTCTGATATTTGCAGGTGGTGTTACAGTAAGCAATAATGTTCTTGGAACAACAAACGAAGGTAGATTTGCGCTTGACCCTGCAAAATATACCACAGTTGCAGGTATTAGCTTAAATTATACACCGGGTGAAATAAAGGCAACACAGGAGCTTCTAGTCAATCCCAAGATTATAGGAGCCAATTAATCGTGCTATCTTTATATAACGCAATACAGCTTGATGGTGGAGAAAATTCATCAGAAAATAGACTCTTATCCATCGCAGAAGATTTGAATAAAAAATTTCCAACCTATAGTACGGGTCCAAGTAATTCAGTCGATGGGCAAGTTTTGGATGTTGAAACCGAAATAAGTCCATCGATAGGAAAAAACCAATCAGTAACTATGGTAAAAGATACAAATGAATTAGGATATAGTAATCCTGATTCTTTAGTCACTTTAACACCGTCAACAGTAAATACTCCATATGGACAAGTTCAACCTACAAATAGAATAAATGTTTCATTCCTACTTCCATCATGGATAACAAATGAATAATCTAGTACAATTATTTCAGGTCTACTATAACTGGCTATACTCAACCAATGGCAGTCGTTATATTTTAGACAATAATTTCGAGGTTCTGAAGGATCTCGATTTCTGTCCAAATGAAATGACTTCATACCTGCTCAGTAATTACTTACCCAATTCGAGTGAACTAGTGGCTGAAATGAACAAAGATCAATTGGTCATTGAACCCCAGCATATTAGAAATTTCCTCAATCGTGTTACGGATAGATTTTGTAACGTCAAAGGCACACCAGCGTCGATACAGTATTTCTGCAATACCCTAATTGGCGCGTCAACAACTCGGATAGAAGTATTTGATGGTAGCAATTACATTGTCACATTATTTTTCCAAGATACAACTGCCATAAACATCGAATACTTGGAAGAGTACATGAATGAACATGTAATCCCAATTGGTGTGAATATACAGTTTGCGGTATCTGCAACAAATGATGACTTCACCAACGCTTCCGATACCACATATAGATCATCGGAGACACAGGGTTCTGATTATAATCCAGTAGACGTACCTGTAACGGTTCTTCAAAATGTAAATATTGAAGACTTCTCTCAATGGGAAGAAGCCACATTTGGTGAAGGTGCCTATGATGGAACGGGAACAGGTGAAGAGATTGCTATTATTGGTAACTACTTCCCATATACACTAGACGATACCACCAGCATTCAAGCAACAGCAGGATGTTCTGGGTCAACAGCACACTTTGGTATAACTGGTGGTGCCACATATAATCTTGCTAATATGTTGACGTATGCATTCCCTGACTGGTCAGATGCAGTTACCATAGCCGGTTCGTCTTTTGGAATACTAAATATACTAGATGTTGCCTTCTTGAATGCTGCATCTGGAAATACATCACCAAATGATGGTAGAGAGTCAAATAGTTCCTGTCCTATAGGAGGATACGCTTAATGGTTACCGCAATCCGAAAAATTTTAAATACTGGAACAAATAAGTTCGAGAACGCTGTTAATCAGATGGAAGAACTTATCTATTCTAGTAACCAATATATTTCATTAAATTCTAATACCTTTACTGATGTACCACAGAATGACTTGAAGAGTCTTAATGATTTTTGGTTGTCGGCTTGTTATTTCCAGAGAGTAACTCGGGATGATTATCGTTTATGTTTCCCTAGAAAAGACTGGCAGAAATCTACTGTGTATGCCAGATACAATTCCTTTTCTGGTCCAGAAACTCAAAATTGCTTTGTTTTTGATCCCACTATAGGGGATGGTGTATTATTCCTATGTGTCGGTAACAATTCAAGTAATAGAACTGATATTGCAACTGCTTCTGTGTATAAACCAAGCACTGGATATACTAGTGTCGCAGATCTACCAACTGCTGTTATTGAACAAGAAGATGGGTATAGTTGGATTGCACTAGCACAGAGTGACAACAGATTTACAGATAGTAATTGGATCACATTAGAAGTTAGAGATCGAATTAACTTCTTTGCTGCGGATCAAGGAAACTTTGTTAATGATGGTCTAACTTTAGGACCATTCAAAACAGCCGTCTGTGATCCCTTCCAACCACTTGGAACAGGTGCAGCAAAATTCTATGGTGTAGAAAATTATTACAACCAAACAACCGAAACCGAAATTGCTTCAGGTAGTGTTTTGTATCAATTTGGTGATATACAAAGATATGATGTCTTTAAATTGCAACAATCACTCCGCATGTCTGGTATTAATACTCAGATTAGATTTGGTGGTACTGGATCTACCTTGGGAGATCTTCCAAGTTCAATAGCTCCTACCACATTATCGGCACAAATTCAGGGATCTCCATTCAGTAATTCTTCTCCCATAGGTTGGTATAATGAAAAGGCTACTGCTTGGTCGAACAAGGCTGGTTCAGTTGAGATGGTATATATCGATCCAAAGGCTGGCGACCTAAAGGACAGCGACTTTACTGTTGCAGGAACTACAGCACCAAATATAACGACGTTTGGAAACGGTACAGCACCTACTGTTGAGTTTGATCTAACAAAAATCAAAGAAGATGTTTGGTATATTCGTGGTGTAAAAATTGCTAAAGATTTAGCAACCAATGAGCGACTTGTAGGAAA
>UEXN01001153.1_pt1 | contig 22369 bp, 33 predicted proteins | sample 1796711 | NCBI WGS metagenome assembly UEXN01 (sample SAMEA4772470, study PRJEB27181) | metagenome | reverse complement strand
AAAGAATCAATTACTTCGTAAAATGGTAGCAGCTTAGGCTGTTACCAATTAACCACACATTAATGTGGTTATTTATATTTATACTTGAATTTGTGAAAGTATAAATATACATAACACACATAAAGGAAATTCAAAATGGATTATGATTTTTTTAGTGATCTTTACAAAGATGTTTATGGCTTTAGGCCACGAGGCATAGTGCCAACTGCTGAGTTGCTAGACAGCTTACAGCGTGAGTTGAATAATCAACTTGCAGAGGAACGTGCTATTGAAGATAAAAGTATCAATGCTTGTATGGATCATGGTGCGCCAGACATAGACACTGCTATGCGGTGGCTTGAGCAAGCTAACATTCACCCACAGTGGGTTTAACTGAAACGGTCCGACGTTGGACCCTCTAAAAGGAACTTTTATAATGCCTGAACGGTTTAAAACAAGTATAAGATACTTGATTAAAGAAACTAAAAAAGATATTGAACAGCGTCAGCAAGATGCTGTTACGGCGCAATTTATGCAAATTGCAGAGCAATTAGACGGTCCGACGTTGGACCGTTCAAATGATAAACAGCTTGGCATGATAGGTGGCAAGCAAACATTAATGACAGACACAGGATGGTACACACCATGACATTACGTGAAGCAAGGCGCATCAATCGCAATAGGACTATCGGCTGGGTTTGTCTTACCGTTAGTTGGACAGCTTTTATTATGTTATTGGCAATGATGCCGATGATACATGCAACTTTATTCTGAAGGAATAATCAAATGACTACACTAGAAAAAATCGAAGCAATGCAAAAATCTACTCAAGATGCATGGCAGATAATGCAGGAGATAAACGACTTACATATTGCCTTGGGTCGCATTCAAGGATGGGCAATGAGCCTTGTCGAGGATGAGCATTTGCCTGTCAACATGAAAGAAAAATTCGTGACTATAGCCAATGCCGCTTCAATACTTAACGAAGCTAATAATAGTATATAGTTAATATAACACTTGATACTTTAGTGAAAGTGTTATATAACATATATACATTACTTCAAACTGAAACGGTCCGACGTTGGACCCTCTAAAAGGAACTTTTATAATGGCATATCGTGGTAAGTTAATCGCTAGTGGTGCTGATGCTAAAACAATCAAGGGCAATGGTGACAAGTACGAAACTGCAATCATGTATATGATGCCTTGGAAATCATTTGGCATAAATGTTTGTGCCAATGCTGAGATAGCAGGTTGCATTGACGGTTGCCTGTTTACAGCAGGGCGAGGTGCAATGAACACAGTACAGCAATCACGTGCTAGGAAAACCGAATGGTTTGCAACAGATCGTGCTGGCTTCATGGCGGCAATGGTCGTAGACTGTGGCAAGTTCGCCAAGTATTGTGCAAAACAATCTGTCAAGCCTGTCATTCGTTTGAATGGCACTAGTGACATACGTTGGGAACGTATACCAGTAGTCAAGGATGCTGTGACATATGATAACATATTCGCAGCTTATCCTGACATCCAGTTCTACGACTACACCAAGATTGCCAACCGTAAGGTTGACAGTATCGACAACTACTATCTTATCTTTAGCTACAGCGAAGCTGATGTACGCTACAAACCACAAGTTGATATTGCTTTAGCAAAAGGTATGAACATGGCGGTTGTATGGCGTGATACTGAATGTATCCCAGATACATTCCTTGACCGTCCAGTAATATCAGGTGACGCTGATGATCTTAGGTTCCTTGATCCTAGCAATGTGATTGTCAGCTTGTATGCCAAAGGACGTGCCAAGAAAGATGAAAGCGGATTTGTACTTGACTAGTCAAAAGGAACATGTCAATGAAACTAAAAGTAGGAATAGTAAATCCTGTAGCTAAAGCTATGTTACAGGATCGTAAATCACCGCAAGTTGTCCTACCAAAGAAAGGCAACAAAGCTAAACGCAACCGTAAGAAGGAGTTCAGAGATGCGCTACGAGATGCAGAACTACGTTAAGTTCACTAAACGAAAACGGTCCGACGTTGGACCGTCTAAGAAACATAATGACGATTGGAAACGTGAACGTAAGTTAGCACGTAAACAGAAACTACAAGCAAGAAAGGTAGCATAGCATGTATTTCATAATAAATGATGAAGGCTTATGGTGGTCTAATGCAGATGGATGGTGCGACAATACTCGCTCTTTATTTACACAAGAAGAAACAGAAACTTTTAATCTGCCCTTTGGCGGTGAATGGATAAAATTATGAATACTCAAACCAACACAACTAACCCAACCCCAACTAGCGAAGGAGCTAACACTATGACAAATTCAACAATCACAACTGTACAGACACTTCACCCTGAGTTGTATGCCGATCACACATATCACATGCAAAGAGCCGTGAACTACACATATAACTATGTGGTAATTGATGAGGTATTATTGGAGAACTATGCCGACATGACTGTCAATGAGATAGCGTTAGCTATGAATGAGTACAAGCACCGTATCACCTACCGTGTTCAAGTGTTGCAAGCACTCGGCTTGATTAAAGCCAAGCGTAACACTGGCAAGATGCAACTGCTAAAAACCAAGCGTATGCTTGAAGCACAGTTGAAAGATGTCAACGCAGAGCTAGATAACCTAGCAGCATAAGGAGCTAACACAATGCGAGTTGAAGTGTATTATAACCTTCACAAAAATGTATTCTCTGTCCGTCACAAGGGCAGAGTAATACAACATACAAAGATGGCTGTTATCAAAGATGCAGAGTACGTAGTACGTCCTGCTGGCAGAGCCAAGGTATTGCGTGAAGGTAAGAAGAATGTTCATGCCTTTGTAAGAGGCGAGTGGCTAGGTGTGACTATGGCTTGGCTACCTTACCATGACAAAGGCAAAAGAGTTACATACAATCCGTATAAATACTCTACCTTTGTAGAGGCATTGACTGATGAACCAATACATGCTAGTGATCTAGCTGTACTATGGAAAGAACCAAATGTGAAACCAAAAATAGGAGCATATACACATGAGTAATACAGCAGAAGATTGGAAGAAACAACGTGACGAGGCTGACCGTGTAAAGAATGAGAATGCTAAGGCATTGTCTGAACAGCAGCGCAATGCTATTGAGTTTGCATGGAATACCATACAAAGCACTGAGTTCAGTATGCGTGAGATGTTTGACATAACTATAGAAGACTGTAGGGCTATCAGCAAAGCTGAGTGGGTGATGCGGTCTGCATTCCCTGAGTTGTGTGTACCAAAGTGTACCTGTGATGATTAATAGGTACGAGATACTTGTATCTGTCGATGGTCAGGAGAGTTGTATCACATTAGATGATACCTTTCCTGCCATTGATACATGGGCAAAGGCAAGTAGCATGGCAGTGCTTATGGCAAAGCACATGCATCCTGCCAGTGAAGTAGAGTTTATCTCTTGCGAGGAATACCCTGCAGAAGAGTATAACCAATACGATTACATATATGAAGCACCAATGGCGGTGCAGTAAGGAGTTACTATGAGAGCCAAGATTAAACTGACTAAAACTATGCTTGAGAAAAGCATTATAGATGCCAACAAAACTGTGCAGAAGTTTCTACTTGAAGACTTTGGTATGGAATACACTGATCCTTTCTTTGAAATTGGGTGTAAGTTTACTGTCTATGGCACGTACATTGACGGTGAAGAAGTCAACATAAACTTTTACCGTAGTAAACGTGGTGATAAACGTATCAGTATACAGAAGCTCAAGAAGTATGCAGATGCAGGTGACATCATATCACTGTACTCTGATAGTGAGAGTGACGGTGACGGTACACGTATCTTCATACAAGTATACAGACCAGTAGAAGAGGACGCAGCTTAATGATAATGACAGCAGCAATAACATGCTTGGCACTCAATGTGTATCACGAGGCACGTAATGAGCCTATGAATGGTATGTATGCCGTAGCCAGTGTGGTCATCAACAGAGTGCAGGATGACAGGTGGCCTAACAATGTATGTGCGGTAGTCAAAGATGGCTACCGTAAGGACAGTCATAAGTGCCAGTTCAGTTGGTACTGTGACGGTAAGAGTGACAGACCAAAAGAGGACAGGGCATGGGCTATGGCTGTACTGGTAGCTGATGATATACTAAGAGGCACAGTTGATGATGTATCTCATGGAGCCACACACTATCATGCCAACTACGTGAAACCTATATGGGCTAAGAAGCTGACACGAACTGTGTCTTATGGGTCACACATATTCTACAAGTAGCTTACCGTTACTATAATAGGTAGACAAGACTATATAACTAGGGCATAGTTGCCCCATACTTAACATAAGGAGAAATAGTATGCCATTTGATTTTCCAGAACACATCGACTTTGACGTAGACTTTGAACCAACAAAGATGCGTGACAAGAAGTACGTACTCAATGCCAAGACAGGTGAGTACCTTGGTATTGTAGGTAATGGGTTTACCTGTGTATCACACAAGGACTTCTATACCAACGTAGTTGATACAGTTACAGAAGAACTAGCTACCTATGAGATAGCTGACGCTGACTACAAGTTCAGTACTGCACGTAATGGTGCATGGACTATGCTTGACATTACTTTGCCTAACATGAAAGCCAAGGTGCATACCGACAAGCATGAGACAGAGCTTGCCAACCGTATCATATCTTTGCATGGTGTTGATGGTTCATGTAGCAATCAGGCATTCTTTGGTGAGATAGACTTCTTCTGTACTAATGGCTCTATCGTGGGGTCTTACGATAAGATACGCCGTAAGAATACATCTAACTTTACCTTGGAAAGTTTCATCTACGAACTGAACAAGGCACGAGATAGCTTCTATGACAGGGCAGCTAAGATGCAAGTGTGGGCAGAGACAGACCTCAAGTATGTCGATGTGTCTAGCTTGCTAGAAGAACTGATTACATCTAAGCGTAAGGCAGAGAAAATGTATGGCTTGTACATGCATGAGGCTGCTAACCGTGGGCATAACAAATGGGCATTGTATTCTGCCTTCACCAACTACGCTACGTATGCTGATGAACGTAATGGGTTCAACCTCAAGAACACAGGCAACGACACACAGGCTATCAGCATGTGGTCACGTGAGCAAGAGGTAACTAAGTGGGTCAGTGATAAGAAGTTCATTGAACTGGCTGCTGCTTAATGGCTAGGCTACCTAGATACGTACAGGAACGAGTGTCATCTTCTGGTGACATCTCGTACCGCTTTAATCCACCGTCTATCTTAGTGGAAGAAGGTGTAGTTAAACGAGAGACTTACGGCACAGACTTAAAGCAAGTTCGTAAGATAGTTAGACAACACAATGATAACATTGACCTTTGGCGTGAGGAACAACTACAGATTGCAAAGCTGTACAAGGGCAGCAAGGTCACAGACTTGATTAACTATTACTATCAATCTAATGATTTCAATATGTTACGTGATACAACTAAGGTAGATTACAGATACTTTCTTACTGTGCTGCATCAGTCTATGGGTACACGTAAGTATCTCAACGTTACCTCTAAGGTTGCAAAGCAAGCCTATGAAGAATGGGTCAAGCGAGGCATACCCTTTGCCAATCATGCTGCTACCTGTGCCAGTAGGATATACAACTACGCTATTCAAATGGAGTACGCCACACAGAATCCTTGGGCTAACATCAAGCGTAAGGCTGCGCCTCAACGTAAGATGGTGTGGTCACATGGTGAGGTGATCAAGTTCCTTGACACTGCGTACTCTGACTTTGAGTACAGAAGCCTTGCCTTAATTGTACACATGGCATACGAGTGGTGTCAGAGGCTAGGTGACATGCGTATGCTTACATGGGATAACATAGACTTTACCTACGGCAAGCTAGAGTTAGAACAGAGTAAACGTAGGGCAGAGGTCAGTCTACCTATCTCTGATAGCCTGTTGCACATGTTGAAGGAACAGAAGAATGACTTTGGCTTTCAGCTATACGTTGCACCTCATCCGACAAGACCAGTGCAAGGTATGTTCATGCCATACACTATGGAACGTCTGTCTAAAGTAGGTAGACGTGTCATGCGACTAGCTAAACTACCAGAAGAGCTACGGCTTATGGACTTACGTAGAACTGGTGTAACCCAAATGATAGACAAAGGTGTACCTTTGCCACAAGTTATGTCAGTGACAGGACACAATCATGTGGCTTCTGTGAAACCATATATGAAACATACTTACACTAGTGCAAATAATGCCTTGACACAGAGAGATGTAAGTGTATCCTTGAGTGCTAACGAATAACATGAAAGGTTAGTAGTATGAACATACAAGATATTATAAGTGATCTATCACTAGCTAATGGTGAGAGTAAACGTATGACATGTCCTAGTTGTAAGACTAAGAATACATTTACTATCACTAACAACATGGGTAGTATCGTATGGAATTGTTACAAAGCTAGTTGTTCTGTGTCGGGTGGCACTCGTACAACATTGACTGCTGCTGACATACGTAAGTCATTGGGTAGTGTTGCAGAAGAGACACACGTATCAACTTATTCTAAGCCAGAGTGGTTGGTGCGTGACTACAAGAAGCTCACAAGTTTCTGTGATGAGTGGGAGTTAGACCCACAAGACTTAGGGCTATTGTATGACGTGAAGGAAGATCGTGTGGTCTTCCCTGTTATACATGGCGGTACTACAGTAGATGCCACAGGTAGGGCTTTGGGTAAGCGTCTACCTAAATGGAAGAGGTATGGTAATTCGCACTTGCCATACACTCATGGACATGGTAAAACTGCTGTAGTTGTTGAGGACTGCATAAGTGCTGCTGTTATAGGTGACGGTGGTGTATATGTCGGGGTCGCAGTGTTGGGTACATCATTGTCCGATGGACATAAGAGGTACTTATCGCAGTTCTCAACAGTTATAATTGCGTTAGACCCCGATGCCCTACAGAAGACACTGCTATTCGCAAGAGAGATGAGAACATACGTGGACACAGTTAAGGTTATGTATCTGCGTGACGATTTAAAATACAGAAACCCTACCGACTTACACAACTTAACAACACTAGGAGATTAACATATGGAATTATCATTGATACGTAGTCTCATGGACAAAGACTTCTACGATGAACATCGTGGCGCACGTTGTCCTGACAGACTATTCAGCAAGGATGTTCGTAAGATCAAGCAGTCTATTGATACTGCCATGATACGTTACGAGCGTACAGTTACACCAGCAGAGATTGAGGCATTGTTCATGGCGAACAATCCTACCCTCACTACTGCACAGAAGCAAGCGTACAGTCACCTGTTTATGCAGGTAACTAAGCAAGTACCTATGGGCAGTGACGTAGCACAAGAGGTGCTATCCAAACTGTTCCAACAGGTAGTAGGTGAAGACATAGCCAATCTTGGGTTTGACTATGTTAATGGTGACAAGTCTAGCCTTGAGCCACTGCGTAATATGCTTGAGCAATACGGTGATGACTTCACACCTAACTTGCGAGTTACTTGGGAAGACATTGACTTTGATACTATCATGGCACTCAATGACCTTGAGACACGATGGACATTCAACATACCTACCTTGACACGTAAGGTTGAAGGTGTGAACGCTGGTCACTTGATTGAGGTAGGTGCTAGACCCAACACAGGTAAGACATCCTTCCATGCCTCTCTTGTGGCTGGTCCTAATGGTTTCTGTGACCAAGGTGCAAAGGTTATTGTCCTGTGCAATGAAGAAGGTTATGGACGTGTAGTAATGCGTTACATCAATGCTGTCAGTGGCTATGACAAACACGAGCTACAAGTTCCAGAGCTTAGGAAGAAAGCAATGGCTGCATTCTTGAGGATCAAACCTAATCTCATGTTCAAAGATGCAACTAGTTGTGACATGAATTGGGTTGAGTCCGTATGTAAATCATACAAGCCTGACATAGTTATACTAGACATGGGTGACAAGTTCTCCAAGGCTGGTGGGTTTGCACGTCCTGATGAGGCACTCAAGGCTAACGCTATACATGCTAGGCAGATAGCCAAGCAGCAAGAGTGTGCCATGTTCTACATGTCTCAGCTATCAGCAGATGCAGAGGGTAAGGTAGTACTCAACCAAGCTATGATGGAAGGTAGCCGTACTGGTAAGGCAGCAGAAGCTGACCTCATGCTGATGATCTCTAAGAACCCTACAGTTGAGGGTCAAGAGGAAGAAGACAACCAGCGACACATCAATGTAGTTAAGAATAAACTGTCAGGGTGGCATGGCATTGTTCACACTGATCTTGAGTACAAAATAGCGAGGTACGTAGCATGACTCATAATTGTATAAAATGTGGAGTATCTTTAACTTTAGGTGAAAATTGGAAGGAGTATCGTGCTATACAAAAACATTATGTATGTACAGATTGCCTTAAAGTTGAACAGCACTACTATTCCTCAAAAACTAATCCAACACGTATGTTTGTAAACGGTAAATACATATCAACATCGCACCCATTGTACAAGGCAGGTGTGTACAAATCGTTTGATGACGCTGCCTTTAGTTCTTTAGATAACTACAATACCACTACCTCTGGTCATGTCTATGCTATGGCTAATGAGGCATGGCCTGAGTGGATCAAAATAGGTAAAGCAGTTGATGCAGAGGACAGGTTAAGTTCGTACCAGACTAGCTCACCACTACGTGACTACACTTTGATACACTATGCCTACTCAGATGATCGTAATGTAGCTGAGAGACAAGCACATGTACTGGCAGGTAAGCTGGGAGATAAACGTAACGAGTGGTTCAAGATAAGTAATGAAGATGCTGTAGTAGTTATAGAACAAGCAGTGTCAGAAGAGATGGAGATTGCACAATGAATAACAATTACCATATAGAGGAACTGTCCAAGAAAGTAGAGAGTCTTGAAAAAAGATTAGCACTACTAGAAAAATTACTATTTGGAGAGATGAAATGACAAACTTAGTGCAGATATTAAGTGGCCTTGTGATATTTTATATTGGGTTAAAAATGTTTAGTGGTGGTATGAAGTCTATGGGTAACATAGATCATCTACAATGGTTCATTGCTAACCCTATTTACATGTTCATTGGTGGCATAGCAATGACACTAGCATGGCAGTCAAGCTCACTGTCCACTACAGCTATCATTGCATTGGTTGCATCAGGTGCAGTGCCACTACCAGCAGCCATTGCAGCAGTGTTAGGGGCTAACATAGGAACTACTGGAACTATATGGTTAGCAGGGTTACTTGTATCAGATGGTATGCCTAGAGGTGATACACTCAGGATAGCATTAGTGCATACAGGAGTTAATCTACTGATGGCAATTACACTATTACCTTTTGTGCATCATATAGCTAAATATGTTGGGAGGTTTGGATGATTGAAGTTACTTGTATAGATCACATGGGTAGTGACCTAACTGTAGTCAATGCAGCTAGGGTATCCTTTGGTAAACAGAAGGAAGCTCTTGGCTTTACTGGTGCAGAAGGTGGAGCCATGCGTCCTATCTTACATGATAGTGATGTAAAATTAATTAACTACCTTGCCAAGCACAAACATATGTCACCCTTTGGTCATTGCTTTGTTTCGTTCCATGTCAAGGCTCCCATATTTGTAGCTAGACAACTAGTGAAGCACAAGTTTCTACGATGGAATGAGATCAGTCGTAGGTATGTTGATAACCCACCTGAGTTCTTTTGCCCTGACGAGTGGAGAGGACGCAGTGTGTCTGCCAAGCAGGGTAGTACTGGTGTAGTTAATATGGGTGATTCTAAAAGTCCGTATAACTGCATTGGCAGGGCAGAGTGGGCTGCATTAGAATGCTATCAACAACTATTAGATCAAGGTGTATGCCCAGAGCAAGCACGTATGGTGTTGCCACAAAGCACCATGACAGAATGGTATTGGTCAGGTAGTCTTGACGCATTTACTGACATGTGCCATCTTAGGCTGAAGGCTGATACACAATATGAAACACAAGTAGTTGCAGCTAGGATAGCAGAGTACCTTGAAGACATATACCCTGTATCGTGGCAAGCACTGATGGAAGGAGATGACAATGGCTAAATGGACAGTACCTGATGATAGAGACTTTACAATACAAACAAAGATTACTAAGGCTATGCAGAAGAACAATCTCACAGTAGAAGAAGTACTTGAGGCAATAGATGTGTACACTAACAACAAACAATTTGAGGCAGACCTATATAATACCTACCTTGGCAACAAAGAATAGGAGACTACATGATACTGACCCTTGACGTAGAAAACACAGTAACCAAACGCAACGGCAAGATGCATCTTGATCCGTTTGAACCAACCAATACATTAGTTATGGTGGGTATGCTAGATGATCATGGACATGAAGACATTGTAACATTCGATCACTCAGAGCAACAACCTACCACAGATGGGCGGCGTATAGTACAAGACGCATTAGATGCTGCCCATCTACTTGTTGCACACAATGCACCGCATGATTTGCTATGGCTATGGGAGTCAGGCTTCACCTATGCTGGTGAAATATTCGACACCATGCTAGGCGAGTATGTATTGCAACGTGGACAGAAGCAACCACTATCCCTTGAGGCATGTGCAGAACGCTACGAGCTTGACACTAAGAAGCAAGACACACTGAAAGAATACTTCAGCAAGGGTATATCTACCAGAGACATACCTCATGCAGAGTTGTCAGAGTATCTGTCGCATGACTTACATGCTACCCAACAACTGTATAATGTTTTGGTGACATCATACGAGGAATGCAGTTCACTGGAAGGAACGCTCAAGCTGACTAACCAACTGGCTATACACTTAGCACGTATCTATCAGCGTGGCTTTCAGGTAGACATGAACGCATTAACACAAGTGCGTGACGAGTTTGAGTCAGAGCGTAGGACACTCACCATTGCACTTGAGGAACAGGTGGCTGACCTCATGGGTGACAGACCTATCAATCTCAACAGCCCAGAGCAATTGTCTTGGGTTATCTACAGCCGTAAGCCTGATGACAAGAAGGTATGGGCTGACCTATTTGATGAACGTATGCCTGACTATGAGTACAAAGGCACTGTCAATCTGCATAGTACTAAGTTGTATAAGCAGAAAGCATACCAATGCCATGACTGCAATGGCGTAGGCAGAGTATACCGTACCAAGAAAGATGGTACACCTTTTGCTAGACCTAGCAAGTGTACTACATGTGCTGCACATGGCTTCTTGTATGAGAACAAACAGCAGGTTGCTGGCCTCAAGTTCTTTCCACCTACAGCTAAGTGGGTTAGTGCCAATGGCTTTGGTACTGGCAAAGAGAACCTCACATTCCTTGAGGGCATTGCACGATCCAAAGGTATGCGTGAGGCTGAGTCCTTCCTACAGAAGGTGCGTAGACTATCAGCAGTAGAAACATATCTCAGCAGCTTCGTAGAGGGTATAGCAACGCATGTTAAGGGTGACGGTAAGCTACACGTTAGGTTACTGCAACACCGCACTGGTACAGGCAGGTTGTCAGGTGCTGACCCTAACATGCAGAACATGCCTCGTGGTGGTACATTCCCTGTCAAGAAAGTATTCATCTCACGATGGGAAGGTGGATCAGTTATGGAAGCCGACTTTGCCCAGCTTGAGTTCAGAGTTGCAGCATTCCTATCGCAGGACATAACAGCTATTGATGAGGTAACTACAGGCTTTGATGTACACAGTTACACTGCCAAGGTTATTTCTGATGCAGGTCAACCTATGTCCAGACAGGACGCTAAGGCACACACATTTGCTCCCTTGTACGGAGCCAGTGGCTTTGGTAGATCAAAAGCAGAAGCTGCATACTATCAACAGTTCACCAAGAAGTATCATGGTATTGCCAAGTGGCACGAGTCCTTAGCTAAAGAGGCACTCAACACTAGCAAGATCACAACACCATCTGGTCGTGAGTTCTCATTCCCAGATGTTACTAGGCGTAGGTATGGAGGTGTGACATTTTTCACACAGATAAAAAATTATCCTGTACAATCGTTCGCAACCGCTGACATAGTACCTATATCTCTGATATACATAGACAAGTTACTAACAGCAAACAAGCTACGCAGTTGCGTAGTCAACACGGTGCATGATTCAATTGTAATAGATGTGCATCCACAAGAGAAGGACAAAGTATTACAAGTAATCTCAGCAGCTAACTGTAAGTTGATTGAGATCATCAATAAACGGTGGGGTATTGACTTCAATATTCCACTGTTATTAGAAGCAAAGATAGGCCCGAATTGGCTTGACACAAAAGACGTAGCATGATATAACTACCGTCTGTTTAAATGAAAAAGGAGACTTACTTATGAGTAACGTAACAACAATCGACACTAACAACTTCGCAACTATGGCTGTAGCAATGGGTATGGGTGCAGACCAACCCAAGGAAAGCAGCAAGGCTAGTACACTAGCACGACTGCGTATCCAACATACCCCACTGATGGGTCAGCAAGATATTGCTGGTAAGATGAAGAACGTAGAGGTTGTGGCTGGTGGTAGCTACAAGCTAGAGATACCTGATGGTCCTACCTACTATGCAGATAAGGTATCTGTTCGTCCGTTCTTACAACGGTTCATGTACAAGAAGTTCATCAAGGGTAACGACAACACACCTAACAGGTTTGTCAAAACTGTCATGGCTAATGATCTTAACAGTGACATGAAAGACAATAACGGTGGGTTCAACTGTGGTAAACCTGCAGGGTATATCAAAGATTGGGCTGCATTGCCTGACTCAATGAAAGACCTAATCAAGTCTATCAAACGAGTACGTGCTTTGTTTGGTACTGTAGAGATGGTCAATCCTACAGATGAAGGCGGTAGTCCTGTGAACGTGGACACTACCGCATTTATATGGGAGATTGACAATCGTGATGCATTCAAGATCATGGGTGACATGTTCTCCAAGTACAACAAGATGCGTAGGCTACCACCGCAGCATTACATTGAGCTTGAGTCCAAAGAAGTACCACTACCTAATGGTAGCAGCTTCTATATCCCTACTGCTAGTCTTGATCTTAACAATACATTAGACATGGACAATGATGCACAGGAGAACTTTGCTAACTTCCTATCGTGGATTGAGAACTATAACTCTTATATCCTCAGTGCATGGGATGAAAACATGCACAAGAATGAAGAGGTAGACATGGACACTGTAGAAGAGTTTGTGGATATTGACGCAGAGGATTTCGTATAATGAACCACCCTGCTGAACTGGCGATTAATCAGTATCTGGAGAATGCTACATCTGGCAAGTCAACTATGTCAGATGAAACAATCAAACAGATTGGTGCAGATGTAATGGATGCAGTTAAACGTCAGTTTGGTGGGGGCAACAAGCGTGACGAGTTTCGTTTACGTATGTCTAACATAGGTAAGCCTACTTGTCAGCTTTGGTTTCAAAAGAATATGCCAGAGAAAGCATTGCCCAAACCGACAACCTTTGTAATGAACATGTTAATGGGAGATATAGTTGAAGCTGCTTTCAAGGGTATCCTTGATGAGGCAGGTGTAGAATACGAAGAGTCAGAGACTGTGACCTTAGAACTTAGTAATGCTAAGATCAATGGGTCATATGACCTTGTGATGAATGATGCAGTAGATGATGTTAAGTCTGCAAGCGATTGGTCATACAGGAATAAGTTTGAATCCTTTGAGACACTACGTGCTAGTGATCCCTTTGGATATGTAGGTCAGCTTGCTGGCTACGCTAAGGCATCAGGTAAGAAAGCTGGTGGCTGGTGGGTAGTCAATAAGGCTAACGGTAACATTAAGTATGTTGCTGCTACTGGCCTTGACATGGATGAAGAGATTGCTAAGTTAGAGAAGACAGTTGATACTGTTAATGCTAACGAATTTAAGAGGTGCTTTGAGCCTGTGCCTGAAACCTTTAGGGGTGTAGCATCAGGTAACAAGATACTAAATAGTAACTGCAAGTTCTGTGACTTTAGGTTTACCTGTTACGAAACTTTAAAAGAGTTACCATCTAAAGTATCTAAGGCAAAGACGCTACCTACTGTGAGCTATGTTACATAAAGGAGAATGGCATGTATGGTAGGCAGTTTGCTAATGCATTGAGGCATGGGTATAGAAGTGGTCTTGAGATAAAGAACAAAGACTTCTTGATTGAGAAAGGTATCAAGGTTAAGTACGAGGAACTCAAGATAGAATGGGAAGACCTCATGTACCGCATCTATACCCCTGACTTTGTACTACCTAATGGTATCATAGTTGAAACTAAGGGCAGGTTTACAGCAGATGACAGACGTAAACATGCGTTTATAAAACTACAGCATCCAAAGCTAGACATTAGGTTTGTGTTTGAAAGTAGTAGGCGTAAGCTGAGTAAGGGTGCTAAGACATCCTATGGTCAGTGGTGTGATAAAAATAAGTTTATGTACCATGACAGGATCATACCTGAAGATTGGTTGTATGAGAAAGGTAAGGACATGCACCCCGATTTAGTGCCGTTCCCCTTGAAGAAAGTGAAGAGGAATTAGTATGTCAGATGATAAAATATTCTTAGACTTTAGCCCTAATGATTACATAATACGTATCAGTCCTTTTGTAGACGAGGACGGTGCATGGACAGGAGAACTACAAGTAGGTAGTTGTACTACAGATGAGAACACACTAAGTGACGAAGACTATGTTAATCTTATGCAACTAACTCATATGTTACTGGCTGCTATACCTGCTATGGAACAAGACGATAGTGTTAGAGAGACTCTTTACAAACATGCCAAAGGTGTGTTAGAAGATAAAGAAAAAGCTCCCAAGCGTAGACTTGAGAGCATTGATGGTAACATAATAAACGTAAACTTTAAATAAGGAGAACGCATGATGGACAGTACAATAACACTAAACGGAGAGTCAATTAATATTGGAGACACTACGCTGTCTGACAATGTAAACTCACCTGATCACTACAACTTTGCTGGCATAGAATGCATTGATGCTATTCGTGCAGCTACAGGACAGGATGGTTTCTGCTACTACCTACAGGGTAACATAATGAAATACCTATGGCGGTATCGCTACAAGAATGGTATTGAAGATTTACAGAAAGCCCAATGGTATCTTACTCAATTGATTGAAGAAGAAGATGCAGGTTAGACTATACATATCCCTTGAGGTGGATGAAGACGAGTACCCCACACCTGCTGATGGGCAAATCGGAAGTGAGATAGAACAATCATTACATGAATACCTCTACGACATAGATGGTATAGACATTAAATCAATTAAAACAATATCGGAGTAAACATATGGATCATAATTATATACCAACAGACTACCAAGGATTTATACACAAGTCACGTTATGCTAGGTGGTTGGACACAGAGAAACGTAGAGAGTCATGGGCTGAAACAGTAGACCGTTACATGGAAAATGTAGTCGGTAATAATGTTGATGAACATACTAAAGATGATATTATGTTTGCCATACTTAACCTAGAGGTCATGCCTAGTATGAGAGCCATGATGACCGCTGGCCCTGCCTTAGAGCGTGACAACACTGCTGGATATAACTGTAGCTACTTAGCCGTAGATGACCCTAAATCCTTCGATGAGGCTATGTTCATCTTGTTGTGTGGTACTGGTGTTGGGTTCAGTGTGGAGAGACAGTTCATTAGTAAACTCCCTGAAGTCCCTGAGTTGTTCTACAGTGAGACTACTGTCGTTGTGAAAGATAGTAAAGAGGGTTGGGCTAAGGCGTTCAGACAAGTGCTTGCTCTCCTGTGGGCTGGTGAGATACCCCAATGGGATGTATCTCGCATACGTCCTGCAGGTGCAAGACTAAAGACCTTTGGTGGTAGAGCTAGTGGCCCTGCACCTTTAGTCGATCTGTTTAACTTTGCTATTACTATCTTTAAGAATGCACAAGGACGTAAGCTAAGTAGTATAGAGTGTCACGATCTTATGTGCAAGATTGGTGAGGTAGTTGTAGTAGGTGGTGTACGTAGGTCAGCTATGATTAGTTTGTCTAACCTCAGTGATGACAGGATGCGTCACGCTAAGTCAGGACAATGGTGGGATAATGCATCACACAGAGCATTGGCAAACAACAGTGTTTGTTATACAGAGAAGCCAGATTCAGAAACATTCATGCGTGAGTGGCTGGCGTTAGTTGAAAGCAAGTCAGGAGAACGAGGTGTATTCAATAGGAAAGCTAGTCAGAACCAAGCTGCTAAGTATGGTAGGCGTGATCCTAACCACGAGTTCGGAACTAATCCATGCAGCGAAATCATACTTAGGCCGTATCAGTTCTGTAATCTTACAGAGGTTGTGGTACGAGCCACTGACACGCTTGAAGACTTGGAGCGAAAGGTCAGATGTGCCACAATACTTGGGACGATCCAAAGCGCATACACAAAGTTCCCATACTTGCGAAAGGTGTGGCAGCGAAATACAGAAGAAGAACGATTGCTCGGTGTGTCTCTCACAGGGATAATGGATAATCCACTAATGACCACGGCTAACACAAAACTGGAGAAAACACTTGAAACATTACGTGAACATGCTGTTGATACTAATAATACTTGGGCTGTTCGTTTGGGTATTCCAGCCTCGACAGCCATCACCTGTGTTAAACCATCTGGAACAGTCTCCCAACTTGTTGATTCAGCCTCTGGAATCCATGCTAGACATTCAGACTACTATATTAGAACCGTCAGAGGTGACAACAAAGACCCCTTGACTAAGTTCATGGCAGACCAAGGCGTACCTAATGAGCCTGATGTAATGAAGCCTGATGCTACTACAGTGTTCAGCTTCCCTGTTAAGTCACCACACAAGTCAGTGACACGCAATGATCTGTCAGCGATTGAACAGCTACAGACATGGCTAGTGTATCAACGATCATGGTGTGAACACAAGCCAAGCATAACCTGCACTGTACGAGATGATGAGTGGATGTCAGTAGGTGCATTTGTATATGAACACTTTGATGAGATGTCAGGTGTGTCATTCTTACCACACTCAGATCATACATATCAGCAAGCACCATATCAAGAGGTTGGCAAACATGATTACAATATGCTATTGTCAGTTATGCCTGATCGAATTGATTGGGCTGGGCTGTCTGAGTACGAGAAAGACGATAACACTGTAGCAATGCAAACTATGGCTTGCTCTGGTGACGTATGCGAAATAGTAGACTTAGTATAAGGAGAAATAAATATGGCTACCGTCACCATTGGTGAAACAGATTACGATACTGATAACTTTACTGAGGAACAAAACAAATTCCTTGGTGAGTTATCCTACTGTAATAAACTAGTTACACAACTGAAGTACCAGCTTGCCAGCTTGAATGTTACTAATGACATTCTTATTGACAAGATAAAGAAATCACTAGAAACCTAAACAGAATCGGAGTATTCTTATGCAGAGAACAAAATCTTACAGAGAAGGAACAGAAGCAGAGCAAGAGTTTATTGCACTACGAGGTGATAATGTTGTGCGTGAAGCTAACTGGAATGAAAACGTTAATGAACATTGGGATGTCTTAGACAAAGAGTTTGGTAGGGTAGATGTCAAGGCAGCTAAACGTAAGTATCGTAATGGTCCTGTCGATAATACTATTTGGTGGGAACTAAAAACAGTTAAGCGTCCACCCAATAATGAGTCAGCAAAAGGTTGGGGAGTACCTAATGGTATTGACAGGTACATTGCAATTAAAACTGACGAATACTTTTTCTTAGTTAAACCAGAAAGAGTCATTGACAAGATCAATGAAAAATGTAAAGATTACTACAGAGGCGAGTTTGGATTGCACACACGTCCTACCAGAGGTGATCTAATGACAATACTACCTTTATCTTTTCTACAAGAACATGCAGAACACAAACTTAAAATAGCATAAGGAGAATACTTATGAAGAACAATACTAAAAGCAGAGCCTCACGTGGCTTGGGTAAATACGATGCACCACTAAGAGTGCAATATCAAATGGGTTACTCATCATTTAAAAATGGTAGTAACCTAACAAGCCCATTCGATAAGGATACGATGCAACATCGTGAATGGGAACGTGGGTTTAACAAAGCCTACTTCGATCAACTTAAAAGGGTGAAGGAGTATGAACGAACTACAGGCAGAAGCAGATCAGTTCCTAAAGGAGAAGTACAGCATGTCTGACTTTAACGCATATCAAAGGAGTGCATCACGTACTGCAATCTATCCTGACCAGCATAAGATACTATACCCTGCGTTAGGGTTAGCTGGTGAGGCAGGAGAGGTAGCCAACAAAGTCAAGAAGCTAATACGTGATGGGCCAGAGAACAGACCTGAGACATGGAGAGAAGACATAGCCAGTGAGATAGGTGATGTGCTCTGGTACTGTGCTGCACTAGCTACTGATCTTAATCTTACCTTGGGTATGATAGCTGCACAGAATGAAAAGAAACTCAGGGCTAGAAAAGATGCAGGTACAATTAGTGGAAGTGGTGACACTAGATAAAAAAAATGGGGAGCTTAGTTGCTCCCCTGTTTATTTTTACATTCTTGGCAGACTCTCTTTCTCTGCCTCAATCAATCCAAGTATCTCGTTGATGTGGTCTACGTTTCTAAAGTCTATCTCTTCATCTCTACTCATTCTAAATTTACGTATAGCAATTTTGCGTAAATCAGGATTAGCCCTACGTAGTGACCTATGTGCTATAAATATAGGTTTTGTTTCTGCTAACTTAGCTTCTTTAACTAAGTCTTTAGCTATACGTTGTAGTTTCTTTACATATGGTTTAGCTTGCGTAGCTATATGGCTTTCTAATGGTACACTATCTCTATAAGATTGTTTAGTAGATGAACTATTATATTCATCTGTCCACATGTTTTCGTATTCTTTTAGTACTTCTACTGTAGTAGGTAGCATTGTTAATAGATATTTGTTTTCTTCTACTCTAATAGAGTTAGTTCTTTCTTTACTACTTAGTTCAAACTCATTAAATCCAAGTCTTTCTAAATATTCTGCATCTTCTGAATCACGAGTAAACTTAGTAACACCAGCAACTAAACTTGATCCTAAACCTTTTCTTTCTCTAACACCTTCATCAGCAAAGATAGAAACTCTTACAGGATTTTCGTACTCTTTAGATGGGTTAAGTATATTACTAAAGGGTCTTGCATCACCTTCTACTCTACCAAGCCCACTTTGCTTGCCCATACGTTTCATTTCCATGCTAAGTTGTTCACCAAATGTAGCACCTAGTGTTACATTATCTGTAGCTGCATCACGAGCCGTTGTTGGTCTATATCCTAAAGCTCTTTGAGCTTCTACTACTTGAGTTAAAGGTATACCCCATGTTCTAACATAGTCAGATACAAACCTAGCAGCAAGTCTATTTTTTCTTTCGTTTCCTGTAACGTTCTCTACTTCTGGTGTAGATAATATGTCAGCCATCTCATTAGCAAACACACTTATAAATCCTGTACCTCTACCAGCACCACCTAAAAATACATCATTAGCTTCTCTTAAATCAAACCACTCCCCAAAAGTTCCTTCACCTTCTCCTGTTTCACCTGCTAGTGTTCTAGTAGCAGCAGCCAGAGGAACAACAGGAAGAGCATATGGGTTATCCATTAAGTTTTTGGTAGGTGCTAGTCGTTTAATAGCTTCAGCGAACCACAGAGCCTGTCTAAGAGGGAAGAAAGCTGTAGTATCTGTAACTGTACCATCATCACCGCCCATTAGTTTGTAGTCAGCAGGTGCTCCTTCAGAATTTCTGTACATAAGTGCGGCAGAAATAGCACTAACGCCTACCATATTACGAGATATATTCTGCACATCTTTGTTATCTAACCTACGTAATTCCAAACGCATCGCACGTTTTAATATAGGGTTAAATGCACCAGCAGAGTACTGACCCATAAGTTCTATAGACTTAAACATAAACCGTGGAAATGGTGTAGTTACTACGGTTAAACCATTTCTGGTTAACCAGTTAGACGCATCTGCAAAGAATTTAATTTCAGGTTGACTAGCAAAGGTAACATCTAATGCTCTACGTGTACTGTCTTCTATAAGTTCTTCAAATGCACGAGAACCTTTAGGTCTTACATTACTACTGTTCTGTATTAAATCTTGTATTTTACCATCTTGTAGTAAGTCGAGTAGTTCACTACCATACTCTTTCTTTACAAGTCTTTCTAGTTCTCCCATAAAAGTACCACGACGAATGATAAACTCTTGTATTCTGTTTGGTGTATTTAAAGCACCAACAATGTCTTCACCAGTACTAAGTATAAAGTCAACACCTTTACCTGCTATAGTTTTAGCTTCACCTCTACCTAGTGTAGTCTGATACTCGTTGACCATATCAAACATTTCACTAAACTGTTTAGAAAACTCTGGTCTATCTAATATAAAATCTGTAATGTCTTTAGCTAATTTAGGGTTAGCAAAGATACGTTGTAGTGATCTTGTGCTACCTTTCCATACTTCAGGTGATGCAAGGCTTGTAGTGCCTTTAGCTGTAGCAGAAACTAAGGCTTTCATTTTACTTTTACCTTGATGGTTTATAAACTCATCTTGCATATTAAGTATTACTGTACTAAAAACATTTTCCAGTGCTTCAGCAGGTGCTCTCATAGTAGCTGTACCAAAGTTACGTGTTGCAGTTTTAATCATAGAAACCATACCACCTCTACGTATGTTCTCTATCCTGCGCCATGTTTTAATAGCACTACCTTGTGCTAGATCAATAGCCCTTTGTTTCTGTCTAGCAGCTTGTCCTAGAGAACCTGCCCTACGTATTTGAGATAGCTTGTTAAGTATCTTACCAGCTTCTGATCCGCTACCTGTAACCATAAGCACATAGTCATCAAATGTTAATCCATACTTACTTAATATGTCAGCAAGTTCTTGTGCATCAGGTCCATCACCATCTAACCTATTACTAACAGTAAGTTCAAATAAACTATCTATGATACTTTTATTTTTAGGAAAATATTTAGCTCCGTATTTACTTTTTAAGTCAGCAGATATAGCTACAATAGAATCAAACTTATCAGGATCAAGTAAAGGACTTACTAGCTCTTCTACAGAAGCTAAATCACGTTCAGCTAAATCAGAACCAACAGAAGAACCACCAAAGGTATCTGCAAACTCTTCAGCAGCTTGATCTGAATTATTTAAAAATGCTACGGCTCTTTTGTTTTGTAACTCATTAACTTCTTCAGCTATACTTAAACCTACAGTACGTGCCTTGTCATTATCTAAACTCAGTTTACCTTTATCATCTGCCTGAGATACTAACTTTGCACTGTCAACAACCTCACCAGAAGCATTTCTTGCACCTATACTAATTTCAAATTCTTTAATTAAAGATTGTTTAGTCTCTGCATTTGCTTTAGCTACTTTACTAGATAGTGTTTTCTTTTCGGCTACGTCTATTGCTTCTGCATCTTTTATAGTTTTTACTAAAGCAATATTTCCTTTTACATTTTTAGTAACTTTTTTAACTATTTCTTTACCACCAATTATACTAGCCCCAAGTTCTGCTAGAGTTAAACCTAATATTGCTGCTGCTCCACCAGCATTTCCTTGATCGTATAGTTCTTTAGCAACTGTAAGATTTTCAGGTGCATCAATTACACCAAGAACCGTACCTAAAAAAGGTGTCCAATCTGCACCACCTACAATGTAATGAACTTCGTGAAAGTCATAACCTTTATTTAGTAAACTTCTTGTCATAGAAGCTCTAACTGGATTAGGATCATTGACCATATTTTTTACATTAGCAGCAATATTTTCAGATTTACCTTCATAAGCTAGTATCTGATCTAATTTTACGTCTTCACTTGTAGTAATTTGTTCTTCAGTTAACTCTCTAGGAGCACCTAATCCAGCCATAAATGGAATAGGTTTACCTTCTTCAGTTTGACCCGATCCTATTTCATCAATTTTTATAGCTTGTTCTGTGACTAATTTTGTACGTTGTTCTACAAATGAATCATAGTCATCACTTTTAAGATACTTTTCTAATTGGACATCTACCTTATCTAAATAACTTTGATTAGTAGTTTTGGGCTGGGGTAGAGATAGAGCTTGTTCTGTTTCTGTTGGCCCTGTTTCTAAAGTTAGTTCATCATCTGTTGTTTCAAGATCAATAGGATCATATGCTTCTCTATATTCATTTGACTCTACGTAGTCTTCTATACTATATGGTTTACTAGTTTCTATAGGAGTAGTAAATGTAGTTTTCTTTTCAGTAGAATCTAAATAATCTTCTACACTATAAAAGTTAGAGGTAGGTACATTCTGTGTTTTTACAGAAGTATCTTCTTCTTCTTTTTCTTTAACAACATAATCTTCTATACTGTAGTAATTATCCATTATAATACAAATCCAAATGTTGTCTTAATAGCCATACGTGTTATAG
>UEXN01001140.1_pt1 | contig 22510 bp, 33 predicted proteins | sample 1796711 | NCBI WGS metagenome assembly UEXN01 (sample SAMEA4772470, study PRJEB27181) | metagenome | reverse complement strand
TGACTATCCGTTATAGTACCCCAGTTGGGGTCTTGGCCATCATTTATGATGCCATAAACAAGGAAATACCCTATCGCTCCTGTCGCTGAAACACCCGTGACAGAAACGTTTGCATCTGCTGCAACGGTAACATTTCCAACAGCGGCGTCACCTTGGACTCCAGTAAGAGAAACATTTGCCGTGCCCGTGACTGTAACCGAGCCAATCGCTCCAGCCCCAGCATTGCCAGTAACAGCAGCATTCGCGCCGCCGGTAGCAGTAACTGTTCCGACAGATCCAGTTCCAACCACACCCGTGACAGAAACGTCGACACCCGTCCCTTGGACGATTGTGACTGACCCGATTGCCCCTGTGCCAGAAACGCCTGTGACAGTGGCATTTGCGTCTGCGCTGACTGTGACAGTCGTAACCGCGCCAGTACCCGCAACACCTGTAACCTCGACAGGTATCGCTTCATTCCAAGCGCCTTGGCCCCAAGTTCCTCTGCCCCAACCTGTAACATTTGCCACACGTTATACCCTACTGATTATGGCGACGGTCTTTCTGCTGTTTTAACCAGCGGCGATATTCTTCTTCAGTCATGCGTTTCTGCTGAACCTGCTTGGCCACAAAATCCTAAGCAATGCGAATAATCGCGTTAGACGCATCTGCTGCGGGAAACTGAATCGTAAAGTCACCAGAGCTAGACGTTTTGTCTGCACCAAAATCTAATGCACAAACAGCCGGGTCACCAGAGGCGCTGTCGTTAAAGATCAATGCGCCTCGTGCGGTCAGACTGCTAGAGCTAAAGGTTAAATCAGAAAAGTCTGTTATCGCAGTGGTGCCGTCATTACTAGGATCAACACGAGTCAAAGATGCACCTTTGGCGGTGTAGCCAGTGCCCGATATCTCATTTGATGTTGTATACGCCGTGGTGCCTGCACCCAAAGATGCAGAGCTTGTGTACAACGCAAGATTAAAAGTGCTACCGCCACTGTTTTTAAAATTGTGTACGGCTTCTAGAATTTCTTTTTTGAAGGTAGTGCACATCGCTGTCGTTATCGCCATTACAGACTCCTAATTATGTTTGCCATGTCAGCATGGCCCTGTTTTTCTAGTTCTGCGATCAAAGTTGTTCTGTCGCTCTTGATGGCTTCTTTGATGTAAAAAGCCACAGTTGCTTCTACAGACTGCTTGAAAGCCTCTGCTTGCTGAGCAATCAAAGGATGGCAGTTTCCACCAACACTCACAATCTTATCCGCAGCAGCCTTTGCCCAAAACTCTGGGTCATGCCCTTTGTCTTGTGTTGTTGCCACTACAACGCTACCAACCTCCAGACTTGATGCCTCAAACAAAGCCAATCTTACCCCCTGGCAATATCGTATCTATACTCATCTCTTGCGCCATAGCCTTCGCCAAGCTTTTTAAGAGCAGATATAGCCATCATAAAACGCTGCTCATATTGAGCCGCCTCTTCAGGTATTTTCAAAAAAGTAGCCGCTTCTACAAGTGTGCCATACAGCAAAGCATCAGGCGCGTTGTCAGAAAGCCAAGTCGTGCTTGATCCTGACGTTGTTGTCAGTGATGCAGGCCGATACTTGTAGTGAAGTTCAAACGCATAGTCAGAAGCTGGTGTAGGCGCCAAGATAAACGTGTTGTCATCGAATAAGGCGTAATACTTTGTTGGCCCAGTCGTTGTTGCGTTTGGCGTGTAATCTCTGATGAAAGTCACATGCTTGAACAGTGGATAGGTGTAAACACTGTTAATGATCAGTGCCAGACTGTATGTGGCCAAGAAGTCTGATGGTGTAGCTAAGTACGGAAAGTCTGTTGTTGCGTTACCTGTGACGTTCTTTCTGAACACAGGAAGCTCTACATTCTTCAGTATGCGCTCTTCAGCTTCTTTTATGAATGTATCAAGGTCAGCTACAAACGTAGTCTCTGCAGTTTCGCAGTAATCCTGAACCGTAGACTTCAGTGTCGCTAATGTAAAACTCATGTTGTCACCACCGTTACTGTTCCGACAGAGCCAGTTGCGCCATCTATGTTGAATTCTGAACCTATCGGATCACCCGTGGTAGACATCATCTGATTATCATCGATGGTTCTTACAACGCCTGCCCCGGCAACCACATCAGGAGAAAGATTGGGCCTGGGGAAGCGCAAAGCTTCTGGATCAGAAACATTGTGAATAGGCTCTAGCTGCGGGTGTTTGGGTTCGTAACACTCAGGACAAACACGAAAACCTGTCCACTCTTTCTTGAGTGTGAGGTATTTATACTGAAAGCCACACCTGTCGCATATGGCAATTGCATACTTGCCAGAAGCAAAAGCCATTACGCTATCCTAGATCTTAGACCTGGAGATATCATCAAAGAAGCTCTGCTTTGATCTTGATCAGCTGCTCTAGCAAACTCTTCTTCATAGAACCCTTTGAGCATTTGAACTCTGTCAGGCGCTTTTTTAAGAGCTATGTAGTATGCCAGTCCTGCCGCCAAACAAGGATAGAATCGAAAAGGCACATCAACTGTGTTCACACTAGCATCTGCATCCTCAATGCGAACTAAGCGATTGATGATCAACTGGTCTGTTGCGTTTTCTGATGCTGGCCAAATGTAAAGACGGGGAGTCAGTTGTTTATCAAGGAAGAACTGAGTCGGCCTTGCTTGAGTCGATTTGGTAGGAATGTTGTAGTACTCAGACCTGCCTATCTGCTCCATGGTGATATCTGTGGTCGTAGAGCCTTCAGTTCTTCTGATAACAACGTCTAGCACATCAATTGTGCTTGCAGACAAGTCAATAAACTCAGCACCAACGGTAAGCGTGGTTGCGCTATTGGTAACAGTCCATTGATTCAAACCTCTATTTGCCCAGTCGGCAAACAGAAGGTTCAAAGATCTTCTTGCAGTTACGCCATCGTAACCAGTGCGGAACTCAAGGCCACATCTTTCAAATGCTTCCTCGATGTATTCCGCAACATCTGGTTCAAAGTCTCTGCTTCCAGAAGTGGCCATTAATAACTCTTTATGACCTCAAGGATCACAGTGTATGTATCGCCACTACTCGCACCAATCGTGGTGAACTGAACATCGCCAGTTTTACCTGATCCTGCGTTATTAGGTATGCCAGAGAACGGTGTGTAATCATGCATACCATTAGAGTCAGGAGACAAAGCAATGATCAGCGTATCTGAAGTTGCATCATTCAGAAGCTGAACACCCATGCCCACGCATTGCCACCATATCTTGGATATGGCGACCTCTGTGCAAGAATCGCCTTTGCTGTTTGCCTGAAGAGCACTGACATCAATCTTGGTTACTGCGCTTTCGCCAGAGCCATCACTGATGTTCGTAAACTTCAAAACGGCTTTACGATTGTCATCCTGAATTGTTTGTGATGTGACTGCGTCAGCCATGACTGCCCCCTGTTACGCTATCTGAACGTACTCAATGATGAACGTAAAAGAACCTGCTGTTGTGGCATCAACCGTGTTGGTGATGTTGCAGAAGATAGTTCTTGCAGCAGAAGTGTACTGCACAGAAGCAGGTGCCGTAGTGCCGCTTTGCGTCTGAGTTACAAGCGTTGTTGTGGTTACGTTATGCTCTACAACAGTGGTGCCGCCGTCTAGGATCTCATCAGTCACTGCCGCAACAATCTGTGCGCCAGAACTAGAAGTACCAACTTCATAACCGATGTCACCCGTGCCAATAACTGGCGAGGTATCACAAAAAATCTTGATGTCAGTGATAATCGTGTTTGCAGGCTGCGTAAACTCACCAATAGTTGGGCTGTCACCGGCTGTGGTGTTGACTGTAACGCCTGTAGCAAAACCAACGTGTTTTACGAATTTGCCAGTAAAAATGCCGGTGGAGGCAATATCCACCACATCTGTGATTGCACCAGAGGTAGCATCTTTTGAAACAACTTTGAAGCCATTCTCTGATCGGACTGGGCCGTTGAATGTCGTATTAGCCATGGGTATCTCCTGTCTTGGCTAGTGTCAGGCACGGTATGCGCCTGTCAGGGATGGAATACTTATACAGCAGAAAAAGAAAAGGGGCAACAAGTGCCCCTTTCTTACTGTTCCATGTGGAACAATTATGCGCCTTGTGAAGCGAACACTGCGCGTGGATTACTAAAGCCGAAGCTGTATCGCTCGCGGGCCTTGTAACGCACGTTACCAGTGTTGAAGTCACCTTCCATAGAAGTCGCAATCGGGCTGCGCTCAAAGTGCTTGAAGCCATCTGGGCAGTCGGTCAGTACGAAGAACGCATCAGTGTCAGTCAAGAAGTGGTTGACTGCATAGCCTTGAGGCAGCAGACCCATGTTCCTGATTGCGTTGATGTCGTTGTCCGCAGTCTCGACGCGCCCTGGTGTTTCCAGCAGACGATCAGCTACGAATTGCAGTTGAGGCGGAACAACAAGCTTGGTTCCTTGCAGAGCCAAGATCATGTTTCGATCATCCACAAAAGTAGAAATGCTGATCAACGCATTTTCCAGCGACGTTTCGTTCAAGTCTGCAAATGCAGATGGACGATTTGAGAAGGTGCCACCACCAGCCAGTGGGTGATCAGTAGCCACAAGTGACTTGCCATCACCGCCAGTGAAAGAGCTAGAAAACGCATTGTTCAATACGTTTGCAGCTTTCACCTGCTTGGTGTGAGCCATGCTTCGTGCAAGAGCCTTCGTATAGCGCGCACCAAGGCGGTCATACAAATTATCTTCAACACTTTCCTCGGTTAGCGCGAACGCCAAAGCAACCGTCTCGTGCGTGTAACGCGCAGTAAAACCTTCAGAAGCTTGGTCGTATGCAACGCCTTGCCCCTCAGATTTATCACGAGCGTTACCAAAGCCTACGATCAGCACCTCTTCTTCAAACGCTCGGTCTGAAGCTTCAGTTTCAAAGATCTCGGCGTGCTCGTTTTCATAACGAGCGTATTCCATGCCAAATAAAGCGTTGAGGCCAGGCTCTAGCTCTTTGGCTAATTGTGCTCTTGAAATAGCCATTAGTTAGCCTCCTATGCTAAACCGGCGCCTTTTTGGCCGTAGATTGAGTTCTGAATAACAACAAGTACGTTGGTATTCGCCGTGGCGACATCTGAGTTTTCTGGATCAGCAGAAATATCAATCGCCTTAATTGGCAAGCCAGCTGTGGTTGCACCCGTGGTTACGTCTAGCTCAGCGCCAGAGATACCTGTAACGGTGCTGCCAGAACTGGTGTACACGATATCGAAATTACCGAACAAATCAGCAACTGGGAACGTGTCGTCAGCCTGGATTTCATACACAACATTCGGATCATCGATAATGAAAGCGATGATGTCCGAAGCATTAGTGCTTGCAGGGTAGAAATTACTGAACTTCTGCTCACCCGTTGTTGGGTCAGTAAAAGAGCAGCCGTTGAACACACCAACGATAGGCACAGTGCCTCCGTCAGCGTGAACCTCTACCGTACCACCAGTAACTTGCATAACCATATCTCCTTGGAAGATAGCGGTTCCGTAGTTAGCGGCGATTCGATATCGGCTTTGTCCGCCAGTGAAGGGGCCACCCCCTATCATCCGAACTGGACGCATTCCAAAAGCGGCATCTTGATTTGCCATTTTTGAACCTCCTAGTAGTTAAACACAATCAAAATGAGGCTACGTTGATTTGTTGCCTCGCCCAAAAGATACCTGCGTCTTTCTCTCTTTCGAGATTGGCATCGCAGGGTGTTCTTCGCGCATCAGATCGTTATCTACAGCATTCATTTGCTGATCGGTCTGTTTTGCGAAGTAAGCATTTCGCTCTTCCACAGTCTCTTCTGGAATTTTGGTAAGCATCAAACCACCGACACCGACTGTTCCTGCATGGTTACCATCATCGATAACCGGCAAGTCATAGCCTGAAACTTCACTTGGGTGTACAGGTTCGTACCCCTCACGAAATCTCATGTGCACGTTAGTCTTATCTGCTTCACCCCGTATGTGGGTTCGCACCCAACGATACCGCATCCCTTCAGGAGCCTCTGGAGTTTCCAATACTTGAGGTGGAGTCCATGGTTTTCTTGCGGCCTTTGAAGACCGTGAAGAAGCACGCCGTGGGGTTCTATCAGAACCTGGTACTGTTGTTTCTTCGCTCATGAATTTTGTAACCTCATTTTCTGTTTTGCGTATTCTTTGAACGGTACTCCAAGCTTCCTTGCTAATGCTTGTTCACTTGGATTCAGTTCAACTCTACGAGAGTTTTGATTGCGTCCACTTCCAGTCGTGCGCGATCCAGAGACAACGGTTTGGACGTTGGTGTTGCCTCTCGCGTTAGTTTGCCCGTTAAATTTATGTGGCAGTTCTTGCCGCATACGGGAATCAATTTGAGCGTAGTATTCATCAGACTCTAAGTCAACACCGCTCTGTATGAGGTCGTTATGTATGGCAAAAGCGACATTCGTCATAACAGTGTCTGTGCCGAACCATTCATTAGCAGAAGCCCAGTTTTGAGCCTTTGGTGATGGCTCTTGATATGTGGGTTCTTGATATGCAGGTTGTTGCTGAGCCGCTTGTTGCTCTTGATACTCAGCATCAGCTTCTTGCTGCTCAAGCCAAGCAGCGTAGTCAACTTTGTACTGCTCAAGGTCACGTTGATACTGAGCCAGTGCATTGCGATCAGCTTCAGCTTTTGCAAGCAACTGCTGAGCCTCTGCCATAGCCTCTGGGTCACCAGACTCATATGCAGTCTTTAAGTTTCTTTTGGCTGCTTCAGCTTGAGTCTCTACGCGAGTAGCAAACTCACCGCTATACGTTTCCTGCATCTTGAGATTTTGCTCTGCAGTAGACGTTTGCGTTTGTTGAAGCTGAGAAGAAAGTTGTTCATTCTGCTCTTGCAGTTCTTTCGCATACTGAAGCGCCTGCAACTCTCTGCGCTGGTAGTCTTTTGCCTGCTTGACTGCTTGGTTGATGCGATTCTGAGCAGTGCGAGCTCTTACTTCTGCTTCAGATAGCTCTTCTTCGCCTTGAACTTCAGGCGCATCAAAGTCTTCTTGCACAGAATCTTCTGTAACAGGCGAGATGTCTTCCATCTCTTCTTCAGAAAAGTCTATGTAAGTCGCATCGTCCTGAACTTCTTCTTCTACGCGCTTACCTTCAGGCAGTGCTGCGCTGTTTATGTTGTCATCGTCAAGCTTTGATAAAGCTTCACTCAATGTTTCTTCGGCCATTGTTTTTTACCTATGCTGATTTGATATCGTCTGGATCAAGAATTGTTCCGATTACTTCATCGTCATTGATGATGCGAACCTCGTGGTCATCCTCTAAAGAGAATCGAGCACCCGCATAACGACCAATGAGAACCCAGTCGCCTTCTTGGCACCAAGGTTCGTTACCAAACTTATCTAGATCACGATAAGCCAGTGGCCCAACTTTCAGAACATAACAAATCGATGTAGCAAGATTTTCTTTGCTCACCGTAGATTCAAGCAGCTGTATGCCGCCATCTGTCATACCTTTGCCTTTGTACGGGAGCACAAGAAGCCTCCAGCCAGAAGGTTCAGGCATTCTTTCGATCAAACTTGAATCAAGCACAGATGGGTCTAAGACCCGTTCACTCACATATGCATCCGTAATGGACGGTGTTGCGATGGAATCTAGTGATAGATCACTCATCGAGGGGATCTCCTTCAATATGCAACGCTTCTTTTAGTTCCTCACGAAGGGTGCGAAGCATCGATAACTCACCCATCGCAAATTTGTAGTCCTCCATATCTTTGATATTGCCAGAGGTTATGTAATCAATATGAGATTCCTCATACTGATCTATTTTCTTATAAATGTAGGCCGCGAGAGATATTGAATCCATTTATCTGAGCGAATACGGTCTTTCAAAAACATCATCGTCGCTCAAACCACGGCCCATAACTGGCCGTTGAGGCGCTGTTGGTGGTGGATTATTGACTTGAGGCCGTTGCACGGTTTCATAAATAGGCGCAGGCTGCGGAATGTATGTCGGGAAGAAATCTGTCGGTTGCGGATTTGCTTGAGCCATTCCTGCATAAGGCGCCAAAGCCTGCATAGGTGCTTGCTGGCCGTATCCACCAAAGGTGCTACCAGGGGGCTGCGGTGGAGGGGTAAAGCTTGCCGCAAAGCTTGGATCAAAAGACTGGCCAACGATGTTGCTTGATATCGACATGTCTGGCGTACCAAGGATTGATGTTGGCGGCACATACCTTCCTGCAAACTTATCTGGCGCTTCTCCGGGAGGAGGTGGTACATAGTCTGGCTGAACGACAGGCGCAGTTGGCGCTGTAGGAGCAGTGGTCACAGGTTCGCTGTACGTCGCCCTTGATGGCTTGCTTGCGTCCCATTTAGCTTTGTCGCTCTCGTATTTCTTTCTTTTTGCTTGATAACTTTTGCTTGCAGCGCCCATACCTTTTGGTCTGCGCGGAGCCGTAGGCCTAGATTCTAACCAATCAATATAATCTGATTCAAAAGAACCGCCGCCTGTTTGTTGTTGAGTCGCAGGTGGCGTAGGAGCCTGTGGTGCAGTTGATTGTGATGAAAAAGCTCCAGCAGCGCGATCTTGAAGCGCAAACAAGTCTTTCACCATCTTTTGATAGACTGGATCAGACTGTGCAGAGTTTTCACTGTTACCATGTTTTTCTTTTACATATTTATTCAAGGCTCGGTTAGCTGATTGAACCTCAGAATACAAAGGGCTGTTTTTAATTGCTTCTTGTTCTTTTCTTGCAGACTCAGACATCACAATGCCTGTTCCACCAAAACTACCTGTTGTTGTCTGAGGTTTTTTCTTAGTTGTTGGTTTTTTGCGCACAGGTTGAACTGCAGGCTTACGACGAGCAACTGGCTTAGGCCGTGTGGCTTTGGGGGGCACCGGTTTTTTCTTAGCGACAGTCTTCTTAGGGGCAGGCTTTTTAGGCGCAGGAGCTTTCATTCGGCCTGAAGCTATCATCTCTTCAATTCTTTTTTGAACGCTCTCAGGAATCTTAGGCGTAACAGGTGGAGAAGGCCGACGCACTTTGGCGCGGCTTCTTCTTGTAGGCGCAACACGAACAATAGGCTCTTCTTTGGCTGCTGTCTTTCTAGATCTGTTTCGTCTTCCGCCGCGCATAATTAGTACCTACCAAAAGGACTTTGTGAATAATTGTTCTGCATCCTAGGGTATCTAGGCATTGGCCTTTGTTGAGGCTGTTGAAACTGTTGATATCCACCTTGTCCAAAACCACCGCCATATGGCCCTTGGTTCATAGAACCACCACCAAAGCCGCCTTGACCACCCTGACCGCTCATCATAGAGAACATCTGCATCATTTGCTGCATGAACTGCATCATCTGTTGCATGCCTTGTTGGTTGAACTGTGGTTGTTGTTGCACTTGACCAAACTGAAGTTGTTGACCTAATTGTCCTTGGCGAGAAGCTTCTGCACTATTGTTGTCACCAGAAACTCCTAGTTGACGAGGTTGTTGAGTAAAAGGCTCGTTAAATTGAATCGGTTCAGGCCTAGGCACAGGCGTAACGTTTCCAAGCTTAGCCCTCCTATCGGAGTATCCTCCAAGACGTGGAGTCTCGCCGACCTGACGCATAAACTTTCCCCTGTTATCCACAGAGGGGCGACCAAAGATATCCCTATCCATACTAGACATCAGGGGGCGAGGGGGGCGCGTAGGCCTAAGCGTAGGCATTCTGAAATTAAACGTATCGGGATCGTCAACATAATCTTGACGATTAGGCGAATAACCTTGAATAGGCATCAAGCTCATTAGAAGATTCCGCTGAACTTCTTACCGCGAATCGCTGCACCGCCACCACGCATCTCACCTGCGCCGTAAGGAGCAGAAGAAGTGGGCGTAGCTACAGACTCGCTCTTTGCATAGTTCACCGTACCCTGATCTTTGATAGACACCTTGCTATCAGTGACCTTTGGCTGGGGAAAACTCGTTTGACGCTTGATCATGACTTCTTACCTTTTGGTGTTGATTTGGCTTTGGCCTTTGGAGCAGCCTTCTTTTTAGGTGCTGCCTTCTTCTCTGGTGTTGGCTGCGCAACTTCTTCAACCTTATCTTCAACAGGTGCAGGAGTTGGCTCTTCGCCAAGACGGAGCTTTTCCTCTGCTTTGTTGACGGCCTTTTGAACTGCGGCCATCTTCTGTCTTACTGAACTCATTGTAAATCCCTCTTTTGATTTACTGCCTGAAAAAATCTTTGGCAATATTTTCTGCGGTTTTAGCCATCTGTGCAGAACGTTGCAAGCCTATTCGCTCACGAGCCACATCGTCCTTCATGTCAGCGATCTCTTTCTGCAAGTCCATGCGCTCATCAGCCATGTCTGCAGCGTTATCAATACGCTCACTTTCCAGATCAATGCGTCGATCAGCTTCGCTTGCTTTGCGCTGCAAGTCCGCTTCTTTGATATCAAGCTCACGATCACGCAGGTTGACCAAAGGATCATCTTGCTGTGGTGGGGCAAATTGCGGTGACATCGCTTCAGTTAACTGCATAGATATCTGAGCAACCTTATCTTCCATGATTAACTGCATCTGTTGCTGCATCTGCTGCATTTGCATCTGAGCCTGTTGCGCAGCCATCGGGTTAACTTGCGCCTCTTGCTGAGATTGTTGTTGAGTCTGCTGCATCTGTTGTTCCATCTGCTTGATCTCAGGGTCTTGCTGCGCCATCTCGCGTGCCTTGAAGTCAATGTGCTGATAGATGTGCGCCTGAATCATCGCCAATCCCTGCTGTTGCCCTGGAGGGGCAGAAGCAACGATGGGAGTCTTCAGTAAAGCAATGTGTGCGTCCATGTGGGCGTCATGATCTTGATCAGCAAACGCCTGTGCAGGCTGCATCTGTAAGAACCCAGCATTCTCCATGGAGGGAGACACAGGTTGTGGTTGTGGAGGTGGTGGTAACACCTGCTCAATCTGTTGTATACCCATCGCCTCGTACATACGACGATACGCTTCGTATATACCCTGTGGCCCATGGATCTGAGGGTTCGACTGCACCATCTGCATCATCTCTTGAGCAAGCATCACGCGCTGGCTCATGGAGAAGATATTCGGGTCAGACACAGGAATGATGTCGATACGATCATCGAAGTCCTGTGCTAACAACTGCTGCTGACCACTAGCAATCTGATACGGATATGCCTTGATCGGTGACTCTTTGATCACTCGTGCAAGAATATTGAACTCAACCTTTTGGCTGTAGTGCATGCGCTTGTGTATCGCGCTCATCACCTTAGTGCCGCGCTCAAGTAACGCAATCGTGGTGCCGACAGGCGCCTGCTGGTTACCGTCACCGACCTGCATATCACCTACAGAAGCAAAACGACGGCCCGCCTCCACCAACATACCAAGTAACTGCAACAACGTGCCGCTTGGTTCTTGGAAAGGCAGAGGCATCAACGCATCGCGCAGTGACCCGCCGGGCGCGTCCATATCTCTAAACTCACCAGGCTGCAGTGGCACATCGCTATCACGAATACGAATACCACGAGCCTTGAAACCTGCAGGCAAATTCGCCAGCGTGCCAGCGTCAATCAACTGACGCAGAATCGAAGTGGATGCTTGAGACAATCCACCAATCATATGAGTCAGACCAAAACCATAAAAACCAACACCTGGCAGAAACTTGTAATGCACAAAGTAGTCAATACGACGGCGCATAATGTCCGTTTCGACATAGTTCCTGCGTATCGAAAGAATCGTGTTTTGCTTAGGGAGTAACGTGACGATGTACGGTAACTTGATACCTGTTTCTTCACCTTGCGCATCCTTATCTTCAAAGCCAGGAATATCAAGCTCAACGTGAACTTCCATGAGCTCTGCTTCGTAATCGCTAGAGCTACCAGATGGCTTCACGCCCTGCAGTTCATCGATCTCTTCTTCAACATCCGTAGATGAATATGTCGTATCGTCAGACTCACCAGAGATCTTGGTCTTGCGGTAAAAGCCCGTCTGCTGCAGCTTGCGCACTTCGTTCATCGACATGTCAATCACATGCGTGATACGCACCGCATTATCAAGACTGGTGGTGCCATAAGGCACGATCAGCTTTTCAGATGGGATGAAACGAGAAACGGGACGGCCTAGTGACTGGTCAAAGTGAACCTTACGAAATGCGCTGCCAGACAAAGGCAAATAGAACAGCAGCTGGTCAGTCTCAGGATCGTATTCCTTCATCTCCTGAGTGATCAGATAGTTCATGAACTCCTGAACACGAGCCGCCTGTAGGTCAGTCTGAGGTGTGCCCATACCCATGACCATGGTCTTAACAGGGCCACCAGCAGGTAATAATTCTTTGTATGCTTGTGCTTGGAACTGCGTCACAGACTCGGCAAGCAACGGATGAATCACACCAGATGCGCCCTCAAAAGGCTCAGTGCGATCTTCAAACTTCATGCCCAAGAACTTCAAGCCCTCGGTATACTGGTCAACCCACTCTTTGCGCGATGACTTATCGTCATCAATATCAGCCATCAAGTCAGAATAGATTCTGCCCAGATCAGACTTATCAATGACTTCAGCAAGGTTGGCATTGAACGGAGGAGGGATGTCTTCACGAAGCTCATCTTCGCCAAACACCATGGTGCCATCGTCCATGAGGGCGGCGTCTTCATCATCCATGCCATCGAACATGAGATCTTCAGGAGACTCTGACCCGACCTCAATCTCTTTGGTGTTGTCCTCGATCCCTAGCTCATCGATATCAACGTCATCTACACCGCGCTCTATGGCCATGGCATGCCCTTCTTGGGTTTATCTCATTTGGTCAAGATCACTCGCCTATGTTCGAGTTTACTCGTCCTCAGTATCGTGGCCACTGTCCGCATACAGGTTATCGAAGATACGATTCACATCTAACGTGTAATCCAAATCCGACTTGCTGTAGTGAATGTGTTGAGAAGGCTTGAAGTCAGGTGCCCCACTGCCAGTCTCAAACCACGCAGGATGCGTCACTCGCACCCTGTTGTTGGGCAAAGCTACTATATTCCCAGTCCACTCGCCAGCATCAAGTAACTCCATCACATGCGATTGCTTATGCTGCGCAGGATCATCAGCGATCTCATTCTCCGCATAATCAACCGTAAACAGATACTTTGCCGGGTACATGTTCCCGTCAATCTTGGCAAGCCAAGGGCACGGTGTGGCACGATCTAAAACGTATACAGCATGAGTGTGAGAAGAACAGTCCCAAGGCTGGGCATCATGTACCGCCATAGGGATAGGCCAGTCTTCAAACGGTGTGTCCGCCACCAAAGCAGTGATCGGCATCCTCGCCCACATGGCCCCACCATGCACATTTGACTCATCCTCTTCGTCATCATTCTCACAGCCCGTAAAGATTACCTGAAAGCTCAAGCACCTCGTGGGCATCGTGGTGACAGCAACAACCATCGCGTGTAAAAACTCGCCGTGGTATTTATCGTGATTGTGTGTGTATTCCCGTCTCACCCACGCTTTGAAGTGCGGGATGTTGCTTTGTAGGTATGGCAATTAAAAAATGTCCTTAGCATAGTCTAGTGCCCGTTCCACAAAGCTTGGCGGTTCTTTTGGTTTCGCCGCAGGGGTTGGAAGCCTTACCCCAAGTTCCTTTTGTTTTTCAGGCGTTAAGTAGTTACCGATATCGTTTTGCAAAGCTTCAAGCTCTTCTAGACGCCTTTTATCTGAACCTATGGGATAGTAACCATAGATATCCAATAGGTCATCTCTTCTTTGCTTGTCTTCGCTAGTGGTTGGATTCTTTTTGGCTAAAGCATCCAAGTAATAGTGCCCTTCACGCACAAGATTTCTGAGCCTAGATCGTTCATCTTTAAGACGTTCATACTTAACGCGGCCCATCACAGAGTCACGGTCAGCAAGATCCATCTTCTGATTTACTTCTTCAAGCATATCTTTCAAGAACGGCAGGCTTTGACCTCTGTGAAAAAGCTCGTGAGCAACTGTGTCTGACACTTCATCTAGCCCACCAACACCAAGCTCTCTAGCTCTTGGACTGGTTGACTGAAAGTACCTGATCTCATCAGGATTGGGGTAAGAGCCTTGGTAAAAATCAAGGCCTACAGTTCGATCTATGTTTCTAGCGAGCCTATCAGGGTCTGCATATGGCAAATAGTATGACCCAAGACTTGTTGATGTGTATTGCTCTCCACCACCCATTGGCATGCCTTTGGGCTTGATAACAGCGCGGCGACTTTGTGATCCCTCTTGATCACCTTGGCCTTGCATGCCTAGGTAAGACAATAACCCATAAAGCCCACCATAGCGGAGATCTTCAGGAAGGCGGGTCTGAACCTCATCTTCAAACTCAATGTCGGCCATCTGCTCAGATGCCGCACGAGCTTCCTCAGACAAGGCGTCCCGTAGTAGGTCGTCTATCCCCACTTGGCTTCCCACTTGGTGCTCTTAGTGCGCTTATTGGCCATGCCGCCCTTTGACCTCTCAATAGGCGGCTTGGCATCCTTCATGTCTCTGCGGGCAAAAAGGCCCAAGTCTTTCTGGGTCTTTCGGGCGCGACTCTTTTGCGCTTCAGTCAGCATCTTTTGACGGGCTTGTGTGACGCCTTTGATCGGCTCATCAGTCGCCTCTTTAACAGCCCTCTCACCAAACTTCTTGATGGCTTTCTTGATGCCCTCTCTGCTGATGAAAGCAGCTATTACGGCAGGAAGAGCCATTACTTCATCGCCTTGCCGTATCCACGAAGCGCAGCACCTACACCGCGTGGCTTGCGTGAGACAGCCTTCTTCTTGACGGGCCCGCCTTTGGCCATGCCCTTCTTGGTCATACCACCCATGGCATAACCTTTCTTCTTCATGGCACCGCCTTTAGCCATGCCTTTGGACTTCATCATGCCACCGGCCTGCATGCCACCGGGCTTACGTCCGCCTTTGGCTCCACCCTTTGAAGCCATCTTCGACTTCATCATGCCGCCAGCTTGCTTCTTGACGACACCCTTGCCCATCAAGATATCTTTCTGTGTGACCTTGCCGTCACCACTGAGATCAGGAAACTTGCCTGCAGGGCCACCAGCCTTCATACCCGTAGGTATGCGCTTGCCACCACGAGCACCACCTTTAGACGCCATCTTAGATTTCATCATGCCTCCCATAGCCTTGCTTGTTATACGACGACCTCTTCCACTAGCAGGAGAGGTGAATCGACGAGATCTTTCAGATTGATTAGTAGAAGATTTGTTTGTAGAAGACTTGTTAGTAGAAGATGCAGTAGATGCCGCAGAAGAAGCTTTGCGCGAAGTCTTTCCTTCAAATCGATTGTACGCTTGAGTAAGTGTCTCACCCTTCTTACGACCAAGCTCTTCCTTCGTAATAGCTAACTTCTTCTTGCCATCCGAGCCCATGTAAAATTTAGATGGGGGATTGGCGTTCTTGGCTGAAGCAACAGACTTGTATTTCTTCCATTCTGGGCCGCTTGATGCAGGTGTGGAACTGGTGGGAGTGGACTTTGCTGCAGGCTTCGAGGTTGTAGAGGCAGTCTTCGCGGCAGGCTTAGTGGACGTGGAAGCAGTCTTTGCAGGAACCTTCGGCTTGGCGGGAGCTTTCGGCTGGTTTCCAGAAGAACGCAGAACGCCTGTGCTTTGTTGAGCAGACTCTTTTTGAGCCAAACGCTCTCGACGCTTCATGTCGGCAATTGCCGCTTTCTCAGTAGCAGTTAAAGCCCTGCCAGTAACAGACGCAGCTTGACGATCAATCTTTGCTTGCTCACGAGCACGAACACGCTCTTTGCGAGCCTCTTCATTCTTTGCGATCTGCCGCTCTTTTTCTTTCTTGAGACGAGCAGCACGCTCTTTGCCCTCGGCTTCGCGCTGCTTGAGAATCTCCATCCCTTTGCGTCTTCGGTTTACTCTGCCTTGAGGATCGTCCCTGCTTTCGGATCGTGGGAAGTCGCCACTGATGTATCTACCAGTGGTCTTGAACAAACCCAGTAGCCCGCCACCTTCTTCATCTAAAACATCACTGGCTATTTGCTGGCGGGTTCTGTTGTCGTATTTGGTATTAGCCATACGAAGCTCCTAATAATATGCGCGCCTATCTCGGTAGACTTCTTCTTCATCCTCGTCAGAATAAAGATTGATAAAGTTACCCTGTCTGAATCTTAGTATTGCCTGCGTCGTAGTGTCTACATAATCATCGTGCGGTGCAAACGGAAATGCAGCACACTCCTCAATCACCTCGTCCGCAAAAATACGGTCAGGTGCCCATACCATCCCAGCCTCAAACACAGGACTCACCGCGTGAACACGCGACATCTTGTCATTGCCCCTGGAAGGCCGGTAATTCACCACAGGAATGCCCATCGCCCTCAACTCGTGCGTCAACGGCGTGCCACTCGCTTGAGCCTCAATCAACACCATGTCCGGGTTGAACTCAACATACTGCTCTTGCGCAACAGCCTTCAACTCAGGAAAGTCCCATCGACCCTTCTGCGCATCCAACAAGATAATCGCATCACCCATGCCTTCCTGCGGCGAAAATACACCCCAGGTGGTGATAGCGGAGTAGTCCGCCGTCTCCTTCTTAGAAAACGCCGTATCATACGACTGAATAACATAATGACACGCAGGAGGATCTTCAGCTTCCCATAGCTGCCACCACTCCCGCTTGATAATCGCACCCTCTTCCGACGTAGGGTTCTGCTGATACTGCGCATTCCACTTGGAAACAGGGATCGACGCCTTAACTGCATCCAATTCCTCCTTCTTCCAAAACTCAGGCCACAACACATTGCCCGAATCTTCAAAAACAGCAGGCAGTTCAACCACCTCCCACTGGTCAGAGTGCGTCTCCGTCTGCCGATTCAACAACCTACCCGTCAAATCCGCCGTATTCCATCGAGTCATCACAATAACAATCGCACCACCAGGCTGAAGTCGCTGTCTGGGCCCCGATGTGTACCATTCGTAACAGGAATCCAGCAGATTGATCGACATCGCGTCCTGTTCAGAGTGCGGATCGTCAATAATCAGCAAATCTGCACCCCTACCCGCTATGGCACCACCCACACCTGCCGCAAAATATTCACCACCCTGGCTCGTTTGCCACTTTCCTGCACTTTTTGAGTCAGAGGCCAAGGATACCTTGGGAAAAATATTAGAATACTCGTCTGAATCCATCAGATTACGCACCTTGCGGCCAAAATTGATCGATAAATCAGCCGTGTGCGTGGTCTGCATGATCTTCATGTCAGGATTCAAGCCCATCACCCAAGACGGAAAGTAGATCGAAGCGAACTCAGACTTCGTATGACGGGGCGGCATGTTCACAATCAACCGCTTCAACTCACCCTTCGCCACACGGGTCAACTTCTCCGCAATGATCCGATGGTGATCACCCTCAATGAAACTCGGCCAGATGTACCGTATGTACTCCATGAACGAGTCCTTGGCCTTGTGCTGCGTATCAAGAAGCGTCAGGCGCTCCTGCAACATCAAAATCTCTTTCATCTCACCTTCAGAGAGGTGACTGAGGTTAGCCATTTCTATTTTTCATAACATTATGGGTGGGGAACGTTATATATACACTAACACTATACGCTGTGCTGTATAGGGGGTGGTGGGGTCGCGACAAGTCGCGGTCTTTTTTTGGGTGCACGTCCTAGGGTACCTAGGCCGCGCGCAGGTTATGCAAACTGTTAGGCTGAGCGGACGACTGAGTGGCGCGATGGAAGGTCGCGACGATGTGAGCGCGGAAGTTTGACATGGGGGAAGGCCTGCGAGGCCATGCAAATAAATGCAATTTAATTATCCGTTTTGCTTGTGCGTTGTTTCATAATTTGCTAGATTGCACTTGTGCAATGACGCACTGAAACAAAAGGCAAACAAAATGGAATCACTCAAAGATCTAATCGCAGCGCAAAAACTTTTGAAGTTTGAGATATCGCAAACAAAGAAAGCAAAAGAGTTGGCTGCTATCGAGGCCGCGATTGCCGCAGCAATGTCACCAGCAAAAGACCGCGCCAAAAAGATCGCGGCGCGAACTGGTCGGAATGAAGGCAAGATGCAAATCAATGGCGAGATCGCCAAGTACAAGGTCACACTGGCTCAGGTCAAAGCCCACGAGCGCACTAGTGTCCGCATCGACATGGTCTAGGCATCAACGTGCTGGGCATCCAATCGGGTGCCCATTGCGATGCGGCCTCGCATCAATTAGAATGTAACGACAAAGCAAAAGGATAAAATGCTATGACCGATATCAACACCGACGGCACCAGTCTGCGCGGGCACTTTCAAATGCCATACGCCAAACTGGTCGAGCTTATAGGCGAGCCCAATGACGAAATCGATGGATACAAAACCGATGTTGGTTGGGCCTTCGAGCGCGATGGCGTAGTGGCCACAATCTACAATTGGAAGAATGGCCCGAACTACATTGGTCGCGGCACCATCGAGGACATAGACGAATGGAATGTCGGTGGCCATAGTAGTGGCGCAATGGACGTGGTAAGCGCGCTACTGATGCAACGATAACCAACCGGGGGCTCCGGCCCCCACTCCCAACCTGATCCACGGATCAAATCAAAAGGAAAGCAAACCAATGGCAAACCCATTCGGAAAAACACGCGACGTTGAAAACCCATATGCAACATATGTGGGATATCACCACGAGATAGGGCCAATGGAAATTCGCATACTGAAACGCTACAAAGGCTCAGTAGAGGCCGAGAAAAAGAACCAGTACTCGCGGTGGTTCACTGCAGCCAAGTCGGATGCGACATTCGGCAGTTGGGAATACGGCGACCAATACGCTGGGATGATTCAATCATGCTATCGGCTGTCCGATGCTGAGCCTGAATGGCTAAAGCAATATCGCGATGCCGAAGGCCTAGTCTAATCAACCTGGGGGCTTCGGCCCCCATTTTTTTGCGCGGACCAAAGCCCGGCGCCCGGAGCCTGGCATCGAGCACGGGCTCGCAGCCGGGACGCCAGGCCTCAGGAAAAATATATATAAATGCCTAGAGGCCGCAAGCCTGGCAGGCCGCAGGCTTTGCCTGCAGACATATATAAAACGCCCAAAGCCGCAAGCCTGGCGGGCCGCAAGGCAGGCCATCGGCATATGCAAGGCACCAAAAAAATGTGCAAATGCCTAGCAAAATTTGCTAAAATCGACGCAACAGCTAAGCAATTGGCTGACAACAAAAGGAAACAAAAGGATGAAAGTATCAGAAGCACGCGCCGCCGTGGGCGGACTATCAAAGACTAGCAAGATGCCTTGCAAGTCATGGGGCATTAGCGCCAAGGAATGCAAAACCGGCGGCAAGCTTGCCAAGGTAGAGGGCACGGTTTGCCATGGCTGCTATGCGCTGAAGGGCGCATATGTTTGGCCGGTAGTGGAAAAAGCGCACGCCAAACGGCTAGACGCAATTTTTACTACTGGCTGGGTCGATGCCATGGTAACCGCCATCAATGGCGACGAATTTTTCCGCTGGTTTGACAGCGGCGACATTCAAAGCGACGAACACCTAGCCAATATCGTGCGCGTAGCAATCGCGACACCAAGCACCAAGCACTGGCTACCTACAAAAGAGTATCTGATGATTGCGCGATTCATGCGCAAACACGGAAGCTTCCCAAAGAATTTAGTGGTACGGGTATCGTCGCCCAATATCGACCAAGCACCTATCAAGCACTACCAGCACACAAGCACGGTTCACACTGGCAAACCGTTTGGCCGTGAGTGTATCGCGTACAAGCAAAACAACGAGTGCAAAGATTGTCGCGCATGCTGGAATCCACGCATCAAAAATATTAGCTATCAATACCACTAAGGAGACACCACCATGGCCATATGCTGGAAAAACTACATACATGCGGAAGCAATTTTTACTTTCGCAAACCACGAGCAAGAAATGGGAGAGCAGAATTTCAAGCTTGGCGTGACCGAGTCGGAAGACAAGGTTATCTCTGAACTGATTCTGTCAATGTTCGATTTGGAAAACAAAGAAGAACGCGAGCTGGTAGGTGATATCGTCAAGGTATCGTTCTGCCTTTCCAACCTCCAACACCCTCACAAGATGACCGACAAAGAAGCCGAGCAACTGTGGAAGCTTCCCGTAATGAAAGCTTTCCTTGAGCGCAACGGCAAGTACTACTTCGACGAGGAGCAGCGCGACGATGTCGAGTCATCCATCAAAGTACTGTTAGATAGTTGGGCGGGTTACTACGATGAATGGGCTGAGAGGAGAATATAGTTTGAAAACCTACTTCGTTTCAGTAGAAATCAAAGAGGTTCACACCTACGAAGTGAAAGCTAATAGCGAGGAAGAAGCTTACAACTTGATAGACGATGCGAGCTTGGAAGAACCGACCAAGCCGGTAGACTTCAATACCGGCGAGCCAATACCTGGCGTCGAGTACGGCGACTGCATGGTCCGATACATCTACACATACACGGACATCGAGGCGGGGGAGTAATCCCCCAAGCCTCTCGGCCCGACGCCGTGATCCTCGGATCGCCCAAGGCCGCAAGCCGCAAGTATATATATTCGATCAAGGCCGCAAGGCCGCAAGCCCGCAATCATGCCTAAAAAATCGCAAAAGGCCGCAAGCCCTCAGGCGCACGCACGGCCCCGTACAAGGCCGCAAGGCCGCAAGCCTACGCAAACCCCTAGGCGGGCGAGAAAACGCCTCAAATCAAACGCTAGACCCCTTGTGGGAGGGGTGGGGAGCGACTAACCCCCACAACCCCCCACATTTTGGAACATTTTTGTCGATACTCATAATTCTCTATTGACATAGAACACCAAAGCATTATTATCGAACGCGCATAGCAAACAAAAGGAGTAAGCAAATGCAATTTAAAGAATGGCCAGCAACAGAAAACTCACTGACTCAAGCAGTGAGAGAAATGATTACCCACGAGATCGACATCATTCACGAGAGTGATTGGTGGAAAGAGATGATTGATGAAGCTGTAGATCGCAGGCTCGCTGAACGCGAACAGGAGGCTAAGTAATCATGGCACCACGCAACAACAAACCATTCCAACCCAAAGACCTTGACCCTACGCTTGCAGCGATAGAGCCACGCTCTACCATGGAACTCAAAAACCTCAGTCACAACGTGACCTTCTCTGAAGAGACACACTGCTTCCGAGCATCTGTCTACATCAACGGCAAGCGCATGTTCTCTGCCTCCAACCGTGGGTGCGGTGGAGCAAACGAATACTCATCACTAGGCCATCGTGGCGAACTTTCAGATAGCCTCAGGTATTTACCCGAAAGAAGAGAGTTGTGGATTAAAAAAGATAAAGAGGCCTTTGACGAAGCCATGGCAATCGCCCGCGAAGAAGCCAAGCAATACACACTCAAGAAGATTGAGTTAGGCGAAGACCTGCAGTGGGCGATAGATGCATTCGGTGATGGCAAGAGTGACGAGCTAATCGATTGGCTGATCACGGATCTGATCAACGAACAACTAACGCTAAAAGAAATGCGCAAGACGTTGAAGAAGAAAGTCACAGTCTATGACCCCAAGAGCAACGACATCTTGCACCTTGGCAGAGATAAGCCCACCGATGAGATCTTAGAAAAATACAAGGCTCACTTCATCCTACAGCGCAACGACAAGAACGCCAAAGATTGGGTATGGCTCAACATGATCCCCGAATCAGAAGCCTACAAATATTGGAGGACTGCATCATGAGTTCAATCGACGGCAAGATTTCCTGTGACCGCTGTGGTGAGTACAACCATGAGCGCAGTATGGTGTTTCACGGCACCACCTCCATGTGCATTGGATGTGATGACGAGGTCGAAGAGTTGGAAGAGATGTACGGCCTGAACAAAGAGCAAAGGCTTAGCCGTCTTGGTCTTGCCACATCGATTCCTGACGCCACTGTTTCTGACACCACCTTTGATGTTTATCCATCAGCTTACGCAGTTGCTGACGAAGACATCTTCTTCGCATGCGACGAGTGCGGCACGATGACTGCTGAGCACATGCTTGCATCAATCGAAACTAACACGGGCATGCGTAACTGCTGCCCGATGTGCTACAGCGAATGCTACGAAGATTCTCGTGGTATTGATGTGCTTGACAGCAATCTGACTGAGTACACCATCCGCTACCTTGAAGTGATCAAGCACGAAGTGAAGGTCACGGCCATGAGCCGTGCCCAAGCGGAGCGCATCACGTTGTCTGGGAACAAAGAGTTTGCTTTGCGCACAACCCGACTACCTCAGACCATTGGCAAATCAATAGTTAAGGAGACTAATGATGTTAAATCTTAGAATTCGTTTTGTGGACGGCAGGGATGACTTAGTTGTCCCATGCCCAATTAACTACGGCAACTACTGGTGCATGTTCCAGTATCTATCTGAGTTGTTACGCACCAGATGCATCCATGAGGATGAGGTCCGAGACGTGAATACGACTGAGCTTCCGTTTACTGAGGTCGCATAGCCATGGACGACCTCATCTCATCAACAGACCCCTACGAGAAAGAAACTCGTGGGGGCATGAGAGCCAACTCATCCACGATGCACCAACACAAAGTTGAGCGTGAGTTCACATGCTTGTGGTGTGGTGTG
>UEXN01001132.1_pt1 | contig 22571 bp, 29 predicted proteins | sample 1796711 | NCBI WGS metagenome assembly UEXN01 (sample SAMEA4772470, study PRJEB27181) | metagenome | reverse complement strand
TTGAAAGGAAGAGGAGTAAAGAAATAATGCCACGACCAAAGAAAAAAGACCAGTTCAAGCCTAAGTACGCTAGGGCTAAGGACAAAGAACAGTCTCCAGAAGAAAGACTAGCAGACGCTATAGCTAGTCAGGACAGAGGCTCTGAATCACTACTCTATTTGCTAGAGTCTATGCGATCACCTACCTCTCAGGAGCGTAGAGCAGAAGCATTCGATCCTAGTAGACGGTTCACCCCTATGGGTAGAGCTTTTGAAAAAAGCGGAAGGGCTATGTATCAAGGGCCTTCAGATACCGAAGGGGAATACAGAGGCTCTGGAGCCCTCCCCACTAGACAGGATATAGCGGAGATTACTGGCGGTAGAGGAGAAACAAGCTCAAGGGGTGAAATCCAGGTAGCTAAGATGCTAAGAGACCCAGGAGTTATGAGATACTTCATGGATCTGTACGGAGAATCAGGAAAACAAAGAAAAGCAAATACAGTTTCTCTTGGCGGTGAATCCAGAAAAGAGGATGACTGTCGGCCAGATAGAACTGGTAAGATACCAGCTAGCTGTAAGGGCCAGAAGGATGCTTACAATTAATGGGTAGTAAAAACTACTTCAACCCTAGGCTTAAGCGGATTAACCCTGCGTATATTGCAGAGAAAAATAAATTCAATGAGGTTAAGCAAAAATCTAACGCTAAAAGAAGTGGTGAAGTCAAACACCGCGACACGAAGGGGGATAGATAACACCCCTGATCAGTGGGCAATCAACAATATCCAGGCTGTAGCGGACCATATCTTTCAACCAGTACGTGATCACTTCGGTGTACCTATCGGGGTTACCTCTGGTTTTCGATCAAAAGAATTAAACAAGGCTATCGGGGGTAGTAAATACTCTCAGCATATGATTGGGGAGGCTATTGATATAGACGCCGATATATACGGGAGGGTCACTAACTCAGAAATATTCGACTTCATAAAGAAGAACTTAGAGTGGGATCAGATGATATGGGAGTTCGGCGATGACGAAAATCCTGCCTGGGTTCATGTCTCTTATAAAGAGTCAGGGAAGAACAGGAATCAGATCAAGCGAGCTTACAGAGACGAAAAAGGAACCTATTATAGAGTAATCTAATGGCAAAGCAATTAAACAATTTCGCACCTGAGGAAAACAAAGTTTCTCGACCAGGAGTGCACGCTAAGACAAAGACGTCAAGCAATAAGCGTAGTAAAAACTACAAGAAAGCCTATAAAGGGCAAGGGCGTTAAAGTGAGTTATAAAAACGCTGTACCGCTAGCCTACCTTTCTGCGTCATCGCATAGCGAACTCTGTAGTTATATTTTGTCTCATCACGGAATAAGTGATCCTCTAGAGTCTGGGACGGCGTAAGTTTATCGAAGTGTTTATACAGGTACCCGCCAGATACTAACGGGTATATCATTCTGTCGGCTAGGTTCTTTTTATACATACCGTAGTTCTCTGCCACCCACGATATAGTAAAGAATTCCAAATCGTAAACGAACAGCATTAAATTAAGGTAAGACCTAGTAAGGTCTGGATTGCTATCCAGGAAGTCGTGTGTAGCACTACGTAAATTCTTTAAGTGGTTGTTCTTTACGTACTTGTCTGGAAGCTTTGACACCTCTCTAAAGAGTCTTGTCTTTTTAACTGTTGACTTAGGCATCTGAATTGTGTCGTATATTTGACTTAAACAAATTTACATCATGAACCCGAAAGACACCCTCTTCTTTGCCGAAATGTATTCCCTCGTCAAAAAGATGGAGGAGACGATTGATGAGTTCGAAATGAAAGACCGCACCCTGGCCTCTATTGTAGTAGGGGTGATAGACTTTGATTCCGTTGAGGACGGTGACGAAAGCGCAGAAATGAAAACAATGTACAGTTTTAACCTAGAAAGTAGATCGGAGCTAGAGACATTAAAGAGTGTAATGGACACCGCGTATTCGGAAGACGAATCATTAGATGATCTCCTTGGTGACTTGGGTATATCCCTAAACTAAGATGGAAGGACTTATTAGAAAAATTGTCGTAGGCAAGGAGCCTAAAGACGGCATGGCTTATTATATAGGTATGAAGGCTGGTAGAGGATCTGTTTCCGCTATACTGGAAGATGATCATCACCTCCATAAGTTTGGTAAAAAACGATACCTTGTATATATTGAGAACGACGAGGGCACCCTCCTTTGGAAATCCATAGATGAGATGCCCTGTATGCTTGAATTTGATTTAAACTTTTAATTTATGAAAACACTTGATTTGTTTGTTGTCGAGATAGAAAAGCTCGTCAACGATACGATCACGACCGATAGTGGTCTTGAACTTTATATAGACAATAGATTCAATGAATTCAAAAACAGAACCACAGAAGCCGTCGTCGTTTCTGCACCGCTTAAATACAATACGGGAGTCAAAGCTGGTGATACACTTTACTTCCATCACCTTGTTGTTGTTAACGATGGTCAGCCTCTTACTGGTGAGGATAATCACTATCTTGTTCGATTCGATCCTACTGCTACCATTAATAATCAAGCTATTGCTTACAAGTGTCAGGAGACTGGGAGGGTACGTCCGCTGGCGGGGTGGTCTCTTCTTGAGGGAGTGGAAGAAAAGAAAGAAAAGCAATCGGATGTCATCGAGGTTGTTACGCTTAAGGAATCGCCTGTCACTAAAGGCATGGTCGCATTTACGGCGCCTTGGGTGGATGAACTAGGATTGAAGGTGGGGGATGTAGTCGGATTCGCTAAGAACATGGACTACAGGATTAGTATTGACGGTAAGGAATACTACCGCACCCGCTCCGAAGACCTGTTATATAAAGAGATCTGATGGCAAGCAAGTTTACCACTGTAAGCGCCGCCAGGAGGCTCATGCAAAGCATGGAGGTGGCGATCAATAACATGATCGAGGAAGTCAAAAAGCCAGTAGACCCCGAAGCGGGCGGCTCTGCGCGTAAGGCCGAGCTCCAATCCATAAAGCAAACTGCTATCGACTGTAAAGAGCTTTTGGTGGAGCGCCAGAGGCTAGAACAAATGGTTAAAGAACTAAACGACAATGGAGAAATCGAAAAAGACAAAGACTACTCAGGAGGATTCGCAGAAAGATTCTCCAAGTAGCGCGAGCGGACTCATATACTGGGACGACTATAACTTTGATAATCAGTCAGTTACGACCGATCACATAAAAGTATACTTTAAGCTCTCTTAGCTCAGTCGGTTAGAGCATCCGACTCATAATCGGCAGGTCCCAGGTTCAAGTCCTGGAGAGAGCACATGCACCAGTAGCTCAGTTGGATAGAGCATCTGCCTTCTAAGCAGACGGTCACAGGTTCGAATCCTGTCTGGTGTACCAATTAAATTAAACAATATGCCCGATCTTATTTGCAAGAAGTGTAAAGCAGAAAAATCTGTAAGAAGCCTAACCATGAAGTTCCGAAATGGTAGTGTTTACTACCCTGAAGGACAGTGTGAGTGCGGTGAACAAATGGAGATTAAAAACCCTAAAGAAGGCGTACCTTCGCTGGGAAGGATGAACTCACACGGACAGAGTTATTGATGTCTAATTTAATCGACATAGAAGGTTATGAAGCTAAGGGGATTAAAATCGACCCTAACGGTACAGAAGGAGAAACTATCGAGCTCCACGGGTTACTCGTGGTACTACCGAAGAAACCGCGCAAATCGGAAATTCTCTTCCATAACCAACCAAAGAAGTTGCAGCTGTGGAAACGCATACCTATGCCAGAGGAAATGCGTAGGATACGCAGTATGGATGAGTGGTTCGAAAAGCCTGCCGAGTTTCGGAACAAGTTTCGTTCTTACGTCGAACAAGAGTTTCAGCGTAGGCGTGACGGTGTATGGTTTTACAATAATGGGGAACCTACGTATATTACAGGGAGACACTATATGTTTCTACAATGGTCTAAAATTGATATCGGATACCCATCATACCTTGCTTTCCAAAAAGACATCTTTACGCACATGGCTGCTTGTGAAGCTGATCCTCGTTGTTTCGGTCAGCTTTATACTAAGTGCCGTCGTTCTGGCTACACTAATGTATGCTCTTCTGTCCTTGTGGATGAAGCTAGTCAAGTTAAAGAGAAGCTTCTTGGCATACAGTCGAAAACTGGTAAAGACTCGCAGGAGAACATATTTATGAAGAAGGTGGTTGCGATTTTTCGTAGCTACCCATTCTTCTTTAAGCCTATTCAGGACGGTACCACAAACCCCCGTATGGAGCTGGCATTTCGCGAGCCCTCTAAGCGTATCACAAAGAATAATAAGACTTCTCAGATCGGCGATGCCCTGAATACAGTAATTAACTGGAAGAACACCACTAATAACGCATATGACGGGGAGAAGCTACATATGCTGTACCTCGATGAGGCTGGTAAATGGGAGAAACCTACTGATATCCGAGAAGCCTGGAGGATTGAGCGCACTTGCCTGATCGTGGGTAAAAGGGTAGTGGGAAAGGCGCTTGTAGGTAGCACGGTAAACCCAATGAACAAAGGAGGGGAGGAATATAGAGAGCTGTGGGCTGACTCTGACCCCAACGAAAGAAACCAGAACGGTAGAACCAGGTCTGGACTATACAGAATATTCATACCAGCGTATGCCGCCCTAGAAGGTTTCTTTGATGTGTATGGGAATGCTATAGTTGATGATCCCTCCGAAAACGTACACATACATGGTATAGACGGGGAAATCATTGATCAGGGAAGTAAGACCTATTTAAAGAACGAACGAAGCTCGTTTAAAAACGACCCCTCTGAGCTTAACGAGATAATTAGGCAGTTTCCTTTTACAGAGGATGAAGCCTTCAGAGATAGTATTGAGGGAAGCCTGTTTAATATCGGTAAGATATACCAGCAGATAGAGTTTAACGAGGATATGTTTCCTAACCCAGTAGTGAGGGGTAATTTTGTTTGGAGGAATAAAGACGAGGAGGTTGTGTTCTCCCCAGATCCAAACGGTAGGTTTAGGGTTTCCTGGATGCCACCAGATCATTTAAGAAATCAGAAGAAAGACGAACGAGGCAAAAAGGTGGCCCCTAACGGGCATATCGGCGTTGGCGGGGTTGACTCATATGATTTAGACGCTACGGTTGACGGAAGGGGCTCTAAAGGGGCTCTACACCTATATAATAAGTTTAGTATGGATGCCCCAGCAAATATGTTTGTAGTGGAGTATGCTTCTCGTCCAGACCTAGCTAGTATCTTTTATGAGGATGTTCTGATGTGTGCTTTCTTTTACGGATATCCTTTGCTTGTAGAGAACAACAAGTACGGTATCGTAAGGTACTTTGAGTCAAGGGGTTACGACGGTTACTTAATGGATCGTCCTGACTTCCTTAAGACAGGGAACTCTTCGGTGAATGTGAGAACTAAAGGGATCCCATCTAACTCACAGGATGTTATACAGTCTCACGCCCAGGCTATCGAAGCATACATACACGACCACGTAGGTATAAAGGCTGAGACTGAGGAGTTTGGGAACATGTACTTCAACCGAACTCTAGAAGATTGGATTGCGTACAAGATTGACAAGCGTACTAAGTTTGACTTAACTATTAGTTCTGGATTAGCACTTCTTGGTGCTCAAAAAGCTAAAAAAGAAAAGGTTGTTTCTAGCTTTAGTGATAAGAAGTTTTTTAGGACTCACAAGCCAAAAGCTTGGCACTTCTAGTTTTACTATATTTGCATTGAGTTATAAGAACTCTACTCATTGCAGATGCACAGTAACAACAAAAAATCTAGCTTTCCAGACCCGCTAGCTCCGTCTGAGCAAAAACAAAGCAAAGCTTACGGTCTTAGTTACGCTAAGGCTGTATACAAGCAGTGGGGTAAGATGGACCAACAAAACTCCATCTTTGGAAACAGAAAGAAAACGTTTGAAAGAAACAGACGATACGCAAACGGAACACAAGACACGGCTATTTACAAGTCTCTTCTTACCTCACTAGATCCGAACAATGGTGACGGAAGTATGCTCAATATTGACTTTACTCCAGTACCAATTCTACCTAAGTTTGTGCGTATTGTGGTCAATAAGATCCTGTCTTTATCTCCATATCCAAACCTGGAGGCTATCGACCCTTTATCTTCTTCTGAAAAAGATAAGGAGCGAAGAAAAATCGAGATGATGATCCAGGCTAAGCAACAGCTTGCTAAGATCGAAGAGAAGACTGGGGTTAGCGTGGGGATGAAGTCCTCAGAGATTCCAGAGACACTGGAGGAGGCTGAGATCTTTATCGGTAATAACATCAAGTCGTCTTCTGAGATTGCCGCCCAGATAGGCACTAACCTAACACTTGAGTGGAACGACTTCAATGACTCTACTTTACGTAGATGCGTGAATGATCTTGCTATTACTGGTATGGCTGTGGTCAAGCGTTCTAACGACCCTAACTACGGGATTAAGACCGACTATATAGACCCCATAAACTTCGTCCATAGCTTTACAGAAGATCCAGACTTCGGTGATCTTACATACGCTGGTCATGTGCGTTACGTCCCGATCCAGGAGTTGAAGCGCATGGCGGGAGACCAATTCACTGAAGAGGAGTTTAAAGAGATAGCAGACAAGGCTCAGAAGAAGTATGGTTACGATGCAAGTAAGCTAACTCAGTCGTCTTATGATAGGGTGAACAACCAGTCTAACTTTGGATACGATGAGTATATGGTTGAGGTATTGGACTTTGAGTTCATGTCTGTCGATCACGAATACTTTGAGAACAAAGAAAGCAGATATGGCAATATAGGTTTTTACTCTAAGGGTGAAAATTACAAAGGCCCTCAAAACTCTGTATTTAACAGAGATGTGGTAAAACTTGAGTCTGCTTCTGTCTACGGAGGCTGTTACGTTCTTGGAACTGACTTCTTGTTTAACTACAGCAAGAAGAACAACATACCTAAGAATATCCACGACATCTCTAAGACTAACTTGTCTTACTCGGTTTGTTCTACGAACATTCTCGACATGATGCCTAAGTCTATGGTTGACAGCTGCATTGGTTTCGCCGATCAGTTGCAGCTTACGCATTTGAAAATCCAGCAGGCTGTTGCTAAGGCGAAGCCAGACGGAATCATTATCGATATCGAGGGACTAGAAAATGTGCAGCTAGGTAAAGGTGGTGAACTGCAACCTCTTGATCTTCATGACATTTACGAGCAGACTGGTGTGTTCTACTATAGAAGCAAGAACCCAGAGGGAGGTTTTCAGAACCCACCTATCAGGGAGATCGGTAATAGCATTCGAAACATCAACGAGCTTATAGGTCTTTACAACCACTACCTGCGCATGATCCGTGATGCTACGGGTATTAACGAGGTGATGGATGCTTCTTCACCAAAGGGAGATGCCTTGGTTGGTGTAAGGCAGCAGGCTTTGGCCGCAGCCAACAACGCTATATATGACATCACTAATTCATCTATGGTGCTGTACAAGAAGGTTTGCAGCGACATCGTTAAGTGCTTGCAGGTAATTCACCCTGACTCTATTCTGTATCGTATTTACGAGAATGCCATTGGAGCGGAGAATATGTCTGTTTTGAGTTCTTTCAAGAACCTAGCGATGTATAACTTCGGTGTACGTGTAGTAAAGGAGATGGAAGAGGCTGAGCGTCAGTATCTTGAGCAGAACATTCAGATCGCTTTATCCCAAAAAGAAGTTGACCTAGAGGACGCGATTGCTATTCGCCAACTCAAGGACATCAACCAGGCCGAGCGTTTGTTAATAGTGCGTCGCAAGAAGCGTATCGCTATGAATCAGCAAATCGCCATGCAAAACTCTCAGCAGCAGGCTCAGATTCAGCAAGCATCTGCTCAGGCTACATCTCAAGCTAAACAGCAAGAGATGCAGATGGAGGCACAACTAAAAGCTCAAGAATTACAGCTTAAGACTCAGCTTGAGGCTCAGCTAGAGGAAGTGAAGCACGGGTTTAGAAAAGAGATTGAGATGATCAAAGCTCAGGCTACGCTTGGATTCAAAGAGGACGACGAAAACTTTAAGGAGAAGCTCGAAGTGCTTAAAGAAGACAGGAAGGACGACAGGGTTAAGAAGCAGGCTGTTGAGCAAAGCAAGTTGCTTTCTCAGCGTCAGGGAGAAAGAAGTGAGCTTCCAGAAGAATCAGGAGATATTACATCAGAAATACTAGGCTAATATGGATAAGGTTTTAAACTTAGACAGGTCACAGCGTCTTGATTTAATATGTAGAAAAGGGGACACGTTTACACTTAATTTAGAGCTTAAAGACGAAAACAATGTGGCTTTAGATCTCAACGACCAAAGAAATAAATACACTTTTAAGATGGATGTCCGACCCAGCGACACCTCTGAGTTGAATATAGTTGATGTAACCCCTAAAATTTCTGTTGACACCCCTGGCTTGGTTACTTTCTCTGTTGATGCCGATAACATGACTATGGATTCTGGTCTTTATGTTTATGACATTCAACAAACCAGGACCGATGGCGCCACATCTACTGTCCTTTCTGTAGATACCTTGATATATGGTACATTTAAGGTAAATGAAGACGTAACTACCGACTCAGTTAGGTAATGGCAAAGGTTAAGATTACATTATCGAAAGGTCCTCAGGGGCCTCAAGGACCACAAGGTCCTTTAGGTCCAGTCGGTCCTTCTGGGCCTCAGGGTATTCAAGGCCAACCAGGAGTTGACGCTAGTCCTATAAACAACATTAACGACATTGATGGAGTTTCCATAGACTTCAATACTGCAAACTTATCAACCTTAGGGCTTGAGGGCGTTGGTACTCTTAACCCAAAGTCATATAGATATCTAACCTGGGATCCAGTAGACAACATCATTAAGCTTTCTGAGGACGCTCCTGATACTTATGTTGTAGCAGGGACTTCGGGTAGCCCATCTCCTGGTAATCAGTTTGTAAACCCTATATTTGCTTCTATTAATGGAGGAGGGGTTTCAAATGTTTTTGCGGCCAGTGGGGTTATATCGGTAAATCAATCTAGTCAAATACCCAGCTCTGTTAACCTGTACGTAAACGGTAACGCAAGATTTAATGGAGCTATACAGGTAGGCGACACATCTAGCGTTTCTTACTCTTTTCCAACCGCAGATGGGTCTGCTGGTCATTTCCTTAAGACAGACGGAAACGGTCAATTATCGTTTGCCGAAGCTTCCTCGCTTTCTTTAGGTACCACTAGCACTACTGCTCTTGCGGGAGACACAACAACAATCACTCCCTCGCAAGCAAGCGCTATAACAGCCAACACTTTAAAAGTTGGTTACACAGATGCGGCTGTAGACTCTAGAATAGGAGCAGCTAATATAGAAGACCTAAGCGACGTGCCTACGATGGGAACGGCGGGTCAGGTGTTGGCTGTTAATTCAGGAGCTACAGCTTTGGAATATGTATCGCAGTCAGGAGGAGGAAGCTCCCCGTGGACAACCACAGGTAGCGACATCTACTACAACACTGGTAATGTAGGTATTGGCACAACCTCACCTAGCCAAGCCCTTCACGTAAGCGGTACGGATAAGCACATCTACATTGAGGACGGTAACCTGAAGCTAGATAGGAATAACGAAGGCAGAATTGAGTTCGGTATTTCTGGTCAGATGTGGGGGGAAAGCAACGGAAACACTGTTTACCTTCAGAAAAGCGGAAACAATCATAGGATTGATTTCGGCACGCAAGTCGGAACCATAAAGGTTTTAGACACTTCTGTAAATAACGATTTCTTCACAATAACCACAGAAGGGTTTGAGTCTTATAGCGGCAGCTATTTTAAGTACGTTCAGCACAATGCGGCTAACAACAACAGCGGTAAGGTATTAGAGTACAGCAACGACGGTGCATCAGTTAACAGGGGTCTTGTTCAAGTCAACGGAGACCTCAAGGTCAATGACTACACGACGGGTAGTGCGGTAGAGAAAATCAAGCTCGGAAACGACGGGAAAATAAAAGCCCTTTTTGGTACAGAGAATGTTCTTATTGGTGATGCTGGAACTAACATAACTGGTTACTCCAACACCGCTGTTGGTTCATTCACTCTTAGAGACGCTACTTCGGCTAATCAAAACGTAGCTATTGGTCAGCAAGCTCAGAGGTATACAACTGGAAATTACAACGTTACGGTTGGTACTCAAGCCAATATGTATACCACTGGCGCTAATAATGTAGCGGTTGGTGGTTTGGCGGCGAAGGGGGGTTCTACCTCCACCTTCTCCAACACAACTGCCGTCGGTTATAATGCCCTCAACGCCCTGACCACAGGGTCATCAAACACAGCTATAGGTTATAATTCGGCTAGACTGTCAACAACGTCAAGCAACCTTACGGCTGTTGGTTACGCAGCGCTTCAAGGCAATGTTAGCGGGACTGGGAGCACTGTTATTGGTGCACATGCCGCGACAGTTGGTAGTTTTAGTAATGTGACCGCCATAGGATATGGTTCTGCCCAATATGGTAGTTCAGGTCAATTCAATGCCTATTTAGGAGGGGCTACAGGTAAGTATACCTCTGGAAGCTATAACGTTCTGGTTGGTCAAGACGCTGGAGTTGGGTCTAGCGGATCTACGTTTTCATCCTCTGTAGGTATTGGGTACAGGTCGTTGATCCAATCTACATCAGCAAGTAACAATACCGCCGTAGGTCATCACACTGGTTACTATATTACAACTGGAGATAAAAACACCCTTTTAGGTAGTTTAGCTGGTAAAGGGGTTAGCGGAACATCAACCTTCACGAACACAGTAGCAGTAGGCTACCAAGCTTTGACAGCGCTGACCACAGGGGCCAACAACACTGCTTTCGGTTATCAAGCTGGATTAGCTACAACGACAGGGGCTTCTAACGTTTTCGTTGGTTATCGAGCTGGATCAGCCGTTACTACCGCCTCTAACAAGCTCTATATAGCAAACTCAAATACAGCCACCCCGCTTATTTATGGCGAGTTCGATAACGATTTAGTTAGAGTTAACGGAGACCTTCAGTTAGGCGCACCAGCGCCCAACGCCCCAGACAAGTCACTTACTATTGCTGGGTATTCTGCGGCAAAGCTTGCCTTTAACCTTCATAACGGTTTCGGTAAACCCGAAATATCTGCGAGTTTTGATGGAAGTGTAAAGTTCATAAACCAAGGGGCCAGCTCGACATTGTTAAGTCTGCAATTTGGAGAAAGCGCAAGCAGGCAAGGAGCCATGAAGTTTTTCTCGAATTCTAACGATGCAATGAAGTTTGGGACAAACGCTGCCTATCCCATCGCTTATATTGGACCTAACGAAGAGGGTAACAACTATAATGGAGGTCTACTTATTAAAAGTAGAAATGGCACTTCTGGTACAAACGATTTCTATTTTAGTAAACTAGGTTATTTTGGTGTTGGAACTAAAACTCCTGATCAGAAACTTCACGTTTTGGGTCAGATTAAGGTTGATGACGGCACAAATCCTTTTACATTACCAGCTGCTGATGGAAGCGCTGGTCAATTTCTACAGACAAATGGTAGCGGTGTTGTTACTTGGGCAGCAGCAGGAGGCGGAAGTGGCACAGTTACAAGCATTACAGCAGGCACAGGCTTAGACGGAGGAACCATTACGTCTTCTGGAACGATTGATTTAGCTAATACAGCGGTAACAGCGGGAGCCTATACAAGCGCAAATATCACAGTAGACGCTCAGGGTAGAATTACTGCGGCGGCTAACGGAAGTGGTGGAGGAGGCTCAGGAGGCATTGGTACAGCTGATCAAACGCTTAATGCCGATAGAACTATAGATACTAACGGCTTTAATCTTGATATTGAGTTAGACCCAACAGGCACAGCAGATACCTTTACAATCCACGACGGTACTCACGACCTATTTCAGGTAGATACCAGCACAAGCGGCACACTGTTTAGTGTAAACGATGTTTCTGGATTACCTAAGCTCGAAGTAGATGAGACTGAGGGTGTTATTGCTAAAAGCATTAAAGTAGATGACTCAGCATTAACAGCTGCTGGTCAGTACGGTAAGGGTGCAGAGATTTGGTATCAAGGTACCTCTACCCCAACTGCTGGTAGTGTTTATTACTTAGATAGCTCAGGGAATTGGGCTAATACAGACGCAAGCGCTGTAGCTACAGCTAAAGGTATGCTGTCGGTTTCGGCAGGAGCAGATTCAGACGTTGACGGGATGGTAATTAAAGGATTTGTGTACGTAGGTACCGATCCTGGAGGTAGTGTAGGGGATGTTGTTTATCTTAGCGAGACAGCAAACCAATTAACTACCACTCCCCCAACAACAGCTTCTGCTGTAGTAAGAGTATGTGGTTATAAAGTAGGGACTAACGTCGTTTATTTCGAACCATCTAAGGACTGGATTGAGCTTTCGTAATGGCTATCGATAAGGTAACAGGGACCGCTTGGGCCGATCTGTCCAAGATAAGCAACGTAGCAAAGGCTGACATTGCAAAAGTTGCTGGGCAAGACGCCCCGTCTGGAGTTTCGGCAACTGTAGTGACAGACAACCTATGGATTTCATTTGACCCTAATAATATCAGCGGCACAACGATTACAGATCAGAGCGGTAATAGTAGGCACGGAACACTCACTAATGGAGCCACTGTAGTTTCAAACTACAATGGAGCTACAAAAGCATTCTATACAGACGGCACTAACGACTACGCTCAAAGGGCAACCACAAGCAACCCAAGCACGGGCTTTCCTTACACAATTGAGTCGTGGCATTGTCGTCAGAATTCAGCCAACATGACTGGAAACGCCCCTACTGTGGGTAAGCCTCACAATAGTCGTTATAGGTTTGTTGACCACGGTATCTTCGCTACAGATTACACGGACAGCTACGGCAATAGAGGGGCCTATCACAGATACTACACCAACTCAGCTCTCGGATCAACAAACACTTTTAGCGATTCGCATTTTGCCGACACAACTAATACTGGGTCGAACGGACCGTCCGTTCTTAAAAGTGCAGTAGACACTATAATAGGAACCACGGGTGACAAATGGATACACTTATGTACTGTGTTTTCTTACAACAGTAACAATAGGATTAGCATCAAGGGGTACATAAACGGAACAAAGGTTAAGGATATCGACGGCGACAACGTAGTCGTAAACGGGTCTTCTGTGGGGACCAACGGGGCTTGGCCTTGGGAAGACGGTGGTACGTGTAGCTATGGGTTTGGGTATAGAGAGAGATACACAAGCGCAGACAGCTACCTTAAGGGTCATTGGGGAGATTATCGCCTCTATACAGACGCCTTAACAGATGCAGAAGTACTAAATAATTTTAACGCTACTAAATCTAAATACGGATATTAATATGCATTTTGAAGACAGACACTACGTAATCTTTGACCTCACAGAGGTAGATACGATCGACTTCTCAGAAGTCATGGAGACATCAGCAGACACGCTGAGAAAGAACTTAGCTAACACGCAAAGCTTTGTGAAGTACGAAGGGGACCAACCACCTTCGATAGTTGCTCTTACTACACGCAGTCAGGAATATTCTCACGAAGAGATTATTACGCTGCTCGCTGGGACTGACTGGACCGATCCTAACGCAGAGATCTAAATGGGTGGGTTTGCAAATAATGCACCTATCGTAACCGATGGGCTAGTATTCTATGTGGACGCAGGGAATGATAACTCGTATCCTGGTAGCGGTAATACGTGGACGGACCTGTCAGGGGGTATTAGCAATAGTTTGGCAAACGGTCCTACCTTTGACTCAGGGAGTGGTGGAGGAATTTCGACTGACGGTTCTGATGACTACATAACGCTTCCTACAGGAGTCGTTCCATCTAACACAGACGTTACCATATCTTTTACCGCAAGGAACGACTACACTTCACTTACGACCAACAGGGGTATATTCGCCATAGAAGGAGGAACGGGGAGTAAGCTTCAGTTCTTTCTGGGGGGTACTACGGGTGGCCCCCACGGAAGGGTCGGAACCTACAATGGTAGTGCTTATGGTAACTCACCAGCTGGATATATGCAGTTTCCTATAGGAGAGACGCACTCGTTTACATTGGTAATCGACAGCTCTGGTGACTTCAAACTTTATAAAGACGGAGCTTTAGAGGCATCAGTGTCTGGTATTTCATTCACGGCTAATGCAGCTACTTACCTAGGTCGGTACCCAGCTAACTCAAATCATGGAAAGTTCACCTTTTACAATGCGAGAGTTTACAACAGAGCTTTAACGGATGCCGAAGTACTCCAAAACTACAACGCCCTTAAAAACAGATTCGTATGAGCTACAGCTACGGGAAAAGCATAGTGACGGATGGGTTGGTGTTCTACGTGGATGCAGCTAACGGCAATAGCTATTCAGGATCTGGCAGCACATTTAGCGACCTGGTGGGTAGTGACGATGTAACCCTTTACAACACTCCTACTTACAGCTCGGACAACGGGGGTATATTTTCGTTCGACGGGGTAAATGAAGGTGCGCAGACAAGTACAAGCACGACACTGCTTGACGGCCCTATGTCTATTGATGCATGGGTAAAACCTCAGACTACTGGAGCGGATGGTGCCGTAATTGGAAACTGGCAACAACCAAACGAAAACTTTTTATTGTGGTGGGACATTGGAGTTACTCCAAACTTTAGAGCAATAGCAAGAACATCACCAAGTGTTGTTGTTACTACATCTGAATCAGCAACCCGTGGAACCTTAAACGCTTGGAACCATGTAGGTGTAACGTGGGACTCAACTAACTTAAAAATATATTTAAACGGAACCCTGCAAGAGACTGTATCAACGGGCACTATGTCCACACCAGGTAGTTATCGTGCAAATATTGGGGCTGACTGGAGCGGCACCCCTGGTTCTTCCTCAAGAAACTTAAATGGAGATATCGCAGCAGTAAAGGTTTATAACAGGGTCCTTTCCGCAGATGAAGTTCTTCAAAACTACAACGCACTCAAAAACCGTTTCGTATGAGCGTAAAGAATCGAAATAGCATCGTTACAGACGGGCTATCATACTGCTTGGATGCAGGAAATGAGCTATCGTATTCAGGCTCTGGGACTTCTTCAAGCGATCTCGCAAGCAATCTTGTTGGAACACTTACTAATGGTCCAACATTTGACAGTTCAAATGGCGGGAGCTTTGTGTTTGACGGTTCAGACGACAGCATCCAAGTATCTCACGATAGTGCTATCGCTTTTACTAGTGCGCTTACCAATGAGGTTTGGTTTAAGTTAGATTCTTTCCCTTCAGGGTCGAACCGATACACACTCTGCACTAAAGCGTCTTCATACTATATGAACGTGTCCAATCAAAGAATATCCGTTTACACTTATTGGAGCAACGGGAGTAGACAAAACTCTGGGTATACCGACTCCACTAGTACGCTGTCTTTGAATACTTGGCATCAGGCTGTTTTCACAGAGAGTACAAGCGGTCTAAGAAAGATTTATATCGATGGTCAGCTCGATAAAACAGAACAGAAGGAAGCTAGTATATGGCCCGAACAAAATTTACTTTATGTGGGCGGTAGCGGTGGAAGGTTTTTAGACGGTCGTATTGCCCGCGTAAACCTGTACAACCGCGAGCTAAGCGCCTCCGAAGTCCTTCAGAACTACAACGCATTAAAGAATAGATTTATTTAATTACCTTTGCGCTAAACTTTTTAATTATGGCATTTTCATTTCAATCAAAGTCCTGGTCTATCGAAGGCGAAAAAGAATTCGAGAATCACTTCACGATTCTAAACCCAGCCCTATCTGTTATGCAGGTAAGCGTTCATGAAGATAATGTATACATCGGCATGAAAGCAGTAGAGAACGGGGGTGTGTTTGTGCACAACTTAAACGTTCAGTACAATAACGACGCTGGAGAAACAGATTTGGATGTGATCGTTGACGCAGCAATTGCTCAGGCATTTCCTGAGGCTACCGTCGTATAATACAGTCTACACACTCATAAAGAAGGCCCGCGAGGGCCTTTTTTTATTTTCTTATCTTTGTTTCATGGCTGTAATTGTAGGAGATACCATAGAGATCATTGTTTCTAACCCAACGGTTAAAAACACAATTAGTGTATCAACGCCATCCCCAAACAATACAATTACAGTTTCCCAAGGCTATGTTGCCGCTGTGGGTTCGGGCGGTGGCAGTGGTAGCGGAGGAACGGTGACCAGTATAACTGCTGGGGAGGGGCTCATTGGAGGAACTATAACCTCCGCTGGAACTATAAGCCTTCCAGATACTAACGTAACACCAGGTCAGTACACGTCCGCAAACATTACCGTAGATGAAAAGGGTAGAATTACATACGCCACCAATGGGTCTACAGGCACTGGGAGTGATGGTGAGACGCTAACCACTCAGGTTATAAACATAACCAACAGTGACCCTGCTTTCGATCATATGACCACGCCTATATCTATAGGAACTTCTTTAGAGGATATATTGATTGATATGCTTTCTGTTTACAACACCACTATGATATTTCTCAACTCATTGAGCGTATCTCAGCTTGGTTCTAATGGCGAATGGGGCTCATATCAACAGCTCTTCAACGTACCAGTAAGGGAGGTAGGGGCTGGAATTAGGATAAATGGATTTACATTTAACATACCCGACACTTCAAAAACTCAAGACAATTCCGTTTCTTTTATCGCTAATAATATCGTTCATGAAAGCGGTATTCCTGATAATGTTTTTTCTCCAACCTTATCTACTGTTTTTGAGTCTGTTCCTTCGGCTCCTACATCTAACTTTTTCAAGGTATCTGCTGTAGATGATGGAGGGGGGGAAAGTATAAGCATATTTTCTACAAATAAAGTCATTCAATGGAGAAGAAGGGTTAAGGTCGGGTCCAGCTCAACAGCTTCTCTTGCTGACTCTGCTGCTGCTCAGACATTGTTTGATGGTCTTTCCACAATATTTGACGGATTAATCAATGAGTCTGTCATAGATACATTGGGGGATTCTGGAACAAACACTAATGGAAACTTTACTTATATAATTTATCCAATTGATTTCGGATCTATTTCTAGTATAATTCAGGACAATGGATTTCAAGTCGTTTCTGACTTTTCAGTAATGTTTAACTTATCTACAAACTCCAATATATTTAATATAGAAAATCAATATGGAGTTGTTTCTGAATATTATATTTATAGATCTAACGACTCTGGAGTTTTTGGCGATAACACACCTATATCTATTTCGTTCTAATGCCAGTATTTCCAGGACTAGTAAGGCACAATAACTCTACGGAGGCCATAATAGATGTGACTCAGGATCAAGTAAAGGGTCTTGGTTTATTTGATTCCACCAGCGACAGATCTTCTCTTTCAGATAAAGTACAGACTAACGGGTTCCTTGCCGTAACTCAGGTAAATAATACTTATAAGGCTTTTGTTTACACTGGAAACGATTGGACTAACGATTCTTCCTGGACGGAGGTGGGCTCTATACCAGGCGGTAAAAAGAATGCCGTCCTATCAAAGCTTAGTGATAACCAATTGGACTACGACTGGACTGAGACACCTCAATTTGAGTCTGTTTCCATCACTCAAAACAGTAGCTCTAATTCACCTTCTATTAACCTCTTTAGATCTAGAGGCTCTGAAGGATCCCTAACTGAAACGCAATCTGGAGACGTAATAGCTCAAGTGGCTTTCTTTGGTTCCAGTATAGGTGGTAACCAAGCAACAGCTGGAAAAATGGTATTTACTCAGGTTCAGGCTGCTGGATACGGACCAGGGGTTTCTACTAAAATGGAGCTTTTTGTGGGTAATGATAGTGGCGACGTAGCGGCGCTTACACTAAACGAAGAAAAAGTTGTATCTATTTCAAGGCAGTCTACACCTCCCGCCCCAATCCCTGGAGGGATATACGCCAACACCAGTAATGAGTTGTTTTTTGGGATAGATAATTAATTGTATATTTGCTTAAAATAAGAAAAAATGAGTGCTACTTGGAGAAAAGTATTAACTGACGCTAACATTGCTGGTGGTGTTGCTTCTAGCAACACTTCGAACCTCGCCACAGGTGCTGAGGTTGCTGCTGCTATCGCTGCTGCATCTGCCGCCGCTGGATCTGGCGACATCACGTCTATAGCCCCCTTTTCTTCTGGGGGTATCATTATACATGCGGACCTCAATCTGGATGGAACTTTTAATATAGAGGACGCCACCCAAGGCGCTGCTCAAGTTCAAGTTCAGGCTGGTGATGGAATCACCGTTAACGCAGACGGTGTCTCCGTCGCCTCAACGCTAGCAGGAAATGGTCTCAATATTTCAAGCGGGGTAATGACCGTAGACCTAGGGACTAACAGTGGACTTCAGACTGACGCCTCAAATAAGCTCGTTACTAGGTTAGACCCAAATACGCTTCATGTTGACAGTACCACAGCGGGAATAGACATCAAAGACGGGGGCGTTCAACTGGTTCACTTGGACTCAGGGATGGTATACACTAGCGCCGACAGTGATAGTCTAACATTTACTGATGATACGAAAATTCTTACCGCCTCGGCGATTAACGACAACTTTCCTAATGTATCGACGGCAGTCGGGGCAGAGACCTACGTCCAAATGGGGGCAGGTCAGGTGTTGTCTGTCAATGAGATTAACATCAGCGATCACACAAATTTAGGCACTGCTGTTGCTGCTTCTAATCCTGCTGTTCAGGGTGATGTTGTTATTACCCTTGCTAATAGCACTCTTTCCGCAGAAGCTATAAACCTAGGAACCGACGACGCCGTTAGTTTTGCTGGAGTCACCTCTACCGCTCAACTTAACGTTACCACTGGTGGTGCTTCCATTTCGGGTTCTGTAAATATTCAGGGTGATCTTAGCGTAACTGGAACAACCACTACAGTAAACTCTACAGAGGTCCTTATTGAGGATCACGTAATCACCCTTGCTAACACTAGCTCTACACCTAGCCAATCTGATGCCTCTGAGTCTGGGCTTGACGTATATACTTCTAGTACAGAATCTCACAGACCAAGGTTCGCTTGGATTACACCTCAGTCTTCTAATCTTACTGGATGGAAGGTGAGAGGCCACAACGGTTCCGCCACAGGCACTACAGATGGTCTTGTTGACATATCGGTTATGGACTTTCAAACAGGCCCCCCTACAAGTGGTGCTCAGTCAACTGACCTTTCTTCTGGGGTTGGAGCCTTCTGGTTTAATTCATCAACAAAAGATCTATACCTAAGAGTATCATAATGGGAATTCTAGGAAAACAGCCTCCCGAAAAGGGCTTATCTACCGACACTCTCTCTCAGCAAGAGTTAAACTATCTTCTTCTACTACTTTCTGAGTCTAAGTTTGATGGAAAAGATGTACTTTTGCTTAGTAGCGTAGTTCAAAAGCTGAACAATCAGCTGGAGGCTAAATAAATTTAATCTTTTAATTAATTAAAATGAAGCTAGACATTCAAGAAGTCTTCTTTCTGAAGCAGTGTGCGCAATCCGCAACAATTAAGGGGTCTGATGCTCCCATCGTGGCCAAGACTATCGAAAAAATTGAAAAGGAATTTTTAAGATTAGAATCTCTCCAACAAAAACAGCCTAAGTAATACGTATGGCTACATGGAAGAAGCTACTTGCAGCCCTGGTCGATGACACCTCACCTCAGTTGGGTGGTAACCTGGACGTTAATGGGAATGATATTTCAAGCACTTCTAACGGAAATGTAACCATATCCCCCAACGGAACAGGTGTTCTAGAGGTTAAGGGAGGTACTAACGATGGTGCGATTCAGCTTAACTGCAATGTAAATACTCACGGAGTAAAAATACAATCGCCTCCCCACAGTTCAGGAGCTAGCTATACTCTAGTGCTTCCTGATGACACAGGAACTAACGGCCAAGCCCTTACCACTGACGGTTCGGGTAATCTATCTTTTTCAGATGTAGCTTCAAGCGGAACAGTTCATGTGGGATCTGGAATTAGTAGCGCTGGAAATACAGGCGACGGAGCCTCAACAACTACCTATGGGGGGTCGTCTGGAACCAATTCTAGCGCTGGTAGGGTTTATTACTATAGCGGAGTAGCGTGGCTACCCGCGTCCCCTAATAGCGCTTCTGCAAACTCGAAAATGCTGGGAATTTCAATGGGAGGAAACACTGGTGTGGGTATGTGCTTGGAAGGTTTTGTAAAGACAGATGTTACTAATTTAACCCCAGGAAGCAGGGTCTACATAAATACCAACGCATCCGTCACCACTACGGCTCCAACCACTACTGGATATTACTCTAGAGTAATAGGTTATGCCGTTTCTAGTTCTGTTATATTTTTCGATCCATCTAAGGAGTACGAAACAGTATAAAACCCTTATTTTGTTTTTATTATCTTTGCTTTATGCGCTGTTGCAAGAAGTATAAAAAAGGGGGTAACGTAAGCCTTAAGATGGGCAAGCATAAGTCCCGTTCTGGCGGACTTACTAAGGCTGGTGTAGCTAAATACAACAGAGAAACAGGTAGCAACCTGAAGACCGCTGTTACTACGCCTCCATCTAAACTTAAAAAAGGAAGTAAAGCCGCAGGTAGAAGAAAGTCTTTCTGCGCTAGAATGTCTGGCGTAAAAGGACCAATGAAAAAGCCTAACGGTAAACCAACCAGGAAGGCTCTTGCGTTGCGGAAGTGGAATTGTTGATTAAGATATAAAGATGCCAGATAATATTTCTCATTTTGAATTCCTGCTTGTTGCGGGATCTTTAGTAGGTGGCTGGGTGAAGTTTCATTCCGACTACAGCAAGCTGTCTACTAGGGTGTCAGCTTTAGAGGCAGATAACGGAGAATTCAGAGAGGACGTGAAACAGCTTTTAAAAGACATTCAGGAGATCAAGCTTTTGCTTGCTAAGAACCAAGTTCAATGAATGCGGTCAAGTACAATAAAGGCGGTAAACTAAAGGTAAGCTCGGCTACCAAGGCTGTTTCTGCCCCTGATGGTTTTCACTGGATGGAGGAGAGAGGTAGATACTTTCTCATGAAGGGAGGCTACAAACCTCATCCTGGGGCCGTAAAGGAAGCCAAGTTTAAGATCGTAAACCACTCATGAAGGCAAAGAAGAAATGCAACTGCGGTTGCAAGAAATATAAGAAAGGGGGTGCCGTGAAAGACGCTTGTTACAGCAAGGTTAAGTCTCGTTACAGTGTATGGCCTTCTGCTTATGCTTCTGGTGCTTTGGCTAAGTGTAGAAAGGTAGGTGTTAAAAATTGGGGCAATGGCGGTAAGAAAAACTAAAGCAGGTCTTAACCTAAAACGTTGGTTTAAAGAGGATTGGAAGACTTTATCTGGAGATAAGGATTACTCAAAAGGTGATCGCTCATTTAGACCAACTAAAAGAATATCTAAAGACACTCCAGCAACAGCCTCTGAGTTAACTCCAGCAGATAAAGCTAGAGGGAGAAAAGAAAAACGAGAGAAAGGCAGGGTAAGTCGCTGGAAGAAGAGCTCTAAATAACAGATATCAAATAAGTTATATATTTGCACTTCAAGTAAAATTTAATGGATCAAGAAAACAATAACCCAGTAGAAGAAATGGCTCAAGAAGCTGTTGTCTCTACGCCAGAAGAGTCTACATCATCATTTAGCTTCGTAAGCGATGAAGAGATAGCTCAAATGAATCAACCCCAAGAACAGCCTACACAGGAAGCTGCTCCAGAGGTTGAGCAACCACAAGAAACTTTTTCTGAACCAACGGAGGCGCAACCAGAGGTTCAGCAAGAATATGCACCAGAAGAAGTCGAGACGGCTGTGTTCGAATTCCTTAGCGAAAGGCTTGGGAGGAACATAAGCTCTATCGACGACCTACAGGCGCAGCAGCAGGAGCAAAGAGAGATTGACGAGCGTATTTCTGTGATTGCGGATTTTGTCGAAAAGACTGGCCGCGATCCACAAGATTGGTTTATCTATCAGTCAATGAACCCATCCGAAATGGATGACATGACTGCTATTCAGGTCCAGATGGCATCTGATTACCCAAACCTATCGCAAGAAGAAATCGGTATGTTGGTCTCTAGCAAGTATAAGCTCGATCCAGATCTTAACTCAGAAGACGAGGTGAAGCTTTCGCAACTGCAAATGAAGATAGACGCATCTAATGCGCGTAAGGGAATTGATGAAATGCGATTGCAGTATCAAGCCCCAGAACGCCAAGCAGAGGCAGAGTCTACTTCTATGATTGATGATAACTGGGTTTCAAACATGCGTAGTGAGCTGGACGCTATGGAAGGGATTGAATTCAATCTTGGAAATGACAAGACGTTTACTTTCGGTATGGATGAGAACTACAAGAATCAGCTGGCTGAGAAAAACACTCGCCTTGACGAGTTTTTCGATCCTTATGTGCGAGAGGACGGGAGCTGGGATTACGACACTCTGAATATGCACAGAGCTGTGATTGACAACGTAGAGAGCATTGTCCAGTCTGTTTACAGACAGGGTATGTCCGACGGTCAGCGCGGCATTGTGAATAAAGCAGCGAACGTATCTCCTACGTCTCCAAATCAAGGACAAGCACCTAATGGACCCGACCCACTGACTCAGCAACTAAAAGAAGCGCTGGGGGTGAATAAGGGAGGGTTCGGATTTATCTAA
>UEXN01001116.1_pt1 | contig 22824 bp, 20 predicted proteins | sample 1796711 | NCBI WGS metagenome assembly UEXN01 (sample SAMEA4772470, study PRJEB27181) | metagenome | reverse complement strand
TCGTAAAATACTTGATCATTTCCACCACCAGTAGCACCACCACCTCCACCAACTTCACCCCACGCTGAACCATCATAAATCTCAGCAGATGCTGTTGTCACGTTATATCTAAAGAATCCTGTATCTGGCGAACCGTCTCGTTGACCAGTTGTTCCGTATGGTATTTTTGCTGAGTTATTCGCACCAGATTGCGCTACTTTTGTTGCAATAAAAGCATTAGTATTTGCTAATGATGATCTTTCGGTTGCCGCAGTAGTAGCAATATAAGCATTAGTATTCGCTAATGAAGACCTTTCAGTTGCAGCAGTGGCTGCTATAAATGCATTAGTGTTCGCTAATGAAGACCTTTCAGTTGCAGCAGTGGCTGCTATAAATGCGTTGGTATTCGCTAATGAAGACCTTTCAGTTGCTGCAGTGGTCGCAATATATGCATTAGTGTTAGCAAGTGCTGAATTGAATACGGTGTTGTTTGCATATCGTGTATCTGAATCTTGACCCTTCAACTCAAATGTCGTTCCGTTTAATAGTTGAAGTGTAGAAGAAGTAAATCTAGCACTGATGTTTTGAGAACCTGCTTTAACGTGAGCAATCTCAAGAATACCGTCTTCAGTACCATCAGAAGCATCACCTATTTTACCTGTGATATTTGCGTATAGTTGATTCTGCCCAGCGTCGTTTTCACCTTCAAATCTAAGTTGTCCTAAGTAATCTGAATCTGCTGGACTAGAACTATTTCTATACAGTGTCAACTCTGGTGCCGCAGCACTGCCAGCGTCGGTGCTAATCAGATCAAAATTACCTGTATTAGTAATATTGCCTGTTCCAGTATAGTTGCCTGTTATTGTAATATTACCTGTGCCAGTAATATCTCTTGAATTTAAATCTAAGTTGCCACCAAGTTGTGGTGTTGCGTCTGTTACAAAATCCGCAGCTGCGCCAATGTTATCTGCATTTCCAGCACTATTAAAGAATGGGAATACACCACTAGAAATTGGGATGGTTGCTACTGAAGATCCTCCAACGAAAAAGGGGAATGTAGTACTACCAGAATCTGCAAAAGATAATGTTCCAGAACCATTTGTTTTTAAAATTTGATCAGCAGAACCGTCTGCTGTGGGAAGTGTATATGCACCATTGGCGAACGTCGCGCCACCTGTACCAACAAAAAGAGAATGGTTGTTTGCGCCAACCTCGAACACCATAGTGCCTTTAGAGTATAAACGACCATCTTTCGTGTTTAACGCAATTTCGCCTACTTCTAAGTTGCCTGTGGTCGGAGATTTTCCTGCAATGGCAGAACGTTTGACCTTAATGGTTGACGCCATATCTATGACTTCCTATGTTCAAATGCCTATGTAGGCGATGTAAAGTGGAGAGTCCTCTATATAGAGGATATCTCTCCGTGTATTCTATTTAGTACGTGCCACCATCGATGATCGCATCGACTTGTGCTATTGCATAACCAGTAGCACTAACATTGACTGTTGTTGTTGGTTCTGTTTGTAAATCTTTGTAGAACTTAAACACACCACTATCATTTGCGTCACGGAAATATCCAGCATACTTAGCAGTCGATGAAACAATATATTTATTATAAACACCAGAATCAACAGTATCTGCTGCATTATTGGCATTTAATTTTAGCATACCATCATCAGTATAAACAGTAGATGTTGATAAGTATGTCGTTCCACCCTCAACGGTCAAGTTACCGTCAATATGTGTGTTACCTGAAACTGTTAGATTGTTAGCAATCGTGATGTTATCTTCAAGTTGACTTCCATCAACTGAGTTTGCTGCGATTGTCGTTGCTAATGATGCAGTGTTAGAACTGAATGCCGTAGCACTCGCAGTTACATCACCTGTAAGAGCAATCGTTGAAGTTTGTCCAAGACGGTTTGTAGCAATAGTCTTTACGGTGGCAATAAATGCATTCGTGTTTGCTAACGATGATCTTTCAGTCGCAGCAGTAGTTGCTATAAATGCATTCGTGTTGGCAAGTGCTGCTTTTGCCTTTACGTCGGCAGCTGTATATGAACTTGAATTGAGTTTAGTTGCTATGAATGCATTGGTATTCGCTAATGAAGACCTTTCAGTTGCAGCAGTGGCTGCTATAAATGCGTTGGTATTCGCTAACGATGATCTCTCAGTTGCAGCAGTAGCGGCAATAAATGCGTTGGTATTGGCAAGTGCTGCCTTTGCTTTTACGTCTGCAGCTGTATACGAACTTGAATTAAGCTTAGTTGCTATGAATGTGTTGGTGTTAGCGAGTCTTGAGTTTTCAGTTGCGGCAACGGCATAATATGTGCCTTGTTGTCCGTCAAGTAAGTCGGCATCTAGTCCTGAACTAGCACCATCTACTGTTTTAATTTCCGTTAGAATGTCAGCAGCAAATCCAGTAACACCACCAATAGCAGTAACACCAGTGGCGTTACCAGCATAAAGTTTTCTTGAAAATAGATTTAGTGCAATTTCGCCATCTTCTAGGCTACTTGGCGCACCTGCTGCGTCTTGTTTACGCTTAATCTTAATAATGGATGCCATGCTTAATCCTCGTTTTGTTCTTTATTATTTTTACTATTTAGTAGTCTTGAGACTTTTACTAACTCCACTTCTTGTTCTTTGTTCTTGTTCAATTATTTTTTTGGGGACATAATTTTCGTACACACCAATTTGTTTTTCTAACTTCTGAACTTTACTTGTTAGTTCTGCAAACTGAACAGTAACAAGAAGAGGTATTTTCATCTCATTCTGTATTTTTATTTGTCCACGCAACTTTTCAATAACATTTTTCTGTTCATCAATAGTCTTCGTCAACTTACTAATTAGTGCAGCATAATCATCAACTTTATTCACAATTTCTCCTAAAACGAACCCCCATCTAAATCATTAAATGTTGGTGTATTATTTGATGCTATTTGTAATACTTTGCCACTCGCTCCACTAACAAAATCTATAACACCACCTGCCTTCGCAAACAATACCGCATTGTTTGTAGCATTCGATATGGTAAATGAATTTGTTACACCGAGATCTGCGTGTGTGAAACTGCCGTCAGTAATATTCGCAACGACAGATTCTAGGTTAGCAACCTTATCTACAACAAGTTTACCACCAATCCACTCTACGCTAGTTGCTGAAGTGGCAAGATCGGTTTGACCAATGAATAGTTTATTCGAAGAAAACGAATACGCTATCTCACCATTTGCTAGACTCGGTGGGGTCGCGGTGGACTGACTTCTTCGTATTTGTAAGACATTGTTTGATGCCATTAAAATCCATCCTCACCACAATCAACGATATGCTTATTAAGTTTATATGCACCTCTATCATTGTCATACTCAACTATGTTTCTTTGAACATAAGTGTCTGTAACATTATTGTAAACTAATATAGAACCATTTGCAGAAGAAACAGATGTGTCAATGTCACCCAAGTTATCTATTCTTGTTCCAGCACCAGCACCAGTATTTTTTAATGTTAAAGTATTTGAACCACTGGTCAGTTTTGCACTTAATGCTGACCCACTAGTTAATTTAGCGACTATTGCCATGGTGTTTACCTCGTGACTTGTGGTGTTACTGTTACAATTCCCTCTGCCAATCGTATAGTGGTGTTTGATGCACTCGTCAACTCTACATCATAAACGTATCTTCCTGCTTCCAAGTTTGCAGTTTGAACTTTATTTAATGCTAACACTACTTCCCCACCAGATCTAGGACTATTAAATGATAATGTAAAATCTAGTTTAGTTGTAGAAGCGTAATGCTTTCTTATCTGACCAGCACCAGTGTATCCAGTGAGATTTGTAGCAGTTCCGTCTTCGCCTGTCACCGTAACTGTGGTGTTGAAATCTGTTCCCTGATCAACTATTATGTTTGCTTTTGTTCCCATGTCTTATCCTAATGCTACTGATAGTGCTACAACATCTGATAGTGAAACTAATGCTGATCCACCAACAGTTGCCGTGGCAACAGCTATTGAGTTTGCAGTTATAGCACCCTGACTAGAAATTGTTGCCATAGTCGTATTTGCTCTGTTTGCGATCCTTAATTTAGAATCACCAGTGTTATCTGCCAACTGAACTGTTAAATCTGCATCACCAGTCGAACCTTCTGCATTTAAGAACACATCAATCTTATCAGCATCACTTGCACCACCACGGAATCTTAACTGTGGGGTATCACCGTTGTCGCTAAATGTAGAGTTTGCTGAAGATAATATTAGGTGAGCAGAATTTGAGGAAAGATCAGTAATGTCTCTCAACGTGAAAGATTTAAAGTCTACCTCATTTGTGTTAGTAAATCTCAAGAACTGACCTGATGATCCTCCAGTAAGTCTCCATCGAGCACTATCTCCGAAGGTTATACGGTCTGTTCCAACAGTATTAAACACCACGTTGCCATGGAATGTTGTGTTAGCGTAAACTTGCATTGCTGCGGCATTGACTGAAATGCTAGATTTCACCGTCAATAAAGTTCCTTGAGCAGTAGTATTACCTGCTCTAAGAGAAGATGTTCTTAGATCTGTGGCAGAGAATACACCTGTTATATGCGCATTACCTACTGTGTCTCCACTACGACCACCACTACCTTTTACTGTTACAGCATTGTTTGCTATAATGGTTGCAAGTGTATTAGTGTTTAGACGCCAAGTATTAAATGAGTCCGCAAGATTAGTATTTGATACATTTATTGTCATATTTAATCTCTATTTACAAGTTTATGTAACAAGGTTTTTATTTCAGACATATCGTGTTTCATCTGATCAAACTCTTGCCTCATCTGTCTATCTTTTTCTCTCTTTGCTCTATACTTTTGTAAAGAACTTAGATCTTTATTCAACACAGCACCATTTTTAGTATCACGAATGAGTGCTTCTTGATTCTCTATTGGTGCAAACTCAGGTTTCTGTTCCATTATTTTTGTAATGCTATCGCTCTAATATTTTCAACTTTAGGAGTAATATGCGTCCCAGTTGCAGTCATAACAATCTTCAGTGCGAATGTCTTATAGGTATGGTAAACTGAACCGTCTGTTCCACGATACGCTACAACATTGCTGTTAGCACTATTTAGTCTCGCGTGATTATTTGCACTTGCCAAGAAGTTCTGACCATTAGTATTTGCAGAGAAACCAAACTCAAACTCTTTGATATCTGTTCCATCAATACCAGATGAGAAAGTATTTGAAGAAGTTACTTGAGTCATAAGTGTAAAGTCTTTATCCTCAAGTGTTTCTCCATCTTCAGCATTCATCAATCTAGCGTAAACTGATATCTCACTACCTTGTGGTTTGAACGCATCCATGAATATGGTCATGTCTTCAGCATCTTGTCCATCTTCTAATGTCACAGGTTTGCTGATATATCTTGAATTAGCATCACCAATAGTTTTTTGTTCATTAGTCGTGACATTATTAATAATATTTTCAACAGTCAACATATTAGCACGACTCAAATCAACTTGAGGTGAAACATAATCATCTGTGGTAGATAACGACCCTTTCAGAACGAATGTTTTCTTAGAACCTGTTACCGCAGAAAGTGCACCTTCATTTGACTTCGAGAATATTTTCTTCTCAGAGTCAAAGAAAGTATTTTCTGTACTCAACTGTATTGACTTGTATGTCGGTGATATTGTACCAGTGGTAGAAGCAGTTCTAACACTCCAGTTTGCACTAGTGTTTGCATGAGTAATTTGTGGTATCTTAGGAACAAGTGTGTTCATAACTAGGTTGTCCACACTCGTAATACGCGCAGACGCTCCTGAACTTTGTCCCCTAATATATCCATTAGAATAACCACCAGCACTCTCTTCGAGGTGCATCAGACCTGCTACGCCATAGTAGAAGGAAACATCACCTTGTGCTGTATTAGCAGTGTATGCAGTAGTGTTACCAACCCATGTAGTACCAACATATAGATTGTTAGTGTTACCAGTTGATGTCGTAGAGAATGTGCCAAATGGATCTACTTTGACAGTTACTCTATCAGTCGTTGCGTTATATCCCACAACCTCACGAATCACACCATTAGCATATCCTGGATGTTCAACCGAGTTATTGTTAGCAGAATGCTTAGACTTGAGTGTCTGTCCAACAGTCACTGTTTGATTGTTGGCAAAAGTCAATACTGATTCAGCAATAACCTTTTCGCCAATTACGAAGTTGCTATCAAGTTCGTCGATTGTTAAATAATCCAGATCTTTTTGTTCTATATATACTGTTCCAGTACTCTTTGTAAACTTAGCACAATGAATTGTATACTTCATATCCTCACTTTGGAACTGTCTCCAAGTTGAATCATTTGCTGAAGAGAACAATACACCTGTAGCAGTTTGCTTAGTGATCTTGGTATTTGGTAAAAGAACATCATCACCACCCATCTCAGCAACCCAAACTTGATACTGATCGCTGTTACCGCCAGGAATAGCAACAAAGGCATACTCCTCTCGATTGCTCAAGAACACTAGATTATCAAAAGTGAACGATGTTGCAGTAGCACCAGTTGATGAAGTGTTGATTGATGCAGGTGCAAGTGTTTTGGATGCAATAACCTCAGTTGTTGGGAATCCATTTTCCATCTTTCTTATCTGCAATGTAATCGGTAGACTGCTATCTTTCTTAGAAAAGAATAAATCAATTTTATTTACATATGCTCCAGAAGTCAAATCGTCTAAAGTTACAAAGAAAGATTGTGCTAGTGGATCACCACCCTTATTGTGCGCTAATATATCGTTACCAAAATATGTTTTATTGCCGTCTAGTGTGAAGTTATAAACTTGCAACTCTTCATCATCAGCAAATACCTCAATTGTTTCAATCTCAGTCCACTCACCAGCAGTGTTTAAAATCTTATCACCGATAGCAAGAGCACCTGCCATATTCATATGAGGATAAAGTTCTTTTGTTGTCTCTAGATCATGTGCCTTCCAACCATCTTGTGTCCAAAGTGGGTGATCAGCAGTAACAAATGCGCCACTACCGTTTATTCCCATAAGTTGTCTTTGACCAAGTTTTGGTCTAACAAAGTTTAGAACTGTGTTGTGGAGATCATCTTTTCCTAGTAACACGTCACCAACTTCAACATCCTCAATCTTCTTAGTGCTTCCGTCTGACATAGTAATAAGAGTGCCAGCAACAAAACAACACCCTTGGAATGGTCGTCGACGAATAGGAGGTCTTGGTCTTGGAATAGGTGTAACTGATGTAGTTGTTTGAGTAGTTTGAGTTGTTGTAACTTGAGGAACACGAAGATTAATACTGCGATCTCTTTGTGTTACATCAAGTGCCTGTGCTGTAAAGTCACCATGCGCTGCTGTTGTAATCAGATTGATTTTAGTAATAGGATCGTCAATATCTTGTAGTAAGAATCGCTTTGTACCAACTCTAAATTTTAGATCATCATCATTTGGTATTCTAAAGTTTCCATAAACCGTACCAGTGCTATCGGTTACAAGGTTTGCACCTTCAACACCAGTAGCAACAAAACTTGAGTTTGTTGGTGTTACATAATCGAATACCTTTTCCTCATCAAAGTAGGCAAACACTCTAGTGTTTGGTCTCATTCTAACGCCAGTGAAACGAACTACACGTGAACGCATAAACTCTCGGAGCGATACACTCTCGACTGAGTTTCCTAATGATATTGTTTCAGTAACTGAACCCAATGTAGAGGTTGTCACAGTTCTATTGTTAGTCGTAGTTCTAAGTGTTCTATTTGCATTTACACTAGTTGTTGTTTCCCACGCACCAAATGTGGTTCTAGTAGGACTTGCTCCTTGAATTCGTAGAGACTCAAGCACACCGTTGAAGAATCCATCAAAATCAACTTGTAACTCTGGCAGTGTTGTTATATCGTTGTCATTGTCCATAGGTGGATCAAGTACAACTTCACCCTCCCAGTTGAACAATAATTCTTGAACACAGTTTCTACGCTTAGATGCATATGGTTGTTTTTGAAGTTCTCTGCTTGTATAAGCAAGCGTGATCATATCACCTGTTTTGGTAATATTTGCTGTATCCATTGAAGCAGTATCTACCAAAGTCTTGCTCATTGGAATACTGCGTTGTTGGAATCCTGGTCGTAGATGTCCTTTGTTTATATCAATGGATGCTTTTAATGATGGAACTGAAGTGTCAGCAAAGTTTAGATTGACAAAGTTATCTACAAAGAATCCATTCTTAAATCGATCTGTACCTGAAGCGTTGAACACTTGTTTGTTCAGTGTTAGGTTTTCTAACAGATTCAACGATGAGTAGTATTCCAAACTCTTAACACGACTGTCAACAGCACGCAAGTCTTGCATGGTGTAGCGTCTGTTATTATCTAGATCTAGTTTAACTTGTAGATCTGTTCTTGCATATTGCTCAGCAAAGTATGGTGCAAGAGATGGAAAGGGTGAAATTGATAATGTACCAAGTGACATTGATGGCAATGGCGCATCAGGCGTCTTAGGTGACAGATCAGGGACACCTTTTACAACGTCGAAGTTTCCTGCAGGTGTCACTACTATTCTATCTTTTCGTGGCAAGTAGAACTGAATATCTGCTTGGAAGTTCTCATCAGGTGTAGGCATATGTGCGCCATCACTATCGATGCTAAACGCAGTCGAAGCAGCAGGATTACTAATACTTGGTGTTTGCACTCCAACAGCATTTGCAGAAGGAGTCACACTATTTGTTTTGATTGGTCTAAAATCAACACTGTCTCTTAGGTCTCTAACAACACCTGTAGTTGGAGAACGGAATAGTGGTATTTCTTGTGTGGTAATAGCAGTTGTATTCGCTGTATTTGCGTCATCGATCGGATATGAATCAACACTTAGATATCCAATACCAGCAGATCGATCACGTCCGAAGAAACTGAACTTGACGAGCAAACCTGAGTTTGTTATATTGAGACTACTAGATGCCTTCTTGCGCAAATATGAAGTGTCGTAAAATGCGTCCTTTTGTCCGTCATCAAGTTCGAAGTGGGTTGTCACATCTGTATCTGCAGATGTAACCGAAGTATTTGTTCCTTTGTAGATTGCTTCAATCTTAAATACATCAGAAACACCAAGTGGCCATGGACCATTTTTGCTTGCACTGTGTGACCCAGTGTTTAAGTGGATAAACTTGCTCTTGTTTACAGTTTTACTTGTTGGAACTGCAGCACTTCTAAGTCTATTAAAGTATACAGAAGCAGAGAAAGTTGAAGCAAGGTTTGCTTGCTGCAAGTTAATCGTGTGTGCACTTGAAGTAGAAGTTATTGTTCCGTTTGCAGTAGTATCAAAGATGTAACCAATAGGGAATGTTGTTGCGTGAGCAGCAGCAGAACCTTGAGTTGCAGTATTAGCAGTTTTAATTACTGTATCGCTAGTGATCTCAGTAACACGCATTGGATCAAGACCACCAACTTTAATGAAGTCACCAACTTGATATGCTGTTGTAAATACCGTCGATGTACCTGTGACAGTGTTACCAGATTGCACAACTGTACCAGTATGAGGAGCAGTAGATACTGTTTCTCTTGCAACTACAATAATGTTTCGCTCTTCAGTATTCGATAACGGTGAACCAGTTTCATTCATGGTTTCCGTAGCACCTGCATGAGCAGTGTTAGCGGTTACAGTAGCAGTACCAGCAGTTGAAAAGTTTACTGTCTTTTCTGTGCGATATACAAACTGTGTATCATTTGCATCAGCAGAGTCAGCATATTTTTTAACTGCTTGTATTCCTGTTGGGAAAACTAAATTATTAAGATTTGGTTCTTGAATTTTAGCACTACCATTTGTTTCTAAAACGATGTCTGCCATAGACTTTGGTCCAGCAGCATTGTTTACATATAAACTACGAACAGATGAGAATGACTTGCCACTGCTCATCTGAACATCAAACAAATATATTCTGAATTGTGCGTTGTAAGTTCCTGGTGTTCCAGAGTCATATTGGAAACCACGAATCTTAGCAGTACCGATTTCAGTACCTCTTACAGCTTGCGCACCTAAGTTCTCACCAGATATACCACCTTGTGTGGTAGATCGTAAAGAAACTGACCGTAATCCTTGGAAGTCCCAAGTGCCAACAGTTTCATTTACGTTTACATAGTTACCAAACTGTTGTCCAACTACAACTGCATCAGAAGTATCAAAGTCTGTTGCCTTGTCTACATCTAAGAATAATGGAGTAGTAAGTCGTATTTTTTCGCCATGAACATAAGCAGAACCACTTTCGACTTCAGCAACTAGTTTATTTGTGTCTCCATTTTCTGCAACAGTATATCTACCAAGTGAGTCTGTTTTCTTCAGATGCTCACGAACACGAATATTAAATGGTTCAATGGCAAAGTTGCCGCTAGAGTCATATACTCTCTCAGCAACAAACTTACCAAGTGTAGAAAGATTTCTATCTAATGGACGCTCAAGAGTTTGTCCATCTATAATTTCTGCAACACGGAAGAACGAAGCAGTGTTAGCAAAACCGAAAGACTTAACAGTAAGAACTGGATCGATCTTGAGACGATTAGCACCTGGGGCGGTGAAGTTAGTTGCGCCAGTTGCATTGTCTAGTAATGTTTGATCAGCGTTAGAATCTATAATTGATTCTGTTGTAGCGAAACCAATATAAGCATTTGGTTGTGGATCAAACTTACTTACGATAACACTTTGCTCACCAAATTTAACAAAGTTTTCTTTATGATATAGAATACCATCTTGAATATTTGCTTTCAATCCAAAACCAGTTGCGTCAGTAGATATTGCGTTTGCTGCAACTATAAATGCGTTCCCAGATGATTGACGTAATATAAGTGTTTCGCCATCAGCAAACTCTTTAGTTGTGTTGTTCGTTCCAGAATTAGTATAATGAACATGAAGTGTGAAGTTATCAGGTGCTGATGCTTCTGAACCAGTAGTAGCAAATACAAGTTTACCAGTAACACCACTGGTAACACCAGTGATTACTGCATTTGCAATTTTTGTATTACCAGTGTCAGAGAAAAAGTCTGATATTGCTATAACACGATTGTTAGCATCTTTATCTCTCAACTTGACAAATGACACTTCTTGAGTCGTTAGTCCACCGCCAGTGACTATTATGCCATCGATATAGACTTCATTAGAAAGTCTTCCTAATTGATTCTGCAATATAGACTGGAGTTGAGTCAGTTCTCTTGCCTGAACTGCAAATCCTGGTCTAAACAGAACTCGATGAAAATTCTTATCTTCATCGAAATCATCGAAAAATGGACTTTGGTTGAGATTTGTTTCAATGCTCATTTATTTTACCTTTAGAAATCTAATATTATTTTTATGTCTTCAACTTGATCTGGGTCTCTTAATACTGCTTGGACGTGCTCTGTATAAAGTATTTCTCCAGAATAAGTATTTGCCTCTGGTCCTTGCACATTCGATATTGTTGCTATTTCTGTCTCACCTGTACTCTTCAAAATAACATCGTTGTCTATAAATGCTGCATATCCATTGTAACTTTCTACATTATTTATATAGACTGAATAGATAGAATTGTCAGTTTCATCCTCTGCGTCACGAATAAATGTTACCGTTGCATTCGCACCACGTGTTGCATTGAGAAGTCCATTGGTATTTCTTACGGCAGAACTCAAATCAGTAACAAACTCTAATGCACCTGATTTTGCTCTATCTAATAATCGCTTATTTGTGATTACATCATTCACTGCAAATGCGTTTAATGGATTAGAACCACTCATTTGTGAATATGCAACTTTTAGTTTGGTTGACATTCTTAATGTTGATGGTGCGTTTGATGTGTTGGCAACCTTTTCTACTGCGATTGGTGCGTTTGATGCATCAACCTTCAGCATAGGATCTTTAAATACAGTGATTGATCTGAATTCAGTATTTGAAGGAATGTAACCTCTACCATTTACAGAAACACCTAAGTTGTCATCAAGTTGTACATTAATCATAACTTTATCAGATGACAATTCACGAACAGGGTTTTTACCATGTCCACCAGGAACTGTCATAATCACATTAGCAGAAGCACCTGTGCCATGGATTGAGTTAGCAGTAATGTACCCTTTAGCAGTCGTAAATGCAGATCCTCTTGATATAACACTTATACCAGAGATAGAACCCACACCTGTATCTACTGTACAATATGCCTTTGCGCCAGAACCATCACCAACTATTGTTAGTGTCGGAGAAATTACAACACGCGAGTCTGTATTACAAACAGTAGCAAAGGCAGTGTTGACAGTTAATGTTCTTGTAGATCCAACATAATCAATAATTCTTCGTAACTGCCCAGAACCTGTTCCATCTGAAACATAAACAGAAGAACCATTATAGAAGTTATCAATTGTAGATGCGCCTGTTGCAGCAGCAGAAGATAATGTTAATGAAAATGTACCACCTGCACTTACTGCACCATTTGCAACCGTTTGATATCCTGATCCTATATTTACAGTCTCAACAATTTCAATAGATCCATTTACTGCAGCATTCTGAACTAACAGTTGGCGGTCTACCTCAGCAGTTCCGTCGGCTGCTGTAAGTTTTCTGACAGGCATATATGACGTTGTGAGAAACTTATTTGCTAATCCTAGAGGGATAGTGTACAAATACTTCCAAACATACCCATCAGAGGTCTCAAATGCGAGCGTAGAGAACCCTGTTGGTTTAACTGTAGACGTGACACCTTTATTATTAAAGAGGCACACGTAGACGTTCAGTTGGTCTGTGAGGACATAGTACGCACGGTCATACATGTCCTGATCAGTGTCTCTCCACATTGAGTAAACTGTTCCTGATACCCAGTTATGTCGAGTTGTCACAGAACATATATCATTTGTTCCAACTTTTTTAGCACCAAACATTTCTCGGTGTGTTTGATAATTTAATCCTTGAGCATTATCCTGAACGACATCTGGGTTTGGTTCATTCGACCAATCTTCAGTTCTGCCTATACCAACATAAAGTATTGTTGATTGTTTTGTTGTGCTTGTATCATCATTGAAATCCCCAGAAGCAATGGTAGCATCTTCAATGAATGCTTCTGCATTATTGATTGATAATTCTTTTGTTGGGTATCTGTATATTATTGCCATTATCCTACCTGAAAGTAAATGTTTGCACTGCTTGCCGAAGATGTGTAATACAAATTAGCAGTAGAAATAGTTGTGTTAGACCACTTGGTTGTAGTATTTGCAAAAGTTGTATTCGATACCTTATTTAGTCTCATAGTATAGAAAGTAGATGGAGCGATCGCAATAATTATTTCGCCACTATTAGCGTAATGCGACGTCAACGAAGTACCAGTTCCAACTATATTAAAACTGTTTTGTGTCACAGCAACCGTACCATTTGCCTTCGATCTTCTCTTACTTTCGTTCGCTGTGGATACATTAAGGAATGCGTTAGACTGCAATGAATATTTTCCAAATAATGCTTGCCCAGCAGGATGCACTAATTTTAAAGCAATATCTCTATATCGTGCAAGTGCTACTGGTGCGATAATTTCATATGAGAACTCTTGATAGAATCTACTATCCTGAATAATGCCACGACTTGTTGATAAATGACTCTTTGAAGAAGCATAATATCCTTCTGAGTTAGCAGCACCCAACAGAGATATAGTACCAGTCGCTGCTTCTGCGAGATTTCGATCAGATGCACTAATCGTAACAACCTCACCTTGTTTGTGATTAAATCCAGAATCAGCAACACGAAGAGTTTTGATAGAACCATTTGCACCAATGGTTGATGACACAACAGCATTATCTCCAAGTTTTCCGTTGTCTATTAAAGATACAAGTTTTGCATTTCCATCATTAGTTTTTGTTCTAGTGTCTCTAGTCAAACCACCTTGTGTATATGAACCAGTGTATGTTTCAATTTGAATCGCTGTATTACTTTCGAAACTTGCGATCTTACCTAACTCTTGCCATACTCTTACTGAAGTTTCGTAGGTATTGTTGGCAAGTTGAGTAACTTTGATGATTTCCCCTGCTGTGTTGGAACCCATAACATATGCTTGTGCACCAGTATTTGCCTGAACTATTTTATCACCAGCAGATAGAAGCGTGAAGTTTGAGTTTCCTGTTGAGAAATTTACGTTATTATTATGTAATGTGATAGTGAACTGTTTTATTTCTAGTGAAGAAATGTCGTTATCTCTAACAGTTATCGATGGCGATGCACGATATCCTGAACCTGCATTTACAGATGACAATGATCGAACACTACCAACATTATAAGATTTAAACGCAAAAGAGTCCGCCAGTCTTGTATGCACATCTTCAGTTAAAACATTTGCAGTCCTATTTTTAGCAACACCGACTACTGTAGCAGAACCAACCTTACGAACATTCTCATTATTTGCAAATGCTTTTATTGGTCCACTTGAAAACTGACTTGTTAGGTTTGATGTAGAGTTTGCTGATAAGTGAACAAAGGTATTTGCTAGTGTTGTGCCGATTACTTTAGTTACAGTTCCAAATGCTTTAGATGTTACACCAACCAACTCGTCACCAACAGAAATAGTAAACGTGTTTGCGATAGTCAATACATGACTGCCGAAAGTGTTTGCTGAGTATGATGTTACATTTCCAACAGTAACTGCACTGGCACCTGAATTGAATACCATATTCAAACCTTCAAGTGCAGTAAACTTTTTGTATCCAGTAACTTTTAAATATGCGTTGCCAGCAGTACCACTGATAATAGACTGAACCGTCGCATTTGATAATGAACTATTTCCAAATAAGGAAGCACCGACAGGTATCGTTTTTGTATTAGCAACACGCAATACAGAGTTCGCATATTCGTGATAGTCTGTTCCACTTGGAGTTCCTTCAGTCACTGTTTCTGGGAATCCATATCGAGGTGCAGCAATGATTGTATTAGCAAACAATCTCATTTGTCGCAGTTTGCCATCGGCATTCGTTATGCGTGGTGCAAAGGTAGCAAACTCTGTGAAGTTGTTAATTTTATCGGCATTAATAAACACCGCAAAAGAATTAGTCAGATCTGTTGAACCGATAGAAAATGACGCATCAGTTCCAAGTCCACCTTCGATAGTAATTTCAGTTCCTGGTGCAGATGTAGATGGTCTATAACCAGAACCACCGTCGTCAATGGTAAATGTCAACGCACCGTTCAATTGTTCTACACTTGTTACGATAACCTTTCCAAATAATCCATTTTCAGCAGAAACCAAATCAACCACATCACCTGCTTCATATCTTGCACCACCTGCTGATATCGTAATTTGACTAATACCAACATTAATGTTTGGTGTTTGTCCAGACGAATTGGTATCAGTATCAAGTCTTATGTTTTCTGTTTCAGCAAATTGCCCAACTATGTTAGACAGAAGAATTTGCATAATATCTTTATTTTTAATTCTTCTTCTTACTATATCTTCGACAAGAGCAGTTGCGCCTGACTGCAATCCGACAATACCTTTACCAATTAATGAGTAATTATTGTCATCATATACAGTTGTAACATATCTGTCAATTTTCCAATCCCCATCAGAAATCATGAGAACTTGATCGGCAGGTAGATTAAGATCAATGTCCTCACCAAACACCGCACGGAACATCAACTTATATGCTTCGAATGTTCCTCGTGACTCGTTAAAAAACTTTACATTTTTAACTGCAAGTTTCTTATCTGCTAATATGCTTGTCGGAACAGAGGGTAAAAATGTTGTTGTGAAGTGATCTATGAATGCGTCAGTCGTTTCGCTAATATCTCGATAATCTTCAAGATTGCGAATACCATCAGTCATCTGACCTGTTGTTTCCATCCACGCATAATATGCCTCTATAAACTGAAGAAACTCTGGACCTTCTTCCTTATAGAATGCTGGAAACTGAGACGCTACCAGTTTTGATATTTTGTCATTAACCGCCATTATTCAAACTCGCTGACTGCTGTTACATCTGCATCAGCAGATTCCATAATTAATATTTGTTCTCTAACAGGTGTTACATCTAAACTATCTGGTGTTACATTTATTTTTATCAAAGAACCAACTAGACTTGTTGGTTTGAAATCAGAAAGACTAATTTTTCCAGTGTCGTAATCTATTGTTCCTATATTACTTTCTTGAATCACTTTTGTATTCGTATCGTCAAACCGATACACTCTAACTGTCCCTAAACCATCATCATCAAAGAAACAGTTGAAGGTTTCGTAAACAAACTGAGTTGAAGAGAGAGTCGATGTTTTAATTTTATTATTAAATAATATCACAATACTCTGAGAGACATTGAGTAATGGAATTATTTTCTTTTGCATTTGAATCGATGCATCAGTGTTTAATATCTCTGCGACTGTTAGATTATCTAAGGTTCTAACAAATCTAGAAAATCTAAATCTCTTATCAAACTGTTCTAGATTATTTGTTGAGAAATCTGTAATCGCTGACAGCGCACTAGTCTCAACTTCTGAAGTCGTTGCGGAGCTAGTAGTTCTATTATAAAACACCTTGATAGTAGGAATGATATAGGTGTATTCTGGATCAATCATAACTGGATCCACACCTAGTGGTGTCCTATCAATTATAGATGTTTTGATAGATGCCTTTTTATTCTCTGTTGATTGCAAAGCACCAACAGGTTTCAATGCAATAAACACCTTTCCAAAAACTGCTGGATCTGCAAGTTCTCCACCAAAGGCAATTACAGATTGAATATCAGAGTTTTCTGATGATATGATTCTTTCGTAGTCGTTCTTTATGATAGCACGATTCTGAGTTTGAAAGTTTCTTGGCGCGTTGAATTTGATAGAAGAAATACTTTCAGAGTCACTACCACCAGATGATGCTTTATTTGTAACAATAGCAACAGAGGTATATGACACACCGAGATTTAAATTGTCTACAGTAAATACACTTGCACCATCTGTATCTGATGCATTACAAACTAGATATTCTACGATGACAATGTTTCCATTCTTCACAGGTTTACCTAAAATTCCTGGACTAAACACAATCTCGTATTTTTTATCTGCCGACTCTTCTAAGAAATATATTGGTGAATTAGAAGAAACTTGATTCGTATTTGTTGCCTGAAGATACTCTGTTGTAGTTGTATCCGCACTAGACTCTTGCACTGTAACTTTAATGCTTGAGGTGTCTATATTTGCATTCGGTAAAATGTATCTTACTGGGTTAGTTGTGCTCACAGTAAATCGATGTGTTAATGGTGTTCCTTCTTTGATGATAACAGAAGTGCTGTAAGTGTTAGAAACATTTAAAACAGTCTTTGCTGTAGGAACAACATAAGTATACGAGACATCATCAACGGTTGTTGTGAATGACGCATTACGAGGTATGGTAAACTGACTGGTTGTATTTGCTATACCTGTGAAGGTCAAACTGACATTTGCCTGAGAACCAATCGCAGATGAAGGTAGATACCCCAGTTCCTTCGCACGTGAGACAACTGAGTCTCTTTGTTGTGCGGTATCTAAGAACATCTCGTTAGCAAGCATATTCAAATAGAATGCATTGTAATGAGTATTATATGCAAGAACATCTAAGAGGGTCGCTAATGCTGAACCCTCAAAGTTGTAATCTTGAAATTGGTCTTGTGTGCTTAGATAACTTTTAAGATTTGTTCGTATATCGTCGAAATCTACTTCAGTTACTTTCAGATATGTATTTGCGGTAGCCATTACCTTACTCTTTCTAGAATAATGCTTAAATTAATCGGTTCGTTTGGTCTGTTCTTTATTCGGAAGATAATAGTCGCTTCTAAACGATTACGATCTTGATCTTCTTTTACGTTTACTGTTTGCAACAACACACGTGGTTCATAGTTTTCTATGACCTCGCTAATTGCGTTTTCCATAATCTGTTTGGTCGCTGGAGTAAATAACTCAAACAACATATAACGAATAGAACAACCGATATCAGGTTTGAATGGTCGCTCGTAGAAATTAGTAAGAATCAAAGACTTTACTGACTGTTTGATTGCTTCATCATCGGTTTTACGCTGCAAATTTCCAGTAACTGGATGTGCTTTAAATCCCAGTGCAATATCGCTGAAGAAAGCTGACTTTGGTTCTGCCATTTATCTATCCGTTTTTTAAATTTTGTATCTCTGCTCTACGTTCTTTGCAAAGTTTTGCTATCTCAGCAAGTGCCTTTCGAGCACGTGTTCCAGCTGATTTGTTACCACTAGCAAACTTCTCGCTTTCAAAAGTATATGTTTCAAATAAATTTACTATAGAATCATGAGTATTCATAAAAAAATCCTTGACATCAATTCGCGTTTACGTTATAATAAGGATGTCCCCTTTAAAGAGAGAACAGTTAGTTTAGTCTATTTATACTACCCACCAGCAAAAGTATTAGGTGATCCTGAAGCAGATGCATTCGGAACCCAACTTTGGTGACCACCTGTCGCATCACCCTGTCTATGCACACCAATACCGTTTATAATGACTGTAGAACTACCACCCACCGCAGGGTCACCACAAGAAGTTAGATCACCAATACGAACTGCAGCAGCACCATTTACGAACACATTGGGTGAACCAGTTGCATATGATGTTTTGTGGAACGGATTAGGAGTAGGACTTGCGTGTCCTATATGAGTATCTAATCCGACTCTTGTAATTGCTGGCATAATCGTTTATGGGTTTAGATTAATATTTGGTCCACCGACAATGGTAATATCACCGCCAGCAGTAGTGTTCTGTGTCTTTGCATATTCTTCAGTTACCGTTCCTTGAACAGTTTCTGTTTTATTTCCACCGACAAGTATATCCCAATCACCTTTGATGTAAGTAGTGCAGTTCTGATCAATCGTTAGATTGCAGTTGCCCTTTATATTTACATCGTTGCCTTTAGCAACAATCATATAGTTTTCTCCAACTACACGTGTTACTTTAGTTCCATCAGGTTGAACCTCATAGAATGTGCCACTTTTGTGATACTCATGTATTCGTTCGTTGTCTGCAGTATCATCAAACTCTTTGATATGACCCGACTCAGTTTCTTTTACATGATTGTAAGGATACGTTGCGTTGTATGCTGAAGTAGGTTCACTCCAAACACCACCATTTGCCATAGTAACATTCGTTGTTCTTCCACTTTCTTTACTGGCAAGTACATCATGAGGTTTATCGCTGTCGTTTCTTGATAGACGGTTCACGTCAGGTTCGTCAATCACCTCTGGATACTTTCCGTTGGGATCGTAGAATCCTTCCTGAGTATTTGCTAACTCAGAAGGAATAGTGGCAAGTGTTCCCATAACAACAGGTTCTTGCGCACGATCACCATCTAAAAAGAATCCTATAACCCAAGCACCCTCAACTAATCCTGTCGGTGATATTCCGATGTTATTAGTTTGTGCTGAGTTGACACTATTCATCGGCAATGCCCAAGGAAGTTTATCCGTTGGAATCTCTCCCTTGTCTTCAGTATGCCAACCAAAGCATCGTACACGCAATCGTCCAAGTTTTACAGGATCATTTCTATCCTCTATAACTCCAACAAACCACGTGAAACCTTTTCTACCAATAAAATCGCGCATATTTACTCAGCGTCATCCTCTGGAATCTGATTATCTGGTTCTACAACCTCTTGCAAAAATGCAGGTTTAATAGTAGAAGTAGACTCAGTTCTAACAGAAGCAGTTCTGCGCGCTCGCTTAGCTTTTGGTGCTTCGTTAGTTACGATTTCTGCAAGCATTTGTTTTGCTCTTTTTGAATCTGGTAATGGCATTTCTTTCTCCTTTAGTCTTCTTTTATACCATCTCTGGTACACTCTATTACAGTTACATAATCAACACCTGTTTTCGCGCCACCCAATTTATGTCGCGCTTTGGTGATTAAATATTTTCCACTTAGGTATTTATCGTATGTGTCAAAACTTACTGTGTCGTCAATTGTACGATAAAACATTAATTCGATTATCTGCCCGACATTTATTTTGTCGTTGCCTGCAACAGTCACTTCCATTATAACATTAAATATCGATCGTTTGTAACTATCTGTGATTGCTTTGGTGGTGTTTATTTTTTTGGGTAAATGATTCTCAACAACCAATGTACTATCACTGTCATGACTGAATCGCGTGGTTGTAAGAGCGAATACAGGTTCACCGTCTGAACCACCCAATACTTTATTTTCTACTTGTTTGAACTTATCACCAAAGGTATCGTAGTCGTAAATGACTTCTTTAGTAGAGCGTCTATGAATATCTAGATTTAACGTCTTCGATTTGTACATTCCATAGTTTGCATTCTTTAATATATTACTCTGTTGAACCACATTGTATGATATGATCTTGAATGAGTCATCTAGATTTTGTCCAAGTTCTTGTTCTAATTCATCGATATTATCATTTGGAATAGTGTTACGCATCGGAAGATGATGATATGTTTCCGTGACAGGTTGATCCACTAAATTTGATACATTTTTAAAGTTGAATCCATTAGCATCTTCGTAAAATGTGTAGAACGGAAGATGATCAGGCGAATCCGCTTCGCTTGATAAAAAGTCAATAGCATCATCTACTGGCATTCTTGGAATAACCAACTGTTGTTGACCGCTTGTATCGTCTAGCGTCAAGTCTTTGCGCTTAGTGTATCCAAATACCTTTGATAGATTGTTGTAATAATTTTTTGCGTCTTTGTTATAAACATATTCATCGTTAATTTTCTTCACCATATCAGAAATAGTTGATGGACCATAAGATCTGCTTATCTTACGTGGTGTTGTTTGATACATTTCTGGACTGACACAATTTATAATGTATACTTCTCTAAATTCAGATATTCTCTTTTTATCTGATATTTCGTATATATGAAAGATATGACGAACAAACTCAGGTTCTGGCGTAACACCTGGACCAACTGCATTACGGAAAGATATCTCGATAACTTCATTTCCTGTGTATCCATCAGCAAACAAATTGAAACTATCATCCATTACAAAACTTGCTTCAATATAATGATTGAATAAATTTTGATAGATATTAACCTCAGTTGCTAGTTGTGAGATATCGATAACCTGAAGATTTCCAAGTATCAGCGTTGCGGATTCAACCTCAATATCACCATCAACCTTGTAACCCTCAAATGCCATCTTTTAAAATGCCTTTTACTTGTTTTGATACATTGGTCAGATATCTTTCGTGCAATATTTTTATTTGCCTTTTCTTTTCGTTGACTTCTTCTTCGTAATCATATTGCGATATTGACTCGCGCAAAGATTCACCCAATGTATTATACGTTGTTAAATCAATCGCCACTGTTCTTTTTTCTACTATTCTTCCATCAAATTTTACAGACTTTGCATTTAATACTTTTCGATACTCATGAACAGTTCCTTGAGCACTCGCTATGCTGCCATACTTTCCAATGATAAAGTTATCAAAGTCATTATTGAATAGTGGCCAACCAAACACAGGGTCATCAATCTCATTAAATAGAAGAATCAACCATGCATAGTTCGGATCGTTGTAGAACTTATCCGCCACAGTATCTGGTCTTTCACCTGCCTGTATATCGTAGTCTTCATAGACACGAGTATCCACCAACAAAGAATTCTTTATCTTAAACCTGCGAATGATATTCGTCAGTTCAACCTTCTGACCAATATTTGTCAGATCGTGTTGTGTTGTTGGAAAGTAAGAAAAATAGTTTGACATTGTTATTCCTAAGTTTTATCTTCGTGACCTTGATGCTTGTTCCATTTCTTCTAAATAATTTTTTAACAAACCAACATACACATCTCGCTCAAATGGTATCATATTCTCTAGTTCTGTTAAGGAATACTTATGGTGGTGCACTAAAGCAAAGTTCATCTGATACATATTAATTAAATTTTCATGCATCAGACCAACATAAAAAAATCTTTTAGACCCTCCACCAATGCATAATCTTTTTCTTTACATTCTTGACATTCCCATTCAATTAAATGACTTAACGATGGTCCATCAGTGAAGAACGTTAATATTTTTTCGAACTGTTGTTGGTTCAAATGCCCTAACCATTCATCTAATTCTTCTTCAGTAAACTCATCATAAATGTTTTCTGAGTCATAAATATATTCAACATTTTCTTTTATCATAACAAATAAGTTTTCAGCATTACGCTCCATCATCTTATCGTCACTATAAGTAGGGTATTTCAACTTAATACCAACCCCATCTGCTAATTCTATTTTACCATCACTTACACTACCATTAATGGTTAAGTCTTCGATCTTAAAAATATACTTTGTTCTCGCTTTGCATCCTTTATCGTCATGATGACCGAGTGTCATTTCTATTTCCTCGCCCACCGACTTCGCTCGTATTTGCATAAACAACCACTCGATATCAAACGTCGGTAGTTTATCAATATCAACCTTACTCAGCACGCAGTTCTTCAGTAATGCTACAACTGATTCAATAATACTCTGCTTTTCTCCATCTTGCAAAGCAATCAAAAGAACTTTTTCTTCTTTGACCAAAAACGGTCTAAACTTTATAGTCTTTCCTGTAGACGGTAATTTAGTTTTAAACTCAGGAATAGATAATGTAGGTAACATGCACAATCTCCATACTTAAAAATTATTTAATTCGCTTCAATGAAATCCCTCAATGTAAGCCCTCCTTGTGGTGCTTCAGATTCTTCAACCACCTTAGTGTCGTCGCCAATTACTTCGTAGTATCTTAATGCAAACTGCAAAGAAAGTTTAGCAATTGAATCGTCGCCCCATCCCATTTGAATACCATTCATAATAATAGGATATGAGTCTACAAGTTTTATCGTGTTTCTTAATAATCCGTTCGAATCAAACTGTCTTATATTTACGTCTGATTTATAATTCTCAAAATACTTTACGTTGAA
>UEXN01000267.1_pt2 | contig 22882 bp, 40 predicted proteins | sample 1796711 | NCBI WGS metagenome assembly UEXN01 (sample SAMEA4772470, study PRJEB27181) | metagenome | reverse complement strand
ATAATTAAATCAGATGTTGTTAAATCTGCTCCTATGTCTGAGCCTCCATCTATTTCTAATGCTGTTAATGCTACTTTACCTGCTGTTGATATTGTAGCTAATTTTGAGTCTGCTATTGCTGCACTTGCATTGACATCTGCGTTTACAATAACGCCAGAACCAATCGCAGCTGTGCCGCTTGAAATTGTTATATCACCACTAATGCCACCTTCAATATATGTAGCAACTCTGGACATTGCAGCTTTTCTTTCTGTGCCGTTTGCTCCATCGTCTACAATAATTAAATCTGCGTCTACTAAGTTTGCACCTATATCTGTTGCACCGTCTATTTCTAGTGCCCCTATGTCTACTTTGCCAGCTGTAGATATTGTAGACAATTTACTATCTGCAATACTGCCTGCTAACATTGTATTTGATACAGTGCCGCTGTCACCACTTGCAATAAGAGTTCCAGTTGCAGTCGGTAAAGTTAATACCGCAGAACTACTCGCTGAGTGTGGTGCTGCTTGTAGTGTTTGTGCGTGAGCGTTTGATGACTCACAATAAAATTTTACTTTAGCTACATTTCCTGTGCCTGTTCTGATATCAATCAAACCATCTGATACAGAGATACCACCAGAACTTCCGTTACCATCCATGATAACTTTACCAGTTCCATTTGGTAGTAAATCAATGTTTGCATTTGACGTAGTAACAATATCGTTACCGTTCATATCAAGGTTGCCACCTAGTTGTGGTGATGTATCCTCTGATACGTTTGATATAGCACTAGATGTTGCTAGACCAGCTACCAGTGTACTCCTTGTAACTTTTTTAAGCCCTCCTCCAGAAGTATCTACCGCAAGCAATACATCGTCACTTGCTACTGTAGATATGGCAGATAAGTCTCCAACAGCTTTTGAATTAAATTGGTTACCATCAGCGACTAAAATATTACCAGAAGTATTTGTACCTAAAACAACACTAGTTCTTGTTAGAACACTGTGTATTTCATCACTACCATCAACATAAATGATATCTTTATTGCCAGCTAATACTGTAACTGTTGCTCCACCAGAGCCAGCTGTACAAATGACAGAGCCATCTGAGCCATTGTTAATATAATATGTTTTTTGTTTGTTAGGAAAGGTTACTGTTCTTGTTGTTCCAGGTGAGCCTGTAAATTTAATAACTGCGTGTCTACCGTTGTTATCTGCTGTTCCGTCTGCAAAAGCTAAAGTAACATTACCAGATGCAACACTAACCTCTACATATCCACCAATGGCATCATCTAATAAATCTATGAGAGATTCGTTTAATACGTCACCCCATGTACCTATATTTTCTCCATCGGTTTGTTTTACAAAACCTAATTGTGTGTAATTAGACATTTAGTTTGCCACTCCTATATTCCATGTTTCGTCTCCTCCAGATGTTGTATTTATTAAAGACCATAATTTTACTGTACCTACTGCCCCAGTACCAGAGGTTCCCGATACTGTGTTGATAACCGCTGTTCCTGATATTTGTGCTGATAAATCAGCTAAACTTATTCTTAAATTATCAAAACCTACTTGATTAATTTGGGCACCACCAGATGCTGTCTCAGAACCTAAAGCTAATGTAGCTGCTATTCCTGTCTCGCTTAATACGATACCGTCATTCCAGCCGTCATCACCATAAGCTCCAGCATTATATCCACCAGTGCCGCTAGCCATTAACTAATCCTTATAAGTGCTGTGTTATGTGCTGCTGTTGGAAACTGAACTGTAAATGTTCCGTTTGATGATGAAAAATCAGAGCCAAAGTCTAATACTGCTATGGCAGCATTTGATTTACTATTATTGTAAATTAAAGCTCCTCTAGCTGTAATTGTTGCTGATGTAAAACTTGGGTCTGCTGCATCGAAAAAAGCAACGCTGTTAGATGTATCTAGAGAAACAGCCTGACTTGACAGTGTTGCCCCTCCAGCTGTGTATCCAGTTCCACTTACTTCGTTTGATGTTGTATAAGCTGATGTGGTGGCACTTAAACTTGCACTTGATGTGTATAATGCAATTTTAATAGTGTCTCCGCCATTTCCTAAATTTTGTGCTCCATCCAAACAATCTTGTTTAAATACATTTGTTAATGTTTGTGTGATTGACATAATATTTTATCTCCTATGTTGTAGTTGGTTTTAAATAGTTTTCTCCCATGACGTTTGCGGGAGATGTGAAGTCATCTCTTCTTCTTCTTCTAGCTTGATTATTGACAGACTCTACTGCAGTCTGATATCTGTTTGTGTATATTGCGTAATCTTCTCTATTTTTTGTAAAGGTAGAAGCCTCCATTAGACAACCATAGAGCAATAAATCTTGAGCATTTTCAGTAAGCCAATTTGTTGGGTTTGTGCTTGTTAATTCTGCTAATCTTCTTGAGTATGTCATCTCAATAGTCAAAGCTGCACTTGGTGTGGGTGCTACTAATATTTGTGTATCAGTATAGTTTGCCCAATATTTTGGTGTTCCTGTTGTCGATGAATTTGACCAATAATCATAAATAAACTCATCTGTTCTCTCTTCTAAAAAAACTCTCTGTCCACTAGAGTTGATTAGTAAAAAATGAAAAATAATCCTAGCGTCTGGTGGCTTACTAACAAATCTGTCTCCAACATTAAAAGTTGAATTAGCAGACTCGTGAAATGCGTAAGGGTCTACATCCCTTGATATTCTTTGTTCAGCCAAAGATATAAAGTTTGCTGTTTCATTAGAAAACTCTGTACCATCGTTTTCCATCCAGTCTTTTAAATCCTGTGTTAACGTGCTAAATGTCATTGTTGCCATAATAAATCCTAACCTACGTCATCCAATAAAGCACAAACTATACAGTTTACTGTAGAGGATGAAGAAATAGCATGAATGTCAGCCACTGTTGTGTTTGGTAAATTACCATACCAAGAGTGACCAGCAGCTATTTTTATAGCATCTCCAGCAGACGATGAGGCTGTGCCAGCATCTAATACAATATAAATATCTTTAGATGTATCTTTGTTTTGTATAAAAATAAAATTGACTTTATCAGCTGTGTTTACAGCAGTCGGTGCTGTGTCATCATCAACAGCTGTATAATCAATAAAACTTCCAGCAATTAAATCCGTGCTAGCGTTAGAAACACTAGTTAGCTTGTAATACCATTTGTCATTAACATCAGCTGGGCTAATAGTCATAGAACCAGAAATAGTTTTAGCTATCTCGTCTGGTAGTATTGTTGCTGTTAAATTTACTGTTGCATCATCTGCCATTATTTATCTCTACCTAATTTTTTTAATCTTTCTTCGTATTTTTGAACTTCTTCTACGGTTGGCGTTTTAATATATCCTTTTTTGGGATTTACCACATATGCCATTTTAATTGGTTTTACTACTGCGTCTGCCATATCTAACCTTTCGTAACTTTAAAAACTAATCCCTGTACGGGTACGACTACATTTTTAACTCTTGGGGTAGTTGAAGTGCTTCCAGAGTTCTCCTGTGTATCTGTAGGAGCCGAAGTGGGTGATTTTGGAGCCAATGTCTGCATAGATTTTTCCTCCAATTTTTTGCCATCTTCTAGAGAATGCGTAGTCTTCTGATAAGTATCTTTCGTCATCATCTTTCATTGTGTCAAAGAACAGGTATGTGTTCTCTGATTCAAACTCTTTGTTGTTAATTATCTGGTCTGTTTTATATCTTAGGTCGGGGTACTCCTCTTTCATTTTTAAGAGGCACTCTCTCTTTATTAACATAAAACCTGTTGCTGCGTCTAAAACTTCAGCAAAACCTTTTTCTACATTTATTTCACCTTTGTTTGAAAAGTTTAAAACGTAAGGATGACATAAATTTCTGTAATCTTTTTTTTCCTCTATTAGCTTTGGTATCATATCCCAGCTAATAAGTTTCATAGGATAGGGTGCACACATGACATCCTTATCGTATTCTAAAAATCTTTTTAAAGATTTTGCATCAAAGCCTATGTCTGCATCTATAAATAACAAGTGTGTAAAGCTCTCGTTATCTAAAAAGTTAGCAACTAAAGTATTTCTTGCTCTTGTTACTAGAGACTCTTGTCCTAGTGTTTGTACGTTTAAACCTATCTCTTCCTGTCTACAAAAGTTTTGTAAGTCAAGAATACTGTGAAAGTAGTCTTCAGTCAGCATACTCCCGTAGCAAGGTGTGGCAACAAATAAATTTACCTTAGGAGACACTTACACTTTCTGAACCTAAGTTCGTAGACAGTGTTAATGCTGTCGCCAGTGGCGATGCGTTAGCTGATGTAAAAGTACCAACTATTTTTCTGTCCTCGTTTGTTACCCCTAGTGTAGCTAACAGAGAAGATACACTTCCGTTTTCTAGCTTGTCAGCAGTTCCTAATTTTACTTGAGGGCTAGCATCTTTTAATGCTTGTGCATCGGGCTTGTGTTTTCTAGGTTCTAGTTGAGGGTGTTTTTGCTCAAACTCTGATTGATGAACAAAAGAACCATTCCATTCTTTACGCATCTCGGTGTATGGGAAAGCCATGCCACTTCTATCTGATATTGCTTTTGCATATTTACCAGTTGCGTATTTCATATGTTATATCTTAAATCAGGTTTTATGACTAAGTCAACCTTTTCTCTATTATCTTGCATTGCCCTATTAAATTCTTCCTCATATAAAACTTTAAGCTCTTGTCTTCTTTGCATTTCTATTTGAGGTCTTTTCAAAGCTAAATAGTAGGCTAAACCACTAATAGCACAAGGTAAAAATCTATCTGGAATATCTACATTTTCTGTAGAAGCTGTGATATCCTCAATTCTTTTTCTTTCGTTAAATCTTAAAACATCGGTAGAGTCATCAGGGGTAGGATACAAATAGACAACAGGTGTTAGTTGTTTATCTAAAAAATATTGACTAGGTCTACCAGTGTCAGATTTATTTGGAATATTAAGGTAATCATCTCTAGTTATTCTCTCTAATTCAAAGTCAGTGACGCTGTTATCTGAATTGGTTTTTCTTATGGTAGCCTCTTCTATATCAACGGTGTAAGAATTAAGAGTATAACCAGATGTGTTAGCTGTTAAACTTGTAGATGTCGGAGACACAGTCCAAAGCTGAACACTTCTATTAAGCCACTCTTGTAATAAAAGATTTAAAGCCCTTCTACCCTGCTGAGCTTCTTTACCAGTTTGAGGCTCGCCTCCTATTCTGGAGTACGCCTCTTCTATTACTTCATCTACAGCTAGTGTAAATGTACGAGTGCCTGATGTTGCCATTATTTATCCTAATATGTTTTGCTTAATTTTAAAATTATTGTGTAGTGGTCTCCGCTGCCGTGTCCAGTCGTTGTTAATAATAAATCTCCATTAACACCAGAACCAGCGTTGTTTGTGATACCACCAAAATCTCTAAAGTCCATGTAACCTTGTGAAGATAGAGCACCATTTGCTCCTAATACTTTACAAATGACATTGGATGATGCATTCCATAATAGGTCTACTCTCATACCAAAGATATCATAATATATTTCTTGTACCGCAACTCTTGAGCAAGACTCACCGTTGGAATCTTTTGCAAGAGCAGATACATCTACTTTAGCTACAGCACTCTCTCCTGTGCCGTCTGATATATTGGTAATTTTAACTAATATACTTTTAGCACCAACATTATCGTTGATAATTTGCGATGTTACTGCATCTGCCATCTTTTACCTCCTAAAATAAATATTACCTCGCTCCTCATAATAATGAGGAGCAAAGATATTGTCTTACAAGTATTCATTAAAATACTGAGTATTCTATCTCAAGTGTTCCACGGAATGCTGTTAAAGCAGTGTCACAAGTAGAACCAGCACCTAAGTACAAGTTTTTACTTGCAATAGCTGCAGTAATATTTGGTGCGAAAACGTGGTAAGTACCAGCAGTGGCATCTAAATCAATATCAACCTCTGTTACTGAATCAGTAGCAGAAATTCTTGGATTGAATGATGCAACACCAGCTCCTACAATCTCTGTACCAGATGATATTCCTGAGTTAGTTGCAGTTCCAGATGTAGCACTAAGCTGTAAGTTAGCTAATGAGTTAGCATCACTTGCTGCTGCAGTTGTAATACCAAGCACTACTTTATGAATAAAGAATTTGCTTGCTGTTACTAAAGCATCTGGGTGGTCTGTATTTAAAGCACCTAGTTCTACTAGAACATCATTGTCTGCGTAAGTTGTTCCTGCCGCATTTGTTCCAGATAAATCTATTGCAAATGTTTGTATTTTTCTTGTACCTAAAGAAATTAATTGTCCAGTTGAGTTTACTGAGAAACCTGTTTCTGTAAAAGCACCAGATGTAGCATCTTTATTTACTACGTTAAAACCAGCTTCAGAACGAACTGAACCTGAAAAAGTTGAATTTGCCATTATAAAAACCTCCTTGGTTATATAGCCCTTATTACATAGTCTCTATATCGTCTGCTTACGCAGTCTATGTAACTTAATAAAGATAAGGGGGGATAACCCCCCCTTATATCGTACTTTATGCTCCTGGTGAGCCGAAGATACATCTCCAGTCAGAGAATCCGAAAGAATATCTTTCAGATGCTTTGAATCGCATATTTCCTGTTTCGAAGTCTGGTTCCATTGAAGTCTTCAGTGGTCTTCTTTGGAACATTTTTAGACCTGTGTTTGTCATATCAGTCAAGATAAAGAAAGCATCAGTGTCAGTTAAGTAGTGATTTACTACATAACCTTCTGGAAGCATTCCCATGCTTCTTAATGCGTTTGTATCGTTATCCGCTGTACCAACTCTTAAATCACTCTTCAAAATTCTTTGAGCAGTGAAAGCTAAGTCTTTTGGTATTACTAATTTACGAGCTTGAACAGCTACTGGAATGTCTCTGTCATCTGCAAAACCGCCAATAGAAATAATAGCGTTTTCTAGAGATGATTCAGATAAATCAGCAGCAGTTGAAGGTTCGTTAGCTTGTGTTCCAGCCATAAGTGTTGGGTGGTCAGTAGCACAAAGCTCCTTACCATCTCCACCTACAAAGCTAGAGCTAAATGCATTGTTAAGTACGTTAGCAGCTTTCACTTGTTTTGTGTAAGCCATTGAACGTGCTAATGCAGAAGTATATCTCTTTGAAAGAGTATCATAGAGGTTATCCTCTACTGCTTCTTCAGTGATTGCAAAAGCTAGTGCAACTGTTTCATGCACATATCTTGCAGTCCACTGTTCGGCAGCAGTATCAAATTCTACGGAAGAACCCTCTGACTTTGTTGGTGCAGCACCAAATCCTGTCAATAGTGTTTCTTCTTCGAATGCTCTATCTGATGTCTCTTCAGTAAAGATTTCTGCGTGTTCACGCTCCCAACGCTTGTACTCCAAACCAAATAAGGCGTGGAGACCTGGTTCCAACTCTTTTACGAGTTGACTTCTTGAAATTACAGCCATGTTTTATTCTCCTGTACCTTATACACCCACAGTACCGTCAGCATCAATGTGTTGGTTCAATTCATGTTCTTGAATTGTAGCCTCAAGGATACCGTTTGTACCGAAAGCGTTCTTTGGTGTTTCGTATAGACCAAGGATTCTCATTCCTGCTGTTCCAGTTCCAGTTGTACCTGAAATCTCAAACTTTGATTGTCCTGTGCTAGTATCACCTGTACCAGCAACGTGGTCTGCTAAGTTTCCAATGTCAGCAAAGTCAGCAGAACCTGCTGATTGAATTGCGTAAACAATTGAGGGGTCGTCATAAATATAAGCAGTGACATCGCCACTACCTTGTGTAGTTGTACCTGTTGGGAAATATCTTGCGAATTTCACTTCCCCATCTGATGCGGTATATTGACAACCAGCGAATACGCCTAGTATTCTGTTACCAGCTGCGGCTACATCAATGTAACCTGTGCCTAGTAATTTAACGAAATCACCACTAAAAATATTTGATGATGTTCCAGACGCTATTTTGTATTCATTGGTTCTAATTTGCCCACCAGAAAGATGTCTAACAGGTCTTGCTCCAAAAGCAGCATCTACATTTGCCATGTTTTTCTATCTCCTATGATAAATTAAAGTTAATAAACAACCCCATACCTAATTCTAGTCTTCTGTTTTCTTCTTTCCAAAAGAAACAGAGCTTTTACGCCTTTGTGTTACTGGCATCGAAGGATGTTGTTCTTTTAAAATATCAGCATCAACAGCTTCAGTCTGAGTATGAGTTTTATTTTCATAATACTCTTTCTTAGCATCAGCCATTTCAGTTGGTATCTTAGCAAGAACTAAATCTCCTGTGCCAATCACTCCAGTGTATTTTCCTGATTCATGTACGGGGACATCGAAATCTGGGTGTTCTTCTTTTCTTACGAACTCATAACCTTCACGTTTTTTCTTGGCTATGTTTCGGGCATCATCCTCCCCACCCATACTCACTCGCAGCCAGCGATATTTAATGCCGTCATCGTTTGGCTTTGGAGCATCTAGATATGAAGGAGGTGTATAAGTTACTTTTCGTTTCTGATGGGTTCTAGAAGATTTCACATCAGACGTTATATTTTTATTGGTCATTTGCATTCCTCACAAATTTCGCATATTCATTTAAAGGCACACCTAGTTTTCGAGCCATTGCCATTTGACTGGCACTTAAAGTGACTTTGTTATTAGGTGCGGATGGTGCACGAGATACACTCGCTACGACTTGCTTTGGTTTCGAGCCACTTTTACTCATATCTGGAAAAGCGACTGTTAACTGCCTGTCTAATTCGGAATAATATTCCTCTGATGAGGGGTCATATCCTTCCATTTTTAACTGAGCATCAATTGCATATGCCGCTCCAGTTTTAGCTGCATCCTGTCCAAACCAAGTGTTAACTTGTGCCCACTGAAGTGCTCTTGGGTCAGGTTGTACCTGCTGCTGTTGCGGTTGTTGTTGTGTTGGTGCGGGTTGTTGCATTTGCTCGGCTTGTTGTGCAGTTGCTTTCTGCTTTCTATCAAACAAATGTTGTTGTCGCTCCAAGTCTCTAATTTCAACTTTTGCGTCAGTTATATCTTCTAAAATCTTTACTTCTTCATCGGTGTTACCAGTCTCTTTAGCGTTTCTGTGTGCTATACGGGCTGCCTCTAAAGTTTTGTTTGCAGATTTTATTTGATTTTCAAAATAGTCTTGCTGCAAGGTGTTGTAATCATTATTTAAAGTGCTTTTTCTTTCTAGCTCTCTATTTAATGTTTCAACTTGAGATGCTAACTTTGCTCTTTCGTCTCGCTCTGTAGCACGCTCTCTTACTAGCTCGTCTATTCTTCTTTGAAGTCTCGATTTTTTCTTGGGAGCAGCTTCTACTTCTTCAGTTTCTTCTGCTTCCTCTTGAGGTTGTTCTACTTCTTCCTCTACCGCTTCTTGATTTTCATCAGCAGCGTCTATAGCTTCTTCTGGGTCGATTGCTTCCATAGTTTCAATAGCTTCTTCAGTATTGAGTTCTTCCATTTTTTCAGTCTTCCCGTCATCCACTAACTTCATCGGTTTTTTTTCCGAAGTATCGTGTAATACTTGCATAGGTTTCTCCTAAGGATTGTACGCTACAAAAATGTAGCTGGTTGATAAAAGTGAAATTAACTTATTTCACTCACATCTGGGACTGTGCCCAGAATCTCGTCATCGTTCATGATTCGTAGTTCTGCTTGACCGTATTTAAAACGGTGTCCAGCATATTTTCCGAACATAACGTAATCTCCTACTTTACACCAAGGTCCTGTCATATCTTCTCTTTTATATGCATCCGAACCCACCTCAACGACTTTGCCGATTGAGGCTATAGCTCTGTGGTCTTCAATAGACTTACTGGGTAGATAAATACCCATGTTTGTTTTATTAGCTATGTCTAAAGTTTTGATTAAAATTCTGTGACCTGTTGGTCTGGGGTAGTTGTCGTTTTTTAATTCGACTTCTTCTAGTTTAAATGTTGTGTTAGTCATCTAGTTCCTCTATGTTTTTAGCAGTTTCTCGTACTATTTCTTTAGCTAGAACTAAACCTCTTACTTGTCCAACAGATTTTTCAAAGTTTTCTTTGATAATCTTACCATCAGCAAAGGCATTCTTTCTACTCTCTATTTCAGAGTCAATTTTATTTAGAATGTGTTTTACAGCCTTTGTTAGTTCCACTAACTAGAATGTACCCTTGAAATATTTTTTTGCAATAGACTTAGAGCTTTTTTTAGATTTGTGAGTTGGCTTGCCACCCATTTTAGGTGCAACAATACCGCCTTTATTCATTTTAACTTTATTTGTAGCCTCTTCCATTTGTCTGCCTACGTCAGTTCCAAATTTTCTTGCTCCTTCAGTTAATCCAGCCCCTATGCCTATTTTTGTAGCTGTGCCTGTTTTTGTAGGTCCTACCTTAATTCCAAGTTTATTTAATAACTTCTTAATGTCACTTGTCTTTGCACCTTCAAATTTTTTTAAATCTACACCTAATTTTTTAGCCATTTCTGTAGCTGTTTTTGGTGTAATGGCTTCTCCGCCTTTTTGGATTAGCTTTCCTCCACCTTGTATAAGTTTTCCTATTCCTGCTAAAATGCTCATTATATGTACCTTTTACTTCCTTTCATTTTTACAAATGTTCCTGATTTATATTTTTTTCTTTTTTTCTTTGGTTTTTTTGGTTTAACCATACCGCCTTTTTTCAAGGCTACTTCTGGTCTGTCGTCTTTTTTCTTTTTTTTCTTTTTATCTTTTTTATCTTCTTCTTCCTCTTCCATTAATTTAGCTATTAAATTAGTAATAGTGTCTGCTGTTGATTCCATTGTAAAAGGAATCATAGAACCAGAGGAGACAGGTCTTTTAACTGCTTGATTAAACATCATGTTACCAGCAGGTTGTAAAAAATCTTGTAATTTAGTTCCAAATCTATTTAAAGTATTAATACCACCTTGCATAAATCTTTGACCTTGTGGGCTGCCAGCAACTCTGGCTCCTGTGCCTAGTGCTCCTATGCCCGCTGCCATGTAGGGTAGTGCTAATAGTGGAAACATTATTTATCCTTTAATTGTTGTTTGGCTATGTCAGCCATTGTTTTTTCTCTAGCAAGAGATTTATTTGCTCTAGAGCGTAGTGCGTCTCTTCTCTCGTTAGATTCAATCTTTTGTGTATCGACTGCTATATCAGACTCTGCTTTTGCTCTATCTAATTGTAGCTTGGCAATATCAATCTGTGCGTCTGCAGCTTCCTTCTGTTCTTTCATGTTTAACTCACGGTCTCTGTCTGCTGCCCTCTGTTGTGAGTCTGCAACTTTTCTATCTGCTTCTTGTTTCTTGATAGCTAAGTCTTGCATTGCAATCTGAACTCTTGGGTCTTGCATCTGCTGTGCTTGTGCAGCTTGCTGTGCTGCCATTTGATTTTGTTGTGACATCTGCATTGCGGCTTGTGCCTGCATCTGAGCTACTTGGTTTTCTACCTCTGGTGGTAGTGCCTCGTATGCCTCATCTTTTCCTGGATTTGCTCTGTCGTATTCTGGTGCTGGTGGTAAATCCATACCAGTCATTGCAGAAACTTGTAATCTGTATTTGTGTGCCATGTGCTCTTGGATGTGAGCTATAATATTACCAGCTAATGCCTGTGCCACCTGTGGTGACGCTGGTGTCATTGTTGGGTCGCTTAGCATAGCTTGGTGTACGGCAATGTGTGCATCGTGGTCTTGAGATGCGTATGCCTTGACGGGTCTACCATACATCATGGCGTAATTTTCTGTTACTGGGTCTTTTCTCTTAGCCCCCATCTCAGGTAATAAAATCTCATCTACGTTCTTAACATCAAGAGCTTCATACAATCTCTTGTATGCCTCTTTCATGTCGTGTATCTGTGGTGCAGCCGCAGCAGCTTGTAGCTGTGTCTGTGCTAATAAAACTCTCTGTGCAGTTGAAAAGATGTTTGGGTCAGATACTGGGAGGATATCTACTCTATCGTCAAAATCTTTACTAAAGATAAATCTGTTGTCACCCTCTACGCTGTAAGGATAATAATCTGGTAAGAACTCTTTGTTAATTCTTACAATAATTTTAAATTCTTCTCTCTGGGCTTTGTGTAGTCTCTTGTGAATAGAGGACATCACTTTAATGCCCTGCTCTAAGAGAGCAATGGTTGTACCCACTGGTGCGTTGGCGTTCATATCGCCAGCTTGTAAATCTGTTATGGCAGCTAGTCTTCTACCCTCTTGTGTCATAGAGCCTAATAAGGCGAATAGAGTTTGTGATGGCTCTTTAAATGGTAATGGCACGATAGATTTTCTAATATCATCTCCGTATCCCTCAACATCTCTGAACTCACCAAATCCAACTGGCTGTTCTCCCTCAACTCTCATACCTCTAGCTTTGAAACCACCAGGTAAGTTAGCAAACTGTCCTGCATCTACTAGTGAACGTAGTATAGTTGTGACAGACTTCTGAAGATTGCCTAATAGGTGTACATACCCCATGCCGTAGAAACCAAAACCAGGTAAAAACTTGTAGTGTACGAAGTGTTGTATTCTTTTAAAGTTTGGGTCGTCTGGATTAAAGTTTTCTCTAATCGATAAAATCTCTCTTGTCTCTTTGCAGATAGTTACGATGTAGGGACAGGCAAAATCTTTTTCATAACCAGGAATATCTAGGTCAACGTGCATCTCTAACAGAGTTAGTCTACCGTCTTTCTGATAATTCTTAGATGGTGTTATGCCTTCTATGTCTTGTATCTTCTGTCTGATGTCGTTAGAGTCATCCTCCTCTGGGTTCATGTCAATATCTGTATCTCGATAAAAACCAGAGTATATTTTCTTTTTCAGTTCGTTTTGAGTGATGCGAATAATGTGTGTGTATCTACCTGAGGTTCTTAAATCCACAGTGTTGTATGATACAACAAAATCTGTAATAGGAATAAAACGTGAGATGGGTCTCTTGAGTATTTCATCGTAGTAAATCTTTTTAAAACAGCTACCAACTATCGGTAAGTAAAATAACATCTGGTCAAAGTCATCGAAATACTCTTCCATAGTCTCTGTGACTTGATAATTTAAAAATTCTTTAACTCTGTTCGCTTGCTTAACAATCTCATCGCTCTTCTCACCAATGATTTGAGTTTTTACTGGTCCACCAGAGGGGAATAACTCTTTAATTGCTTGTGACTGGAACTGCACAGCACCCTCAATCATCATGGGATGATGTGCAGAACAAGCTCCAGGGAAAGGATTCTGTGAATCTTCTAATTTTAAACCAAGAAGCTCCATACCCTTCTTGATTGTCTCTTCATAATCTTTTCTTGATTGAACATCCGCTTCAAATGCAGCCAAAAGCTCAGATGAAATTGTCTCTAAATCCTCTTCATCAAGACTCTCCGCAATGTTGTCCGATAAAATCGGCTCTTCTTCGACAGTACCCTCAGCAACAACAGTTATTTCCTGTTCTATTAGTGGGTCTACTGCACCTAAGGGTGTTCTAGCCATTAAAATATTCCTTTAAAATTATTAAATCCTCTTTTTGCTGCTCCAGCACGTCTTTTTGTTGAACTTTTCGATGATTTTTTTACCATACCACCATCTTTTTTGGTTTCAAGGTCTTTTACTTTCTTTTTAAGTAAATCAAAATTAACTTTTGAGGTTGAAGTTCTATTTTTAAAATAATTATTTACTGCTTCTTTGCCAAACTTTGCATATCCCTCTAGTAATGCGTTAGCTCCAGACTTTCCTGAAAAAAACTTTGCAATCTTACCCATTAAATTGACTACCATTAGAATACTCCTTTAAATTTTGTGCCTTTTATAGCAGAGCCACTACCACGAGATTTTTTAGACTTAGATTTCTTTTTGGCTAACCCTCCATCCTTATAAAATTCTTCTAGAACACGTCTCGGTGGTGATTTAGGTCCGCCTCCCGTTGCGATATTAGTACCTCTCGTTTTATCGTCAGGCATTTTTTTAATTTGTTTGCCGCCTTCTTTTATTAATTTTTGCAGCATCTCTCTTGACTTTGCAATAACTACATTCCCACTGGGTAACATAATCCTTATTGCTTTAAATATTGACATTAAAATACGCCTTTGAACTTAGTTCCTTTTACTGCAGCACCTGTGCCTCTAGACTTGGGTTTTCTTTTGACAACTCTTTTCTTGACAGCTCCGCCTTTATTATACTTCTTTGCTAAAGCAGGACTCATATTCTCTTGCACAGATTCTGGTAGTTTAGAAAAACCTTTAAACTCACTTGGAACCATGCCGCCTGTATTCATTTTAAGACCCATGCCTTTTTTACGGGCTTCCATCATTCCGCCCATAGCTTTTTTGTCTACTGTTTTATCGTATGCGTTTTTAATTTTTTCTGCGAGTGGGTCTCCATATTCTTTTTTAAAGTTTGTAAAGCTATATGGATTTTTACCTTCGCCTTTCATTTTTTCTACATAGTCAGCAAACTCTTTTGCACCTAGACCTAGTCCAGTAAACTTAATTGTTTTGCCTAACATATTTAGTATTCCCATTATTCTCCTCCTAATGATTTCATGTGCTCCGCCATCTCATTCGCCCTGTTGGGGGTCTGCTTTGCCCAACGACTATCGAGCATCTGGATTGAAGCCTCTGTGTAGTTTGGTGGACTAGCCTTGAGAGCCTCCCACATCATTTTAAATTTAGAGACACCATTCCCGCCTAGCTGGAAAACCATCTCCGTTATTATATCTTGTCCTTCTTCGCTTATCTCTGTCTTCTCACACATATACGTTGCCGTATCTACTGCGTGCTGTAAATCTTTTTTCAGTATCTCCTCGAGATAGTCTTTCTCGTATACCTTGCCGTCTTCCCAGTGGTCTTCCACACAGAGATGCCCGTAGCCCACGGTTCGCTTTCCTAGTGTGTCTAGGTAGACCTGGTCACGAAAACCCTCGTGTCTCTTAACTGATTCTAATAGTGATTCATTCATTACCAATAACTTCCCTTCGGTCCTGTCGCTTCCTCTATCTGTACGTCTTGGGGGTGGCTAACCATCCAGCCCTTACGCAATCTAATTAACGCCTGCGATAGAGAATCAACTAGGTCGTCATTCTTTGTGTTAGGGAAAGCCGCACACTGAGATACCACTGCCTCGGTTTCATCTGTGTCGGGTGCCCAAATCCTTCCGCTCTCGAATAATGGCGTGATGGCGTGAACTCTCGCCAGCTTATCCATACGTTTCGGATTAAAAGGTGTAATAGGTATTCCCGTTCTCATTAACTCTTGTACCAGTGACAGTCCACTCGCCTTCGCCTCGACTAGAATATTATCAGGCTGGTGCGTGTTGTACAGACTTATCGCTGCGTTCTTCAATTCAGGGAACGTCAGGCGTTCTCGATACGAGTCGAGTAAAATTAGGTTATACCCGCCCTCCCCAGAGAATACACCCCACGTTGTACACGCAGAGTAGTCTGAGTTCTGGTTCGCTGTGTAGGCGGTATCCCAAGACTGTATCTTGTACTGTATTTCAGGTAGCTGTTCTCGTTTCCAATACTTCCACCACCATCGCTTAATGACGTTTCCTTCTTCCACCGAGGGAGTCTGGTTGTAGAGCGATGTCCACTCCCGTGTTCCTACGGTCTTCTTAATCTCTTCTAATCTTTTTAGCGGGTAGGCTTCTTCCCATAGGGGGTCGCCCTCCTTGAGACCGAGCATATCAGCTGCGGTATCGTTTAATATAGCTGGAAACTCGACTATGTCCCAGCCCTCGTGTCCCGTCTCCTTGAGTACCCATCCAGCGAGGTCATCCTCGTGCCATCTCGTTTGAATTAAGATAACACTGCCATTCGGCATTAATCTTGTATAGGCGGTGGAGCGATACCAGTCTAGGAGGTTCTTCCTCATAGCTTGGGAGTCCGCCTCCTCACGACCTTTAATCGGGTCGTCTATCAGTAGTAAGTGTGCACCTCTACCCGTGATGGCAGAACCCGCACCCACAGCGTAGTAGACTCCACCCTTTGTCGTGTGGAACCTGCGAACACTAGCTGAGTCCGTTGATAGCTGCGTGTCGGGAAAAATTTCGCCATAGTTACCATCCTGAAGCTGGTTTCTGACCTTACGACCAAAATCATCCGCTAGGTCCTGAGCGTATGTGGAACAGATAATATACTTATCGGGGTTCCTGCCCATATACCATGCGGGAAAAAATTCTGAGGTCAGAATAGATTTGCCGTGTCTGGGTGGCATGAATATGGCGAGTCTCTTGACATCACCACGCTCTACCGCCTCTAGCTTCTCTGCCAGCTTCACAATGTGTGGAGGGGTCTTATAGTTGTCCATCTGGGATTTTGCATACCCCAGCAGACCAGTGCGAGCACCTTGCTTTGATTCTAAATCTTTTACTTTACCAACAAGAAGCTGTAGCTGAGCTATCTTCTCTTCAGTTGTCTCTGGTATTCTCAATGGCTAAGTCATCATAGAAAAGGGGTGTTCCCTCTCCCATGTAAGCTCCCTTTATATTAAATTCGAAGAACTCAATGGCTTCCTCATCGGTCATGCCATCTCGCTCCATTAGCGTATCTATAATCTTTTTTGTGCTGTAGAGCAGAACATCGTATAGTCCACATCTACCAGCGTATCCCATGATGGCATCATCGAAACCATCAGCCTTCAATACTGTATCATCCATGCTATCAGTATATATAAATATGCCCCCTGGTCTATAGGAATAGGGTGGGGGTTCTCATGGGTCACATTTGACCCCTATAGGTATCAGAATTGACCCCTAATAAGTTCATATCTGACCCCCTATGTAATAGGGTGGGGGTTATCTCTGCTACTATGGTATGTCACTAGCCCTTGTATGGATGTTAGGTAAGTCGAGCAAACAGGGGGGTGGGGGGTCAATTATACAGTATGTCAGAAAAACGCCCTAGTAAAGCGAGTAATACAGTAGGGTAGGGGAGTGATGATAGTATTGAGTGACATATATATTTGTCGCATAACATTTATTATAGGAACGTAGGCAGTAATCGGTACATTCCCTACTCTGCTCTCTCTTATATTCCTGTAATTACTAGGAATGATATGTAGTTATAACTAATATAATAAGACAGGGAGATAATAGCAGGCTGAATATATTTCCTGCTCTCAATCTGTCAGCAATAAAGTGTCTTATCCAATCATACTCCAATGTATTTAGTTATCTCTCTATGCTCTTTATATTGGAATATTCAGATACTTTTATACACATAACTATGTGAGATAATTACTTTGCAAAACTTGTAGAGTAAATCACATAATACTATGAACGCTATATCGAAAGGATTAAACAATGATTAGTGATAAAGAAATACTTGTTCAATTAGACAAGTGGTTAATGTCTGATGATGCTAAACGTATTAGTGATATGCAGACTAAAGTGACTATCGTTAAGAGACATGATGAGACCAATACATCTCTCCGAAAAATATCTTTAATAGATGCAATCGGAAGAATTGTTTTATTGGATTATGTATTCGTTAATAAAGTTAACAATGAGTATGTCAAAGAGTTAGACTCCATCAAAAAGATTAAGACTCTTATTCGTACTCTTAACTAGTCTCTTCTGTTCTACTGTATTGGATTGTTTCATATAACAATTCATGCAGTAGAATTTACTAAACGTTGCATCACTCACAGGACTATTTTGTTTACCACATTTGCAACAAGTTTTTATCTTCGCAAATTCTATAGAGTGTTGTTTTGTTTTTCTTAGTCTGTTGTATTCATTCCAAAAATTTATCAATGCAAAGTTATCTCTTCAGTAATAAATTCTATTTCAATGTCTGATTGGTCTTCTTGTAATTTTATTTTACAGTTGCAAATTTCTTCTGTGCAATTTTGTAGTTCACAACATTTAGGAATACAAACACAATTGCAGTTCATTAATTTAATTTCTTAATTACTTCTTCTTGTTGTCTGATTAACAGGTCATCATTAATTGACTGATATAAATCTGCTATATGTTTTTTTAGTGCAACAACATCATCTGTATCAATTGCAATGTTCCCACTGATTGATGTGGGATTACCTTCTAGCAGGTTTGCTAACTTAGAACTTTCTACTCCAACTTTTGTCATGTTCAGCAGGTCACTAGGTTTTTCTAAATCACTAACAACACCACTCTGCAATGCCGTTAAAACTTTTTGTAATGCCTCATTGGATGTCGCTTTTAATTTGTCTGTTAGGTCAGTTAGTTCGACTGATTTTTTTTCTGCAATCTTGTCTAAAGTTTTTTCATTTGTTTTTACATCTACCATGTTCGCCTCATGTATCCATCCCTCTTGTTTACTATGTCTGAATATTGTTGCGAGTGATGGTATTTTTTTTTTGGGAAATTTTTCTATTAGTTCACTGTGCAATCTTCGTATGCTCCGATGACTGCGTGGCATTTTAAAATAATACTGTTTGATGTCATCAGTTGTTATAGACCTATCTCGTGCCATGATACTATTTATTAATGCATTTTTAGACACTAATTAGTAGAGAACGTTTTAAGAACCTTTTATTATTGTTGATATATAAGGTTATAAGGCATGGAATTTAGTTGTTGCAAATGGAGTGTAGGTATGAAATAAAATGGTATGTTTTTGAATAGCCGAATTACATTTGTGAACGAAGTAGCAAATGGCTTTTTATTTTTTGTTCAGTTAGAGAATGTTAATGCTCTGCAGACACTCGACTCTGTTGCAAAATCTAAATTGGATTTAGTTCAATTGGTTAATCGTGTATACTTGGTTTTAAATTTTAGATTGTTTACAAAAACTCAATCTAACTTTTCATTCACAAATTAGTACACCATTAATCGAGGCATCGGCACTATGAGTACAGACTCCATATTATTTGACTCATAGATTTGCAATAGGTCGAACCAATCGTGTTGTCAGTCCAAATGACAATATCTAGAGAGACGCTTAGATTGAATTGCAATTTTAAAATCTCTTAAAGTATTTTTGAATGCTCGTTGCATTGAGCATTCATGAATACTTTTTAGTATTCGAGGTAAGGGCGATACCTTTAGAAGATGATTTAGTAAAAACACAATACAGTGTTTATTCTGCTGACTAAGTGTGTCTTCATCGCCTACGCAGACATTTAACAAAGGAGAAACAAATGACTGAAGAAGTAATATTAGAAATAGAAAGAAAAGATAATGGGAGAATACTTCCTAAATGCGAAAACTCAAAAAGACTAGTTGAGTTGACTGGTAAAAAAACTTTTAGCGATAGTGATATAAACATTTTAGCAGAGTATTTTATCATCGCTGAAAATTGGGAGGGACTGATGTTGGCTCGTGCCTCACAAGTTTTAAACAAAGGAGACAACAATGAGTAAAAAATATTTACAAAGAGACCATCTCAAGGCATTCGATAATGCATTGAGTAAAGGATACAAACTCGATGGAGTTATGTACATGGAGTCATTCGAAGAATTACAGGATGATGGCAATATATATTTCTTTGATGCTTTTAAACATAAAGTATCAAGAGAGAAATTTTTTGTAGAGTATCATCCATTAATTACTCAGACTCAATTTAAAGATGGTGCAGTTCATTATAAGCACCAATAAGTATTTTAGATAACTCGATCCGAGTTATCTTGAATACTTAGTATTCAACAGTGAGAGGTGAGTGTGACCATTGTTTCATTATTGACTCCCACTCATCTCTCTTTTCATTAGACATAAATGCTCTATGGAGGGGCAACACATATGACTAACATTATAAAACTACATGACGACCAATCTACTAATCCACTAGCATTGGATGACAAATATAAATTTGATGTAGGATTAAGACCAATCTTCAATCAATTTGTTGAGGATACTCATGATAAGAATAGAGACATCTATAAAGAGATAGATGGATACTCTCAAGTTTGGGATATTACTAATGATAAACCAATACCAGCTGGTGTTGTTGGTTCAAAGTACCATCCTACTGCCTACCATGAATTAGTAGACAGATGCAGTGAGGGATTAGTAAAAGCTAATCTAGACACAGGATGTATTGTTAAGGATGCAATGCATGAAGGTGGGGCTAAGTTTGTTAGAACTATATCTTATCCAAATATCACTATCGAACCAAAGACTAGAAAACAGGGAGACATAATCAGATTTGAGGTTGTGTTGCGTTCCTCACTAGATGGTTCATGGGTTCACTCACTACAGATTTTACCAATTAGATTACTATGCTCTAATGGTATGGTTGGTGTTGACTCTAATTACAAACTTATCTTTAACTTTAAACATACTACAGGATTTACTGCTGACATGATTAGAGACAAGGTTCTAATCGGTCAAGAGTCATTCCAAGAGATGCAGACATGGTTTGAGTCTCTATCTAATGCTGAGGTCACTACTGATGACGTGAAGGCATTACTCAAGCAGACTCTCTTTAAAAAACAGGCACAGAGAGATGCTGAGTTAAAAGAGAATAAAACTTTTAACTGGATGATGGAGCAGTTCTTGAGAGAGACCAAAGACTTAGGTATGACTATGTGGTCTGTCTACAATATGCTTACTCACTATGCTACACACACTCCACTGAGAAGAAGTAATACACCAATTCACAGTAGGGTTGTGACTGACCAACAACAAATCATGATGGTGATGAGGTCGCCTCAGTGGTACAGGTTGGTGGCATAAGTGGAAGGTCTACATCTTACAAAAAATAAAGATGGTGAACTCAAGAGTAGATTTATTTGGGATGCAAATCCTGTAAATAATATTAGGTCTACCCTTGAGCAAGACCTCAAAGGAACTGCAACAGATGAAGCTATATCTACAATTGAAAAACAAGTCACCATGATTTGTTTTCAAAACATAGATGTCATGGAGTATGCATCTCAAAAATACAATATTGATTGGAAAAAATTACAGTTAGAATTTTATGCCAATCAAGGTTGGGTTGAAGGAGAGACTGATGACGAATAAACCATCTGAACCACAAAAACTAATCACTGTTGTTTTATCAGTAAAAGAAGCATACGCAATTTTATCTGCATCTAAAAACTATAAAGAACAATTAAAGAAGTACAAAGATGATGGTGAATTAGGAGTTGGTTGGCATTTACTATGGGATGATTGGGAGCATGGTCATGAAAGAATGTATGACCAATACTTAGACCAATTAGACAAAGAATAATTATTTTAGACTACTCGTTATTGGGTAGTCTTGAATAATTATAAAAATGAAAGGAGGTATCATGTCTCAAAAAAATCTTGTAGATAAGATAGCTAAGGCAATTCTATTTAGACGTAGTATTGCCAGACTAATTAGTGGTCTGATTGATTACGATAAGGATTACTTCTATAACAAGAAGCCTAAGAGATATCGTGGTCACGCATATTCTATTCTTTTATCTGAAGAGAATAGACCTGTGGTTGATATGGGTAAACTTAGAAAAAATCCCGAAGACTACAAAAAATATGTGAAGGTAAAAAAATCACCGAGACTAACAGTCGGTGGAAATTTAGACGTACCATCAGATATTAAAAATGCAGTTAAGAAATTAGTTGCTTAATTTGTATGGGTGGCAAATCTGCCATCCATAATTTTATGATAGTTATGATAGTAAAGTAAAGCGAGCAAAGGAGTTAATAATGAAAAGCGAATATCATATTGGAGTATGGGATGTACAGTTTTATCTAATTGATAAAAAAGGTAATCCCGAGAAAGACGACAACGGCAATGTAATTGTTTACGAGTTGCCCAAAGCAGATTGGGGACATCTCGCAGACACTATTGAAGTTGATGAACTACATGAAGTGGGAGTGAAAGAACAATGATATATGGGTACGATTTATTAGAGGGGACAAAATTTGAGATGTCTATCGAAGAACTTTGTAGGATAATTAACTGCGAGGATGGTTTGAATAGTAATTGTTATATCTACACTACAGAAGAAGATAGAGATTTACATTTTAAACAGAACAAGGAGAGCGAACAATGAATAAAGAAGAGTTTATAAAAGAGATATTTGAGATAGCATTTGGAGAAACAAAGCTGACTCAAGAACTGTTAGATGAAAAAGATTATCAAACAGTTGCTAATAAGATAATGGAGTATTCAGATAATGCTCTTAAATGGGAGGAGAGCGAACAATGAACTTCAATAACGAACTTCGACTGTCTTATGACAGACGATACAAAAACACCACTTCACTAATTAAGGAGAGGGATGGTCGGTTTATATTTATTTTAGACCGACTATTTAATGAACATGGTTGGGATAAGTATCCACTAATCAGTGAGAAGGATAAGGAAAAATGGAAAAAACAGTAGACTATAAGAAAGTAAACTTACACTACAGTAAAGAAATAGAGTTCGGTGATGGGTGCGAACACACCGATTATAAAGACGAAGCAGTCGATGTATCGGTGTTTTTAGAGATACACTACAAAGACAAAGATGGCGAGGAGTTGTCTGATTTTGATATTAATTCAGAAAAATATTTTGATATAAAAAAACTGGGACACGACAAAGCCAAGAGAGATGCATTTAAGTATGCAGAAAAACTAGCAAAAAAAAACTCATGTGATTTTGAGTGGTACTAATTAAGGAGTAAATAATGAACAATAAAGAACTTATGGCGACAATATATAAACACGCAGAATTTCTACATGATTTAGAGAAAAATTTAAGAGTCTGCATTGTAGAAGATGAGCGAGATGCTATTAAAATAACCGATGGAAGTGGTCAAATTTTAGAAGGCAGAGCAGAGATGAGTAGGCTCATACTAGATAGGCTAGAAAACCATCGTCACTACATGACAAGAGACTACCATCAAGTTGGGAACGACACAGTTTATACTGTAAAGGAGTAAATAATGATTGATAGACTGAGAGAAGCAAGAGATGTCATGAAGGATACAGAAAAGTATTTGTCAGATATTCTCGCACACGAGTGGATGGCACATCATCCACATTTTCACACTAACAGCA
>UEXN01001106.1_pt1 | contig 22956 bp, 21 predicted proteins | sample 1796711 | NCBI WGS metagenome assembly UEXN01 (sample SAMEA4772470, study PRJEB27181) | metagenome | reverse complement strand
AACCGTGACCTACTGTTAGCTAGTAGTCCCTCACTCACATTATTCTTAAAAAAAGTACCTTTGCAAAAATATTATTTTGCTCTAGGGGTTTTGTTGAACAGGAGATTGATTTGCCGCAAGAGTCTACCAAGAGTTTGTTAAAGCGCGCTGAGTCTTTAGAGGCTCGCATTCGTTCTATGGAAGATGCTAGTGGTGCGTTTACTCCTGCGATACCTACTAAGGGCCTTGGTTTTTTTAAGAAGAACGCGGCTCGTATTATTAATAGGTTGAAGGACATGCGGCAGGATCAGGTTCTTAGTGGCAAGGACTACAAGCGTATGAACAAAACTTTGCTTGAGTTGGACAACAAGTTGTTTCGTCGCGGCAAGCCTCGGTAATGAGGGCTGGCGTATTAGCATCGGTATTAAGGATTCATTATGGCAACACCAGCGTGGACACGGAAGGAAGGCAAGAACCCGAAGGGGGGCTTGAACGCCAAGGGTCGGGCGGGAACGGGAATGAAGGCTCCGGTAAAAAGCGGAGACAATCCAAGAAGGGCCAGCTTCCTAGCGCGGATGGGAAACATGAAAGGCCCCGAAAAGGACGAAAAAGGAAAGCCAACTCGCCTTCTTCTTAGCCTAAAGGTGTGGGGCGCATCGTCCAAAGCTGACGCAAGAGCAAAGGCTAGAGCAATTAGCAAAAGGAATAAAGCAAATGCCTAGTGGTAAAGGAACTTACGGAACTAAGGTTGGGCGTCCTCCCAAGAAGCCTAAGGGCGGGAAGAAGAAATGAGTTTGTACGCAAACATTAACCGCCGCAAAAAATCTGGAACTAGCAGGTCCAAGTCTAAGTCTACAATTAGTGACAAAGCGTATGCTAATATGAAGGCTGGCTTTCCTAAGAAAAAAAAGAGTTTGCTAAAGAGATGAGTTTTATATCTACCCTTTCCCTAGCAGAGCTAGAAGTACTTAGGCAGATAGTTAGAAAGGTTCATCTAACGTATGTGCCACTAGACTTTGCCACTGACAGGGAATGCGATAAGATGATTGACGGCATGGCCCCTGAGACTGTTGATAGAATGCTGAGGTTCGGCAGACAGTACTGTGGTTGATTTTAAATATAAACCAGACGGAGAAACGCTTAAGGCGTTTATGAAAGACAATACATTCTTTCGTGGCATTCGCGGCCCTGTAGGTTCTGGCAAGTCTGTTGGTTGCTGTATTGAGGTATTCCGCAGGGCGCTTGGTCAGGAAAAGAATAGCAAGGGCATACGCAGAAGCCGATGGGCAATCATTCGTAATACCAACCCACAGCTTAGAACCACTACTATTAAGACTTGGCTTGATTGGTTTCCAGAATCGGATTGGGGTAAGTTTACTTGGTCGGTTCCGTATACTCATCATATTAAAAAAGGTGACATTGATCTTGAGGTTTTGTTCTTAGCTCTTGATAGGCCCGAAGACGTTAAGAAGTTATTGTCATTAGAGCTTACTGGCATTTGGGTTAATGAAGCTAGAGAAATACCCAAGTCTATTATGGATGCGTGTACTATGCGCGTTGGTCGCTTTCCTTCTATGCGTGAGGGAGGGCCGTCTTGGACAGGAGTTATTGCCGATACCAATGCGCCAGAGGAAGATCACTGGTGGCCGATCATGTCTGGTGAGGTTCCGATTCCAGATCACATACCGCGAGAGCAAGCTAAGATGTTGGTTAAGCCTGACAACTGGTCATTCTTTACCCAACCTGCTGGTATGATTGAGGTTAAGAACGACGAGAACGAAGTGGATAGTTACAAGCCTAGTAAGAGCGCAGAGAATACCAAAAACATGATGGGGTCTTATTATCCCAACTTAATACAGGGTAAGACTAAAAGCTGGATAGATGTTTATGTTATGAATCGCTTGGGTTCTATACAGGACGGCAAGCCAATCTATCCTATGTTTGTTACTGACACACATGTTGCTAAGGAGGAAATCCCTGTTGCTGCTGGTTATCCTTTGTATATTGGTTTGGATTTTGGTTTAACTCCTGCGGCTACTATGGGTCAAAAGGTTAGAGGTAGGTGGTTAGTACAGGATGAAGTCGTTGCGTTTGACATGGGTATTGTTAGGTTTGCGGAAGTTTTACGTGAGCAGATTGCTACTAGATTTTCTCAGTGTTCTGAGGTTATTATTTATGGTGATCCTGCGGGTGACTTTCGGGCGCAGACCGACGAATCTACCCCGTTCCACATACTTAGAGGTGCTGGCCTTAGAGCATTCCCCGCCCCGTCTAATTCCGTGGATTTGCGCCTTGAGTCGGTATCTTCGCAGCTTAACAAAATGACAGAAGGCAAACCCGCTTTTCTAGTAGATCGCCGTTGTTCTCAGCTTATCAAGGGCTTTGAGGGTGGATACCAATATCGCCGCATGGAAGTATCTGGCGAGAGATATGCAGATAAGCCTGATAAGAATATGTTTAGTCACATTCATGATGCGCTGCAGTATATGCTGTTGGGCGCTGGCGAAGGTCGGGCCTTGATGAATAATCAAAAAGCGGCTAGGCCATCTGTTGCCAAGAGGGACTTTGATGTATTTGCCAAGCGTAGTAGCCCCAAGCGTAGGCAGGGACTATGGGCGCGTATGTAATTGTGCGTTGCTGATTGTTCTGTGTTGTGCTTATCGCTAACTAACAAAGGAGATTGCCATGTGCAAATTTATAAGTAAGGGCATGAAAAAGCTAGAGCGAGCTTCAAATAAAGTATTTAAGCCCCTTGGTATTAACAGTAATTTTTTTGCTGGTGGTTTAAGAAAAGGCGGTGCGCCTATGGCAGATGAAGGGCTAAGTGACATTGAGTCTTTGGCTGCTCAAGCTAATAAAGAGTTGGCAGAAGAAAAACAAAAAGCTACAGAAGATACTATACAGCAAACTACAGCTAAAAGATTTAGAAGCGGATCGCGTGGTCGCCGCTCCTTACTGCGATCTAAGTCTGGTGGTGGCGCTGGATTTTATAACAGGTTTCAATTATGATAGATGATCCAATAGCTAAAGGTTACTACGAGCATTACGCTAAGGCAAAAGCCAAGCGTGAAAACTTCATACCTTTGTTTGAAGAGTGCTATGAGTATTCCCTTCCCCAGCGTGAGTCATTTTATTATGAGAGCGTAGGGCAAAGACGTGACGATAAAATCTTTGACGAGACTGCTGTTGTTGGTGTGCAAGAGTTTGCATCCCGATTGCAGTCGGGCATTGTTCCTAACTTTGCGCGTTGGGCTGATCTAACTGCTGGCTCCGAGGTTCCTAAAGAACAGCGTGATGCTGTTAATAATGACCTTGATGAAGTCACTGACTATGTATTTGAGGTGTTGCAGAACTCTAACTTTAGCCAAGAGGTTCATGAATCCTTTATGGATTTAGCTGTAGGCACTGGCGTTTTAGTTGCAGAGGAGGGCGATGCGATTAATCCAATACGCTTCTCTGCTATTCCTTTGCCTCACGTTGTTTTGGATACTGGCCCCGATGATCGGATAGATCACATTTACCGTGAGCGTAAAGGCATTAGATATAATCAGTTGCAGGTTTTATATCCTGATGCTGAAATAAATGAGCAAATACAAAACCGCATGGGCAATGGCGGTAATGATACAACGACTGTACTTGAGTTGGTTTGCCGTGATTACTCACAGAAAAACCAAGAAGTGTATATGAGTTACGTTTACTGCATGACTACCGAGAGCGTGATCTACAAACGTGAGTTTAAAGGCAATGGCGCTAATCCGTTTATTTGTTTTCGTTGGTCTAAGTGCGCTGGCGAAGTTTATGGTCGCGGCCCCCTTATCAATGCGCTGTCTGCTATTAAGACAACTAACCTAACCATTGAGTTGATCTTAGAAAATGCACAGATGGCTATATCTGGCGTGTATCAAATGGATGATGATGGTGTCATTAATCCTGATACTATATCCTTAGTGCCGGGGTCTATTATACCAAAGGCTATTGGTTCCAATGGGTTACAGCCCGTTGCTGCAGCGGGAGACTTTAGTGTATCCCAGCTTATACTTTCTGATATGCGCTTAAACATCAAACGTGCGCTGTATAATGACATGCTTGGCAATCCAGATAAAACTCCTGCATCTGCTACTGAGGTTGCGGAGCGTATGGCTGATTTATCTAGGCGTATGGGTTCTGCGTTTGGCAGACTGCAAGCAGAGCTAGTACAGCCAGTATTGCAGCGCGTTATCTACATTCTCAAAAAGCAAGGCCGCATTGAGATACCAAATGTTAATGGTCGTGAGATTAAAGTTAGGTCTATATCTCCACTAGCACAAGCACAAGCTAACGCAGATATATCATCTGTTGGTCGGTTTCTTGAGATGGTTCTTGGCACCTTTGGGCCAGAGGTTCTCAACCTATTAATCAACTCAGAAGAAACGGCAGCACATCTTGCTAAGAAGTTTGGTGTGCCTGACGGGTTGATTCGTGATCCAGAAGAACGTAAGCAGATAGTTGCAATGGCGCAGCAAATGCAAATGCAACAACAAATGCAAGAGCAGGTTCCAGAGGGAGCGCCACAGGAACAACTGCAATAGGAGATAAAAGTTGGCGAAAGCAAACATCGGTATTGATGGAATACAACGCGCAGCTAATCAAGATAAAGTTATAAGCACTACGGTTGCTCACTTGTTTGAAACAGAAACAGGCAAAGCCGTCATGGAATACCTCAAGTCTATAACAGTAAACCGTGTGCATGGGCCTAATATTAGCACAGAAGAATTGCGCCATCACGAAGGGCAGCGATATATAGTTGGTCTACTTGAGGCAAGAATACAGCATGGTCATAAGGTAAAGCAAGATGTCTGAGTCATTATTAAATGAATCGCCTCAACCCGCAGAAGCAACTGCAGAAGTTACGCAAACGCAGACCGATAGACCGGATTGGTTGCCTGAGAAATTTAACTCGCCGGAGGATTTGGGCAAGGCGTACAATGAATTATCTTCTAAGCTGGGCGCAAAGGAAGAAGATCTAAAGGCTTCATGGCAAGAAGAAATGCAACGAGAGGCTTACGCTAATCGTCCTGCTACTAAAGGTGATTATCTTTTACCAGAAAGTATTGATCCCGAAACTGCAGTAGATAGTCCGTTGCTTGATTGGTGGTCTGATCATTCTTTTGAAAGTGGCCTTGGTCAAGAAGAGTTCCAAAAAGGCATTGAGTTATTTGCTGAAGCAATGAATGCAGGGCAACCTGATATGGAAGCAGAAACTAAACTGTTAGGTGATTCTGCAACTGATCGTATTGAAGCAGCTAGTTTGTTTGCTAATCAATTTTTTCCGGAAGAAAGCCTAGATGCAATAGAGCGTATGTGTGAAACGGCTGGCGGTATTGTTGCCTTGGAACACATCATGGAAAAAATGAAAGGGCCATCATTTGCAGGTGACTCAGCTATGTCTAGCCAGATTACCGAGGATTCTTTACGCAGTATGCAGAATGATGAACGGTATTGGAATCCGCAAAAGCGTGACAATGCTTACGTTAATCAAATAGATCAGGCGTATCGCAAACTATATGGCTGATCCTATTCTACAGCGTAGGGGCTTTCAATTAGTCCCTATGCAAAAGTCTCATGTTATGAAGTTCTACCATGACATAGCTCCGTATAGTGCGGCAGAGTATGAAGACGTTGATCTATTCTATGCCCTAGATAAAATGCAAGAAGAACAAGAGTGCATGGTGTTAGAAAACCAAGACGGTATATCCGTGCAGCTTATTGGTCTACAGGCTACTGGCAATCAACAAGTCTGCATGTGGTCTTTGTTTACTAAGCAAATGGATACAGATTGGCGCAGCGTTATTAGAGTATCTCCTGACATTCTTAGGTACGTTCATCAGACTTACTATGAGATAAATCTAAACATATCAGCAGAAAGCGAAGGCTCCCTTAACTGGGCAGCATGGCTTGGATTTACACCCACTGGGTATATAGATGATGAAGATGGTACAACCTTAGTGCATTTTGTGCGTTGCAATCCTGACAGAAAGAATGTTTACGCTCTAGCGTCACGGCCCGTAATGCACTGAGTAGCCCGTTAGGATACCTACGTTGAGGATGCAGAAGGATACCCAGAGAACAAATGCAACCTTAATAAAGGACTCTTGAAATGGCTAATACAATAGATACAGCCTTCATCAAGCAGTTTGAATCCGATGTGCACCTAGCATATCAACGCATGGGTTCTAAACTGCGGAACACTGTTCGTACTGCAAACGCTACTGCGTCTGTTGTTCGTTTTCAAAAGATTGGTACTGGCGTGGCCACTACTAAATCACGCAACGGTAATGTCACTCCTATGGAGCTGGCGCACACAACCGTTGAAGCAACCATGAGCGACTTCTACGCTCCTGAGTATATTGACAAGCTAGACGAGTTGAAAACTAACATCAACGAGCGTCAAGCTGTTGCTCAATCTGCTGCTGCTGCTCTTGGTCGCAAGACTGACGAACTAATTGTTGCAGCTTTAGATGCGGCTGGTGGAACTTCAATCCACGATACTAGCTCGGCTCTTGAAATTGCTGACATTCTATCTTTGTTTGAAACTATGGGAACTAATAATGTCCCAGAAGACGGACAACGTTACTTAGCAATGCACCCTAAAGGTTATGCTGATATGTTTACTATTACTCAGTTTGCTTCTGCTGACTTTGTTGGTGAACAAAATCTGCCGTTTGCAGGTGGCATGACTATGAAAGAGTTTATGGGCTTTAAGATATTCTCTACATCTGCCATAACTGCAGGTAAGAGCATGGCTTATCATACATCAGCAATCGGTCTTGGTATCAATGCAGATGTTGCTACTGAAGTTAATTACATTGCTGAAAAAGCATCCCACCTTGCAAACTCCATGATGTCTATGGGCGCAGTCGCTATTGACGCCAATGGTATTTGTGAAGTTCTTGACAACAACTCTTAAGAAAGGACTTCATCATGGCTTATGACGCAGCAGGACTACATCGCATTGGGGGCGCTAGTGGCGCTGCCCTTTGGATGTATCGCACCGCAGACGCGATTGCTACTGTCAACACATCAGGTTACTTTAACACTGCAGCAGCAATGCTAAATGTTCGTGATCTGATTATTGTGCAGGATACAAATGTACCAACTACTAATTTTGTAACTGTACTTTCTAACACTGGTTCAGTGGTGGATGTGTCTGATGGCACAGCCGTTGCTGAAACAGACGGCGATTAAGGAGAGGGGGCTTCGGCCCCCTAACCACTCAGTATGGCAAGCACAGCATCCGATAGCCCGATTGACATTTGTAGCCGCGCACTAATTCTTATTGGTGCCGAGCCTATTACGTCATTTGATGATGGAAACAATGAAGCACTGGTTGCTTCTAATATGTATGAGGATGTAGCCCAATCAGCTTTAGTTAATACACGGTGGCGCTTTGCAACGGATCAACTTGTATTGAACCGACTTAGCGATGCACCTACTGGCAGATATGAAGCAGCATATCAAATGCCAAACAACTCACTTATGATCCACGCCTTAACAGTAAATGGATTTAACATTGAGTTTCAAACCTACAGTGATAATTTATTTTGTGATGCCGATGCTTCTGATGAAGTAGTAGCCGATTATACATACAGAGTTACCGAAGAATATTGGCCTTCTTATTTTACAATGGCTGTTCAGTTTCAGTTAGCGTCTGTATTTGCAATATCACTAGCGCGTGATGGTAGTCTTTCTCAGCTTATGGATCAAAAAGGCGCAATGCTTATGGCTAAAGCCAGAGGTCTTGATTCACAATCGCAAACTACTCGCAAGCTAAACACATCAAGATTTATTAGTAATAGGCGCAGCTAATGCAGAAGGTACAGGTTCCGATAACTAACTTCCAATTTGGTGAAGTTAGTCCTTCGTTGTCATCCCGAACTGATACTGCTGTTTATACAGCATCGGCTCAGAAGGTAGAGAATATGTTTATTCGGGCCGAAGGTGGGGTAATTAAACGTGCTGGTTTGCAAAATTTATATAAGTACACTGATATAACATACAACTCTGCCAAGACGCATCAAGCTAGATTGATTCCGTTTATTTTTTCTGATGATGAACAATATATAGTATCTTTAGAATCTGAAAAGGTTAGGATCTTTATTATTGATCCGTCCACTGGTGCAGTAAGTTTAACCTCTACAATTACTGTTGATATATTTGGCGCGTCTTTAACTTTCTCTGATGTTTATTTGCATGAATATACTTTTGCTCAAACTGGCGATGTTTTATTTATTTGCCACCCCTTGTTTATGCCAAGACAAATTATAAGAACAAGCCTTACTACATTTGAAGTTGATTCGTTTGTTTTTGATTCGCGCTCTGACAAGGAACGTATCTATCAGCCTTACTATAACTTTCAAAAGATAAGTTCGTTTTTAACGCCCAGTGGCACAACTAGCTCTGTTACTTTAAAAACTAGCGACTTTACTGCAACCGCTGATCCTGATGGTATATCTGTTTCAGCACAAGTTACTGGTACTAACAATTTAGTTCTTGGTGGCGCTTTAACTTCTGGTGGTGTAGCCACGTTTGATACTCCTAGAATTGTTACAATTACATCTGTTGGGAATGACTCTGGCAGAACCTTTACGGTAAATGGCACTGATGGAGATGGACGTACATACGCTGAAAATATTACTGGTGCAAATGCTGGAACAATAGAAAGCACTAGGTTTTATAAAACAGTCACCTTAATAAGCGTAACAGGCTCAAGTGGTACGGCTGCTGCAGTTAGTGCTGGTGTTACTAATGAGTCTGCGGTTTCTTACTTTGATACCACAGGAACCTCTAGGGTGTTTGTAGGCACTCAACTTTCTGGAACTTTAGGTGTTGGAACTACTATAACTTTAACCAAATCAAATGGTGTGCCTGTAGTATTTACCTCTGAAACTCATGGCAGCTCTAATCCTTCTTCTTCTACAGGCTTCAGATCAGGCACTACTAGCACTTTTAATACAAATGAATTAGCTACTAATATTACTAACGCTATAAACTCTCATGCAGATTTTACTGCAACAAAAACTTCAGCTAGTCAAAATACTTGGGCTTATGATATTATAATTTCTCAAGAAAATAGCGAAAAATTAAATGCCATTAATATAGTTCACACCAATACATCTTGGTCGCCATTAAGCTCTAATGTAAATTATAAACCTAATATTTCTGGCAATAATTACTCAGGTAGTTATCCTAATTCTAAGCATGTTGGTCTTACTTTACTGTATCACAACTCAGAAATACTTATTACTTCTGTGCAAAATAGTTCGCAAGCTACCGGTACTATATTAAATACTTTGTTTGTGCAGCTTAAGGCTAATGCACTTAAAACAATTAGTGGCTCAACAACTGTGGAAGTAACTCAGGTTAATCATGGTATGCGGGTCGGTGATTCAATAACGCTTTCGGATTGCGCTTCTGTAGGCAATATTTCTACTTCCAATCTTAATGGCAGTAGAACTATTCTGGGCGTTATTGATGACAATCATTATACATTTACTGCGGGTGGTGCTGCTAACGCCTCTATAGATGGTGGAGGTTCTCCAAAGGTAACATCTGCTGCACCTACTACAGATTGGGCAGAGCAATCATATTCTCAGCTTAGAGGCTTTCCATCAGCTACTACGTTTCATCAAAATAGACTTTGTTTTGCTGGGACAATAGCGCAGCCAGATACAATCTGGATGTCTAAGTCTGCATCCTATTATAATTTTGATGTTGGCGATGCTAATGATAGTGACTCAATACACTTGACTGCAAGCATTGGTGAGGTTCAACAAATTAGGCACTTGGTTTCTAATAGAGACTTGCAAGTTTTTACTTCATCTTCTGAAATGTATATACCTGCATTCCAAGATAAACCTATTACACCAACTAACGCACAAGTTAGAAGGCAAACGCCGTTTGGTAGTGACTCTATACGTCCACAAGTTTTAGATGGCGCTACTATTTTTGTGCAAGCTGGTGGCTCTATTGTTCGTGAGTATTTGTTTACAGATTCAGAGGAAGCTTACACCGCTGTTCCTGTGTCTTCTTTATCTTCTCACTTAATAGATAATCCTGTAGAAATGAATACATTTTACGGTGCTATAGATCGTTCTGAAAGTTATGTTTTTGTTAGAAACGCATCTGGCAAGATGGCTGTGTTTAATTCTAACAGAGCAGAGCAACGTGCTGGTTGGGCTGAGTTTACTAGTCAAGGATTGTTTCATTCTACAGTTACTATAGATGATCGTGTGTTTGCTAACGTGGCCTTCCCGATGGGTAATGATACAACAAGGTATGTGCTTTGTGAACTTAAGGCAGATTCTAACATGGATATGTCTAAGACCTATACCGCGACAAGTACAAACAATGGAATCTTCACTGTTTCATCAGATTTTGAAAACGGTGCTGTTGTTAATGTTGTTAGCGGTAATAACTATATTGGTGAGTTTACTGTTTCTGGGGGCAATATTGATGTCAGTGCTGTAGAAGGATTAAACACTGCAGAGATTGGTTATAAGTTTGATGTTACTCTCAGGACCAATCCTATAGATACCAATACGCAAGCTGGCCCTGTCAGTGGTAAGATTAGAAGTCTTGCCAGTGTGATTGTTGATCTTAATTCTACGTTATCAATCAGTGTTAATGGCACTAACTTGGTTGTCCGTCAGGTTAATGATGACTTATCTCAGGAACAAACTGCAGTTACAGGACGTAAAGAATTTAGATTGATGGGTTATGGCCGGACACCACAAGTAACTATTAGTCAATCAGCGCCGTTACCTCTACAGGTTAATGGCCTAATAGCGGAGTTAGTGTTTTGAAGGACTTTGATACTCTTGAGAAAGAAATGCTTTCTGTAGAGCAAGTGCATTGTCCTGTCACACATCACTTTGCTCCTGATGTTTATATTCGTGAGGCTTTTATGCCAGCAGGTACAATGGTGTTAGGTCATTCTCACAAACGAAAACATTTAAATATTATGTTGCAAGGCGAGGCTTTGGTTTACACTAACGATGAAGTTAAAAAAATTAAAGCTCCATGTACTTTTGTATCAGACCTTGGGCGTAAAGCATTCTTTATAATTGATGATGTAATTTTGCAGAATGTGTTTGCTACTGATGAAACTGATATAGATGTGTTAGAAGACATGCTTGTAGATAAAACAGAGTTTGCCCTTGGATATGAGCAAGAAGTTAAACAACTTGAAGCTAAATTTGCGGAGGCAGTAGTATGAGTTTTGTAACGGCAGCAATCGTAATTGGAACGGGCATATCAGCCTATAGTTCTGTTAGGGCTGGCAAAGCTGCAAAGCAAGAAGCTCAGTTTAATGCAGCGCAGATGGAACGAGACATGGAGCTAGGTCGCATTGAGGCAACTCAAAATGCAACGGCTATGGCTCAAGACTATGCACAATCAGTATCAGCTAACGACGCCTTCTTTGCTTTTGCTGGCAGGGATGTAACGGATAGAAGTGTACGCGCATTTATGGAGCGGCAGGAAGAAATCTACAGTACAGACATTGCTAGGTTGGCATCCGATACTAACATGAGAGCGCAGAGTGTGGCGGCTATGGCTGGCGCAGAGCGTCAACGTGGGCGCAATGCTTTGACTGCTGGTTATCTTGGCGCTGTTGAATCTATCGCTGGTGGGATTTACCAAGGCAAAACTGTTAAAACTGGCACGGGTACTCCAAGTACGCCAACAGTTACAAAACCTAGCATGTCTTACAGTGGAAAATATAGAAGGGCTTATTAAATGGCTGTAATTCGTCAGAGACAACAGGTTTTTAGCAAGCCAATCGGTGTCACTCGTATGGACACAGGCGAAGCAGAGTTGTGGAAAACAGTTAAGGCTGGTGCCGATCAGTTGACTTCTATTGCTTTTAGAGAAGGGCAAACTATTGCCGAGGAAACTGGGCGTGAGGCAGGTTTAAACGCACCTATGAATGAAGTGCTTGGGCTAAATCCAGAGTCAGGAAAAGTTGAACCTGTTTCTGCTCCTAGAGGTTTTGGTAGTATAGCTCGTAGGGCGTATGAAAGAGTTGTTGATGCTAGGTTTATGGATGAAGCAGATAGTCGTTTAAGGCTAAAAGCTAAAGAGCTTGCAAGTAAATACAAGCGCAGTCCAACAGAGTTTGCAAACCAGATGAGTAATTTTATTGCTGAATCTGCAGATAAAACTGCTGATGGTAAATATAAAAATATCATCTTAGACAATGGTAAGAAGTATCTGTCCGAAATGCAGATAAATCTTATGGATCAAGCGCGATCAAGAGCAAGGGTAAGAGAAGCGGAACTTGCTAATTACAACTTGTTAGAAGGTGTTAGCTTTTCACGCGATGCTGCAGAGCAAGGTGACTATGGTTTAGCTGCAGAATTATCTCAACAACAAATTCAAAAAGCGCGAGACTTATATGATGCTGAATTAATAAGTTTAGCAGAATTAGTTACACATCAAACTCGTTATAAAACGGCTGTTTCTCAAGGCGTAATACAAGACATATTTACTCGCATTCCTGATGGATTGCAGCGTAAGGATTTTTTACTTCATCTAAGAACTGGTGGTGCAGATGGCTCAATGCCACAAGTTTCATTAGATCAAAGCCTTGTTTGGGATTCTGAAAAAGGTCGTTTTATTAAACCTTTAAGTGCAGAGGATATTCGTGTTGCTCGTCGTATACTTTTGCCAAGAATGTTAACCGACAGACAATTTAGAGAAGAAGGGTTTGGGGCATTGATAGAAGCCTTAACGCCATTTGAAGAAATAGAATCTATGGCACAAGAGCTTGATGGCCTAGATGATGAGCAAAAAAGAAACAGAGCATTCTTAGATGATAATAATGCTGCAGATGTTTTGCGTTTTGCAGAATTATTAGATGCTAGAAAGTCTACTATTGAAGCCGTGGAGATTCAAAGGCTTAAAGATCAACAAGTATTAGATCATGCTAATGCAGCTAGAGCAATACAGCTTGAAACTATGCAAGACAACGAAGCCTTTGGTGGCGATGCTTCTCAGTTCTTAGAGCGCGTTTTAGCAAATGCACAAGGTAGTCCTGCTTTAGATATGGTTGTTGGTGGAGAGGGTCAGCCAACTGTATCTGATAGATTTGGTGGCGTGTATAACGCGCTTCAAGCTGCATCAGGTGCATTAAGTGATGAAGTTTCAGAGCGTATTGCAGGGTTTGAAAAAAGATTTAGGGATGGTGAAAAGGGTTATACTATTAGTAAATTAGCTGCGGATCGTCAAAGCGTTCAACGATCTGCTGTTACTGCTTTACTTGATCTTGGCTTGGCAGATGGCAAATCTGAAAAACTATTAAGTGCTTTAAACGGCGATTCATCTCAAGGATTAACTACTGTGCAAGTTGCTATTGTGCAAGGAATTAGAAGTAACGAAGCTACATTTGGCGACCTAAGTTATATTAATGAGTATATCAGTCAAAATAAATTAGGCGCTCTTGAAAAGAGACAAAGCAATTCTCTTAAGTTTCAAGCGGCTACATTGGGCAGCAATGCTATAAACAGTGGGCCTAGAGTTGGTTGGTCTGATGCTTACAATTTATTTCTTGATGAAGCTGGAAGGCTTGGGCTTGAAGAAGATGCATTAAGTGGCCCTGAGTTTGTAAGGCAACGTGATGCAATACGTATAGCTTGGTCTAAAAGTATTGTTGATAATAATTATTCTGATCTAACCGTATTAGAGCTTCAACATCTTAAAACTGCAGTTAAATCTAGGACTATTGATTCAAGTCTTAGTGACAAATCAAAAAGACTTGCTGCGGAAATCAAGGCAATTAGTGACGAAGATTTAAATGTTGAAGCAATAACAGGTCATATTGATACTTTAATTAATGATAAACAGAAGGAAAACTCACGCCAACAGGCTGTAAATATTATAACTAACAGGGCTGTGCGTGGAGAAATGGGTTCTACTAAAGAAGAACGCAATGAAACTGCAATGTTTGTTGATGAAACTATTATCTTTAGTGTTCTTGGTGCTAAGGCTTTAGACTCAGATGATCCTATGGCTATGTCTATGGCTGTGTCAGAGGCTATGTTGTCTCCAAAATCAATGACACCTGATGGTCAGGCAGGATTTGACGCTGTTACTGCATCAGATCAAGGAATGATTAGGCATCAAGTTCAACAAGGAATAATGCGCGGAGTTATTTCTAAGGGTTTTGTTGAGAATCTTAAGGGTATTGCTGTAGCTGGTCAGCAAAAATATACTTCTGATGAAGTTGCATTAACGATGCAGCACTTTGCTAATCTTGCTTTTTACAAAGATCGTAACGGTCAAGATTTAAACTTGTTAATGCAGTTTGAAGATATAATAGGCAAAGAAACTTTATCTAAATTAGAAGCAGCACATCACGCAAGCAAGTTGTTAGGCACAAACAATATGCAGGGCTTAATGCTGCAGATGGATGATAACGCATTTAATCCAGAGTTTCAGAACAGGATGAAGGCTGAGTTTCAAAATGGATTTGCCTTTATGGGCAAAGACGATGAAATGAAACTTTACTCAGGTGAAGCAAAAGATATGCTTGCTAACTCTGCTAAGTATTTATGGATGGCTACAGGCGGCAATCCAGAGGCTGTAACTCAAAGCCTTAAGGCTATGTATGAAGAAAAATTTGCTGATACTGATGGATTTGTTTTTGATGTATCTGCGCCAGAGGGTGTTAAAAGTAGGTTTGCACCTAGCATTGTGTTTCCTCAAGAGCCAGTAAGGGAAGCATTTTTAAATCATGTGGCTAGTGCACTTGCAAATAACACTGAGCATCCTGTTACTAAAAAGCCCTATACATTTGGCGCTAATTCTGGCGGCGTTGCCTTTACTGTATTTGGTACTGACATTCCTTATGGCCCACGAAATAATACTTTCCAAGCTGGGGAAGCATTTATTCATCCTATAGAAAAAAGCAGTGATGGAACTGTTTATTATCAAGCTATGGAAATGAATGAGTTTGGTGGTGTTCGTCCTGTTAGAACTAAAGATGGAAAGCCAATGTATTTTACTAGCAGAGAGCCATATCTAAACGACATACGAAAACAATTAAGCCTACAAGAAAGCGCTGAATCAGAAGTAATGACAAGATTAGTAACTAGCCAAAAAGCTAGAGAGGTTGAGCAAGGTGTTATAGAAGGTGCGCCAGCATTAGGTCGTAATTTAATTGAATCTGACCCTGCTTTAACAGAAGCGTTAATGTCAAGGCGCAATCAATGATAACACAACTTCCTACTACTAACTTTACAGAAAACTTTGAGCCTGAGTTTAAGCAATCTATAGCTTTCTCAGATACAGTAGGTGCAATGAATAGTATTGCGTATCAGCCGTTTATTGATGCGTATAAAGCTAGAAAAAAATACGGATATAAAGTTGATCAAGATTATAATGCAGCAGATAACATTGGTGAAGATTATCAACCATATTTCAACACTTTGATTTTTGCTCAGAACGAACAGCACATGGCTGATATGAAGTCTGGTATAGATGACAGCATAGCTAATCGCAGAGTATTAGCCAATTCAAGTGCTTGGGCTGTAGCTGGTGCTGGATTATTTGATCCTATTAACTTAATGCCTTTGCCTTTTGGTGGCGCTGGTATTGGTATAGTTAAATCTGCATTAAGAACTGGTGCCGGAGTTGGTGCATTACAAGCAGGTTTAGAGGTATCTAAATCCCCTTATGATCCTGTTCAGTCAATGGCAGAGGGCGTTAGCAATACTGCTATGGCTGCTGCATCTGGATTGCTTTTTGGTGGAGCATTTAGTGTACCTTTAAATAGACGCATTGACGCAGAGGCTAGACACAATAAAGCTCATATAGAAGCTGTAGAACGTCAACAAAACTTTGAAGATTTAGCATCACTTACAACCGAAGAACTTGCTGCAGCTAGATCAAATCCAATACGCAAACAGTTTGAAGGTAATAATACAGACAGCCTAAAAGCAGAAGCTACACGATTGCGTGAGTCTACAGTTAGTTCACAAGGCCCAATGCCTATGAGTGCAGCAGAGCAAGCAAGACTGAAGGCAGTTACTTCCGAGCTTGCTGTAAGAAACTTAGATACTGCAGGCAAAGACCCTTACGCTATAGCTGCTGGCGGTACTGGCCCTATCTATCTTTCTACGCCTATACGCAGGGTGTTAGCCGCGTCTGTACCTGATTCAGTCAAAGAGCGTATGAGCCGTATGGCGTCTGATTCTGGCTTGCTGCAGAACTTACACGTTATGGGCAGGACGCTAGGTGCTTCTGTGTATCAGCGCATGGCACCGCTCAAAGGCGAATGGGTTAAGGCTGATGCAAAACTAACTGAGCTATGGGGTTTATCTATAGGCACAGACATTAAGAAACGTGCTGGCATGAACCTTACAGAAAAAACAGTTGCTCTTGAGTCTAAGTTTGGTAGCGGTCAACGGCAAACTTACAATGACTTTTTAGTTGAGATTAACAGGCAGCGTATATTTAAAGAAGAACCTAAAACTGAGGTAGAGGTTGCAGCGCGTAAGGTGCTGGATGATTTCTATGATGTATGGGGCCAGCGTCTACAAGATACAGGGCTTATAGGTAATAAGAATAAAATCGTTGCAGACATTGTTAAGGTTGATGGTAGGATTGCTGACCTTGAGGCTAGGTTAGCCAAGATAGAATCTAACCCTAAGTTTAAGTATAAGAAGATGACTGTTGCATCTATTCGCAGTCAAATGACTAGAGCCACTAAACGCAAAGAAGCATTGCAGGATTCTTTAGATGCTATTGCTGATGGCGATACAAAGGTTAATCCTGCTAACGAAGACTTCTTTAGTCCTAGATACTTTGATCATGCTACAGTTAGAGCAAGGCGCGAAGAGTTAGAGGCTATTATATCTAAGTGGTACATGGATAATCCGTTTATCTACGTTAGAGATAAAAACGGTAAGATAGTAAAGCAAAGATTAGACAGCAATAAAAACGCAACTGACGCTAGAGCCAAGGCTACTGTAGCTAGAATACTTAATGAAACTACAGAAGAAGCCGAGGATTTCTTTGGCTCTGGCAAATCAATGCACTTAAAGCACAGAGGCTTAGACATACCAAACAAGTTGGTTTGGGAGTTCATGGTGCAGAACCCTATAGATACTATGAAGTCATACGTACACAAAACAGGTGGACGTTATGAGTTTGCCAAGATGTTTGACGGGCAAGACTTTGACGAAATGCTAGAGGATGTACGCCTAGAAATGATGGAAGCTGGTCATTCTCAGCGTGACATTAACAAAGTAGGCAGAGACTTTGTGCATATGTATGACCGCGTAGTTACTTCGGTTATGAAGACTGATCCTGATCGCTGGGATAACAAGGCTGCATTTGTAATGAAGGAAGCGGCACAGCTTAACTATCTTGGTAGTGCTGGCCTTTCTGCTATTCCTGACTTTGGCCGAATTATTATGGAGCATGAGATAGGTGATGTTCTTAAGGGATTGATGGAGATACTATCTAACGAGCGTGTTAGATTAACTAGCGAAGAAGCTAACTTTGCTGGTGAAGCCTTGGAAATGAATCAAGGTAATGTTCACATTCGTATGGTTGATGACATTAGCAACAACCCTAGAGCTACAACTAAGTACGACATGATGAAGAATGCGTTTTACATTGCTAACGGATTGTCGCCTATTACTCAGTTTGCCAAAACACTAGACTCAATCATTCGTGGTCATGTTATAATCAAGGATTCTATAGCATGGAAGAACGGTACTATTTCTAAGCAGAACAAAGAGTATCTGTTACGCTACGGCATTAGCGAAGAGATGGCATTGAACATTGCCGTTGCTCCATATCAAGTTACTGAAAAGGGTTTTTATTTACCTAACACTAAAGATTGGGAAAATGCGTATGCGTTTCCTGAGACGGGCAAGTATATGCCTGACGCTAAGATCACCTATGGCGATACTGGCAGATACAGAGAAGACGGTAGTTATGTTGCAGCGGCAGTAAACTACGAGAAAAAAACTATTAAGTTTGACGTTGATTACATCAAAGGGACATTTGACGAAAAGCCTTGGACCCAACCAAAGGTGGAAGGTGTAAGGCCACTAGCAGAAAATGCGTTTGAAACACCGCAGCAGTGGGCCAACTTTGTTATGATGCACGAAATCATGCACACAAAGTTTCAGCCAGAGGATTTAAAGCTCAATCTTGGCAAGAGAAAAACTTATGACCGCAATAATCCAAAGCACTACGCCAAGTACGAAAACAAAATCAACGACCTTGCACTTAAAGAACACAACAAACAGCCCAAGATAGAAGAAGAAACTCTAACAGCCTTTAGGTCTGCGTTGTCTAGCGGAATACTCAATACAATCATGATGGGTACACCCGCTGACAAGCCTATCCTAGTAGACGGTGCGGCTTACGTTCCTATGAATGTGGCACGGATGTTCGGAATGAAGGAAGATGCGCGTGTAAGGGGCTACTCACGCATTGAGAGCGGCCTTCTAGGGCTTCCCTTTCAGTTCTACAGCTACGCACTGGCAGCAACGAACAAGGTTGCAGGGTCATTTATGCAGGGGCAGATGAAAAACAGGTGGGGTGGATTGGCTACAGCTATGGGTGCTGGCTATCTATCGGTAATGATTAAGACGCCTGACTTTGCTTGGGACAACATGGATATGGAGGATCGCTTTGCTAGGGCATTTGATCAGAGTGGTGTTATGGCTCTATACAGTGATTTGTTTTACACTGCTATGTCTACTTCTCTTGCCCTTGGTGGTCCTAATATTAGTGGTGGAATGCTTAACCCAAAGTTCCCGCCGCGTGAAGGAACGATGGGAATGGTAGATGCGGCTACAGGTGTTGGTGGTGCTGGCGTTAGTATAACTACAGATTACGCAGAGGGCGTTGGTCAGTTTCTTAACGGTGAATACGGCGAGGGAGCTAAACAGATTATGCGCTCGTTGCCTTTTGCTAGAATGTGGTTTTGGAAAAATCAAATGAATGAGGCTACGAATGCTATATCCCGCTTTTAATTGTGCGTTGCTATGGGTTTTATCTACTGTTAGCAGAACCGAAAGGAGTGCAGTATGACTATTAGTTTAGCGCAAAACGCAGCGCGTGTATCTTACTCTGTAAGTCAGGGCGCTACACAAACATCTTTTACCGTATCGTTTGAGTTTTTTGATGATGCCGATCTTAACGTATATGTTGATGGCACTAAGAAAACTATTACTACGCATTACAGTGTAAGCGGTGGCAATGGTTCTACTGGCGCAGTAGCTATATCAGTTACAGGGGCTACTGGCGGTAGCACTGTAGTTATTACCAGAGACATTGCGCTTGCTAGAACGACTGACTTTCCTACGTCTGGATCGTTTCAGATTGCCGCGCTTAACACTGAGCTAGATCGTTTTACTGCTATTGCTGCTGACCTTAAAGATAGTGAAAATCGTAGTTTAACTTTGTCAGACTTTGATACAAGCACTTTATCTGCATTACCTAATGTTTCTACTAGAGCTAGTAAATTTTTATCATTTGATAGTAATGGTGATGTAACTGTAAGTGCTGCTACATCAGGTGCTACAGGTGCAACAGGTCCGCAAGGCCCAGCGGGTGCAACAGGAGCTACAGGCCCACAAGGGCCAGCCGGTGCTACGGGTGCTACAGGTGCTACTGGTGCTCAAGGCGCTACAGGTGCAGCGGGTGCAGATAGTACGGTTGCAGGACCACAAGGAGCTACAGGTGCGACAGGACCGCAGGGTGCTACAGGCGCAGCGGGTGCGGCGGGTGCAGACGGTTCGGACGGTGCAACAGGAGCCACAGGTGCTACTGGTGCCACAGGTCCGCAAGGTCCGGCTGGTGCCGATGGTGGCACTAATATTGTTAGCGACACCTCGCCTCAACTGGGTGGTGCGCTTGATGTAAACGGACAGGATATTGTCAGTACGTCTAACGGTGCCATTGAGCTAGACCCGCACGGCAGCGGCAAAGTTACATTCAAAGGCAATTCAACAAAAGGTTCTGGGCAGTTTGTTTTAAATTGCGAAAACAACTCGCACGGCATTACAATCAAAGGGCCACCGCATAGTGCATCTGCAAGCTATACTCTTACGCTTCCAAATAATGACGGTACGTCAGGGCAAAGTTTAATTACGGATGGAAACGGTGTTACGTCTTGGTCAACCATAAGCGGTGGCGGTACTTATACTTTACCTATAGCCTCATTTAGTACTCTTGGCGGTATTAAGGTTGGCAGCGGTTTGTCAGTGAATAGCTCTACTGGATTGGTAGAGTTAAACATGCCAGCGGCAAATGAGTATGCCCTTGGTGGTGTTATGGAAAACAATGGTGGCCCAATTGCTGTTGGCAATACTGGGTTAATGACCATTAATAGTAACGCTATAAACGCAGACCAGTTAAATGTTAGTGGTAACGGCAGCACGTCTCAATATTTACGTTCAGATGGCGATGGCACGTTTACTTGGGCCACACCAACAAACACAACATATTCTGTTGGCGATGGTGGTTTAACAACAAACGATTTCACTGATGCAGACCATAGTAAACTTAATGGAATTGCTGCTTCTGCAAACAACTATGCGCATCCCAATCACAGTGGTGAAGTTACTAGTAGTGCTGACGGAGCAACTGTTGTAGCTTCTGACGTTATTGATGCAGATAACCTCAAAGTTACTGGTAATGGCACTACCTCTCAATTCTTACGCTCTGATGGTGATGGCACCTTTAGTTGGGCTGTGCCAACAGATACTAATACAGTATATACGCACCCCAATCATAGCGGCGAGGTTACGTCCACGGCAGACGGTGCAACCGTTATCGCAGATAATGTTGTAGACGAAGCTAATCTAAAAGTCAGCAACAGTCCGACCAACGGATATATGCTTACTGCACAATCCGGCAATACAGGTGGATTAACTTGGGCGGCAGCGCCTTCTGGTGGTGGTGGTGCCTCTGCATCGGCTGACTTGTATATTGCTAACCCTAGTTCGGCAACTTCACCAACGGCAGGAGGCACTAATGCAATAGGTATTGGAGATGGGGCGGCGGCTGCAGGAAATGATAGTGTTAGCTTTGGCTCTTCTGCTCTTTCAACAACAACTAACGGAATAGCGATTGGCCTCAATGCAGAATCTATACCCCCAAGCGGCCAAACTTCCGCTGACTCAATAGCTATTGGTAACGACTCAGAGGCCAAAGGTAGTAATAATATTGCCATTGGTAGACAGGCTATGGCTACTACAAATAGCTATGATTCACAGCAACGAATACTTGCAGTAGGACACTATGCTAGAGCAAGCGGTGGCAGTGATGTTATTTCTATAGGACATAGTAAAGCTGGTGGAGATGCCTCACTTGCGATTGCTATTGGAAGTAATGGTCAAGGGGCGCTTGGCACTCAAGGAATAGGAATTGGCAAGAGCGCATATTCTGATTATTCATATAGTCTTGCCCTTGGTGCCAGTGCTTTTGCTAATGCAAATTATGCCACGGCGCTTGGTTATAGCTCTGAAGCTACGGGCGTTTCGTCAATAGCGATAGGCAATGACGCTTGGGCGTATGCAGAAAACAGTATAGCCATAGGTACTGATGCTAGGGCTGATATAATAGGTAAGTGTGCTATAGCTTCCGGTTATTTTGCAGCAAATGGTGATGCTCAAGGCTGTACGTTTATTCTGCGCGCAGACACTACAAACGCTACCGCTGAGGCGATGACCACTAACAATAGCAGTGCCAGTTCTAATAACCAAGTGATAGTAGGCACCGATTCTTGCATGACATTTAGCGGAACTATTGTTGGTATGCAAAATGGCGCACAGGCTTATGGGTCGTGGAAAATAGAAGGTTTATTGGTCAACGATGGTGGAACCACAACCGTCCCAAATAGCGCAATCACAGTAATTTCAAATACATCAAACTGGGGTTTGGCTCTATCTGCGGATAACAGCAACAATGCTTTGAAAGTGCAAGTAACCGGCGAAGCGTCACACAATATAAGATGGGTAGCGCATATCCAAGCGGCAGAAGTTAAATATTCATAAAGGGTCAAACTAATGGCAATAACTAATAATATTCCACAGACAGAAAGTAAGTTTGGTATTGCTTTTAACGGAGCATACTACCGAATTGTAAATGCCTCAGTGTTGCGAAAGACTAACAATTCCAACGCACCAAAGTTTGAAGTTGAAATAAGTTTAGAGGCTTTTGCTACAAACAGCCCAACAATTGATATGGGCACAATTGATTATAAACGTTTAAAAACAGATATGGATACAATTGAGGCAACATCTGGCTCTAAGTTTTTAGACAAATGTTACGCTTGGGTGATGACGCAAATGGCTGGCAGTTCGGCAGCATAGGAGAATAAAATGAGTGTAGTTCTTTCATTACAAGACCAGTTTTTTAGGTCGGTTCAAACTGCTGAAACGGTAGGAACTATCTCAGGCAGTACGCTAGATTTTGATACTGGCAATATTTTTTCTCATGCTCCATCTTCTAACGTAACCTATGTTTTTAGTAACCCGCCAGTAAGCGGAATTGCATTTGGATTTACGTTAAAAATTACACCTTCAGCTACTGTCACACTTACATGGCCTTCTGGGGTTGATTGGGCTGGCGGTTCTGCTCCTGCTGCACCTGCGTCTGGGGCTACTGATGTATATAGTTTTTACACGGTAGATGGCGGGACAACATACTACGGGTTCTTGGCAGGAGCCGCTTTAGCATGAGTGTATCACGTAAACTTCAAATGGGTGCAGCGGGTGCATCCTCTGGTGGCGGTGGTGGTGGCGGTCTCATTATTCCTATTGCTTCATCAAATGCGAGTAATAACTTCTTACACTTTCTTGACACAGCAGATGGTCAAGTAAAAGGCACTTTTCAGTTTGGTCAATACGATTTGCGCTCTTGTGGCTGTTATAGATATGGAGATTACTTGTATGTTTTCCATGGTTATTCATC
>UEXN01001105.1_pt1 | contig 22963 bp, 19 predicted proteins | sample 1796711 | NCBI WGS metagenome assembly UEXN01 (sample SAMEA4772470, study PRJEB27181) | metagenome | reverse complement strand
GGTTATTAAAAATAATTAATATGAAAATAAACAGTTTTAGTATAGATGTTAGTAGCATGCCCACTGGGCGAGTTGTTAAGCCGTTCACTATTGCCGGTGATAAAGGAGCTGAGTTTGAAATAATAGCGCTACAATCGGGCACATTAAAGTATTATGATTTTAAAAACAAGGTTTTTGAAGATGGTCACAATGATTCTAATAATAATTTAAAAGTAAAACTTAGTGGAAGAAATTATACTGATAATATCATATTTCCCTCTGGAGGTGGTGATTATGTGATTAAACTTATAACTATAAACGGGACAGAAACACCAAGTTCTAATTCTAACGTTATAACCAAAAACATATCAAAAGCAACGTCCAATACCACTATAACGTTCAAACCTGGTCCATCAGATCTCACTTACTACCAAACATTACCAACATCAACGTCTGTTGGAGCTGTAACTGATAAGGGTAGGGTAGATTTTAGTTGGAATATTTTAAACTCTACAACAGATGCTAAAAGCTTTGGTTTTAAATTAACGTCTGCTAACATTGATGCGTATGACTCGTCGTATTGGTACTTTGCAACAGATGAAAACGTGGTTACTAATCCGGCGGGTGATGGGGAAGATAGCACAACTGTTATAGTAGCTGATACCAAATACCTATGTGTTGGTATGGATTTAAAGTATTACAAGGGTGCTACAGCGCCAGAACTAAATGATGGAAGCTCTGCTGGTAGAGTTAGAGTAACAGCTGTTGATGCAGATACTAAAACAATTACTTTTTCTTCGGCAGTTGGCTTTGATCAAGGGCAAACAATGACATTTAGAGCCTATGGTTCAACTTATATTAACGACGCTATTGGGCTTGATCTTAGCTTTGGTCTTACCGCGAAGTCTCCTGTACTGCTACAAAAAACAGTTGAAGCTAGAGATGGAGTTACAGAAGCAACAGATAGTTCTAGCACTAGTATAGCTTTACCTAATACGCTAGGAATAGGCGTTGGGTTTAAATATAAAGGTTTTGAAGTTAACAATACTGATGCTAACCTTGTTACTGCTGTTACGCCAGATGCTGATGGTTCTGGTAATGATGGTATTATAACCGTTGGTTTAGCTCAAGAATTAGAAGTAGGAACTGTTCTTACTTTTTTAGAAACACATAGTCAAATAGATTTTTCTGGTATTATTACGATAAATAAATATTCAGTACATGATGCCGCACACCCTATCTCGATCTACCTTGATTTGGATAAGATATTAACACTTGGAGCAGGTTCTTAAATATAAAACATGGCACAAACAAAAATAAACTTTAGTAGTATAATAAATAGTTCTTTACAGATTGGTGATACAGCTTATGTCTCTGACGTTTTATCTAACGGTGTCACTACAGATCCTATTTCTGCTGGAGTAATAGTAGGCGTGACACCAAGTTATATAGTAATTGACAAAGATGTCGCCACTTACCCAGTGATTACGCCTGGTATGTTTGTATTGTTTTCAAAAAAAACAGAGGTAAACGATTCCAGTTTAAAAGGATATTTTGCCGATGTTACGTTTAAGAATTATTCTAGTGAGTACGCAGAGTTATATTCTATTAGCTCAGAGGTAACTACTAGTAGTAAATAAAGCACAAAAAGTGTGACTATATAAGTACACTTAAATTAAATAAAATGAAAGAAAAATACAAAATTCGACCTGTGATGGTTGAGGATAGAGATATCTTAATAGATTGGTGGGAATCGTATGACCACATGTTAGTACCTAGTTTGGAGCTTTTACCAGAAAATGGTGAAATGGGACTTGCGATAGAAAAAGAAGGTAGAATAATAGCTGCGGCTTTTGTTTATCTAACAAATTCAGACATGGGTTATATTGACTTTTTAGTTTCAGATCCAAACTACAAGGGTAAAGATAGGTTTGAGATGATAACAATGTTAATAGAGGCTTGTTCTGAATTAGCTATAGAGTTAGGGTGTAGAATAATTTGGGCTATGACAACTTATAACGGTGTTATTAAACGATGTAAGGAATTAAATCACGAAGTTTTAGATGATAAGTATAATCTTATATACACTCATCACAAAGCGTATGAAAACGTAATTAAGAAGCAAGAAGAAGGTAAGGCAAATTGGCTTTCTCTTTTTCCACAAGCTAATTAATTATGATATATTTTATAGATGACTTTTTAGACAACAATTTGTTTAAAAACACGGTAAAAGATTTAAATAGTAATAATTACACCGAACATAAAACACCTGGAAAATCTTTTTGGGTACAAGAATCTAGCGATGATTTTAATGATTATGTATTACAAAAACTAGAGGAAGTAGAGGGTAATAAACTAGAAAATATATTAGGGTTTTTTAGAGTATCTAATGATGTTGTTGATACTAATTGGAGGATACATAGTGATTTAAACATACAGGGTGAACAACCAGATAGAGCTTTAGTTTTATATATATCCCCAAGAAAAAGGAACGAACTTCATGGCACGGCTTTATGGCGACATAAAGTTTATGGTAAATCGCTGCCAAAAGAAACTACCGATGAGGAATTTGATAGAATGATAACAAAAGAATCTGAGAATTTGGACATGTGGACTATTGATAGCGTTGTAGGTTATGAAGAAAATAGAGCGATATCATATCCTGCACATTATTTTCACAGTAAGTATCCAAACAAATCTTGGAAAGAAGGTAGACAGGTGTTTGTAATGTTTTACAAGGTTAAACAATGAAAATTCGTTATTTAACTAAAGATGATTACGAAACTATCGCTAGTTGGTGGAAATGGTGGAGATGGCCGGTATTACCAAGGGAAATGCTTCCAGATAATGGCGAAAGTGGGTATATGGTTGAGAAAAATGGAATACCTATAGTTTCTGGATTTTTGTATTTAACAAATTCTACTGGAGCTTTATTAGAATGGATAGTTTCAAATCCTGATTATAGAGAAAAAGATAGAAAAGAAGCAATTGAAATGCTAATTAATGGTGTTGAAAAAGATTGTAAAAAATTAGGTATTACGTATATTTTCAGCATTGGTAGAACAAAACCACTAATGGATATACACGAAAAATTAGGTTGGCAGGTCGATAAAAGATCTTCCCATGAAATAATAAAAACAATATAATATGGCAGTAGCAACAGGGACAGCAATGCTAGTAGGAACAGCAGTAACAGCCTATTCAGCTAGTAAATCAAGAAAGGCAGCAGGTAGAGCGGCAAAAAACTCTCTGGATTACCAAAGAGAGCAGGATGCAAAGTTAGACGAGCAAAAGAAAAAGTATGCAGAAATGACTCTTACTAATTCTTATGCTGACGCTGAAAATTCTTATGCTGGATTACAAACTAGTTTTGACAATTTAGCGCAGGATTATCAAAATGTTTATGCTAACGCTGAAAACGTTTATGCTAACGCCGAAAATGTTGCTGGTGGAATGACAAATGTTGCTGCAGACGCTAGAGACGTCTCTGCTGATATGACTAATTATGCCGCTGACGCTAAAAATGTATATGCTGGAGCTAAGAACACATTTACTGGTATGGAAAATGCCTACGCTGGTCTAGAAAATAAGTTTGCGGGTATGGAAAATGCTTATGAAGGTTTAGACAATAACTACGAGGGTATGGAGAATCAGTTTGAAGACGCAACTGTTGACACTAGAGCCGCTCAGTTTGAAGCACAACAAGGAAGACAACAAAGAGCTAATATATTACAAAGTTTAAAGGGCGCGGCCGGTAGTAGTGGTATTGCTAGTTTAGCACAATCTATGGCTAATCAAGGACAATTAGCAGCGCAGAAACAAGCCGCTGGAATTGGTCAACAAGAAAGACAAAACCAGCAATTGCAAATGCAAGAAGCATCTAAAATAGAGGCAATGCAAAGAGGTGAGGCGTCTAGATTACAATCTCAAGCGGCTACAGGTGCTATGTCTCTTCAACAACAAGAAAGAGCTGGAGCAGCACAATTACAAGGTCAACAAGCTGGAGCTACTATGGCAAACCAAATGGCAGAACGTCAAGGCGCTATGCAACAACAACAAATGATCATGGGTGGTGCGGCTCAGCAACAACAGATGCAAATGGCTGGAGCGGCAGCATTACAACAAGCACAACTTACGGGTGGTATGGAGCAACAAAGACAACAGTTGTCTGGGGCTAAAGCTTTACAAGAATTAAACTTCAGAGGTATGTCAGATCAGCAAAGATTACAAATGCAAGGCGCTTCCGAAGCACAAAGAATGCAATTAGCTGGCGCGGATAAACAACAAGCCGCAGTTTTAGCGGGCCAAATGGCTGCTCAATCAAATCAAATAGCTAGAGAGAATTTAATAGCTGGTGGGGATTGGAACGCTCAAATGGCACAAATGGGTGGTGCTGCTCAACTTCAAGAAGCTGAAATGAGTAGACAAGCCACACTACTTGGTATGCAACAAGGTCAATCAGCTGGTGCTAACGCAGCGTATCAACAAAATTTACAAAACCAACAATCAGCAAACGCCTCAAGTAATGCGATGTTTGCAAACGCAATAACAGGGTTGGCAAGTTCAGATTTAGATTGGAGCGACTTTAGCGGTGGTGGGGGTGGATTTACACCAACACCAACACCATACAATCCAATTAGTACAGGTCCACTACAGCAAGATGGAACATTTTAAAAAACTAAAAATATAAACATGGGAGTATACGGAGCAGCAGATTCAACTTTAGTAAACATGGCTTATCGAGCGGAAATGGCTAATGTTCCTCTGGATCAAACGGCTATTTTTGCACAAAGGGAAGAAAACTTAAAAACTTTTACTTCGGGTATATCTAAACTGTTTGAAAATCAATGGAAAGATCACAAGGTAACCGAACAAATGAGACTCGATTTAGGGCAGGAGGCTGAAGATATCTTACTTTCTGGTGGTAATGTGAATGAGTTTCAAATGGAAAACCACCACAACACTATACATGGTTACAAAGACAGGTTGGACATAATCAAGTATGATGATACATTAGACAAACGTGGTAAAGAGCGTGCTAGACAGAAGTTGGAGATGGAAATGAATAAGTATAAAAATGGAATAGCAGAACAAAAGGTAATATTTGAAGAAATGGTAAATTACTCTGCTAACGGATATATTTATAACGACATGGGTAGTCCAGAAGCAAATACATGGAACGCTATTTTAGACGACTATAGTAAAGGCACAAACAACGCCAAACAAACCGTGGAGAACGGTGAGATAATGTATACGTATAAAGGTGAAAAAATGTCTTTAAAAGACATTAAAAAAGGCTTATCTAAACACGATCCTGAATTTCAAACTGAATTTGCGACGAAGTTAAATGACGTTGTAGCCCAATTCAAGCAGCACCAAAAAGAAGGTGTTGAAATTGGTGCTGACCACATGACTAAAATAAAATCCACTTTATTAAAAAACGTAAGAACTTTAGACCAGGTAAGAAACCTTGCTAACATGACGTTTGGAAACGACGCTCATAGTTTTGAACAAATTCTACATGGTCAAGCTAAAACAGCGGGTGTAAATGGGCACGAAATGATCGACAATAAAGGCATTGAATTAATATATGCAGAGCTTGACAAGTTGAGTATTAAACACGGCCATACTCCTTCAGAAAAATTAAAAACCCCTAAAGATGGAGGAAATTATGCCGGAGGAAATTCTCCTATTGATATGGATGGTGATGGTGATTTTGATAAAGTTGATCAAGAATTATATCAAAAAATTGATAAGTCTCCAGAGAATGCCAAGATACTTATTGAAAAAATAAAAGGAAACAAAGAATTATATGCGGAATTAGTTGGTAACTATGTTGTAGAAAATGCTGTTAAAGATTCTTGGGCAACGGGAGCTTTTGAGCGTGCTGAAGCCCATAGAACGCAAGTGGAAGAAGACAAAAGAAACCTACAAATACACACTGATAAAGCATTTGCTTCCGCACGGGCTAGTTCTAGCACGGAGTCAAACGCTCAAAAACTTTCGCGTGAAAGATACGAGGCGGACGTAGCTGCTATTGACAAAAGTTTAGAGGCTGCTGATGATAAAGGTTGGGGTAGCTTTAAGGGAAAGAAAAATAGAATAGAACCTATGGGTAGTGGTAAGTATAAGGTAGTTATAGATAGAAAAGAAGTGGAAATACTTGATAGAAATGAAATGGGTGAAGAGTTGTTTAAAAAAGCTGTTAAAAATTATATGTTACAAAAATACGAGAATACTAGGAATACAAGTTTCGCATCTTAAAATAAAATAAAATAATATGAATAATATTTACGTACACGAGGGTACAGAATATGAAGTTGCGCCCCATAGATTACAAGATTTTTTAAGTCAATTCCCAGGTGCCATTAAAATGGAGGAGCCGGAAAAGACAGTAGACCCTGTATCAGATACGGACTCAGGGTTGGAAAGTGGTTCTTCGGAGTTACCAAAGATTAAAAAGGTTAACATAACGAACCCACTATCAGTATCACCAAAATTTAATCACATTAAGAAATTTGATTTTTTTAATCTATCTAAAGAAGGTTTTTTTGGTAGAGAGGAAAAAATAGTTCCAAAATTAAAAGAATTATACGAAAAAGATAATCAAGGAAAAAATTCTAATATTAAATTTGAAGAAACGGGCGCTGGAAATTCTGTAAAAATAACCTTACCAGGTAATGATTACGGTGAAGTATTTGATCTACCCCACACTGATGACGTGTTTGAAGTACAAAAAGCGTATATAGATATTACTGAATACATAGAATCTAAAAAAAGAAAACAAATAGGAGTAAAAGATTCAACAGGCGGTAATCATGTTAAAAAACAAATAGAGGAAGTATTTACTTCTAGGGAATTAAAAGTTAAAGAGGCTAGTACTGGAGTAAAATATTCAGAATATGACGTTGCTGATCCGGTTTTTAATAGAGACGAAAACATCGCCACCGAATTAAATCTAATATTAGGTGATGATGGGTATAAGTTTGAAGAACAGAAAATGTTTAGAAACGCTATAAAAGTTACTTTACCAAACAAAAACTCACAAACTTTTAACGTTGGCGGATCAAACAAAGATGCTTACAGTCAAATAATTAATTTTATAGAAACAGATAGTAAGGGTTATAAGCAGACAAAAAAATATAAAGATGGTGTAGAGGCATTAGATACTGAGATAACTAGTTTGATGTCTAAATATGTTGATTCTGATAACGGTGGTTTTTTGTTAAATAGTGATCAGGCTAGATCAACCCTTAAAAGAAAAATAATCAATCAAATTGGTTCAAGTGGTTGGCAGGCGTTGTTTTTTTCAGAAAAAGAAGAATTTCAAGATTTATCAAGAGACGAAAAAGGAGAATTAGTTGATAATAGAATACAAGAGATTGTAAACAATGCTACCGAAGGATTTACGCGAGGTCAAACAATAAAAGCCATAAAAACAAAAATGGAAGATGGCATGACTGATGGTGAAATAGAAACTGAAGTAGAGGGTTCGGTTAAAAACAGTTTCACAGGCACTGATGAAGTGAAGAAATTAAAGCAAACAATATTTAATTTTGGTTTAGAATTAGACAACCCTGAGATTACTAAAGAAAGAAGAGATGAAATACTCGGCAGTGACGGTAAGCCGGGTTTATTAGACCAGGCTAATGCTCTTAGAGAAGAAAAAGAAGGTGGAGAGTATAGTTACTTTATAAACCCTGAGACTGGGGAGAGAGAGTTAACCAAAGCGTTTGAATCAAAAGTATTTGATTTAACAGGTAAAATTCAAGAAAAACAAAATAAATTATTAGATGACAAGTTAACTAGACCTGAGTTAAGAAAAGAGTGGTTGTATACAAATTTAGCACACGCTCAAACAGTTGATGATTGGAAAAGTAAAAAAAGAAAATACCCAATTCTTAAGGGAAAATACGGTAAAGCGGATATTAAAAAATTCATGGAAACATATCCAGATATTGTAGTTAAAGATGGAATGGCTGTCGTGTCAGATGCTCAAGCGGGGAGGATTGGTGGTACGCTTCTTGATTTTGATGTTCAACGTGAGGCTAGGTTGGGTTATCTTAATGAGATTACTACAGATAAAGAGGTATACAATAAAATGTATGCTTTAAACGAAAACTTATTTAGTCAAAAGAAACAGACCTTTGTGCAAGCTGTTGGTGCTGGATTAAAAGAAAGTGTTGCCGGTGTTTTAAATATAGAAAAAACAACCTCTTCAGATGAGTTTAGACAAGCATATCTTGGCACAATGCAAGAATTAGGTATAGAAACGACGGCAGAAGAAGAAGAGTATGCTAAAACTACATTGGCAGAAAATTCCGGTAGAGCAGTTGGTGGTTTACCTAAAATGGTTGCTGATTTTTGGATTGCTAACAAAGCAACCGCGGCGTTAGGAGCCGTGAGTGGGGTGAACAAATTAGTAAACGGTTTAAAAGCTAAAAAATATTTAGTAAACGGTAAAAGACTCACTCAAACTAAATTAATAAATCACATAAATAAGGTTAACCCAAGGTTTTTAAAAGGCGTTGCCGCAGAACAACAAGGTGCTAAAATTGCACAGTGGATTGTTAAAAATAAAAAAATCGCTAAAGTTGTAAACCCTAGTTTTGGAGAGAAGGCTATGGCAGCTGGAGTTATGGCTAACGTAGAGGGTATTAAAATGGAAATTGCAATGCAAGATCCAATGGGGTTAAGTGGAGTGGAGGCACCAATTGGAAGCAGTTATGCAACAGGTGTTGGATTTGGATTAGCTGGTTCTATAATACCTTGGAATAAAATGTGGACTGGTTTAACTGGTAATAAAGCTGGTAAATGGAAGGGGCTTTATGATTACACGGTTGCGGCTCCGGTTAACTTCACTGTGGGTGCTAGAATTGGGGAATTATCTAATGCCATTGTTGATGATATGATGGGTAATAAGACTTGGAATAATTTTGTAGAAGAACATTATGGAGATTTTGATGAAATAATGCAACACAATATCACAGATCTTATCATGGGGTTTTCTATGAAATTAGGACATTTTAAGAAATTTGATTTCGCTGGAGAAACTAAATTACAAGCAGTTAATAGAGCCTCTAAAATAAAATTAGATAAATTACTTAATGAAAATGGTTCTATTAAGGAAGGAAAAGAGGCAGAGGCCGAGAAATTAAACACGCTAGTAAACATGTCTGAGTTTAGGTTAGCTCAAATGAGAGATACTCAAGATTACCAAGATCCAATACTAGGACCGTTAAAATTGTTTAATGATTTCTTACCAACGATAGAGGGCGCTAAAGTTAAGGGACAGACTAAATTTAGTTATGATTTCAATATGCCTAGAGGAAAAAACATGTCTTACTCCGAGATAAAGCCTGGGCAAAGACTATCTAATGGTAAAAAGAATGGTAGCACAAAAAGTATTTATGAATTTGTTTTCAACCCTAAAAATATAAACCCTGGTTTAGCGCCACACGAGTTAAGTCACTTTGGTTTAAATAGATTATTTACAGAAGACGTTATGTTTAAAACAGAATTTGTAAATGGGATGAAAGGAGTTATGGAGAAAATTAAAACCATAGGGGAAGACGCTAAAACAGGTGAGTCAAAAGAAATGACTTTATGGGAGGCGTTTGAGGGTTCTGGTTTATGGAAAAAACAAAATAGATTTAGACAATCACAAGTAAAGGAAGAGGAAATGTTTGCCTTCTTAGGCGAGTACTTAGCTAAAGAAGGTAATTTAGATGTTGTTAGAAGATCTAGTGGTTTCGATAGATTGGCTGGTTTTTTAGAAAACAATTTAAAAGAAAAACTTAATCAAACTACAAATCTAAACACTGAAAAGGAAATTGTAGAATTTTTCTCTAATTATATAGAAACAATCGGTGTGGGTAAATCTGTAATGCCTAATTTAAAATCGTTAGAAAAATTTGTATCTAGGACTAAAACAGAGAATCAAAGAAAAAGAAGAACTGAGTGGGAGGCTAAAAATGGTACTGGAGAAACTATAGAAAAAAGATCTGAAGATTTATCGAAAAGAATCAAAGCTAAAGAGTTAGAATTAAAACAACACCCAGCAAAACTGCAATTAGATAAAGATAAGGACACAAGTAAATATCTTCAAAATCCTAAAATTCAAAAGATTTTTGCCGATCTCAAAACAATGAGAGATAATCTGAAGAACATGCCTAAAGAGGATTTAATATTTGGAGAAGATCCTATAAAGAAAAAAATAAACGACTTTGCTAGAGCAAATCCAGGCGGTAAGATGATGACTCAAAAACAATGGAATGATAAGGGTTTGTGGGACGCTTATAGAGAGTTAGAAGGAGAGGGTGGGGTTTTTGACCCACAGCTAGTTAAGGGAATAAATTTCCCAATACACGGTTATGGTAAAGCCGAGTGGCTAGATGCTGTTAAATTCGGTATTGAGGGTAAAAAATCTACTGAAGAAAAGAAAACGTATGTCGACAAGGGTATAGTCGGGACTTTAGAAAGATTCAAACCAGAAGAGAATGAAAGTTTAAATGGTTGGATTAATTTTCAATATCAAAATAGAAGAACTGCTGTTGAGCAATATTTTAAAGCAAACCCTAAAGCAAAAGATATTGACGACCCTGTAGGTAAAGGAGCTACTATAGGTGATAGATTGCTAGCTGATAAAAATTACGAATCAAAAGTTTTTGAAACAGAAGATTTAAGCAAACAGTGGTTACAAGAAAAAAGAGGTGAATTCAAAGAGGTTGTAAAAATTACTGGAGAAAGGATGTTGGAAAACGAACTCCCTATAGACAGCAAGGTATTTAACGAAAAGGGAGGTTGGAAAAAAACCATAATTAGTAAAATACCAGAAATCAAAAACAAAGAAAACGCTAGCTATAAGAACATCGGAGATTTAGCTTCTAACTTTACCTTTGATTTAGTTGGCGCTAAGTTAACTCCTACTCAAAAGAAAAATTCTAATGATTTTAATCAACCTAGTTTAAAGAATCTTCAAGATTTTGTAAGCGCTAAATTTAAACAACCGGTTATGGAGGAAGGTGTTAATGAGCGTGGAGAAAGAGAGGTTAGAGAAAAAGTTAGCAAAGAAGGAGAACCTGTTTATAGAGATATTAATATAGGTGAAACATCTGCTGATATGTTTAGAGATGCTACCGTTAAATTCGATAAAGGTGTTAGTGATAAAATACAAGGTACTTCTAACTTTAAAAGACTAGGTGTTTTAGAAGAGCTTTACCATAAAGCAACAACTAAAGATTACACCGTTGCTGAAATGAAAAAGATGGGTTATGACGTAAATCCAAAGCCAGACGCTAGTGGAGCTTGGAGAGTTGCAACTGGCCCAGGTGGTAACATATTTATAAGGGGTAAATCTAAAGGTAATGATATAACAGCTAAAGATGTTAGAGAATTTTTAGGACAAAAACCAGATGGAACTTGGAGAACCTTAAAAGAAGACCGTACTCTAGCTGGGAAATCAAGAAGGTTTATAGATGAGCTAGGGGGCACTATTTCTAGTCAACAAGTTGATATTGCTGTTAGGGCAAATCCAGAGATAGTTGGCGAGGCTAACGTAGCGAGGTTCCTGTTAAACACGAGTGCTGGTAGATCTAGAAAAGTATATTCTGAGGCTTTAGAAAACTTAAAAACATTAGAACAGAAGCGTGAGTTTTTTAAAGGTATTCAAACCAACGAATTTAGTTATTTGTACAACAACTACTTATCACAAAAGAAAGTAAAAAACCCTTTAGGTAAAGCCTTGAGAGACTACTTTACGTCACTAGGCTCTGAGTCTGCTTTTGACATCAACAAGGTTAAACAGACTAGAAAGGAAATGCTAACTATTGGTAAGCAATTGGAAAAGAAATTAGGCTTAGAAGGTGTTGTTAGTAAAGAAAAAGCCTTAAAAGCTAGAGTTGCAAAAGTTTTACTACTTCAACAGAATTTGAATGCAATTGAAAGAGATCTTGGTCTTAAAACTACAGACGCTACCTGGTTGTTTGATCCATCTAAAAAAGGTGGTATAAAACTAGCACAATCTTTAGATGCGTTGCTAATGGAAACTTTTGAGAAAAAACACGGAAAAGGTTGGTATGAAGCTATAATGCTACTATCTAACACAAGTGGAACCGGAATTGGTGGTAAAAGAAAAGCTATTTACAAGACGGCTGACGACGCTAGGGGGTTAGCTAATAAAATTAAGTCAACAAAAGTATTTAAAGATATATCTAGATCAGAGTCTAATAGAGCTGGTATAAAGAAAGACCTAATGAAGTATGTAGAATTCCTCGAGGATGGTGGTAATATTAACAAAGCAAAAGTTAAAGAAGCCTACAAGCACGCGGAGACAAATAAAAAACATCTAAAAGAGTTGGTCGAAGAAATCAAAACGCTACGAGAAAATGGAGAGATTGACCACAGGCATGTTAGGGCTTTTTTAGAGGTAGCTGGAGGACCTATGACTGGTATACTTAGAAAGTCGGCCTCTTTAGCTATTGTTCCTAAAGGCACGGGTAAAGAGCTTTTTAATATATTTGGAAAGGAGTGGGTTTTAGAACACACAATTCCAACTCAATTTGTTAAAGCTCGTATTTATGAGTATATACTATCAGGCACGAAACAGGCTAAAGAAGCTATGGATTTAACTTTAAAAGATTTCCATACTACTTTTATTCCTAAGCAATTAGATAAAATGGTTAACAAGTTATATTTATCGGAACTACCACCAGAATATACACCTGGTCAAGATCCATTAGAGTGGAGGTATTATAGAAATGCGCACCCATCTAATTTTAATATAGCACTAGAAAACGTTATAACAGGAAAAGTATATGATCTAAATCCTAATTTCACACAAAGCCAAGCTCAAGCTAGAGCAAAGACAATAAAAGCGGCTCATATAAAGTTATTTGGAGAAATTGGTTTAAAGCAAGCGGTTGCTAAAAAATTAAATTCAGAAAATTTAAATAGCGCTTCTAAAGTAGATAAAGCGTTGGCAGAGGGAAGAAAGAAAAATAAAAAATCAAGGGGCATGTCAACTTGGGACTTTGATGATACCTTAGCAACGACTAAGTCTGGTGTTAGAGCTAGAATACCAAATCCTAGTGGTAAACCAAAACCAAATAGAAAAGTTATATTCTTAGCGGGTGGCGCTGGTAGTGGTAAGGGTAACGTCATCAAGAAGTTAAATTTAGAGGGACAGGGGTTTAAAGTTGTTAACTCCGATATATCTTTAGAGTGGCTTAAGAAAAACAATGGTTTACCAGAAAATATGAACGATCTTACTAAAGAACAAAGAAGTAAGTTGGGTTCTTTACAGCATCAAGCTAGAGGTATTGCTAAAAGAAAAATGATGAAGTATAAGGGTAATGCTGATGGAGTTGTTGTTGATGGTACTGGTGGGTCTATCAAATCTATGGAGAAATTGGTTAAAGAATTTAAAGATAAAGGATATGATGTTAGCATGTTATTTGTTGAAACTTCTTTAGAGACCGCGTTGGCTAGGAATAAAGCTAGAGCAGAGAGATCTTTATTGGATAAGATTGTTGAAAAAAATCACGAATCTGTCCAGGGGAATAAAGGTGGGTTTAAAGAGATGTTTGGAGAAAGATTTATGGAAGTTAAAACAGATAATCTCAAGCAAGCAGACGCGATGCCTAAAGAACTAATTGATAAAATGAATGATTTTGTCAATAGTTATGAAAAGATTAGATTAGACGCAGAGCAATTTGCCACAGAAGGAAAAGATATACTTGACAGGGGAGGTGAATTTGATTTTGCAGAGTTCAATGTTGTTACCGGTGGAGAGAAGGGACCATTCTTTCAAAAAGCCTTGGATAGAGCAAAAAAGTTTGGATTAAAAGATCAGTTTGTATTAACGGCTAGACCACCTGAAGCAGCTAGACCTATATACGAGTTCTTAAAATCTCAAGGGTTAGAAATACCTTTAGAAAATATTACTGGATTAGGTAATAGTACTGGTGAGGCTAAAGCCTTGTGGATGTTAGAAAAATTTTCTGAAGGTTATAACAATATGTACTTTGCTGATGACGCAATGCAGAATGTTAAAGCCGTTAAAAATGTTCTAGAACAGTTAGATATAAAATCAAAAGTTCAACAAGCTGCAATAAAATATAGTGAGAGTTTCTCGAAAGATATTAATGATATAATGGAATATTCTTTAGGTGTAGAATCTAAAAAAAGATTCTCTACAGCTGAAGGAAAAGTAAGAGGTAGGGATAAAAAAAGAAGAAAATTCTTTATGACAGACTCCGCTGCTGATTTAGAGTTGTTAATGGAACCAATGTATGGTAAGGGTAAAAAAGGTGTTGAAAATAAAAAATGGTTTGAAAAGAATTTTTACAAGCCATGGGAGAGAGGTGTTAACGATTTAAACACAGCTAGACAAACTATACTTAATGACTACATGTCACTACGTAAAAACAACAAAGATGTTGTTAAATCTCTTAGTGAACAAGTTGAGGGAACTAATTTTACAGTTGATCAAGCTGCTAGAGTTTATATATGGAATAAAGCTGGGTTTGAAGCGCCTGGATTAACCAAAACATCTAAAGCTAAATTACTAGAACACGTTGCTAACAATCCTAAGCTACAAGCTTATGCAGAATCAGTGGCTAAACTTACTAAAATTGAAACTGGTTTAAAACAACCTAAAGACACTTGGTATGCTGAAACTCTAGCTTCTGAGGTTAGTGAAACTGGTAGGACTGTAAATAGAGACAAGTATATAGGCGAGTGGATAGAGATAAAGAATGAAATATTTTCTAAAGAAAACATGGCTAAGATGGAATCTGAGCTTGGTCCTAAATGGAGAGAGGCTGTAGAGAATATGTTTTACAGAATGGAAACCGGAACGACTAGAAACAGAGACTTAGGTAGGGTTGGTAACGAGGTTATGAATTACTTAAATGGATCTGTTGGTGCTATTATGAATTTAAATACTAGATCAGCTACACTTCAGTTAATATCTACGGTTAACTTTATTAATCATGCTGAAAATAATCCGCTTAGAGCTGCGCAGGCTTTTGCTAATCAACCACAGTATTGGAAAGACTTTATGACTATTATGAATTCTGATATGCTAAAGCAAAGACGTGATGGTTTAAAAATTAACGTTACTGAAGCCGAGCTTGCCGCCGCTGTAGATGGCAAGGGTAGTAAAGCTAAAAAAGCTATATCCTATATATTAAAACAAGGTTATATCCCTACGAAAATTGCGGATAGTTTTGCAATATCTTCAGGTGGTGCTACTTATTATAGAAATAGAGCTAAGATGTATCAAAAACAAGGTTTGTCATTAAAAGAAGCAGAGGCTAAGGCGTTTGTAGATTTTCAAGCGATAGCAGAGAAAACCCAGCAGTCTTCTAGACCTGATTTACTATCGCAACAACAAACGTCTTTTGAAGGTAGATTATTGTTACCTTTTGCAAACACTCCAATGCAAATGAATAGAATAATGATGAAGGAAGCATTAGATTTATCTAAGGGTAGATATAAGGGCTCTTTTGGTGAGGATTCATTTACAAATAAAGCTAGTAAAATAGCTTATTATGGTGCAATACAATCAGCTATATTTGCTGGATTACAAACTGGTTTATTTGCTTTAATGGCAAACAGTGATGATGAAGAGCAAATTGCTCAAAAGAAAGTTAGAGCGTATAATACTATGGCTGACTCGTTTTTAAGAGGTATGGGTATACCGGGTGTTGTGGCTTCTGGTATTAAAAACGCTGGTATGAAATTTTATGAGCAAAACCAAAAAGGTTTTAATGCTGATTACAGTGAAGTTGGTGAGGCTTTGTTAAACATGTCTCCAACTATTGGTTCTAAATTTAGTAAGCTAGATCAGGCTGGAAACACTTATCATTACAATAAAAAAGAAATATTAGAAAAAGGATTAAGTTTAGACAACACTAAAGGCATTGAGGCCGCGGCCACAACTGTAGAGGCTCTAACAAATGTACCTATCGCAAGAGTAATACGTAAAACAGAAAATATTCAAGGAATGCTAGATGAGCAGAATGAAACTTGGCAGAGGTTTTTAATGGGGCTCGGTTGGAGTGATTGGGATATTGGTGGTATAGAATATCAAAAAAAGAAAGCTGAAAAAGAAGAGAAAGATAAACCAAAAAAATCTAAAAGACAATTATCAAACGAAGCAGCAACTCGCTATTTAATTGAGTTAAACAATCCAAAAAATAAGTGATTATAAATTGATATGGCAACAACCGCACAGGAAATAGCATTAATGAAAAAAGACATCGAAACTTTGAAAGAAGACGTGAAGGAAATAAACGACAAGTTGGATAGACTGATGGTCAAGCTATTAGACCCAGATGAGGGCTTAGTGGTTAGGGTAAATAAGAATACTAGTCGCCTAGATGAAAGAGATGTTGATCTACCTATGTGGCTAAAAAACCTGGAACAATTTAAACAGATGCAAAGATGGAAGTCAAACGTTACAAAAGCTCTTTGGGGTTTGTACTTTGCTGTTATAGGCTATATTGTTAAACTAATATTTTGGTAAAATGAAAGGAATCATAAATTTCAAAGACTTCGCAAGTAATCCTATTTCAGGGGTTTTACTGTTATCTTTAATAGCTATAGGTTATTTATATGTTGATAACAAAACAACACTGACGAGTCATATTAAAGTCTTACAAGAAGAAGTTATAACACTTAGAGATGACTACAAAAAGTTGAATGACAAGTTCATAGAAACATTAAAAAATATACGGTGAGAAAAATATGCTATACACTATTATTTATTTTGCTTTCTTGTTCTGGGTTAGAAAGACCAGTAGAAGAAACAAAAGTCGTTGTTAATAACGACTTAGATAGCTTAATTAGATTGGCAGACGAGGCTATAGATAATCTAAACAATAGAAAAGAACAAACAAAAGAAGCTCAATTAAAGCTAAACAAAAGACTTTTAGATATTGCTCGTTTAAAGGATCATTATAAAGATAGTATAGGTGATCTAAGAAGTTTAAAACTAATCAACAGGGACAGTGTTATATACGATTATAGAATTGAAACGCATGAAATAGTTGATAGCGTTGAAATTACGGTTCACATACCAGATTCAATATGTTCCGTTTGTACACGTAAAAAAGAAAGATCAATATTTAATATATTTAAGAAAACAAAAAAATAAAAACATGGCAACAACAACTGCAACAATAACTATAAGTAGTACAGATCTTTTAACAGACGAGCTAGCGTTGTCTACCACTTGTACACTTACAAAAACAACAACAGCAACGGGTATAGAAGATACAACGGGTTTAAATAGAAAAAAAATAACTTCAACAGCAAAGGGAACGGCTAGTGGGCAAGTGACATTGTATACGGCAGATGATTTTGCTGCTATTCCATATTTGTATATCAAAAATCTAGCAACTACAGCTGGTCATAGAATATATGTGTATGATGATACAACAAGTGGAGATCCTCTTCAGTTTCAGTTAGATGCTGGTGATTGGGGTTTTATACCTATGCATGGTGATAAGACATATAAAGCTTACGCAACAAACGACCCTACTTCTATAGAGTTTATGGTAATGGGTCAAGATCAATAAAACAATAACTAAATAAATAAATAAAACATGGCAACAACAACAGCAGCGGTAACGCTAACTAGTGATCTACTGTCAGACAATATGTCCGTAAGCGCGACTACAACGTGCATGAAAGCGGGTACTACTGCTGATGGGTTAGATCAAATGGAATATGGATATGTAGATTTACCAACTGGAGATGAGTACGATCTTATAGCTAGCACTCCTACAGCAACTAAAGCAAGTAAACTATATTTAAAAAACCACTCTACAGATGAAACTTACTTTATAGCGGTAACTCAAAACGCACAAGCTATAGGTAAACTATATGGTGGAGATTGGATGTTTATACCAGCAGATTTTCATGATGCAGCTGGAGATATTGCAATTACAGCAAACGGAGGTACAAACAAGATATGCTACGCTTTATTCCACGAGGGAACAGCTTTAGTTACTACATAATAACAACTTAATAAATAAATAAACATGGCAACAACAGCAACAATAAGTATATCCTCAGATATAGCTCCAGGGTTTGGTGGAATTAGCGAAAGCATGACACTAACACAAGCTGGTAACTTAATAGATATAGATAGTACAACAGGGTTTTCTATAAGAAAATTATCAGCTACAGGTGCGGTAGATTTAGTAACAATGGCTAGCGAGCTTGTAGAACCAAAAGACAGCGTGGCAGCTAAAATATTCATTAGAAATATTGGGTATAAAGGTGTTATTGACAAGGCAGTTGGAGTTACGATAGGTGTAAACGCAGAACCAATTGGTAAACTTTATGGTGGAGATTGGATGATGATGCCTCTTACTTGTATCGATGCAGATGATATCACTGCAAATCCAGCTACAGATGATACTGTGGTTTTAGAATACGTAATGTTTTACGAAGAAGCATAATAAATGTCTAAATTCTACAATATAACGGGATCTACTGGTGTAACTGTAGAATTAGTAGCACCTGCAAGTGCTAATATTATTATAAAGTCTGTATTATTGACAAATATACACATTACGGATACCGCTACAGTTAGCTTGTTTGTTCAAGATGACCCGATCAGCGGAACTACTAGTACATATAAATTAATAAATAAAATATTAATTCCAGCAGCCTCTTCTTTACTTTTAGATGAATCTTCTATATTTAGGTTTAGTGAAAAGTATGGGTTATATATTCAAGTAGGAGCTTCAGACACTATAGATGTAATGATAAGCACTTAATATGAAATGGATAGGACAGCATATATTTGATTCTATAGCTAAGTTTAGGAATACGGTAGACTTTTTAGAAACCGTAGACTTTTCAAAAGCTGTAAACTTTTCAGAAGACGTAGCGTTTTATCAACCAACAAATGATGGCAATCCTACTATTAGTTTAGGTTCCTCCGCTACAAATAGACTAGAAATAAAGTCAACATATAACAGCGGTACTCAACTTTTATGTGATGTTGATTTCACTACATATACAACTTCCTCCACTTCTAATGATGGAAGATTTAATTGGTATGTTGATGAAGTGTTATTGTCGACTATGAATGATAGTGGTTTATTTATTTATGGTAGTGGCGTAGTATCGGCCTCGGGAGATAATGCGACGATTACCGCGACTGATACAAGGGCAAGTAGCACAACACAAGGGGGTAAGCTTCGCTTAAGATCTAATGATGGGGCTGTAATGGGGGACAATCATAGGTTAGGTGTAATAGAATTTTATGGCGCGGAAGATACTAGTAGTACCTATAGTATAGGAGCTCGTATTCAAGCAATCTGTAGAGACGCTTGGGATGGTTCAAATAACGACGCGGATTTAGAATTTTACACAACTAATGGAACAACTGAAGCATTGACATTAACATTAAATGCTGATGGGGGCGCAAGATTCGGAGGGCCAGTACAGGCAAGTGGGTTTACGGGAGATGTTACAGGTAACGTAAGTGGAAGTTCTGGTTCTTGTACGGGTCAAGCGGCTACAGTTGCTACAATTGCTGGCTTAGCGCCTAATACAGCAACAGCGCAAGCAACACAGCCTAATATTGAATCCATCGGAACAGATGGCGATACTTTAACAATACTTTCGGATCAGTTACACATGTCAAATACTACAGCTAGCATGCCAACTGTAAAACTGACAAACACCGCTGATGATGACGCTAGTAGTGAGTTAGTATTTGAAAAATTAAGAGATGATAATGGTGTTGCTACTGGACAGAATTTAGGCGCGATATGGTTTAGGGGTCAAGATCTTGGAGGAAATACTGAAGATTACGCATATATTATAGGTGAAATTGACGTATCATTACACGGTCAAGAATCTGGACAATTAAAACTTGGAGTTGCAAACCACGATGGTGGAAATGGAAATGGATTAATACTAACTGGTGGTAGTGAGAATGATGAAGTTGATGTAACCCTTGGGTTAGGGGCTAATTCTGTTGTTACAATACCTGGTAATATTAATGTAGCTGGAAACGTAACAACTGGGGCTTGGAGGGGAAAACAAATACAAGTAATTTCTGCTAACTTTAAAGATAATCAAGGAACCACAGAGACATTTTTACCTTTATCCGCTCAACCTGAAGAAAAAACAGGGTTTGCTAATGAGCAAACTCTTTTGCTTATGCCGACCGGTGGAAATGTTAAAGAAATAATTGTAAGAGCTAATTACAATACCTACACATCTGAAAATATTGTTTTAAAAGTATATACAAGAGCAGCTAACAAAAAAATTAATAATAAAACTCAAATTGGTAGTGATATTACAATTGCAGCTCCAACTCAAAACACAACAGATTCTAACAACACTAGAAGTACTGGAGAAATAACACATGCTTACGTTGCCGGAGATGTACTTGCTATAAGTATGACTCACCAAAGCACGGGACCTACTAATGCTAACGATAGAACATACGTAACAGTTGTGCTTGAAAATGATTTATCCGATTTAGGTTATTAAAATAAATAAAATGATAAGTAAACATATATCAGACAAGGAAGGAGTGTATAGCATAACAGCGATGCGCTTATCACTCGACAATACGCCAAATCAATTTGAATTAGCTAACATGAAAGAGATAGCTGAACAAGTGTTTGAACCGTTAAGAGAGTGGGTTGGTGGACCTATTAGAATTAATAGTTTTTATAGAGGCAAAGCTTTAAATAAAGCTATTGGCGGATCGACATCATCACAGCATTGTAAAGGTCAAGCTATGGATATAGATGATACTAGATGCAAAAAGACTAACGCTGAAATGTATCATTGGATTAAAGAGAACTTAAACTTTGATCAAATGATATGGGAGTTTGGAGATGACGATAACCCTAATTGGGTGCATATAAGTTATGTCAATGAAATTGACAATAGAAACAGATGTTTAAAGGCATATAAAGAAAAAGGTAAAACTAAATATAAAACAATATAACATGAAAAAAACATTTTGTAAAATTATAAAGAAAATAACTTTTGGTAAAGTATGTCTTGGATGGTGTGCTTGCAAAGTAAAGTAAAATGGCTTACGTACAAAAGAATAATCCTTTTCCAGTAACTAGTTGTGGCAGGCGTAGAACGTTTACCCAAGGTGGTACGCCCGGTGAAGACCGTACTGAAGAAAGCCCATTTGATAAAAGAAAAAGAAAAAGAAAAAGAAAACCTGACGTTAGAAAAACAACAAAAGGCAAAAACAGAAACTTTAGAACAACAAAAGAGGGTGCTGGTATGACTTCTAAGGGAGTTAAAGCTTATAGACGTAAAAACCCAGGAAGTAAACTTAAAACAGCTGTTACGGGTAAAGTTAAAAAAGGTAGTAAAGCGGCTAAACGTAGAAAATCATTTTGTGCTAGATCCAAGGGTTGGACTGGCGAAAGAGGTAAGGCAGCGCGTAGACGCTGGAAATGTTAAAAATAAATTATGGCAGATAAAAAATTTGAATCACACATGATGTATGACGCTGAAAAAGCCAAAACACTAAGAGAGCATAATGATCTTGAGAAAAAAGGCTATGGTCACAGTAAGAGCTCTTTTAAGTTAAGAGAAGTACATTACGCTGGCCCTTTAAAATGCTGGAAGTCACACGAAAGAAAACCTGGTACAACAGAGGGCGCTAAGGGAAGCTGTCAACATAAAGATCCTTCAAAAAGACCTGATTAAAATGGAAACAAAACAAATGGATTTTAGTTGGCTAGTATATCTAGTAATTATGACAATTATATTTGTTATAGCAATATAAAAAAAGGGAGCTGTTAAGCTCCCTTTATTAATTTAAAACTGTGCGTTCTTTTGATCTTGAACTTCAACTCTAATATTTTGAGCCATTTGCTTAACCGCCTGCATAGCTTTCCTAACCCGTGTTCCAGCGGAGTTATTCCCCTCTACAAATTTAGTTACATCAGATTGACAATCATTAATTACATTCTGTAATTCATCGAACTCGTTATTTAATTTATTCATTTTATTTAATTTAATTATAAGCTTGTAATTTCGCAGACTCCACCGGCACAAGCTAATTCACCTGATAGATCTGTTTCGTCAGTTGTTTCAACAATCATAGATAAATCTACATCGTTTAATAACTTAACTCTTTTGTTGAACTCTTCTTCGGTTATATCCTCAAATGGAGCTTGAGTGTAACTACCACCATCGTAAGGTAGAACTGATAAACCGTTATAACACTCTCTGTTATCCCACATCCATTTTCCAGCTTTATCCCATTCATCTTCTTTAAGACTTATTGTTGCAGACACATTGTGGGTGTTAGAGCCTTTTCTATGTCCAGGCTTCACCCATTCGGTAGCAACTTGTTTAACTCTTTTGAGTAAGTCAAAAGCAGACTCAGTTCTTAATATAGAACCTTTCGGTGCTGATTGTGGTATTTCGATAACAGCGGTATCATGTGGTCTAAAGTATTCATCTTTAACTAGCTCAGGATTGTGAGCCAATAAGTACTTGTAAATCGGCTCATTTTTCCCTACACGCAGTCTACGGATGTAGAAATCGTTATGCCAAGCATGAATACCAGATGATGTTCCAAGTACCAGAGATGTCGTCCCTGCAGGCTTCACACACGTCGTACGCGCAGCCTTGTTTATCCCTATAAGCTTTGCAACTCTAGAATTTTCACGCTTAACTACATCTGCAGCTTTAGCCATGTCCATCTTCAAGACTTTCTTAGAGGCAATACCTGTCATTGATACTCCAACTAAAGCATCCTTCTCAGTTGTCTCTTGCCATATTTCTCTTAGATAGTGGAATTCCGTATAACCTGCTTGAAGCGTGCCTATGAAAGATGCAGCCTTAACTCTATTGTTAAGATCTTCCTGGCTCGTGACGTCACTTACATTAACTTCGCACAAGTTACAAAACTGATAAGGCCTTAACGCAATTTCACAACATGGATTAGTTCCCCAATCTTTATCGT
>UEXN01000903.1_pt1 | contig 23117 bp, 21 predicted proteins | sample 1796711 | NCBI WGS metagenome assembly UEXN01 (sample SAMEA4772470, study PRJEB27181) | metagenome | reverse complement strand
TAGTACATGCGTCAATCTCACAAGCTAATAAAGAACGGGCGTTCAGTTGGCTTCGTGAAAACAACCTTGATGACATCATTAAGAATGATATCACTTGTTCCTTTGGTAAGGGGCAGGACAATTTAGCAGGGGATGTAGTTGGTATGTTACGAGAGAAAGGTTTTGATCCTAAGACCAAGACCCACGTTCATGCCAGTACATTAAAAGCGTTTGTTAAAGAGCGCGTCATTGAAGGCAAAGAGATAGACCTCGACATGTTCGGGGCATACGTCAACAACGCAGCACAGATAAAAAGGAAAACGTAATGGGTAATCAAGTAGCTACGAAAAAAAATGCAGAGTTAAGCACAGACTTTATGGATGATATCTTTGCAGATGGTGATGAAGGTACAACCTTTGCCGCCGATGAAATGATCATACCGTATATTCGTTTGGCACAGGCGATGTCTCCAGAACTAAAGAAGAAGGAAGCAAAGTACATTGAGGGATTGGATGAAGGTGATATCTTTAACAATCTTACCAACGAGGTGTATCCTGGCGACGATGGCATCAATGTAATACCTTGTTACGTTGTCACTAAATATACCGAGTGGCTTCCTGAGCGTGGTGGGTTTGTGCAGGAGTTAGATCCAAGTGACCCTGTAATCCAACAACGCAGGAGGGAGGGCAACACTGAGATTCTTCCTAACGGAAACCATGTTATAATCGCTGACTGTTACTTCTGTCTGTTGGTTACTGAAGATGAAGACTACATGCCTGTTGTCATTGACATGAAGGTTTCACAGATGAAAGTTTCAAAGCGATGGAAGTCTATGATCGCTATGAACAAAGCAAAGAATCCTAAGACAGGGCAGATGCAGGTGTTGTCATTGTTCAGCACAATGTGGAAGGTAGTGTCTGTTCAAGATTCAAGCAAGGCTGGTCAGCCTTACGCTAACTATGCCGTATCTAAGGTGGGCCCAGTAGCAAATCCAGTTTTACGAAATGAAGCGAAGAAGTTTCGTTTAAGTGTAGAGACTGGCGAAGCTAAAGCCATGACCGAAGATACTGTGACTGAAGATACTGCATCTAAACAGGATGATGCAGATGTTACCGAGGATGAAATACCGTTTTAAGTAACGAGGAGGGTAGATTTTGTAGAAAAGATTTACCCTCTTTTTATTTCATCCAAGGAGTAACTAATGTCAGACGCCAAAAAATTATTAGAAACGTTTGAGGGATCGGGTGCGGCACACGGTACTACTGTCGTCGGTCGTGTTGGAAGAAACGGAAAGGCTGAGTCCGACAGTCGTGTTGTTCGCGGTGTTCTTACAGAAGAAAAGATACAGCAGCATATCGAGGGTAAGATGGGTGTCGGATCTATCCCGATTAATCAAGACAACATGTGCAAGTTTGGTGCCTTAGATATCGACACATATGATTTGGACTTGAAAGCCTTGAACAAAAAAGTTCACGAGATGAAGCTCCCATTGATTATGTGTAGGTCTAAGTCTGGTGGCGCACATCTCTATCTGTTTACAAAGGACTGGGAGCCGGCGGCTTTGGTTCGAGAGTACTTAACGGAGATGTCTGTTGCGCTGGGCTACAGCGGGTGCGAGATCTTTCCCAAGCAAGACAAGATCCTAGCTGATCGGGGGGATGTTGGTAACTTTATTAACATGCCGTACTTCGGTGGGGACATTACAACACGCTATGCATTGAACCCCAAGGGTGACTCGATGACCTTGGCTCAGTTTCACAAGGCTGTTGCAAAGGTAAGAGTGTCCGCTTCGGACCTAGATTCATTGACCTTTGGTGGTGACAGATCTCATTTTACTGATGGCCCCTATTGCTTGGAGGTTATCTCCAGCCAAGGTCCGGTGACCCAGTACCGAAACATTTTTATGTTCAACGTGGGTGTGTACTGCCGGTTCAAGTGGCCTGATGATTGGAAGAAGCATCACGAGGATTACAACCGAATGTTGTGCAGCCCTGCGCTAGAAGCAGGGGAGATTGTAGAGCTCCAAAAGTCTTTGATGAAAAAAGATTACTTCTTGCAGTGTGACATATGTCCATTGAAAGATTTCTGCGACAAGAAGATCTGCAAGTCCAGACCGTTTGGTATAGGCACAGCCGCTCCAGATGCACCAGAAGTAGGTGGCTTAACCATAATGTTGTCCGAGCCCAGGATGTATTTCATGGACGTAAACGGGCAGAGACTACAGCTAACAGTAGAACAATTACAGAATCAAACCTTGTGGCAACGGTCATGCATGGAACAACTGAGCATGATGCCGCCAAACATGAAGGCCAACGACTGGCAACAAATGGTCAACGGTTTGATGGAGAAGTCTGTAAAGATGGAGGTTCCCGAGGAACTTACGATCAGCGGACAGTTCAAGGAACTCCTAACCAACTACTGCACCAGTCGCATTCGTGCCATGGCGCCAGAGGAATTAGGTATGGGCAAACCTTGGACCGAGGACGGGCTAACCAAGTTTACAATGAGCGGACTAACGCAGTTCTTAAAGAACAGGGGGTTCAATGATTACAACAGGGCTGAGATTCAAGAACAAATAAAAAACATGAACGATGGCAGAGATTGTTACGGCCATCAAGCTATTAGGAAAGAGGATGGAAAGTTATCTACCATTAGGGTGTGGTGGGTCCCAGCCTTTGAAAATGAAACAGCATTACAAAACGTGGAGATAGATAATGACATTCCCTTCTGATGAAAAACTCATGCGTATCGCAGAACTTAGCGAGTGGTTGAGTGTACACAAGTCAACCATTTACAAATGGGTTGAGCAACGAGACTTCCCCAAGCCTATTATTCTAGGTGAGAACGATGGCGCCAAAAATTCTGCCAGCCGGTGGGTTGAGCAAGAGGTTCGAGACTGGCTAAAGGAACGCCCAAGAGGCAAGCACTTTGAAGAGTGATCAACTATTATTAGGTCCACCAGGTTGCGGTAAAACCCACACGCTTATGCAGATGGTTGAAGACGCACTGGCTCAAGGTACAAGGTCCGAGGAGATAGGCTTTATGTCCTTCACTAAGAAGGCTGTAGAAGAGGCACGGAGCCGCGCTTGTGCGAAGTTTAATTTAGAACCTAAACAACTGCCATGGTTTAGAACCCTGCACTCAGCGGCGTGGAGATCGCTTGGCCTGTCTCGTAACGACCTGTTGTCCATGGAAGACTGGAGAACGTTGGGACAAATGTTGGGTCTGTCATTCAAGGGAGCCGACTCTGCATCTCCAGATGAGGGCATCTTGATCTCCGCAGTTGGCGGCGACGGCAGCAAGTATCTCCAGATGATAGACCGGTCTCGGTATCGTCAGTGTACTTTGGAGCAAGAGTTCAACGATGTTGAAGATTACAACTTGTACTTTAGTAAGATGAAACAGATTTACGAAACAGTTGTTGCCTACAAGTCTGACAACCAGAAGGTGGACTTTGCTGACATGATTGAGTTGGCTTTGGACGTAGATCCTCCACGCTTGCAGTTGCTGTTTATTGACGAGGCTCAAGACCTTACACCTCTTCAGTGGGAGATGGTGGAGCATTGGACATCGAATGCTGAGAGAGTTGTTTATGCTGGCGATGATGACCAAGCAATACACCGATGGACAGGGGTTGATGTTAAAAGGTTTATGAATGTTACTACCAATGTTGAAATCCTGTCTCAATCTTACCGTTTACCCAAGCGTGTATTTGATGTGTCTCAACAGATTGTTCAGAACATACAGACTAGGTTTGAGAAAGAGTTTTACCCTACAGAATATCAGGGTGTCGTTGAGTACCATCTGACCATGGACAGTGTGCCGATACACCAAGGCTCTTGGACAATCATGTGTCGAACCAATAGTTTTGTCAGGGAGTTTGCGGACATCTTGAGAGAGTCAGGATACTTATACTCTATAAAAGGCACCCCTTCTATCAAGACAGAGGTAGGTAGAGCCATTCAAACCTGGAGGGAACTGCAAGCAGATGACATGGTTTCTGTTGATCGAATTAAAAAGATGTATGAAGTCGTGCCCAAGCAAGGGGACTATAAGGTTGTCAAGCGTGGCGCCGGCAATCTGCTAGATGCAGCTGATCCCACAGGGGATCTGAACATTGATGATTTGTACAAGCACTACGGTCTAGAGTGTGACCGAGAACGAAATGCTATGGATGTTGTTCGTTTAGGCAACGATGACAAGATGTATGTGCAGGCAATCGAACGGCGCGGTGAGTCAATCACTGAGGAACCTAGAATTAAACTATCAACATTTCATGCAATGAAAGGGGGTGAAGATGACAATTGCTTAGTGTTCTTGGCATCAACCAGAGCATGTATGGAATCCAAGTATCCCGACGATGAGCATCGAGCATTCTATGTAGGGGTTACAAGGGCCAGAAAAGAACTGCACATTTTAGATACAGATAAAAAATACAGGTACGAAATATAATGATAGCATCAATGTGTCTCGCGCTGGCTCTATACCACGAAGCTCGAGGAGAATCTCGACAAGCCCAGCTTATGGTTGCCAGGGTTATAATAAACAGAGTGGAGTCTAAGAGATGGCCCTCGTCCATATGTGGCGTGGTTATGGAAGATCGCCAGTTCTCATTTGTAAGGAATGGAAAAGTACCAAACACCAAGAACAAAGATGCGTGGCAGAACTCTAGGAGTTTAGCAAAACAGATCATCGAGGATCATGGGATTTTACCTTACAGCGACGCGGACCACTACCACACTACGAGAGTGCGTCCAGTGTGGCGCAAAAAGTTATATAGGATAGTGCGGATAGATCAGCATGTATTCTATTCTTACAATCGACCAAGACCACTAGAGAGCAGCCTTCGCCCAAAGAGGCGACCAGCGCGATTAGAGCTCGTGAAATGATACATTACCACGGCACTCCTATCACGCCTGTTGCTCAGTTGTTAACTCTGGCAGGTAAAAATTTCTGTGTGAGTCACATGGCTCCTCAAGATGTAACTCGTTGTCATCAGATTGGACAGAGTGTTATGTTGGACAACGGCGCGTTTAGTAAATGGAAGTCTGGAAAAGAAACGAATTGGGATAAGTATTACGAGTGGACAGACATGTGGTTAGATTGCCCAACGACTTGGGCGGTTATACCAGATGTGATTGACAGTGGTTCACAGGAGCAAGATGCGTTGATTCGGGAGTGGCCGCACGGTAAACGAGGTGCTCCAGTCTGGCACATGGATGAACCAGTACGCAGATTGCTATCGTTGTGTGAAGAATGGCCTCGTGTTTGCGTTGGATCAACCGCAGAATTTACCACGGTGTTGTCATCTGCTTGGTGCTTTAGAATGGATGAAGCGTGGAATGCGGTTGCCTCTACGTTCGGAAGATTACCTGCGCTTCATATGTTGCGTGGAATGCAATTAAGCGGGAAGCATTGGCCCTTTGCTTCCGTTGATAGCACGGATGTTGCTCAGAATCACAACAGGGCTCAAAACACTGCAATAAACATGGCTAACCGTTGGGACGCTATGCAAACCCCATCTCGTTGGGAGACGAGACCACAACAGGAGATACTACTATGAACAAAGGTTACTTAGCCGTCGCAGGCTATGCCGCAACTATACCGTTGGCAAACTATATGATTGGAAATGTAGGTACATTTTGTGTGCCTGAAGGTCCATGTTTGATTCCTTTAGGATTTGGAATTACGGCTCCAAGTGGAGTTTTAATGGTTGGATTAGCATTGCTATTGAGAGATGCGGTGCATGAAACCTTGGGAAAATATTGGGCGTTAGGTGCTATTGGATTCGGCGCTATTCTTTCGTTTGTATTAGCAGATCCGTACATTGCGTTGGCTTCTTTGGTGGCATTTATCGTATCAGAACTTTCAGACTTTGCAGTCTATAGTAAGGTTAGAGAGCGTAGCAGAGAACTAGGAGTGTTAGCTAGTGGCGTTGTTGGGTCTGTCATTGATAGTGTGTTGTTTCTTTGGCTTGCTTTTGGATCACTGGCTCACATCGAGGGGCAGATTATTGGCAAAATTGGCGTAACTTGTTTGGCTGCGGCCTTACTGTATGGATGGAAGAGGTATAAGTTATGAAACGCAATGAAATTTTAGATAAGTCTAAGGAATTAATCAACGGTCCGAGGGCCAAGGACTATGGAGACGCATTCGAGAACCACACGCGCATTGCAGAAGGTTGGAACATCATAGCCAAGAGTGCTTTCAAAACGCATTTTGAGATTACAGAACAACATGTTATCCTAATGATGGACTGGGTTAAGACTGCAAGACTGCTAACGACAATGGACCATGACGACTCGTGGCTAGATAAGGTTGGATACAGTGCTTTGGGTGGAGAATTTTCCGAAGAAAGTTGTGCTTCGTTTTCAAAAGAGGAGTTAAAAGAAATGTTTGAGAAAAAATAATGACTCAAGGTGCACTATTTAATTTTGGTAACCAAGACAAAGACTACCAGATTCGAGCGGAGATGGAGTTGATTGACACGGACTGGAACATTCCTGCTGAGTTTCCTGACTTGACAGGGTATGAACAGATAGCCGTAGACCTTGAGACAAAGGACCCCAACATTAAAACATTGGGTCCAGGGTGGGCTCGAAACGATGGTCACATTATTGGTATCGCTGTAGCAGCCGGTGATTTCAAAGGATACTTTCCCTTGCGCCACCAGAACGGGCACAATCTAGATCCTACGATGACAATGCGTTGGCTCAAAGCTCAGATGTCTACGCCTAGTATTGATAAGATCATGCACAATGCAACCTATGACGCGGGCTGGATGCGGGCCGAGGGCGTTGAAGTGCAGGGTCGTATCGTTGATACTATGATTACCGGTGCGTTGGTAAACGAGAACCGCTGGTCCTTCGGCCTTGATGCTATGGCTCGGGACTATGTAGGCATACGCAAGAACGAGAAACTTCTCAAAGCTGCGGCTCAAGAGTGGGGCATCGATCCCAAGGCGGAAATGTGGAGGTTACCACCTAAGTATGTGGGCGCCTATGCAGAGCAGGATGCTGTAGCCACGTTAAAGTTATGGCAGGCTCTGAAGATCCAACTAGAAAAGCAAGACCTCTGGTCTATCTGGAAACTAGAAACAGGTCTTATTCCTTGTTTGTTAGACATGAGAACCAACGGAGTGCGTGTAGACCTGGAGAAGGCCGAGACGAACAAGAAGTTAATTCAGAAACGTTCTAAGGAGTTGCGGCAAGACATCAAGAAGAGTGCCGGCGTAGACGTAGATATATGGGCTGGCGCTTCAGTAGCTAAGATGTTTGACAAGCTAGGGCTCGAGTATCCTAGAACTGATGCGGGAGCACCATCATTTACCAAAGCATATTTAAACAGTCACCCACATGAAGCGTGTCAGTCACTGGTTAAACTGCGTGAGTTTGATAAGGCTGATAGCACATTCATTGACAGTATTTTAAAACATGAACACAACGGACGCATACACACAGAACTACACTCCACTCGCAGGGATGAAGGGGGCACTGTCACGGGTAGGTTCTCGTCATCAAACCCCAACCTTCAGCAAATTCCTGCGCGGGACAAAGAGATCAAGAAGTTAATTCGTGGTTTGTTTATACCAGAAGATGGAGACAAGTGGGGATCCTTTGATTACTCAAGCCAAGAACCAAGGTTATTGGTACACTTTGCGGCATCTATGCCACCCAAAATGCAGGACCCTGTGCTTCAAACTATTGTCGAAGAGTTCAACACCAGTGATGTTGACCTACACCAGATCGTTGCGGACATAGCAGGGATCACTCGTAAGCAAGCCAAGACTGTAAACCTAGGTATCATGTATGGCATGGGTGTAGCCAAGCTGGCAAATCAAATGGCGATTACACCAGAGGAAGCCAAGACAATTATATCTGACCATCGAGAGAAGGTTCCTTTCGTTAAACAGTTGGCTGACATTGCAAGCAAAAGGGCCAGTAAAAACGGGCAGATACGGACGCTTCTAGGTAGGTTGTGTCGCTTTGATATGTGGGAGCCTACGTCTTTTGAGTACAACAAACCTTTGCCTTTGGAGGAAGCGGAGACAGAGTATGGGGGCATGGGCAAGTTACGTCGTGCGTTTACATACAAAGCATTGAACCGGTTGATTCAAGGATCGGCGGCAGACCAGACTAAGAAAGCGATGCTTGATTGTTACAATGCAGGACTTACTCCTATGCTCACGGTCCATGATGAGTTATGCTTTAGCATAGGAAGCGACGAACAAGCCGCTCAAGTCAAAGAGATTATGGAGAATGGCGTACCTCTGAAGGTTCCTTCTAAGATTGATCAAGAACTCAAAGATAATTGGGGAGAGATAGAATGAAGTTAGAAAAGTTTAAAAGCCTAGGTGTAGATCAGATGCACCCCATGCAACTTGCTGCTTTGATGCAGTTAGTTAATACATCCTTGAGACTAGCTAGTATGATTAATGACGATATTTTAGAACAAGTAGAGTCTGAAGCCAATGAACTCGTTCAATTGTTTGGTGGCGTGGGCGTTAAAGTAGATGTGATTGAACTTTAATTTTGACCTAAACGTCTAGCAATTTCTTGTGTATCAGGGTTACCACCAGTTAAAGATGGAAATGACGAGGGAGGTATAGCGGAAGGTGCTATAGTGGCAAACGGATCTACGACTCCAGTAGAAGCAGGTGCAGGTGCTATAGGCTTTGGCATTGTTGCAAACGGATCTACGACTCCAGTAGAAGCAGGTTTAATAGATTTCTTTGGTGGTTTATCTACAGAAAATGGAGTGTTCTTTGATTGACGATAAAGGTCTAAGATTGTTCTTTTAGGATACTGATCGTAAGTTCCATTATCTACCATCACATCTAGAATAGCATCGCTTGGGTATAACGGAACAAACTTGTTGGCAAATATCCCATCTAAACCACCAATGTTGTTGTCTTCTAATATCCCAGATATTTTACGCTCACTTAATCCTAAAGTTTTCATGTCCTCTATGACTTGGTGCATTTCATTAGCAATACGATACCGAGCTTCGTTAGATCGTTTGTACGCAGCAATTAACTCTCCAGAAGTTACGTTTCCTCTACGAGCAACAGAGTTAAATAAATTTTTTGAGTCTTGAGTTTTGTTTTTAAATTCAACTCCTCTGTAATATAAAACTTTTTCAGCGTCTATGTTTAAAGGTGTGACACCAGTCATGGCTCTTAATACTTCGGTAGATGCTTTATACTCTTTATTAGCCCTGTCCTCACCAGGTATGGGAGAATCTTCTCCACCCAACACGCCTCTGAAGAAACGACCAGACTCAATGCTTCCTCCCTTTATTTGAAACGGAGCGGCCCCTGGTAAAAACGCATCAAATATATGCAGTAAACTATTACCAACCTTTGTGCCTTTAGAATCTTCGGGAGAATATATTTTAGATCCCATAACAGGGTCACCACCACGGCCCCCCAAAGTAGCCATGTTAATTATTTTACCAAAAAATCCTTCTGCTGCTGGGTCAGCCGCATCTTTTAACTTTGAAAACAAAATAGATTCATCCATAAACGGACGAAAGGTTTCTACAAGAACTTCGTTACCCGCTTCTGTCGCGATATCAAAACCGTTTTTACCTAGTCGGCGACCCTCATCTACTTTGTTAATCGCAGAACTAAGCATGGCATCTAACATTCCATACGGGTTGGAGTAAGAAAAGTTAACATAAATTGGCAAGCCTTTTTCGTCTCTACCTACAGGAACAAGACGAGCATTCTTTTCCCAAGGAGCCGCAAACGAACGACGATATGCATCCATCTCTTCTTCGGATACTCCAGACAAAGCATACCCTAATTCGCTTACTGCTTTTCCAGCACCTCCGAATGCTATTGATGCGCCCATCAAACGTCTCATACCAATCTTTTGTATTTCTGCATTAGCGCTCATTAATTCATCAAGACCAATAGCAATTGTGTTTGAACCTGTTCGCATGATCTCATAGGGAAAAGCTGTAAAGTTACCGTATGGTGTTCTTCTTAAAGTTTTAATAGCCTCGGGTACTTTGTTATAGTTTGGAACGGTGTCTCGAACAATCTGTGCGGCTCGATCTTTTAAAAGCCCATCAAGAACCATGGGATCATCAGCTACATTTTTACTTAACTGTTCTCTTGTCATCTTCAATGACTTACCACGAACCAATTCATCTATCTGGTCTTCAACATCAGCGTTACGCAATGCGTTAAGATACTTCTGTTGTTCAAATTTGTAGTTGTATATCTTCCATATGTCGTCACCACCTTGGTAGAAGTCTTGTGCTTTACCAAGGACGCCGGTGGTCCCACCTAAAAAAGAACCTAGTTGCCCTTGCTGTAATCTTTTAGCAAAAGCTGGAGACTGTTGTTGCGCTGTTGTGTTTCCACCAGCATAACCAAGACCTTGTCTAATGCTGTCTTGTAATTCTTTTAATTGAGCGTTGGTTCCTACGACACCACGAAGTTGCATTTCTTCTAATTCATCGAGTACTTGATTGGTAGGCAGATCATTAATGTCTTTCATAACTATTGAAACGCTTTCCCCAAGGCTAGCTTCTTTGCCTACGTTGCCTTGAGCCACAGCAAACAACGATGCTGTACTAACATTTCGCAACTGAGTTATCGGAGAAAGAACTGTTTTAGAATATTGAGAGGCACCTTTTGCTCTTAAGAAAGAAGAGTATGTGGCTCTCATTCCATCAAAGAACTCATTGCCAGCACTACCAACCACCTTTTGAGTTAGATCCGTGTACACTCTTTTTGGTACGGCGTATCCATACAATGGACCCCATGCAGAATTAGCGAATTCTTCTCCAGCTTTTGGATCGTCCACCAGTCTACTCGTTCCGCCAGACCCACCTAATTGAACATAGTCTCCTTTTTTTAAAGCCTCTTGCACAGGCAAGTTCTCAGCCAAGTTTTCTGGAGAAACAAAAAACCTACCTATACCACTATTGTTTTCTGCTAACTTTGTTATGTCTGAAAAGTAATCATCTATTGCTTTAAACTCAGACAAGTCTGCTATAGTTGCTACAATTTTTTCACGAGGATCATCTATCTCTCCAAGCAATGCACGATAAAACTTTGGAGGGTTAGTCCTTTTCATAAACATGCCAGTGTTAATTTGTTGTTCTGAAACCCTCCCCCCAGTTATATTCTTGTACCCAAACACACCACGGTCTTGAGGTCTTTTCCTAGCCAACAAAGAATCTACAGCAAGTTTTGCTGTTTCATCACTGCCTTCTAAAACTTTAAGTTCTATACCCTTGCTACTACTAATTTTTTCAAGACCAAGATCCTTTAGACGTTCTTCTGGAAATTGAGTTGGATCTTTTTTATATAACAGTGTCATCTCTTTAGACACTAAACCTCTACCTCTTTTAGATTTAAATCCAGCAAGCGCGTTGTCATAAACGTCTTGTGTAGGTTTGTAGTTAATGTCTTCAAAAATACGCATGCGGCGTCTTAAATAAGACGGGACGTTTTGTTCAATTATATTTTTAGTGTCTTGAGGAAGTTGTTCAAAGGTTTTACTTTTAACAACCGACTCTCTAAGTTTGTTAAGAACTTGTTTGCCTTCTTCTAAATCTTTGTGAAGAACTTTAGGTATGTCTTTTAGTATTAAGTCTTCCGCCTTTTTAACAGTAGACAGATCAGACTTAGCTGTTGCTGTCATGTATTGTTCCATCTTGGTATAAATTTCATCACGGTGAAGTGGTGTGGTTCCATTAGCCACGTTGCCAAACTTATCAGCTAACTTATCTAGCTTTTGATCAAACCGTTTAACAAAAGTTTCAGCACGTTTAATGTCAGGTAAAGCCGCGTCTTTAGACAATAACCTAGCGGTATCAACATCTGTTGGAAGTATTCCTCTTGGTCGAAGTAATGCGGCGGCACCTCCCAAAGCAGCGTCAATGTAGTTTCTAGCTGTGTCTAAACCTTTTGTAATCGGTGCTCCTACTTGCTGACCACCGACAGAAAGTTCACCTAACCTACCATAGTCTCCTGCTCGACGGCCGACACCGCCTTCTGTAGGACCAAATACTCTAGCCTCGTCAAGATCTCTAGAGTATTGCCCTAAATTCTTAGCTTGATCAACAACAGCCTGACCAACCTTAGTTTCTCCTGCTCCTCTGATAAGACGAGCGGCAGGAGCCGCAGTTACATCAGCCGCTTTCTGTAGACCAGCGCCTGCTACATTAACTACGGGTCTTGCAACAGCGGTAGCACCTTTTACAATAGGAGCTCCTACTGTTTGAACTGCTTTAGTTGCGCCAACAACTTTTGCTACAGGTATTGCTGCGCCAGCAACGGCACCTACTCCAGCACCTTCAATTCCAATTTTTAGTTTGTTTAATAACCTACGTTTGGCTTCGTCTCTTCCCTGCAAACCAGCGGTTTGATTAGATTCTAAAAGACCAAGGGTGTCACCCAACCCAGTAACAGAAGACCCTCCATCAAAAAAATCACTGATTGTTGTCATGCCATCCGTGGCGACAGCAGCATCTACGGCGCCAAACGCTGCAAGTTGTTTAGCACCTTGAGCAACTTTAGCCGACATAGGAATTGCTTCCTTGCCTGCATATAAACCTTTTGCAAGACGAGCCGCGTTACCCGCTTTAGCCACCATTGAAGCAGCACCTAATCCAGGAATTAAAAACTGTGTTATTACTTCAGCGCCTTTGCCAGCTATTCCAGAAGGGTCAAAACCAAGAACGTCTCTGAGAGCATTTGCACCACTGGTTACTTTTCCAGATAAGTTAGTGTCTAAAGCTAAGTCCGCACCCGCAGCAACAAGTTCTCCAATACCTTGTCCAATACCTATAATACCAGAGCCAATGCCTTCTCCTATCTCTTGAAAGAAACCTTCGTATTCAGCCACGTCTTTTTCTTGACGTTGAACTGGAGATGAAGATGTAGCAAAGGGATCAACTATACCAGAAGTCGCCACAGGTGTAGCAAAGGGATCAACAATATCAGAAGGTTGATCAGGTGCAGCAAAGGGATCAACAATGTCAGCCATAAATTACTACCCGTATGTGTTATCATAATATGTTTCTAAATCTGCATCAGATTTATTTGGATTTGCTGCTCTTGCTGCAACCAAAAATTCTTCTTTGGTAGGAGATGCTCCACTTGGCGCAGGTTGTCCGCCGCTCGACATGGTAGATGTTCCTTCAAAAGCAGTTCCTACAAGCTGAGACGGAGTGTATGACTTAGATACAATGCCTCTAGCATATTGATCTGCATATTGTAGTTTAGTTACACCGTCTGGTATTTCTGTATCCTTAACCCTCATCGCATCTTCGATTGCATCTTGATAAGCGTTACCTGGTGTTCTGTATGTACTAGACTTTGCGCCCCCTGGTCCAGCACCGCGCGCAGCATTAGCCGCATCAACTCGTGCCTGTTCAGTTTGTTTCATTTGTGCAAGACCAACTATCATTCCATCAGTAAAATTTTTCGATGCCCGTGGACTTGTGCCAGAAGCAATAGCAAAACCCATCATTGATTTGTTAATTGCATCTAACTTTTGATTTGAATTAATAGTTTTACCAAAAGTTTTCTTTGCAACCCTGCTTAATTCTTTGCTCATGTTTTGAGCTTTTGGGTTACCACCAGAAAATGCCGCTAATAATCGAGACTTTTCTTCAACTGGAATGTTAGGATCAGCCAACATTGCTCCTATATCTTGCATGCCTTTTGTTAATTCGCCTGCTTTGTCACCTGAATTCTCTGTCGTAAACGGTGATGTGAACGGGCTCTTGCCAGACAATATATCCGAAGCAAGACGTGCCGCTTGTTTTTGAGACATGTCTTTTAAGTTAATCATCTGTGGCTCTGGACGTTCAACAAGAGTTCCCGCCTGTCGTGTTACGTCAATGCCAAGTAAATTTGTTCGTGCACGTTCTTCAGGAGTAGCTGTGTTTGCCGCTAGTCTTGCTCGAGAGTCTGGATCACCAAACAATCCTCCGAGTGCAAACCCTTGTTTAGGATCTGAACTAAAAGGATTAAGAGAAGGTGGTGGTGTTGGAGCAGGGGCTATAGGAGGTGGCGCCATAGGAGCAGATGGCGCAGGAGGAGGTGTTGGAGTAGGAGCCGTAGGAGGTGGAGCAGGTTGAGAAACCATAGGAGCAGGTGGCGCCATAGAAACGGGTGGCGCCATATTACTAACAGACATAATTCCAGCAAGGTTAGAAGAACTTGTTGGAGTATCAATTGTTTTAAGAGCCTCGTTTAACAAAGGTTCACTTGAAGACATAATACCACCAAGGTTGCGTAGTTTATTTCTTGCGTTGTTTTTGCTTCTAAACAAACTGCGATTAGCTACTCGTTCCATATTCATAACTACAACCCCTAACCTATATTACCTAAGATCCCAGTTCCTGCCATGTTTTGCATGCCTATAGTGTTACCTAGTATAGAGGATACTGGACTCGGCGCCGGTTTAGAACTTATGTTTAATGTACTTGAACTGGCCGGCATGCCACGGAAAATATCTGACATATACTGCATACGCATTGATGGCTCATATGCTTCTTCAATATCAGCAGCCCTTTGTACATCGTATTCTGATTGCATTTGGCCTTGTTCCAAAGCACCAACGTTAAACAAAGCGTTAACATCTCGTTGTCCTGCACCTTGGATAGCCTCTCCAAGAGCACCTTGACGTGTACCTACGCCAGCTTCAGCAGTACCAAGAGATCCTATTCCTTGTCCAAGAGTTCCAAAGATCTGACCTGCGTTCTGTCCTCGAGCCATCTGGTTTTGAAAAGCGTTCTGACCAAGTTCTTGTGCAGCTCCGAATCCTGAGCCCCGTAATCCAGCAAGACCCATTGAAAGATCTGCTTGTGCTTGGGCACCTGTCATCCCCATTTGGTTACCAGCCATTGCGCTAGATGCACCTGCTTGACCCAACTGACCAGTAAGTTCAGCCGCTTGTTGTGATCTTGCTTGCTCTGCTTCAAACGCTGCTTGAGCACGTTGTGCGGCGTTTTCAAAACCAGCCTGTCTCATTCCAGCGGCGGTTCTACCTTGTTGTTCTAAAATATTTCTAGCTAGTTCACTTTCTTGAATACCTTGTCGAGCTCCACCAAATGCTCCTACACTTGCAGCATTTGCCCCAAGTTGTGCTTGTTGCACCTGACCACTACGAGCAATGTCTGCTAAAGCTTGTTGTACTGCGGCGTCCTCGTATTGACTCATAAACGAACCGAGACCTTGACCGGTAAACCTGTCAGTCGTATCCGTTAACATCTGTTGTCCTTGGACTGCGGAACCTAAACCATATTGTCCTGCGTCCACGCCACCTTGTGCTGCAACACCTAAAGCTCTACTGGCATCCGCTACATCTCCAGAGGTTTGCCCAATAACATTTTGCGTAAACGGATCGTAATAATCTGAAAAACTGCTGGGATCATATTCTCCAGTTGTACCAGATAAAGCCTCAGTACCTTTTTCAAAAGCAGTTTGAGCAATGCCAGCCTTACGAGCAGCAGAGGATAATGTTGCATCTGCATCTGCCATATAAGGTTCATAAGCACCTACACCTGCTTCAGCTAATCGAACAGCCTCTAGTTGGTTGCCTGTAAACGGAGCAACATCCGGGCGTATAACCCCACCTTCAACCTGTGGTATACGTTCACCACGAAAATCCAAACGATCTGTGCCATCTGGGTTTTTTTCATACAGTTGATTGCCTTCAGCATCTAATATTGGTGTACCAAACAACGGTGATTCAGCAGCAATTCCACTAACAATGGGCTCTCCGTAGGCATCTAATAATGGATTGCCTTCAGCATCTTTTTCAACCCTATAAACGTTTGCTAAAAGATTTTTTAAATACTCTTCTTGATAAAGAGGAGGGAGATTTGATATCCCTTGACCAAGCACCGATTGATCTACACCAACATTAGCCATTCATTGTTCCTCCATTGTCAAACCGGCGTTGCAAAGCATATAACTTAGCGGCCCCAAGGTCTCGATCGCCATTACCAATCTTTTCTACATCTTTTGCTCTGAGTATAAACTCTTCATCAGAAACAAGAATCTCCTCTACGGGCTGACCGTTTTGCATAATTACACCAGGAATTGAATCACTGGTCCCAGTTCCAGGACCCTCAATCAATCCGCCTTGGGCATATGTTGGACGGTTAGTAAATCGAGCAGGATTTCTTTTTCGTATGTCCATTGCCTGTGCACCACGGAAATCTGGATCTCTTTCTCCAGTTGCTAACTGACGGTCTTGAAGTTCGGATGTTATTTTTATGTCTCTAGGCTCAGTTGCTTGTAAAAGAGAAGCCATTAATAAAGGATTGTCGGCGGCAAGACCAAGTAAACCACCACCTTGACCAGCAGCGGCACCTATTCCTTGATTCCGACCCATCCCCATTGAAGATAGTATAGACGCAAGACCTTGATTATTACGAGCTTGGTTACCACCACCTTGATTACCCAGTAAAGAAACCAGTTGTGAAACTTGATTACCACCACCTTGCCCAGCAGCGCCACCAACAGCTTGCATAATTCCGCTTAGTGGATTGTTACCACCACCACCTAAAGCATTCATAATTCCACCCAGTGGACCACCCGATCCACCACCCACGGCGCCCATTACACCTGCTTTAAGCGCGTCTTCTAGGCTGCCCCCGTCTGCCGCTGATCCAACAGTCGCCCCTAAAAACGCTGTAGTTGGACCACCAATAGCCATTCCAACAAGGCCACCTAAACTGCTAAGTAAACTCATAGCTTTTCACCTGACATTAATTACTGCTAACGTTAGCAGAAGTTGTTTAAAAGTTCTAGTCTTCATGTTGTCACCGTAACTGCGCCTACTGCACCCGTTGAAGTTACTCCCAAAAGATTCGGTTGATCGGCTACCGTTATCCTAACAACGCCCATTAAACCCGCAGCGTCTCGGTACTGAAACAGTCCGCCAACCTCTAACCCTTGATCACTTAAAGGTAAGTCTGTAAGCACGAGCCGTGTGTGACGGCCCTCTCCAGGGTTCTGCATTTGCTCCAAGTAAATGGCAAATGATCGTATTAAGTCTGCCATGTACGATTGATCGTACTCGGCAGGGGGATTTGCAAAGAATGGTTTGTTAAGATTACGAGACATTATCTACGCCCATCGCTTCGGATATCAACCCTTGGCGTACCTAACCTCCAACCAACTCCTTCTCCCGTAGTTTCTAATTTTAATGCAAAAGCTCGTCCTCGCAGTCGCAAATTAACCTGTTGTGTCCACTGCTCAATCGGCGTCGTAGACGTGCGTGTAACCGCTTTAGCCTGTGACTGTAAGTATAAACCTCCAGGGTAGTTTCTAGCAGACAACGTCATAGTTGCCGAAGGTGAGTCCGCAGTCGAATCTCTGAACGTCAAGTCCGGAATCATGCGGTTCATAAAAATAAACTCGTCACCATCTCCTATGTCTATCTGACTGCTTTCAATGTAGGCTGATACCGCTGATACTGGGGTGGTGCTGCCGTCATCAAACCCTGTTTCGTGGTTATATAAAAAGTGATCGGGAGCCGCGACCAATGGAAGATCGATGATACCACGATCCAACCAAGCTGTTCGAGCTAGGTTTCCGTAAGACCAGACGTTCTCCATGTAGTTGTAAACAACGTATCGGTCGTTCTCTTGACTGGAAGAAGACGGATAAAACCACCAGATCTCGCCGAACGCACTGTTGGTTCCAGCGGTAATCTTGCTTAACTGGAAGATGTTTATATCGTCAAACACATAGTCTCGAACCGTACATGGAAGACGTTTTACCGTACCAGCATAGGCATAGAACTCGTTGCGCCCCATCCAGTAGACTGTGTCTTCTATGTTTACCGCCGCTAGTGGACTGGCAATTGTGATGTTTTCTGACACTACGCTGATACCAAAGGTAAACGGTGGCCCTAAGAATTGCATGGCGTGAAGCGATACGTCAGTAAATACAAGGACCTGCTGTTTTGTTTCTATCGCTGCAATGATTTCAGAGCCCGAGCCAATCGTTAGATCACCCGCCGTATTTGTTGCCGTTGCCGCCCAGTCGTTAGCCGCACCTTGGCTGCTAAACCTAACAAGCAACGGATCCTGAGTTGTAGAGCCCTGCGGGTTACAACCAAATGCAATGACATGCCGGTCGTTGTCAGACACCAGAACAATCTTTGCCGAGGTAGGTGGACTCTGGGCGTTGGACAAAGAACCGAGGACCACGGCTCGAGAACCAGTACCATTGCTTTTATCCCAGTAATACACGCTTTCGTCCCTCGGGTTAATAACGAGGTCCTCTCCGAAGTTATCATGGCTCCATACTCGTAGAGTCTGCCCGTCGATAGAAAGGTCAGCAGCCGAGTTCCATGTTCCACGGCCCCAAGAGCCAGCGTTCCAACCGTTGCCAGTGATTGTTGTGTCAAGACCGGTGTTAATCTGATATGCGCCTACCGTAGACGAGCCGCCAGTTCCACTGTCCGAGGTGGTTGAGAACACAAGCGTCGGTTCTAGGCCATTGGTAGTGGTGATATCGGCCATAGTTTGAACAGATCGAGCCTCAATCAGGTAGGTGTTGTCGTCTACAATCGTTATTATCTGGTATTCTTGGTTTAAAACGGCAGCAGTGATGTTGCCACCAAGGGCCGCTGCATCGGTGTATGTTACAAAGTCGTTGTCCAATGCACCATGGTTTGAATCTGTTACCTTAACGGTTGTGCAACCAACTGTGGCACTGTCTGAGTGAGTTGCCGCTGTAGTTCCACTTTGCCCTCGAGCACAGCCGGTCAACGTAGCGGATGATATAGCAGCATAAGTTATTATCTCACTGTCTATTTTTATGCGGCCCGTAGGAGGAAAGCCAGTTGCACTGCTTAAAACAATGGTTTCAGCTTCAGCAGTTATTGCGCCATTAAGAGTGTCCGCGCCAGTTAGAAATGTTACATCTCCTGCTGACGTGGTTGCTCGAATAGGGGTGATGTCATAAAAGGCACCACCCTCTAAGAGATAGTATTTTAAATGTGTGCCAACTCCAACGTATTGCGTACCGTCAAGAGCCACCCAAGGGTGTAAAGCACGGCAGGTTCCCAAGTAATTGTTCTCGTTGTTTTTTAGCCAACCGCCAATTTTCTCAGGAAACCCCATGCGAAACCTGACCTTGTCCATATCAAACCAACCGCCTTCATTGCTGTAGGAAGTAACTTCTCGGTTTATACCTGGCTTGAATTGGAGTTTAGTCAGGGGCATTTACTTACTCCGTTTAGTTTACAACGTCTTGTTCTTCTGGTTCAGTGTTTAAAGACGATGTTAGTGCATTCATAAACGCCATACGTCCCATTTTCAACTGATCGATGTTAAAATTAGCAGAGCCAATCTTTCTATCTAAGTCAGCGACGTGGTTCACCATTATCTTCTGAGCGTCATTTAAATCGTCTTCAGTATAAGATTTATCATTGATCGTAATGGTGTTTGTTTTTTTCTCAGCCATTGTGATCTCCTTTCGGGGTTGGGGTTAAAATTACCAAGGTACTCCATTAGAGTTGGCAGCAGCACGATCTATCTGACCTTGCACTTTTGCTGTACGTTCATCTTCAATACGCTTCTTAGCTTCAGCAGCAGTTTCATCACCTTCTTTAAGGCTGTCATATACCCACCCAAGAACGTCACTTTCTTTTAGGTCTGCATATGCAATGTAGTCTGATGCACTAGGGTTAGCTGTGCATTGCAACTTGCCACCTTCTTGTGCTGAGTATGTACCGTCAGTTGCGGTTAGTGACCAGTAGACAAGGAATACACCCCCGTCTGAGTCCTTATGCGTCATGTCGTTGACGCTCCATTTAGTAGTTATTGCCATGTTTGGTTTCTCCTTTATGACAGTAAGTTAAGACCACGGTGTAAATTGTTGTAGTCCATATTGAACAGGGACAAGTTTAGTTTCTGTACCAGAAAATGTTACTGCTTCTTGCGCTATTCCAATAATCATAGAGGGTGACGCTGTAGCCTTTTGTCCAATCCCTGCTGTAGCAGAAGTACATATGCCATCACCTACAGCTATGTTACCGCCAGAATTGTTACAAAGAATGTGTCCATCACCTAATACATTTATATTATGTTTATTACTTGATGGAATCCAATCAGTAAGTTTACCAGAATAAGCTCCTAAAACTGATTTTGAATTAGCACTGGTTGATTTAGTTACGTTATAAATTATACCACGTTCAAAATCATTTCCTGATGAATTTTTTTCATAAGATACGCTAGTTGTCTCTACTAATGTTCCATAAGCATAACCGTTAGCATTGTCTGAATCTGGTAAAATAGCAGGGTGTACAGCAGTAAATGCAGCATAAGTAACTGTACCACCAGAAGCCGTTATCGCTCCAACATCTGTATTATCACCATCTCTAAATTGAATCATAGTATTAGTGCCAGAGTTATCATCTGTACCAGCAAGAATAACTAGACCAAGTTTGTTGGTGTTGTTTCCATCATTTCTAATTGCTGCAACATGATCGCCAGAGACTTCTGAGTGTACAATAAATCTATGAGATGTAGTATTATTGCCGATACAAACAGAATTATCACTAGCATCAACATAAAGCATATTATTGATAGCACCACTGGCAACACGGAAGTCTAATAATGCTCGATCATTGTTAAAAACTATTCCATTACTAGTACCTTCTAAGCTAAGAAATTCTGTAAGAGTACCATCATGCATAGCCTTAAAAGTTAATTTACCATCCTCTGTGCCATCTGAAACATCTGTGACCGTAGATGATATAGTCGCATAATTAATCATCTCTAAATTAGTATTATCATTACGGAAACGAATAACTCCCATAAGGTCACCGTCTCCCGGAACATTACCCGCATCTCTGGTAAAATCCATAATCGGACCTTCACCTGTATCTGTGTCTGTGCAAGCAAGAGTCAGATTAACTGCATTACCTGTGGTTTCTATATTTAACACAGCACCGTGATCTGTAGCTGTGTTCAGACAAACATGGCTATTACCTCCATCAACAAACAGCGCATGAGTGTTGTCGTTACTCTCAATACGGAAGTCTACGTCAACACTGTCTTCGTTAAATACAGTTGCATCGTCACGAATTTGAAGTCGGTTACGGTTAGTACCTGCCTTCATTGTTTCTATAAAAAAAGCACCGCTTTCTGCACCGTTACTAGCGTCTTTTATTTGCGTAGTAATTCTTGAAAATATTTCTTGTTCACCAGCATCATTTCCTCCACCAAAAAATATTGAAGACGTTATATTATCATCTGAACCAGTGGCAAATCTATTAAGATAAAGATCGGGGCCACTACTTGAACTTCCAGAAGCAGTACTTCGTATTTCAACAGCGGTTCCAGTAGTTTCTGCTGCAATTAAAGCAACTTTGTTTGCGGCATCTGACATGGTGACAAAATAACCACTATCGGCTGCTCCATAGTTACCCATAGTAATGTGACCTATGCCACTATTACTGCCTCCATCAACATAGAAAGCATGTGCTAAAGAATTACTCTCAACACGGAAGTTTATGTCTCCACTACCATCGTTAAACACGGCTTCACTACTAGAAAAAGCTAAAGCACTAACATTGTTGACGCCAATACTTAATTCTTCGTTAGCAGCATCGCCTTGAATACTGACAGTTCCATCACCCCAAAAAACTTGTTTATCATCACTTAATTTAATGTGTGAGTTAAAGATAGCCGTGCCAGCGTCAGACATATCAAGGGTGAGGGCGGATATAAATGAACCACCATCGTTACCTCTAAAGTAAATGTCTTTATCAGACGTTGGGTTCGTTATAAACAAATCTAATGAAGAATTACTGAGGTGAGCGTATGCTGTACCACCATCTTTTAGGTTAATATCACCACCGTCTGCATCAAGGTTAATATCGCCAGCTACATCAAGCGTAAAATCACCAGAGCTTAAAGCTAGAGTAGTTCCATCAAGAGTGAAGTTATCTACAACCACACCAGCATTAGCTGTCACTACGCCTGTCACACCAAGAGTGCCACCAACCGTCATGTCATCCGTAACCGTCAGATCGTCTTGAACTTTGAGGTCAACAACAGATAAAGAGGCGAAGGCGTCAACCATTGCCGCGCCAGAGCCTGCGCCGTCAGAATAGATAGCTTTAGTATCGCCCGGTGGGATTGTAATATTAGCCCCAGACCCTTGAGATATGATAATGTTCTGCGAACCAGAGGTTCCGTTCTCAATAAACCACAGCTTGCTGACCGTGTTTGGCCCTATTGTAATTGTACAAGCAGAGTCCAAAGTTCCTGTGTATTTCAAAAACATTGAACGTCCGGGGTCCGTTGCCCCATCCGCAATTGTGGTTGTGTGCGTGTCAGCGTTTGTTGTTATGGCTTCTGTGCCAAAAGAAAACGCCTCCGCAATCAGTTCTAAGTTTGTGTTAGTGGTATCACCCCAAGTTCCTGACTGTTCGCCGGAACCAATTTCCTCTAACCGTAAGTCATTTACATATGTACTAGCCATTTTTCTATCCTATGCTGCAATGTCCGTCCAAGACGGTGTTTGCGAGGGCGTTACCCCCGTAAAGTTTGGTGTTTGCGATGGTATAATCAATCCCCATGGTTGTTGCAATTCACCGATTTCTCCAGTGCCCGCAACTCCCGTTACCGATATGTTGCCTGCACCTGTGATAGTAACGGAGCCAACGGAACCAGTGCCCGCAACTCCCGTTACCGATATTTCTGAATCAGTAGATGTTGTAACTGATCCGATAGAGCCTGTTCCTGCAACGCCCGTTACCGATATGTTGCCTGCACCCGTTACGGTTACACTGTTGATCGAAGTTGTCATCGTTACCATCGTATTAGTGGTAAAGAAACTTCCTAAAGCCGATGTGCCAGCAACCCCCGTAACTGAAAGGTTTGAGTCAGCAGTAACTGTGGTTGAACCAACTGCACCTGTGCCAGCAACCCCCGTAACCGATACGTTAGCAGCGCCCGTGATAGACACAGAACCAACTGCACTGGTTCCTGCAACCCCCGTAACTGAAAGGTTTGAGTCAGCAGTAACTGTGGTTGCACCCACAGATCCAGCAGCGCCAGGAAGCGCAACCTCTGAGTTCCACGCGCCTTCGTTCCACCCTCTGGTAGAGCTATTCCACCCATGAAGTGCAACGATG
>UEXN01000526.1_pt1 | contig 23138 bp, 23 predicted proteins | sample 1796711 | NCBI WGS metagenome assembly UEXN01 (sample SAMEA4772470, study PRJEB27181) | metagenome | reverse complement strand
AAGCGTAAACGTATCAAGGCTGGCAGTGGTGAGCGCATGCGCAAGCCAGGCACAGCTGGTGCGCCAACACGTAAGCAGTTTAAACAAGCAGCTAAGAAGAAGCTGTTAGGTGGCTAGAGATTACCAGGCTGAGTACGCAGCTGAGACACCACTGAGGCGCAAGAAGAGGGCAAGCAGGAATAGAGCCAGGTACAAGCTTATGATGGCTGGTAGAGTACGCAAAGGTGATGGCAAGGATGTAGACCATCGCAATGGGAATGCTATGGATAATAGCGCAAGCAATGTGCGGGTGATGTCGAGGAAGGCTAACCTTGCAAGGAAGAGGAAAGGATTGATGCGGATGAGTTGAGTTCTAGGCCAGCTTGGCATAGCAGCTCGCGCGCGATCCGACACAACGATATGGCTTGAGGTATACCCCCCAAGCTTTGATTTTAATTTTAAGGCTAGTGCTAGGCTAGCGATTGTGTGAGGGCTAAGGTGATACTGGCTTGACCTACGGTTTATGTAACCATGTCGGCCTGAATAAGATTTATTTTCTCAAATTTCGGTCTACCCCCTACCCCCCAGCAACCACCCGCCAGCTCTTATAGCGTATATACATAGAACGAACCTTTGGAGCCTCTGTGCCTGAGATAACAATTCCATACACGCCACGACCCCTTCAGCAGAAACTGCACACTGAGCTCGATAAGTATCGCTGGAGTGTCGTTGTATGCCATAGACGTTTTGGCAAGACTGTATGCCTCTTAAATCACCTTCTAAGGGCAGCTATACTGTGTGAAAAGCAGAACCCAAGGTTTCACTATTTAACGGCCAGCTACAAGATGGCTAAACAGGTCAGCTGGGATTATATGCATCAGTTTGCTGGTGGCATACCAGGGACTAAGTTTAACGAAACTGAGCTGCGTTGTGATCTGCCTAATGGTGCTAGAATACAGCTGCTAGGCGGCGAAGACGAAAGTCGGCTGAGGGGAATGTATTCAGACGGCATCGTGATGGATGAGATGGGTTTGCTCTCAGAAACGATCTTTACTGAAGTGATCAGGCCAATGTTGGTGGATCGGCAGGGCTGGTGCTGCATGGTAGGCACACCATCTGGGCACAATTTGTTTTATGATTACTGGCAAATGGCTGAAGAGAATGATGATTGGTACAGGGTTATGTACAAGGCATCGGAGACAAATATTCTCCCCCAGGCAGAATTGGACGCTGCCAGGACATCAATGAATATTGATGCTTACAGACAAGAATTTGAATGCAGTTTTGAGGCAGCTACCCCAGGGGCAGTCTATGGCAAAGAGCTGCAGGAAATTGAGGAAAAGGGACAGATAACGCACGTACCATACGACCCAACGGTTCGTGTAGACACATATTTTGACTTGGGTGTGAATGACGCGACTTCAGTTATTTTTACCCAATCGGTAGGTCGAGCGTTACACGTCATAGATTATTTTGAAGAACGGAACGAGGGCCTACCGTTTTATGCGAGGATGTTAGATGAAAAAGGTTATCTCTATGGTACTCACCACGCTCCTTGGGATATTGAAACTAGGGAAATGTCTACTGGAAAAACTCGTAGAGAAGTTGCGTGGGATTTGGGCATCAATTTTAAAGTGGTTCCAAAGCTTCCAATAGAAGACGGAATCCACGCAGCCAAAATGTTATTGCCGCGCACCTGGTTTGATCGTCAGAACTGCCACCAGCTGCTAGAGGCGCTTAGGTTTTACCACAGGGTATATGATCCTAAAAATAGGATGTACCGCTCAAAACCAAAACATGACTGGTCAAGTCACGGCAGCGACTGCTGGAGATATGTTTCAGTATCAGAAAGATCCGCACCCAATAACGCAACGCCGCCACAGGCGTTTGCAGAAAGTAACTACAACCCATTAGAGGCTATAACATGAGTTTTTTATCACCAAAAGCAAGTGCCCCGCCCCCGCACCCAGAGGCCCCACCACCAGCCCCTGCCCCCCCTGTTAAGCCAATTGAGGCAGAGGGTACCCGCAGTGCACAGGAAAAAGAAAAAGTGCGGCGTAAAAAAGGTGTGAGCTCAACAATTTTAACAGGGCCACGAGGTCTGCTGCCTGAGCAAATGCCGACTACAGTTCCTGGCTTATTAGGAGGTAACTAATGAGCGGTGGAGGAGGAGGCGGTTCAGATGATGGCGTATCAGGCCGCTCTGAAATGGATCCAGACTATGTACGGGAAAACCCAGGGCAAACACTGCCGTGGAAAGGCACGTCACGATTAGGTGGGGGGCGTGGAAACCCTGCAAGTGGTAGAAATGAAGTTTACGAAAGACGGCACAGCCCAATGGCTCCAGGGCCCGATGGCGGCCAAGGTGGTACAGAAGGTCGGCCTAGTTTTAGCCAGGCGTTCAAACATCATGCAATGGACAAATACACAGATAGCGAAAATATGACACGAGGACTTGTAAGCTTGCTGCCAGGCGGTGGCGTTGTTCAGGGTCTAATGGCTGGCGCGTCAGCTCTTAATGATGTTTTCGGCTCGCCAGAAAGCTTCAACAATATGGGTAATCAGGATTTCCCTGATCAGGGCGATAGCGGCAATGACATGGTGGCTCGACAAACTGTAGCAAGAGCACCTGCGCCCAAAGGTTCGCCAGGTGGCGCTAGTCAGCCCAAAAGTGGTGTTAGTCCCCAAGGCTCAGTGTCAACAACAGTAAAAGATACCTCGCCAGCAAAAAGTCGGTCTGGCACAGGTCGTAGCAGAACTAATTTAACGAGCCCGTTTGGTGATTTGTCACAAGCACCCGTAACTCAAAAAACATTGTTAGGTCAGTAAATGGCAGAATCGGATCCAAAAGCAGTTACGTTAATGCGGAGACTGTCATCCCTGGAGACTGCGCGCTCAAATTGGGAAACGCATTGGCAAGAAATTGCAGACTACATGAGGCCACGAAAAGCCGATATAACCAAGAAAAGAAACGCTGGCCAGAAACGAACAGAACTTATTTTTGATGGTACAGCTATTCATGCAGCTGAGATGTTAAGTGCTTCTTTGCATGGAATGTTGACCAATATGGCCACGCCTTGGTTTACTCTGCGTTACACTGACCCCTCATTAGAGGATGATGACATTGCCAAAGAATGGTTGGAGATGGCAGAGCATACCATGTACCAAGCCTTTCAACGCTCTAACTTTCAAGAGCAGGTGCATGAAATGTACGATGATCTTGTGTGCTTTGGAACGGCCATAATGTTTGTCGAAAAAGACGAAACAACCAGTTACCGATTTTCAACCAGGCACATTGCGGAGTGCTTTGTAGCAGAAGATGAGAACGGGCGGGTCAATACTGTTTTTAGAAAGTTTAAGATGTCAGCGCGGGCTGCTATCAATCAATTTGGTAATGATGCATCTGAGCGCATTCAAAAAGCAGATGAAAAAGATCCTTACGATATGGTGGAGCTGGTACATGTGGTACTGCCCCGTGATGATCGTGATATTACGAAAAAAACATCAAAGAATAAGCCCTGGGCATCGATCTATATAGATCCCGATGAGAAGATTATACTAGGTGAGAGCGGATACGATGAAATGCCGTATGTGGTTCCACGCTGGTTGAAAGCTTCAACAGAAAACAATGGCTTTGGGCATTCTCCTGCAATGGCATGTCTTGCTGATGTCAAAATGTTAAATAAAATGAGCGAGATTACCATTAGGGCTGCACAAAAGCAGATCGATCCACCCTTAATGCTGCCTGATGATGGGTTTATGCTGCCGATACGAACAGTACCAGGTGGTTTAAACTTTTATCGGTCTGGCACACGGGATCGCATCGAGCCGCTTAACATTGGTGCCAACCAACCGCTTGGTCTGCAAATGGAAGAGCAGCGCAGACAGGCTATTCGATCAAGCTTTTATGTTGACCAGCTGATCATGTCACAAAATCAGACAATGACAGCAACTGAGGTTATTCAGCGTACTGAAGAAAAAATGAGATTACTGGGCCCTGTTCTAGGTCGGCTTCAGGCAGAGTTTCTGCAGCCATTGATTGAGCGATGCTTTAACATCCTCAGCCGTGATAAAGGATTGCCTCAGCCACCAGAATTTATGGCAGGGCTGGATATTGAAATTGAGTACGTATCGCCAATTGCTAAAGCGCAGCGCAGCGGTGATGTACAATCCATTGTCCGAATGTTGGAGATGCTGGGGCCACTTCAAAGTATGGATCCTGGTATCGTTGATTGGATCGACATGGACGGCCTGGCTAAACACGCAATCAAGGTGCTAGGCATTCCAGCGAGCGTTGTAAGGGGTATGGATCAAGTTGAACAAGTACGGGCCCAGCGACAGCAGCAACAGCAAATAGAGCAGGAAAAGGCAGAAGCAATCCAAACAGCTGAAGCTGCAGGTAAGGCTGCACCAGCTGTAACAGCGATCAATGAACTTGAGCAGCAAGCAATGCAAGCCGAAGCAGTTGATCAAGGCCAAGATATAATGAGTGAGTTCCCTGGATGAGCCCAGAAGATTTAAAAAACGCCTACAAACATATTTTAGAAAGTGAAGACGGGCAGCTGATCTTAGAAGATTTGGCTTTGCGTTTTCATATACGAACACCCGTATTTTCTGAAGATCCTTATGAGACTGCGTTTAGAGATGGGCAGCGCAGTGTCGTATTGTTCATACAGAACATGATAGCTGAACGCCCACAAATGCAAATCGAAGAGGAGTAGACAAGTGGCTGATGAACAGGTAGCGGATGTCTCAGAGACTGAGGTAGCACCGTCTGTAATGAACGGCGCAGACGTAGATGATAGTGGCAGCTGGCGGGATGCCTTGCCAGATGATATTAGAGATCACCAAAGCTTACAGAATATTTCAGATGTAGGATCTCTCGCAAAAACAATGATCCATGCTCAAAGCATGGTTGGTGCGGAAAAGATCCCTGTGCCTGGTAAGTGGGCAACCGATGATGATTGGGAGCAGGTTTACACAAAGCTGGGCAGACCTGATGCAGCTGATGGTTATGAGCTAGATCTAGGTGAAAGTGAAGTTAACGAAGAATTTGTTGGATCATTCCGAGATGCTGCACACAAGGCAGGGTTAACGCCCAGGCAAGCGCAGCAGCTGGTGGGATGGTATAACGATCAAGGTGCCCTTGGCGGCGGCGAAGGTGGAGCACAGATTGATGTCCAGGCTGCGCGAGCAACAGCTGAGGCTGACCTGCGACAAGAGTACGGCAATGCATATGATGATAGATTAAAACTAGGCGATAATTTAATTGGTGAGTTTGGCGAAGAGGGGTTAATGGATCTACGCCTCGAAGACGGTACGCCACTGATTAACAACGCTGCGTTTGTAAAAACAATTATCAATGCAGCGCATTATATTAATTCAAGTATTAGCGAGGACAAGCTTGTTGGCGATAGCGGTAGTGCAATGACACCAGCTGAAGCTGATCAGAAGATCCAAGAGCTAATGCGACCAGACGGGCCCTACTGGGATGGCCGACATCCAATGCATGAAAGTTATGTGCAGCAGGTGTTGGAACTGCACGAGCAGAAATATCCAGAGCCTGAGTAATTCACGCCAATCAGCCTGATAAGCTTCGGCCCAGGCGATAGCGTTGGCAGAATAAGTACAGGATAAGCTTTTCGCCCCTGTAACACTAAACCCTGAGTCCATATGGTGTGGGCAGCTCAATTATTTTAACTGAAATTTTAGGAGGTTGTTATTTCAAATCAAATAACCACAGCCTTTAGTCAACAGTTTTCGACCAATATCCAGATGCTTAGTCAGCAAAAGGGTAGCCTACTCAGAAGTGCCGTCAGTGAAGAATCTGTCACTGGCGAAAAAGCATTTTTCGATCAGGTAGGATCGGCAACTGCTGTCAAAAGGACAAGTCGGCATGCGGATACCCCGCTTTCCGAAACACCCCATTCAAGACGAATGGTAACAATGGATTCATACGAGTATGCAGATCTTGTGGACTCACAAGATAAAGTTGCAATGCTTATCTCGCCTGAATCTTCTTATGCTAACGCTGCGGCCTATGCTATAGGTCGTTCAATCGATGATGCTATAATCGATGCTGCATTAGGTTCCTCTTCAACGGGGAAAGCTGGTGCATCAAGCGTAGCTAACGCAAACAGCGTAACTGTTGGTTCGCCAGCAGCTGGCTTAACAATTGCTAAATTGGTAGAGGCTAATAAAATCTTCCAAAATGGTAGTGTTGATCCATCAATACCCAAGTACATCTGTGTTGGGCCTGAGCAGATCGAAGATTTGCTTAATAACACCACAGTAACTAGCGCCGACTTCAATTCAGTCAAAGCACTAGTACAAGGTGATATTGATACGTTCATGGGCTTCAAGTTCATTATCTCTACTAGGTTGAATGTAGATGGTTCCAGCCACCGCAAAGTTTTTGCGTGGGCTCAGGACGGCATCAAACTAGCTATGGGTAAAGATTTGATGACTAAAATTGAACCACGCGCCGACAAGTCATACAGCACACAAGTTTATGTATGTGCGACTTTTGGTGTAACGAGGATGGAAGAGGCGAAAGTCTGTGAAATCCTTTGTAACGAATAGGAGGTATGAATAATGGGTACAGTCTATTCAGATCAAAAAACTAAGTGGGATCAAAACAATCCCTCTGAAATGATTAAGCCAAACGAATACTCAGGTCGAGTTCGCGTGGCTTATGGTAGTTACACTGCTTCGGCAGAACAATCTGACATTCACATGTTTAACTTACCTGATGGAGCACGTATTCTATCAGGCACTTTAACACATGCAGCGTTGGGTTCTTCCACCACAGCAAGTGTGGGGCATTCCATTTATAATACCGCTGCTGGGGTTTCTACAGCGGCAGATGTAGATGAATTTAAAGCAGCTGCAGCATCAACCAGTATTACTACTGTTGATATTGCGGTAACTAATGCTCTAGGTCGTAATTCAGTTGTCGATGCAGACGCAACAGGTATGCCAGTAACGGTATCCATTGCGGGTGCAAACGGCACAGGACTCGTAGAGCTTCAAATGCTCTATGTTCTTGACTAACTGAGACACGTAATTTCGGGAGTGCTAACGGCACTCGAAGCTGAAACGCTATCATCCCAAATTGGGAAGAGAAGTTTTGGTGAGCCGCTAGTCTCCCGAATTACTGATTTAATATTACAAAATACAGACGCTGCAATTACTGATCAAAGTTATTGCCGTGTCGAAAGAAATACAGCTGGTCATCCTTGGCATGTCGATACAGGCGATAGCAATCATATGCCCTGGTGTCGATGGTCTGCCAGCGTTCTATTAAGCCCGCCCGATAAATTTACTGGCGGCGTATTTGAATTTCGAGATGCGAGTTACCAGAACTACCTGGACGCATTGATATTTAGTTCCGATGAGGAACATCGTGTCACCCCGCATGAGGGTGAGAGAAAAGTCTTACTTATTTTTTTAGGATCAAAAGATGTCGAGTGAAGTTGAAATTATTAATTCCTCTTTGAATATGTTAGGTGCAACCAATATCATATCTCGTGGTGAGGACAGTAAATCAGCGCGTGTTTCTAACCAGCGCTTTGACGCTGTACGTGATGCCGTCTTTAGAGCCCACCCCTGGAACTGTCTAATGACCAGGATTAATCTAGCAGCTGATAGTGATACGCCAGCTTTTGATTGGTCGTATCAATTTACGTTGCCCTCAGATCCCTTTTGTTTACGGGTGATGCGATTAGATAACCTAGACATAGATTTTCTAGTAGAAGGCAGAAAGATCTTATGTGATGAAGAATCCATAAACTTACTTTACTTGGCGCGTGTAACAGATCCAAACCAATGGGATAGCCTTTTAATTGAAACAATTGCTGCGCGCCTAGCAGCTGACATAAGTTTCTCAATGGTGCAGTCAACATCTTTAACTGCAAACTTGTTTGCTATGTATGAAAATAAATTATCTGAGGCTCGATTTACAGACGCGACTGAAGGCACCCCTGGTGCAATGACTGGTGTTACAGCTTCGGGTGCGCTGCAGTCTGATATTCTAGTTAACTCAAGGTTGTAACGTGGCAAAAGTAAACTTTGCATTTAGTAATTTTACAGCTGGAGAGCTGTCACCACGATTAGGCGGCAGAACAGATCTGTCTAAATATTACAATGGCTGTAATGTTTTGGAAAACTTTCTGGTACATCCGCATGGCGGTGCATCGAGAAGACCTGGCACCAGGTACGTTGCTGACTGCAAAAGTCATACAGCTAAATCTAGATTAATTACTTTTCAGTTCAATACTGAACAAGCATACGTTTTAGAATTTTTTAATAATGGTTTCCGAATTTATAAAGATGGCGGGCAGGTCACTACGGGTTCGCCAGCAGCTGCAGTTGAGGTTACGACAACCTACACAACAGCCCAGCTGGCTGCCCTAAAGTTTGCCCAATCAGCTGACGTGATGTACGTGGTTCATCCTGATCACCCAATTAGAAAGATAAGCCGAACAAGTCACGTAGCCTGGACACTTACTGAAGTTAGTTTGGCAAGAGGCCCTTTCCTCGATCCAAATACAACTACGACAACAATGACAGCTAACGGGCGCACTGGTTCAAGTATCACGATTACAGCCAGCGCAGTTACAGGTGTTAATAATGGTGCAGGGTTTACGTCAGGCGTTGACGTTGGAAGACTAATAAAGCTGCATCATGGTTTTGCAAAAATAACAGCTGTTGCAAGTACAACAGAATGCACAGCCACAGCGCAGGAGAATGAAAACTTTATTGCGGAGCTGGAGCCAGCTTATACAGCTGCAACGATTGCTTTTGTTGAGGGAGATCCCAGCTCGACAGGTTTGGAGCATAATGATCGGGTTACCGATAGTGCAAAAAACTTTGTTGAGGAAGGTTTCTTAGTTGGCATGACAGTTACAACTACGGGTGCCTCGAACTCCGCTAATAATGCGGATCGACTTTTAGTGGCCGTGACTGAAGATACAATGCTATTCGCGCCATCAGATGATGTCGTAGCGGAATCAGCTAGCGCGTCAATAACGATTGCAGGTAAATTGGTTGCAGACGCTAACTGGGAACTGGGGTCGTTTTTCCCTGGTAACTTTCCATCAAGTGTTGCCTTTTATGAGCAAAGGTTTGTGGTCGCTGGCACAGCCTCGCAGCCGCAAACAGTTTTCTTTTCAGTGGGCGGTGACTTTGAGAATTTTACAGGCGGTACTGATGCCGATAGTGCGCTGACATATACCATTGGATCGAACCAGGTAAATGTGATCCGATATTTAAGCAGCTCCAGGTCATTACTTGTGGGAACAAGTGGCGGCGAGTTCGCCGTGCGATCATCTGGAACTGACGAGCCATTAACACCAACTAATAGTCAGATTAAACAGCAATCAACTTATGGGTCAGCTGATGTTCAGCCCGTCCAGGTTGGTAACGCTGTTTTGTTTTTACATCGAGCTGCTCGCAAAATAAGAGAGCTCACATATAACTTTGATAGTGATAGTTATGTTGCGCCTGATCTAACAATTTTATCAGAGCATGTGACTGAGGGTGGCATCGTTGAGATGGCTTACCAGCAAGAGCCAGATAACATTGTGTGGTGCGTTAGAAATGATGGCATTTTAGCGGGCATGACATACAGGCGCGAAGAGCAGGTGATAGCCTGGCACCGACATAAGATTGGTGGCGTGTCAGGAACCTGCACAATAACACTTACCGATTTTGCAAACATTGCTGCAGGTATAAAAGTAGAATTGACGAAGTCTGATGGTTCTACTGTTACATTTACATCGACCACAGGTACAGCTGGTACACTCGAATTTAAGACAGAAACGAGCAACAATGCATCTGCTGCAAATCTACGAGCAGCTATAAATAACCATGCAGATTTTACTGCTAGCGTAGCAAGTAATGTTGTAACCATTTTTGAAACTACAAGAGCTGGTATTGGTTTTCTATCTGTAAAAACGACAGATGACGTTCGCCTGGCAACAACTGATGAGAGCCATTCTTTGGTAGAAAGTGTTGCAACTATACCAGGGGTAAATGAAGATCAAGTTTGGGTTGTTGTTCAGCGCACAATTAATGGCGCAACGAAAAGATATATTGAGTATATGTCAGGTTGGGAGTTTGGCACTGATATTGAAGATTCATTTTTTGTCGATAGCGGGCTTACATATACGGGATCAAGCGCTACGACATTGAGCGGATTAAATCATCTTGAAACAGAGAATGTTTCAGTACTTACAAACGGTGCAAGCCATAATCCTAAAGTTGTATCCTCTGGTGGAATTTCACTCGATGTTGCTACAACAAAAGCGCATGTGGGATTGCCGTTTGCATCAACGCTGCAGACCATGCGGCTAGAAGCTGGGGCAACCGATGGAACGGCCCAGGGAAAAGTTAAAAGAATAGACGAATCCACTGTGCGATTATTCAGAACGGTTAATGCAATGGTTGGGGGCGATCTCACTACATTAGATCGTATTAGTTTCAGATCAGCTGCAGATTCAATGGACGTTGCTGTTCCATTGTTTACAGGTGACAAATCAATTGAGATGCCAACGGGATTTGACCAGGATGGCTTTGTGGTTGTCCAACAAGATTTACCGCTGCCGATGACGCTAATTTCGGTCATAGCCAGGGCCCAGACATTTGATTAGGTTGATTGATTTTAAGGCAGATCATGCCGAAGAATTGTTTGAGAAAAATACAAGCCTCGCAACAGCTGATAGCAAGTACACGTTGCCTCATTGGATACGCCGAATGGAGCGTGAGGATCGAGCGTTTAGTTTAATTGATAATGGACACTTGGTTGTGTCTGGTGGGATATTCCCAATATGGAACGGGACAGGCGAAGCCTGGCTTATTCCAAGTGACGATATTCCTAAGTACAAATTACAAATTATAAAGACCCTAAAAAATCATATCAAAACAATTACTGAAGAGGATGAGCTGCATCGGCTTCAGGCAACAGTAAGAGATGATTTTGATGTTGCAAAAAGATTTATTGAATTTTTAGGTTTTAAGCGTGAGGGCTTACTCAAGAATTTTGGCCCTGATAGATGTGATCACATAATGTATTCGAGGACATAACATGAGTTCTTTTTTTGGTGACGGCGGTAGAAGCGAACAACAAGCGCATGACTTTAATGCGAAAATAAAAAATCGTAATGCTGATGTTTTAAATATTGAAAAAGATTGGTCGAACATTGTTCTTGGAATCGAGACACAGGATTTTCTGGATGACGCTGAAAAGTTCAATGCCCAGGTTGGAGCGGTTACTCGAAAATCTGGATGGGATACAAGTGGAACTGCGCTCGATGTTTATCTAGAATCTATTGATGAACAAGAAAAACAAATCAGCCGCATGGAAACTGCACAGATTGCGGAGAGCAGAAAGTATGACGAACAAATTATCAATTCTCGAATGGGCGCGGAACTAGATCAAATCTATGGGCGCAACGCTCGCACTGCTGCCAAGTACCGACAGAGATCTCAAATGGTTGGTTTAGGTTTTAAAGCTGCCTCTTTATTGATGGGTTAATTTATGAAAGTTCCAGTATATCGAAATCAGGCACGGCTGCCCAAACAGCTGGGCCAAGGTTTACAAGTGCAAGCATCCCCTGGGCAGTTTGCTCAAGTTAGTCGAGCTCAAGAGCAATTTGGTAGCAATCTTATATCAGGTGCTATGAACCTGTATGGCGATTTTCTTAAAACTGAGCGTGTGCGGGAACAGGCAGAAAAAACTGCTTCGTTTACAAATGTCCTTAACAAGCAAAAAACAATGTTTGAGCGATCAACCCCTGATACTTGGGTAAGTAGTAAATTAGATCAAAATGGTAGTCCCATCCGTTTAAATTATTTTGATTATGTCGATAACATAACTAAGAGCATGATGGCCTTAAAAGTTAAAGAGCTTTCGGGTGTTACAGATAAAGCTACAAGAGCAAGATTAGACGCAAGTTTTTCACAAAGCATTTCAGCTGCAATGACAAATATTAAGTCATCATTGCGCTCAAAGTTTGTTGATCACTCGCGATCTCAAATAAAAAAGCTTAACGATCAACAGTTAAATGAAATTAGTGATATGGCTGAAGGGCCTGATAAACAGTTTGCAATTGATCAAGCTAAAAAGTCAGTTGCGTATTGGCAAAGCCTTGCACCCTTAAAGCAGGAGTGGTTGTACAGGACTGAAAAAAACTTCGAAAATAATATCGGTGAACTCGCAATTAATAAAGCTATTCGCGCTGCTGATACGTCCGATGCTGTGCAAGAAATTGCAGATCAACTTAGGTCACCAACAAAAGACTATCCACACAAACGTGACATTGAGCGGCTGAATGCTGAAACAAAGGATAAGTTTCTTGAGCAGTTAGCTAGAAAGTCTACTAACCTAATTAACAAAGAAGGCAACGCAGATTTAAAAGAGATTAAGGCTAATCGCACTAGGCGAAAAGAAAGAAGAGAAAATACAGTTGATGGAATAAGTGCGCGAATATCAGTTATTCGAGATGCTGTTTCTCGTAATATTAAACCTGGAGAAGAAGGGTGGCCAGCAGATACCAAAGGCAATCCTTTAAAAATGCCAACAGAAACTGATATTGCCGAAAATACTACTCTCAAACAAAGTCAACGTGACCAGCTTACCAAGCAACTACGAGGGGAAGATCGAGTTTACAATGCTACGTATGTTGCAGCTGCTATAAATGATATTGACGATGCGGTAACAAATGAAGATCTAAATGAGTTGTTAAAAGGTTATCGAGCTGCCGCTGAAGACAATTACATTGGTGGCAGAGCTTTTAAAGAACTAAGAATTGCAATTAATAGCAAGCGTACTAATAATCCAGAATATCAAGAAAGATCTGATTATAAAACCTTGCTGCGAAATGTAATGCGCATGCATGGAATGTCTAATGATGGCACTATTATTTATTCTGGTTCTGGTACAACCGTAGCTAAAATGCGCTCTGGTTTTGAGGGAGCAAGCGCGCTCATATATTTTAATGCTGAAGTGCAAAAAGGGGTGCGCCCATCAACAGCTTTTTGGCAAGCAGTCAGTAAGTTTCAAGATGACAAACTGGTAATGGTTCAAAGCCAACTAAAAACAATGCCAACGCTTTTCAATGACGAGGTTATTAAAAACCCCAAAAAGTTGCTTACCCAAAACGATGTAGATAATGCACGTATAAATTTACGGGAAGCATTAAATACTGGCGGGCGGTTAGGTGAGGTTGCCAAGGGTTTAATTGACGATGGCAAAACACCATCACAAAAACAATTAGGCGCAGCGCAACGCTCGCGAAAAGAATCGACTAAGATTTCAAAAGCTGAACGCATGACGATACGCCAAATGGTCGGAATGGAAAACATATTAAACTTCATTGAAACGTATGCAAAACTTGACCCTAAACAACGAAACATGACTGAAGAAAGTCCAGCTGATCCTGGTATGTCTACAGACAAGGGTAAAAAAAGCACAACTGCTAATAAGCTAGATTTAATTAGGCAACTAATTGGGGTGGATTAAATAATGAGCGAATTATATAATTTTAGCAAAAGCAATCCTATGGGGTTTGACCTCAACCCGCTCACTGCGACTGTAAATAGTGACGCACAAGGATCCCTAGTTCGATCAGAAACTTTTCAGGGGCTTGCAGAAAATGACGTTGATGCAAATTATTTATTTAATAATGATATGCCGCCGCCAGATGAGGAAAATTTAAAAGAACAAGACCAGTGGATTGACCCAAGCTATGGAGACTTGAATCCCCAGGACAATATTACTGAAGATGCTTTATTGGATGCCAACTCACAGTTTGGCAAAAATTTTAATTTGGGTTCCCGTTATCTGCGTGATTGGTTTCTAAATAAAAACAAAAAAAAATCTGTGCCAGGCATTGAGCGATTATCAACACCTGGTCAAATTGAAGCAGCTGAAAAAATGGCGGGCAACCAAGAATCGTCCATGTCAGGTTTGGTAAGTGCAAGTTCTAGTATTGATAAAGCTATTTTAGGTACGCCAACAATTGACGAAATTAGCGATGAAGACGCTGGTCGATTTGGCATACAGTTTTTGGGCATGAACGAACATAACTTGCCATTCAGTGGTGGGGTGTATGCTGAAGTTGATAACATGCCAACAGAGGCTGCAGTAGCTTTAGCTGGTATGTTAGATCTATATGATAAACTTCCGATGCTTAGTTGGAGTGGAAGCTATAGAGCATTGAAAGGTGTTGGCTTAGATCCGTCAACATATTTTGGTGGCCTAGCAGGACTAAAATTTGTGAAGTCACTTTTGGCTGGTGGTGCGAAACAAGCTGGTAAAAACATTTTACGCGACCGAATTTTGAGAAAAGCTTTGGGAGCAGGTTTTGTTGGAGTTGAGGGCGCTGGCTACGCTGCCATGATGGATCTTTTTAGGCAGCGACAGGAAGCTGGCGATAAGCCATTTGTTTATGACGCTGATAAAGGTCTAATGGCAACAGCTATGGGTTTTGCAGCTGGTTCAGTTTTGACAGGGGCGATAACAAATGCTGGTGCAATCGGCAAAGTTGTGACGCGAGTAGGTAAAAAGGCTAATGAGATTGCTGATAGTTTTATTGGTGATGGCAATACACTTAGAATGTTTGCTGGCCCAATGTCTGAAACAGCCGACAAAGCAATGTTAAGCCAAGCAAAAAAAATGGAGAGTGATGGCTTAGGACGAGATGCTATTTGGGAAACTACGGGCTGGTTTAAAGATAAAGATAAGAAATGGAAGTACGAAATATCTGATAGAGATTCTGAGTTTGATTTTGGAGAATTAAAAGGCACACAAAATGTTGAGCTTAATAAAGCTCTGAATCACAAAGAGCTATTTAAGGCTTACCCTTGGTTGGAAAATACGCCAATTGGAAAAAAGTTTATGGGTAGTACATTAGGATCTTTTAATCGTGATAATAAAAATATTTCGGTTTCTCCTGTTTCAAACACAAAAGCAGGTGACGCGCAGTCTACAGTCCTTCACGAAATCCAACACGCAATACAAGAGTATGAAGGATTTGCCAAAGGGACAAGCCCAGGGGTGTTTCGTTTAGGTGATTCAGCAAGAGAAATGACTGAAAACGAATTAGATCTTCTTAAAGCTTGGCATTCTTGGGCAGAATTAAAAAAAGGTAATCCCAGTGCATCGTATGAAAAATGGGAAATGGATTATAAGGACAGTGGCGGCTCAGTTGCTTTTAATTTTAATGATCCAAACAAGTATCAAACAGATGATGAAATGATCAGCCAATTAAAAGAGGGAATAAAGACATATACAGGCGTTTTAAGAAGAGCAGAAGATCCTGATCTAGCTTACGCATTAACGCCAGGTGAAGTTGAGGCTAGGAATGTTGAAGCACGAAAAAATATGAAGCCTCTATCAAGGTCTGAAGTGCCGCCCTGGGAAACAATCGATGTTGATGAGAGGGATATTCTACCAACTAGACCTGACTCATTTGCTACAATTAACACTCCTCTATCTACTGGGCCAAGAGTTGAACACGCTGTACCAACTGAGGCCGATAATCCAAACAGCATTATTAATATGGTTTATAATACTGATGATAGTGTTCCAATGGCCCCACTTAACGCGCCAAACAAAAAATGGACAGGCGGCGTATTAGCTAAAGAGATGGACAAAGAAGCGAAAGCAGCTGGTCGTCAAATTACAGAGTTTAATGATACGACTAAAGCACAGATTGCTGACACAATTGCTAATGAGGCAGTGGCTGCGCTTGGTCGAGAGGGTAATGCCAGCGGTTGGTATAATGCTAAGATTACAGAAATGAATGAGGTGCTCCAACAGATTCATCCAGAGATGACACCTGGCAGTACAAATGATGGAATGTTTAAATTAGGTTTGGCACTTACAAGTAATGGATCTACTGTTGATTATAATTTCCGCGCAGCTGAGTACGTATATCGATCATTTAAAGATACGGGAAAATTTCCAACAGATTTAAAAGGTATGGCGAGTGAAGTGGGCGGCTTTGGACAAGAAGCAGACGCATTACTAACTTCATTTAAAAGAGCAAATAAACTAATTGATGCAAGTGGCCCTGATAAATTTGTTGAATTTCTGAATACAGAATTTACAGCTAAAGAGTTAAAAGAACTTGGATTTAAAATATCTAAAGAAAAAGTCGATTATAAAACGCACGGGTCGGCAATCTTTGGCCCAAAAATCGGAGCTGGTTTTTATCAAAATTTGAATGGTAATTTTACTCCTGTGACATTTGATCGATGGTGGGCGAGGTCATGGGGAAGGTGGACAGGTAATTCCCTGGTTAAAACAACAAAACAGTCACGGCAAAAACAATTAGAACGATTTAGGAAGGCTTCTAAATCAACAGTTAATTCTGATCGAGCATTGATTGCTCAAGCAACCAAATTATTTAAAGCATACGAAAAAGGTGGTTTTAAAGATAAGACTGAATTGAATCGTGCTGCACAGCGTTTAGCTGTTGGTGCGAAGGATCAAATGGTCATGGATCCAGGTAACGGAACTACGAGAGCTTTCATGCGTGAAACCACTAATCTAGCTCTTGAGAAATTGCGTGAAATGGGGTACGATTTGACCCCTGCTGATTTACAAGCAACTGTGTGGTATCCAGAAAAAGAACTGCATGGTAAATTTGGAGTTGGTGGCGGCAGAATTGCACCAGACGATTACGCAGCTGCAGCCTATCGATTGATGGAGAACGCAAATGGAAGATGATAAAAAAGATGATAAATTAGATCATATACATGATCCGCAAGATCCAGAAGAGTTTACTATTGGAGACATGACTGACGAGGAAGCGTTGGCTTTTTATCAAAAGGCATTGGCTTTAATGGAAAGAAAGAAAACGCAACAAACAGTGTGAAACCTGTCAGACCGAAAATTTTAAAATCAATTATGACAACCCGCCGATTGGCGGGTTTTTTATTGGAAAATTGAATGCTAGAAAAACCACGTAATTTACATGCAAATACAGCTGAAGAAAATGCGTCACTAATCTATCCAAGTGAAAATGCATTTCCACCCAGCAACTTAGAAAACGATGAGATACAGATTGCTGGTTTGCTTCGCAATCCTGGCCTTAGATTGGGCCGCATTTTTAGTCTTGATGTTGATAACAAGCTTGGCAGCTCATATGAAAAATTAAAGTCGCTACAAGAAGCAGAAGAGGGCGGCGATATATGGAACTTACTACCCCAGGTTAAAACACCTAGCGAAGAGGCCGTTGATGCATTAGATCCAAACAAGTTTAAGACACCTCAGACCGAAAATTTGGATCCAACACAAAAGGGATTAGATCCTAGCGAGTTACGGATTTATGGATCAAACGAGGGGCAGTATCAGTTTGGCGAGCCTGTTCCCAATTCCGTATATGAAGATTCTGTGCTCAATGAGGAATATCTAAAACATATTACCATTGGCGATGGCGAGATGGATCGCATTATGCAAGCTCGCATTGAAGGCAATTCTACAATGAAGGACGGAATGATTGCTGGAATACGAGCTGTTGGTAAAGGTGGTGACGATAAGATCCCTGATGAAATAGCAGTAAGGGGAATGCTCGATCAGTTTGGTGAAGAAATTAGAACGCAGCTGATAAAGAAGGATCCTGCTCAACTTGAGAAAATGACGTTGCGGCAGCTGTCGGATATGGGGGATCTGCTTGGAATTGATTCCAATGTAGTAAGAGAAAATTTTATGGGTGGCTTGCAAATAGATCGAAATAAGCCTGGATCACTTGCTGCACAAATGATTGCTGGCAAAAACCTTCTCATAAAAGAGCTGACAATTCTAGATAAGATTACAGACGAAGCGCAAAACGCTCCCCTAGATGCTCGCCCAGCAATTTATATGGCCTGGCGGCAACAAGCTGAGTTGGTGGCCCAACTTCAAAATGCTTTTAAAGGAACACAAACGGATATCGCACGAGCTCTGGCGGCGTTGCGAGTTCCAACCAAACAAGACGCAGATTTAATTAAACGCGATGTTCAAGGCTTACTTAATAATGTTGGTGGCTCAGAGGGAATGGAAACAATAATTGAGACTTACTCCAAGGGTGGTTCAGTTGTTGATCGTCTAGAGCTGGCAAAAGCTTTGACCAAGAAAGCTACAAAATGGGATGCCGCATACGAAGTCTGGATTAATGGTATTTTATCAGGGTACTGGTCACACGTAAAAAATATCGCTGGCGGCGTTGCAATGGTTATATCAGACGATTTTGAAACATTTGTTGCTGCTGGTACTCAAGCAGTGACAAAAGGAATTAGAGGCCAAGAACGAGATGTAACCTTTGGCGATTTACAAGCAAAAATGTTTGGTCAATTTATGGCAATGCGGGAAGCTGTGATTGCTAGTGGCAAGGCTGGTTGGTATCGCGAGGATCCCGCTGGTTTAGGTTTCGGAAGTAAAATTGATAGTCCAAGTTTCTCAGCTGGCCCAGACGCATTTTCAGCTGAAGGAATGCAAGCGACCAGCTGGGGTAAAACAATTAATTTCGCTGGAAATGTTCTAACACTTGGTCGTATTCCGATGCGAGCACTCCAGGCTGAGGATGCTTTTTTTAAAGTTGTTAGTTATCGTGGAGCTCTCTATGAAGATGCCTATCGTATGGCTAGGCAAGAAGGTTTAAAAGGAGATGCTTTTTCATCTCGCATTGCAGACATCTTGCACAATCCACCAGCAAACTTAACTGCCAAAGCGCAAGACACCGCAAAGTACAATACCCTGCAAAGTGAAATGGAGGGCGGTTGGAAAGATATGCAAACATTGTTGCGCCGAAAAGGTTTGCGATGGATGGTGCCTTTTTACAAAACACCAACAAACGCAGTTTTGTATTTAGCTGAACGTACACTATTAGCCCCTAAGTTATCAGCTCGATATAAAGCAGCAGTTGAAGCTGGTGGAGAGGAACTAGCGAAAGCACAAGCGCGCGTAGCAACAGGCAGCGCAATCATGGCAATGGTTGGCATGGAAATGGCTTCAGGTGAGCAACGAATTACGGGTGGCATATCGTCTGATAGTAGAGTTCGTTCTGCATATGAGCGACAAGGTATTAAACCTTACCATATAAAATTGGGCGATAATTGGTATCCCTATAATTCTTTTGAGCCTGTCAGTACAATTATTGGCGTTGTTGCCGATACGATGGAAATCATAAACAACAAAGATAGTATTGATGACCAAACAGCACTTAACCTGGCTATGACAGTTGCGGGCGCTATTGGCTACAATATGACGAATAAGACTTTCATGGCGGGCATTTCAAAAGTAATGGACGCAGTGAGGGATCCAAAGAGAAGATCTGAGGCAGTGCTTAAACAATACCTTGGATCACTTGTACCAGGCAGCGCGGCGTTCAACGATCTTAGAAAATTAAACGATGATCTTAAAAGAATAAAAAAAGATATTCTTGATCCGATGAAGGCAAAGCTTCCAGGGTTTTCTGAAGACTTGGGTATTAAGCGTGATCTCTGGGGTCGGCCAATTTCGGAAGTACGTGTTAGGTCACCTTACAAACCCAATGCAATGGATGCAGAGATTGTAAGAGGGCGGCTTAAAATATCAGATCATCCAGAAGATTACGATGCCGATATTGAATACACAGTTGCCGAGCGTGATTTCTTTTTAGAACAGGCTGGTAAATTTAGCCAAGAGTTTATCGGCAAAATGATGGGTTTAAAAAATGATCCTCGTGGTGATTTTGGGCCCCGTGTACAAAAATTCAAAAAACTACAAAAAGCGCATATTGCCACTAAAGATCAATTAATACAAAGCGAGTTAGAAGCTATGTTCAATGCAGAATTAATCGCTGCAAGAAAACTCGCAAAACGAAAACTTTTAGCAGACCCAAAATTAGGCCCTGGCTTAATAGCTCGTATTCGAGAAAGAGATTCAAAACTCGCCCAAAAAATTCGAGAAGCTAACGATTCAATGAAGGATAATTAGATGACAGTTTCAACAACCACGATAAAAAATTCGTATTCTGGAAACGGCTCCACAACAGCGTTTTCATATGGCTTTAAAGTATTCGCGAGTAGCGAGCTCAAAGTTTATATTAGAACAGATGCAACGGGCACAGAATTATTAAAAACTGAAGGCACAGGCTCTACAAATTATGGTGTTTCTGGTATTGGAGAAACAGCGGGTGGGTCGGTCACGTTTGTCACTGCACCCGCATCAGGGGAAACTATTGTTATAAGAAGACTATCCGCATTGCAGCAGCTCACAGATTATCAGCCAGCGGATTCTTTCCCAGCCGAAAGTCACGAGGCGGCCCTGGATAAACTGACGCATATGGCTCAAGAACAGCAAGAAGCACTTGATCGATCATTCAAAGTTTCAAAAACAAATAGCATCACCACTCCAGAGTTTACTGATAATGCTGCAACCAGGGCTGGCAAAGTATTAGGGTTCTCGGCTGATGGACAACAACTCGAAGCCACCACACCTATTGGAAATACAAAAGGCGATTGGGCGGCATCTACAGCTTATGTGGTGAGAGACATTGTTAAAGACACATCAACAAATAATATTTTTATTGCGCTGACAGCTCATACATCGAGCGGATCACAACCACTGACATCGAACACGGATAGCGCAAAATGGTTTTTGTTAGTCGATGCCGCATCAGCAAGTACGTCACAAACAGCAGCTGCGGCCTCCGCAACAGCAGCTGCTAGTTCTGCTACGGCAGCCGCTAGTTCAGCGAGCACGGCATCGGGTCATAAAGATACAGCGACAACAAAAGCAAGCGAGGCGGCAAGCTCTGCCACAGCAGCTGCTAGTTCTGCTACGGCAGCTGCAGCGGCAGCTGATAATTTTGATGACACTTACCTGGGAGCAAAGTCATCTGATCCTTCAACTGATAATGACGGAGATGCTCTCAACGCTGGTGACCTGTATTTTAACACCAGCTCAAATGTACTGAAAGTTTATACGGGGTCAGCCTGGAACGTGGCGGCGGCTGACACTTCAACGTTTGTGACATCGACAGATGCCGCGAGCACTGCCACGGCATTAGCCATAGCTTTAGGATAAGGAGAAAAAAATGGCGAATACTTTTCATATGGTTAACGCTGACGTCACGACCTCAGATGGAACCATACTTAGTGCTGGTTCGGGAGAGACCTTGGTTATAATAGGATCTCAGATAGCTAATACTCACGCCTCGGATAGTTGTTGGTTGACAGCGACAGTCGTGCAGAGTGGCGGTTCAACAAATGCAATTTTATGCAACCAAGTTTCAATCCCAGTGAATGACGCTTTTAGCCCAATACAAAATAAACTCGTTTTAGAAACTGGCGATTTTATAAAGATGGATGCTGAAGCTAACTCGAAATTGGAAGCCACCATTTCTTATTTAAAGGTGACATAAGATGAGTGCGTTTTTAACAGGCAGAAACTTCGGCAGTAACATTCAAACGGCTGATGTTGCTGACAATTCCATAACCTTGGCGAAATTAGCACATGGAACTGCTAATCAAAACATACAGTACAATGCGTCTGGTGCGCCATCTGATGTAGCACTTGCGCTTGGAGCAACGTCACAAGAAAAATCTAACATCATGCTAAATGCATTTCGTATTTCTGTTAATTCTGCATTAGTTAAATTCAATATGGTTGACGGCATTGTCGATCAATATGAAGACGAAAGTGCGACGAATGATGCACAACTTGTAAATGAAGTTTATGACGCGAGTGGCGATTTTTACACCCCAGATGATCAAGATGATTTAAGTAGTGGACTTGGAACTTGGAGTGCTTCTCATACCCAAGGCGGTACAATCGGAAACTTAGGAGACGGGGTAACTGACTCGGGGCAATGGTACTCACCTAATATGAGTGGTGCCTACGTACAGTTAGACCTCGGCAGTGGAAATAGTGCTACGCCTACTCACATTCGAGTTGTTCAATCAAATGATACAGGTCAAACGACAAGATTAATTTTTACAGGCTCAAATGATAATAGTTCTTACACAACATTACTTGATACAAGTTCAAATGTTACTACTGGCGATTTTACGCATACGATGTCACATAATTCGACTGCTTGGAGATACTTTCGTTTAACGGGTTATAAAAACTCAAACTATCGTTTTGGATTGTATGAGGTAACTTTGCTTGGTGCTGGTGCTGCCAAAAATATGGTAATCCAATCGGATAGTTTTACCGCTCTGGCTGTTCCGACTAAAGCCTTTATCACTATCTGGCATGAACCTTTAGATGCGACAACACTCAATACCGATTTTACTGCGGAAGTATCCAGAGATGGTGGTTCAACTTTTACACAAGTCACCTTAACAAAAGAAGCTGACCTTTCTACAGGTGATATTATATCTGGGTTAGTTGATATATCGGGGCAAGCATCGGGAACTGCTCTGGAATACAGGCTGAAAACTTTTAACGGTAAAGATCAAAAAATTCATGCAGTAGCATTGGAGTGGGCATAATGGCTGTCGAAAGAATAATACCAATCAATTCAGCTATCGATAAAATGGTTGTTATCTTGCGAGAAAAAGCAATTGAGGAAACTGATGATACGAAAAAGTCAGCAATCGAAAAAGAGATTTCTGATTTGAAAGGTAAGAAGGAATGACATTTTTAGTCGGAAGAGATACTTACGATGCCCACGTTGAAACCTTCACGGGCAACGCAAGCACAACAGCCTTTACGTTGGCTAACAGTACAACAACAAACGCTTGTGTCGTTAGAATAAATGGCGTGGTACAGCGAAACGGAACTGATTTCACTGTATCTGGAACCACTATCACTTTTACCACGGCTCCACCCAATGCATCAAATAATGTTGTCGTTCAGTACTTCGGTGTCGGCACTTTGCAAGTGCCTACTGATGCGAGTGTAACAGAAGCAAAAATGGGAAGCGAAAGTGTTTCGGAAGCTAAGTTAAAAGTTTCAAACAGCCCGACTAATGGAACCTTTTTGCAAGCACAATCTGGAGCTAGTGGGGGGCTAACGTGGGCTACGGCTGGTTGGAGCTTTGTATCAAGTGCGACTGCTTCTAGCAGTGCTAATGTCGAATTTACTGGGTTTACTACTGGTTACGATTGGATGGTTGAAGGTTACGCGATCAAACCAGCGACAAATGCTGTTAAACTTACAGCGGTTATAGGTGTCTCTGGGC